>ENA-OWPA01001349-OWPA01001349.1-bioreactor-metagenome-genome-assembly--contig:-NODE-1349-length-16775-cov-4.326207_pt1 | contig 16775 bp, 16 predicted proteins | sample MGYA00238139_ERZ651803 | MGnify/ENA primary metagenome ERZ651803 (study PRJEB26909, sample SAMN07631231) | bioreactor metagenome | isolation source: Switchgrass digestor | place: USA: Dartmouth...
CCTCCGACTTGAACGTAAGGAGATATTACAAATTCTGGCAGCTGTCCGGAGGACTTAAGGATATCCCATGCCTTGGCGCTGGTATCGGCATTCGGGTTTGAAACATTGTATACCTCTGGAGCATAGACCCCTATTATTCCATTGGAAACTCTTATATCGTCCATCCCTTCCTCATATTTTGATTTCGGCCCTGCTGCCAAAACTTCAGTGCTGCCGGTACAATCTACAAAAATTTGAAGGGACGATATTATAGATAAAATCAGAAGCAGCGCTATTGGCCGCTTAATACGCTTCATAAGAGACCTCACCTACCCTACCACTCAGGATGTTTCTTTTTGAAATCTTCAAAGGACAGGCCGCCCCTACATGTTATAGCTATTGAATAGCCATCTCCTCCTATACTGCCGCCGCCCCATATGCTCATATATCTATCGCCCAGCTTTACTTCCTTATTTATTTCCTTTCCGTTGGCTGAAAGCACGGCATTTAATTCCTTAATAGCGTCCTCGTATTTATTTTCAAATATATACTTGAACAATTCCTTCAAAAACTCCATATGGTACTGCTTTGTCTCATTTGTTTCAGATATGTTCAACTCATATATCCAATTTGAGGGATATATATTAATATCATTGCGAATGTCAAGAGTAAAATCCATGCCGGTTATCGGATCTGTTTTTTTCTCCTGCTCGTCTTTATAAAATACGTATCCACCAAGAGTTGAATATATTACTTTATCCACATAACCTTTAGATTTATTCAAAATTTTCTCTACAAAATTTATAGCCTTGACTGCTTCATCTGTGCCAACTGGATAGCACTTTTCTCCATACATATCTATAAAATATTCGCCTTCCATCGGTTCAAACTCCGGCAGGGAGTCTGACTGCAAAAGCCTTATGGCTATGGTGCAAGCCTGGGCACGAGTAAGTTTTGCTTTAGGGTTGCAAAGGGCTGTATTGTCCAACACAAAATATCCCATTATGTATGCTTTCATAAAGTCGTCCTTGTATGCGTCCCCTATCTTTGCATAGTCCTTTACCCTGTTTCTCATCACATTTACATAGCCGACATTTTCTACTGCCGGACGGAACAAGGTTGCCGCCCTGTATATGATTTTGGCCGCCTGCTCCCTGGTGATAGGCTTGTTATAGTCGGTATACTCCTTTTCATCGATAAGCCTGTCCTTTTTGGCCTGCTCAATATATGGGGCCGCCCAATAGCCGCTCACCGGCTGAGATATTTTATGTCCCAGGGTCAATACTACCACCTTTAAAAAGGCTGCCACCGACATATCCCCTTCCGGGTCAAATTTGTTGTTGCCCACACCGGCAAGGATGCCCAACTTAGTAAGCTTGCCTATCTCCTGCCTTCCCCAGTGCTTGCTTATGTCAGTGAATTTGGCTATGCTGGCATCAATATCTTCCTGGGTCATTTTAGCCAGCTCATTTATTAACGGCTGCATCCGCATACCTGTTACCGTGCTGCTTTCATCTGCAGCAAATACATTTAAAGTCAATGAACTCAATATTGCGAATATGAGCAATATACCGGTTAATACCTTGAATTTTTTTTGCTTTATCATATACATCCTCCTCCATCAATGAACTAATTTCAGATTGCTTCAATCCATGAATCAAACAGGCAGCATCGCTTACCGGCGGTACCCCTCCACTTTCAACCTTATTTCTTCGATGGCCGCACAGATATCTCCAGCCTGCCATGGCTTTTTGCATAAGCCAAAAATGCATCCTGCTTGTCATCCACCTCAAAGCTCACATACCGAGGCACAATATCCCTTTTGCCGTTGGATAAAAGGTTTCCTCTTTCGTCTATAATTGCCGCTACCCGGATGTTGCTGAGCCTTACCACCTTGCTTTCATCATATCCATGCCGCGCCTGATTCTGGGAATCCTGGGGTGCTGAAGCCTGTGCCACGACAATGGTCGGTTCTTCGTCCGGCACATACAGTATATCTACATATTGGTCCACCAGAAGCCACCATCCATTGGCCTGATCGGGCTTAAATTCTACTGTAAACAGCCTGTTTTCGGTTTTTTTAAGCTCAATAGCCGGAATATCATCCACATAACCAATCCTGCTGGATAATATCATCTCGCCGCTTTCTATTGCCACTCTGGCCTTTTGCCCTACGACATCCTCCAACCTCCTGACAGCCAGTTTATGAACATAGCTTATATTCACGTTCTTTATTTCCACCATGTCGGCTGTTATTTCGTCTTGCGGCAAAATTTGCCTTTTAGCATACACCACCGGTATTTTTGGTTCAAAGTTAGATAAACTCCTGATTATCACAACCTCAGTTGCCACAAGCGCCACTATCGCCACTGCAACGATTAAAGCCATATATAGCCGCTTCATATAAGATATCCCCCCTATCTGTTTACAGGCAGTTCCGTATCCACATGAACCTTCAGTTCCACATATTCCTTCCCCATGAGTTGGAGCAAAACTGCTCTATACAGGGAAGGCCTTACAGGCACGCTTACACAGGTGTGAATTGTAGGCCGGTTCAGCAGCTTACCCTTCGAGCAGTTGATCGGAAAACCCCCGGTATACAGGTGCAGTTCTTCTATGACCACATTACTTTCCGCAATCGAGCCTGGCAGTGGGGCAAGGTCGCTGTCAAGCTTCATATTCATCGCCAACAGCTCCCTATAAATGTCCATTGCTTCCGCGCTGTTAAAATCCACCGAAGCCATGCTGGCAGCCTGAAGGCTCATCGCATTATATACCGCCACATTCGTGATATCAAGAGCATCCTGTATCTGCTGCCCTTTTGCCATGGCTATGTACTTCTCCAATATTACAGAAGCCACCGGAAATATTGCAAACACCAATATGAAGGCAAAAAGCAGGACATCGGTTACAGCATCGCCTTTTTCCCTGCAAATAAAGATCCTCAGCCTATTTTTCATTCAGTTTACTACCTTTCTTACGGTTGTCGTTTTTTCATATATTGCTTTTTGCAACACCATGTTGCGTGTAAATATGTCAACCAGCTTTGGATACTCAAAATCAGCCTCAACACGCAGTGTAATCTTGCTTCCCTGGGCAGAGCCTCCGGTGACGGTGATCACAATATTTTTAAAACCATCCTCAGCCAGATCTTCCCGCAGCTTGTTTTTATCTTCCTCAGTAAGCCCAGCCTGCTGTTCAACGAGAAGCAATGCTTTTCTGCAGTCGCTGTTCATTTCGAACCGTGCATTGAGGGGTACGAAATACTCAATAATGCCTACGGCTATGGCAATCAAGAAAACAATTACAATGCCTGCAATAAGAGGTCTTTCCATTCACCCTATCCTCCTTTGCATATCATTTTTTCGCAAATAGTGCCTTTTAAATCTATATGAGCGGAAATCTATATCTGAACCGCGAAGGTAATAAGTGATTTAACAGCCAAGTCACAAATAAGGACTTTCCCACTTGAATTTTCGATTCGCAAAGCCCTTTCCCAACATGGGAGAGGGCCGCAAAAGAATGACAGCCCTCCTTCCGGATCAATAAGAGGTCGGGAAAAGCACTTTTGATATCGTATTGGTCCACCAGCTGGAAAGGCCAGTTACAATAGTAACAGCAAAGGCTTTCAGATTAGGCACGATGATAAACGCTGCAATTATCAGTCCTACGCATATCAATATCACGAGCTCGGTAAAGCTCTGCCCCCTTTCGTCTCTCCTAAGCTTGCGCACTTTGCTTTTAACAAGGTGCTTGACCTTAAAGCAATCAAACATTTTAATCCCTCCATTTTGATATGTTAATCTTTTATATATTTGCAATTAAGCTTTTATCAGATTTGGAACACCGCAATTTCATAGAGTTATTTGAACTGCAATTCACCTTTGCTGGAACACCAAAAATACTTCCGGCATCAAAAATAATCGGGGCCGTTCTCCACATATTCATCCTACGAAAATCTTTCCCACCGCATCAACAGCGTCATTTATCATGGGAATTGACAGCATTATTATGATGATCAAAGCATAGACAGCGGTGATCAAAGTCCTTTTTCTCCGGCATGCGTCCGTCTCCGCCTGTATGTAGTTGAAATATTGGCTGAACATGAGCTTTTCCTGCCTTTCCAGTATATCCTTGTTATCACCGGTTTCTATTCCCTGTTTCAAGGCTACACACAGGCTTTCCACTTCCTGTAGGGAATAATTGCTTTTAAACTCCTCCAGCGATGAGTTTATATCCAGAGTCCTGGCATAACGGGCTGCCAGCAGTATGAGGTTGTCCTGGAGCTTGCTGTCGTCCGCCACCTTGTAGACGGTCTTTATAGCATCCGTAACGCTCACCCCCGACGATATCTGGTTGTGGAGATATCGGTATATCTTGTAGGCGGAATATTTGAATTCATTTTCCAGCTTCTGTCTCATCCTTCGCATGCTGTAGTTCACCAGCAGAAATATCAGGACAGCACCGGAAACTGCCGGAAGCACTCTCGGGTAGTTCAGCAAAAGCCCAAGGATAAATACTATTACAGGCAAAACGTACCGCAGGAATATATACATAAAGGCAGCCAAATTGCTGTAATAACCGCATCTTTTAACTTCTGCCTTTGCTTTGCGAAACAATCGGGTAAAAAAATTATCCTTATTTGCTCTGCTGCCATATCTTTCAATATACTTCCTGACATACCCGGCATATCTCTGGTATGGACGTTTTTTCTCCCCCCGGCCCCCCAGAGCTTCAACCAGATGCCTGTTCAGTATGAGGTACAGCCTGGGAGCGATGATAATCGCCAATATTGCATCCAGAATCAGTATCATGGTAAAAATAGCACCTTGATTATGGATAGAAACGACAAGGTCCTTCAATGGCAGCTCACCCCCGGTTTAGTAATCAAATCTTGAAATCCTCAAGGATGATATGAAAGCAGTAAAATACATTATTGAAAATATTGTGATCAATGCCCTTCCCCTGGAGGTGGACAGATAAAACTGCATGACGTTGGGATTAAATTTCAGGAAAAAGTATGCTACCACAAGCACAGCTATCATGGTCCCATATATAAGGAATTTGTCCCTGTAGGAGGATATCTTGCGCCGTGTATACTCCTCTTCCAGCCTGTAAAACTCATCCTCCATATTGGTAAGCAGCTTCCTGATGTCTCCCCGGTGTTTTATGCTCTGCCTGATATTCAGTATGAAATCCCTGAACTGTTCGCTATCCACCTTCATTTGAAGCAATTCCAGGGCTTCCTGGACATCCAAGCCCCTTTTAACCTGTATAACTGCATCTTTTATATACGTTCTCAAAGGTTCCCCTAATCCGGAATCCGTAGACTTTTCAAAGGCATAAATTATGTCTTCCTTTACTGCGCACCAGCGGTTCAATGTACTTATAAAACTGGCAAGCTGCCTTCTCACCTTTTCTGAATTGTACCTGCCCCATATTTCCAGCACAAGGTATGGAAAGCATGCGCACAGGCTGCAGATTATGAACGTGGATGGAAGAGAATACAATAGAGCATAAACAGGTTTGAAAGTTACAATGAACAGAACCGCCGAGAGAATTGCCAGAGAATAGAAGTTTACAAAAGGTATATAGGTTCTGATGTTGGATTTGTCAATCAAGGTGAGCTCAATCCTGTCTATGATGCTCATCTTTATGCTTATGTTCTTTGAATATTTCTTTATTTGGTTTAACAGCCTTTTCTCATTGTAAATATCATTCATTTTGCTGATGCCATAGTCCAGGTATCCTTTAATGCCGCTCATATGTATATACGGTATCAAAAGCATAATCAACACTATGGTCAATAAAACCAGTAAGGCGAAAATTAATGAAAGACGTACATCACTTAATAATAATTTTATGAACTCTTTCAAAATGATTACCCCTTTTTCATCATTTTCTTCCTCAGTTTGCCGCTGATTTCCCCGTGCTGCACAAATTCTCCCGATATCCTCTCCTCGTCTTCCTCAAGTATGTTGAAACCAAACAAGCAGGCTGTATTTATAGCATCCTTATGTTCGTCATAGCCAATAACCTCGATTACCTCAACCACCTTGAATTTTTTCAGAAGCACTACCACATCAATGCTGGAAGCCAGCATTCTCCTCAGAGTTTTCTCCGTATGATCCACATTGGCGCTTTTTATCAAAGTTATAAGTCTGTCAAATACATCCTCCGAAGACTGGGAGTGGGTGGTTGCCAATATTCTGTGCCCTGTAAGCCCAGCTTTAACAAATTCCCAGGCCTCGTCCCCTACAATCTCTCCGATGATATATGTGTCCAGGGACATGGTCAAGCCGTCTTTCACTAAATCTCTCAACGTTATCGCCTTGCCTCCCTCATTGTTCTTCTTTATTCTCTGCACAATGAAGTTGGGGTTATCAGGATAGATTTCCGAATCCGATTCGCATACCAGAACCCGCTCTTTAGAATCAAAGGATTTGGACAGCGCCCTCAAAAGTGTGGTCTTGCCTGCAGCACCTTTTCCGCAGAACACAATATTGGCGCTGGAACAAGCCAGCTCTTCAAAGAATGCCCTTAGCCTTCCATCCATCATGCCCTGTTGCTCCAACTCCTTCAAGCCGGGGCTCTCTTTTGGATGCTTTCTGATATTTATAGCAGGACCGGTGATATTTCTGGGCCGGATGGAAACATTTATCCTGAGGCGATTTTTCTCATCCGTCACCCGGCAGTGGCTGTCATTTTCATTTAATATCCCGCCATTTCTTATAGCAACCAGCTTGCAGAAACTATCAAATTGTTGTTCTGTGGAAAACTTCAGAGGAATCTCCTCTTTTATACCATTTCTCTTTACAGTGAAATAATCATACCGTATCCCGTCGATATCACTTATGCTCTCATCCTGAATATACTGCTCCAGATCCCAGTATCCGAACATATAATCAAAGACTTTTCTTATCAGCTCTTCCCTGCTGCTTCCTAAAAAGTACTTGTTTTTATCAATATTTCTGATAATTTCTTTTTCCAGCATCCTTTTATCGAGGTTTCCGGATTCCACTTCCACTACCAGCTGAGGTATTTCTCTCAATATATCAAAGGTGATTTTTTCTACCAGATCATTCACTGAGCTTTTTCCCGGGTGGACAATACTTTCATCACATTTGTTCAAGGTTTGAACTACCGGCATATTCTGCTTTCCTCCTAGTCTTTTGATTTCCTATGATTCAGGCATTCTCTGCCTTTCTCCTCATGGCAAATGCCTTCCTGAGCTTTCTCATTCCCAGAGTCAAGCTGTCCCTTATGGTGCCAAGCAATGTCCTTCTGGGTACGATATTGAACCTGGAAAGAATGTGGATATATTCGTTCCGGATTTTTTTATCCATGTTTTTGGCATACGTCGGCCTCATATTCCGGTAAACCTGGCGTTTCTGGCTGCAGCTCACCCAACCTATGTAATTTCCTTCTGTAAGCTCATTCATAATATCCTTCCTGAGGTCAGTCCGGCCGTTATATTCATAAGCGACAAACTTGGTCTTTTCCGGTGGAATGTTCTGTTTCTCTTTAAGATAGACAAGGTATCTGTTGATTTTTCTGACTGTGATTTTATCTGCCTTTACCGCAGCTATATTATAATCGGACTTACGAAGGGCTATGAGGGTAAAAGCATCATAAATAAAGCCGTTCGTTATAATGATCGTAATGTCAAAAAGCTCATAAGCTTTTTCAATCAGGGTGTTTAAGCTCGCTTCACTATAATATTCAAAGTTGGAGAGGTTGTAATTGCCGGTTAGTATATAGAAATTCTTCAGTTTCTGTATCAATGACTCCAGGAACAGCTCCCTGGTTAAAATCTTCTTATCTGCCGCATCCATGCAAATGTTGAGACCGGTATTGTCCAGTGGTTCTTCAAAGGAACGGATATTTTTCGGATATTTTGGTACATTAAGATATTCGTCGGCGGTGGCGTTTAGGGTATCGAGATCCAGCAGCAGTACGTTCAGATTTGTGCAGCGGGCAGCTGTATAGGCCAGCTCACATGCAAATTCCGCATTGTCAAAAACCGTGATGATGAGTTTCTTGAAGCTGATGATCCTGCCTTCTGGCGCCGTGGAAAGTGTCGCGGCATCTCCCAACCTCATTTCTGAGTTACCCAGAAAGCTACTCCTTTGAGAACTTTCCAATTGCTCCAAGGCTGTATGGAGTTCCATAGCTTTTGAATATCTTTCAGATGGATTATACATGGTGCACTTGCTGATTATGCGTTCAATTCCCACAGAAAGGTCTTTATCAAAATATCTCACCGGCTTCAGTTCAAAAGATGGGTCCATTGGGCTGATACCGGTCAGCAGATGGAACATGGTTATGCCAAGGCTGTATATATCGCTGGCCACACTGGTCTGGCCCAGTCCATACTGTTCCGGAGCCGCATAACCTCTGGTTCCTATATAAACAGTATCGCTGCCGGCATCCTCCTTATACTCCCTGGCAATTCCAAAGTCAATCAATTTTATTTTTTCATCTTTTGTGAGCATGATGTTGGATGGTTTGATATCCCTGTATATGATGGGGTTTGGCTTAAAAGTATGGAGATAATTGAGAACATCACAGAGCTGTTTTGCCCAGTCGATTACTTTTGCTTCCGGGAATTTTCCCTCTCTTTTCAGGATTTCTTCCAGATTTTCTCCATCAATATAATCAACGATGAGATATATGGATTCTTCATCCTCCAATATGTCAAAAATTCTCGGAAGGGCAGGGTGATTTAGCTTTTTAAGAATATTAGGCTCTACAAACATATCGGTTTTAGATCCGGGCTTTCTGGTAATTTCCTTGATTGCCCACAGTGTCCCCAGCCGTATGTTTTCCGCCAGGTACACCGTGCCCATCCCACCTTTTCCAAGAGTTGAGAGAATCCTGTAGTTACCTTCAAACAGTTTAGCATTCATATAAAACTACCATCCCAGCATTTATTCTACATTATTTATGTTAATTACCTTATATGTAAATATTTATAAAATAGGGATCAGTATTATAATAACACATATTATCGTAAATTTCTACACTTTTTTCCATATTATAAAATATTTTTTTGTTTTTCTTTATATGCATAAACTTCCTTCCTGGAGAATATTCACGAAAAATCAGCAGCTTAACCCCTGTTAATATTCCTTTAAAATAGCAAAGCCAGCTTCTTATTAAAATGCTGGCATCTTATGCTAATTATAGAACATGGCTAATAGACAACAAAAAAGTAGACATAATAAGTAAAGTATAAATCTGCTCAGAAATCAACACCTTCCAGGTTGAAATCGGGAATGTACTCCTCTTCAGCCGAATCCCGCTCCTGGATATAGCCATTGTCCAGGCCTATTTTAATGCAGTGGTTCACCACCATATCATACTCATACCTTGTAATCCTCCTATTTATTTCCGGATGCTTTTCTGCCTTATAATAAGGTGTATACTGGCTCATAAGGCTTATCAGAATATCTCCGGGAAGGTTTGCCTTTATCCAGTCCAGAATTTTAATGGATTGTTTCGCCATACCCGGCAATATCAGGTGGCGTATTATCATACCCTTTTTTATCAGCCCGTTTTCATCAAAAACAACTCCCCCCACCTGCCTGTACATCTCTGAAATCGCTGCAGTAGCGACCTCAAAATAGTCGGAAGCTCCTGAATATTTTCTTGAAACTTCAGGATTGTAATATTTTAGATCCGGTAGGTATACGTTTATCATACCCTCCATCGTTCTTAAAGTTTCAGCCTTCTCATACCCATTGGAATTGTAAACCACAGGAATCTTGAGCCCTTCAGCCTTTTGAAGAGCTTCCCTTATCTGTTTTACAAAATGTGTTGGATTTACAAGGTTTATATTATGGGCGCCTTTTTGCTGGAGGTTGATAAAAATCTGCGCCAGCTTGTCTGTAGTTATCTCTATTCCGAAATTCTCCTGGCTTATTTTATAATTCTGACAAAAAACGCATTTTAAATTGCATCCGGAAAAAAAGACGGTGCCCGAACCATTCACACCGCTTATGCAAGGTTCTTCCCACATGTGCAGATAGGCCTTGGAAACCACCGGCATTTCTCCCATGCAGCAAAAACCCGGATTTTTGCTTCTTTTGGCAGAGCAATTTCTGGGACATATATTGCAAGTCATATTTTCCTCCAAAAAGTCACTATACATAAACATACTTTACATTATATTTAAATAAAAATATAATAAGATTAAATGAGTTTATAGTCAAGAGAGGTATTTGCATATGAAAATCAGCGGAGTAACTTATGTATCCCGTAAGAAGCATAGATTTCGCAACTTTTTACTGACCCTGGCAATTCTAGCCCTGATAGCAATAATAGCAATTGTCATATATTCCTTCTTTTCCGGGCGGGATATAAGCGATGTTGTATCAGAGCTGATAAATAAAATATCCTTCAATTCAGGGGAGTGAATTAAAGGATATCTATCGGAAGTATAGCGTATAAAGGATATGGGCTTTTCAAAACATCTCCTTTTTTGATAGGATATATACTACCACCAGTGATACTGCCAGAGATATAAGCAACACATAGAAAAATCCCAGAGGATTAGACGCATACGGTACAGGGACGTTCATTCCAAAGAAGCTGGATATCATCGTAGGTACGGACAAAACTATCGTCACCGATGTCAGAAATTTCATCACGATATTCAGGTTGTTCGATATAACTGAGGCAAAAGCGTCCATCATGCCACTCAAAATGGAGCTGTATATATTTGCCATTTCAATAGCCTGCTTGTTTTCAATGATTACGTCCTCCAGCAAGTCTTGATCCTCTTCATACATTTTAAGATATTTTCCCCTTAATAACTTCTCCATCACAATTTCGTTGGATTTGAGAGATGTAGTAAAGAACACAAGGCTTTTTTCAAAGTCCAGAAGTTTCAGCAGTTCTTTATTTTTCATAGACTTATGAAGCGCTCTTTCCACATCGTCGGTCTTCTTGTTTATATGCCGCAGATAGGTGAGAAACTCCCTTGCTATCTCAAAAAGTATCTGGAATGTAAACCTCGTCTTTTTAAAAGTAAAGAATTCTTTTACCTTTTTACTCCTGAAAACCCTAAGGACAGTGTTTTCCTTCAGGCATATGGTAATAAAACAGTCCTCTGCCACAAGCAAACCCATAGGGATGGTTTCATATTTGAGCTCCTTATTCTCTTCATAAACATAAGGCACGTCGACAATAATCAGGGTCTGGTTGCCATCAACATCTATTCTGGGCTTTTCCTCTTCATCCAGCGGGTCCCTTAAAAAATTGGACGATACACCCAGGGAGCTCTGGATACGGTTCATTTCGTCCTCCGTAGGGGCAACTAGATTTATCCAGCATCCTTTTTCAATATTTTCTATGCTATAGAGTTCCTGTCCATTTTCACTGCTTTTGAATATTTCCATCATACCCGGCACCCTCCTTTAAATGTGTAAAATTCTATATGTAAACCTTCTATTTCTACTCTTTATAGAATTTGCGCAATTTATCATACCTTATCTATTTTTCTATATAAAAACAAAAAACTTCCAGACGAGTGGAAGCTTAATATAATTAATATACATATTAATATATACGTTTCTTCCCTCGTTGAGCTTTAGCACTTTATAGCGTAGGTGTTAACCAACCAGCTACATTAAGCAAAACCTTAATCCGGCAGTGCCTGTTGACCCATTTGGCGTCTCTCGACGTTTCCGGGTAGCAGCATGTGTCTATAAAGGAGCCTCGCCTAACAAAGTATTTTTTAATTAATATATTCTTATAAGCATCGGAACATACAAAAGCAAGTTAATTCTTCATGTTTCGATGCAAATCTACATCTCAATAGTGTTTTTATTATATATCCGGCTTTATCCCATGTCAATAGAATTACCGGCCCCAGGAATCAATTTGGCATTATATTTTGCTTCGGCAATCATCCCGGCAAATTCATTTCTCACTTTCTGCTGTCCACAAAGAATGACGGCGGTGCTGCAACTACATTTTTTCCATATGCTGCATTTATAGTCTTACCCTGATTGAGCTTTTTTATTTGAGATGACAGCCCATCCATCAACTTTTCAGCATTCTCAATGTTCCGGGATTCCAGCTTTCTTATCTCCTCCAGGAGCTCCATTATCCTCCCGACAGTATCCTTCAGTTCCTTTATGCCTGGAATGGAAGCATTATTGATTTCTTCGAGCCTCTCTACCTTCAATTCCTGCTTAAGCTGCTGGAAGCAGGAGGTAAACTCCTCATCAAGTTTGTCGATTTCCTCTATCTTAGTTTGCTTTTCTGCTATGAGTTTTTGCAGATTCTCAATCCCATCCTCTGTTATAGTCCCGGACTGGGCCCGGGTCAATTCCAGCATGTCCTGCAGGAGAGAATATTTTTTTGACGATAACTCTATCATTTTTCTTATACAAATATCCACCATATATAACTCCTTCCGGACATCAATAACGTCCCTGTGAAATTTAAGACCTCTAAAACAATATGAATCCATCTACTATTATATCAGATGGATTCACACATGAACTAAGCAATTTGCAAGACTGCAAGGAAAGCGCTAACTCATTGCAGGCGACGAGAATTTTACTCTTGCGCTTTTGGAGGTATTACTATCTTCCGCGTTTCGCCAACTTCATTGCTTCCTGCCAGGTGTCGCGGAGCTCTTTCGCATATCCGAGGACTTCTTCCAATATGGCTTTGTCCTTCCTGATATTCGCATCCACCAGACGCCTGTACATGTACTCATAAATACTGTCGAAACTTTTGGAAATTTCATAGTTCATATCCAGAGTCGCTCTGAATTCCGTAATTATATCCTGGCATCTTATTAAGCAACCGTTAGCCTTCTTTATGTTTTTTTCCTCTATAGCATTAATCCCCTGCAATATAAACTTCACAAGCCCATTATAAAGCATGAGGGTCAATTCCTCAGGAGTCGCTGTATAAACGCTATTTTCCTTGTACTGGGCATAGGGGTTATTTATCACTATTAGCACACCTCCGTACTATTGCTGCATCTTAACCTTGCAAAAATTGGGCAGCCAGCCAGCTGCTCTGGGAATACATCTTGTTCAGAGCATCTTCCATGGCTGCAAACATGTTGTAATAACTATTTTCTTTTTCGATCAACTTTATAGTCATCTCATAAATACTTTTATCATAGGATTTTATTTCCTTATATAAAAGGTTGGTATATTCAGACGAATCTCCTATCATTCCTGCCTTCTCCAGCAGTGCACCCTTTTGTCCGTTGCTGTTTCCAATAACCCTTATGTTATCCTGTATTATATCGGAAAGCCTCACAGCCAGGCCCGACTCCTTATACCTTTCAGACTTCTTTGAAGAGTCGGAAAGGGTATTGTAATAGGATATCCCAGAATCATCCTTGGCAAACAGCTGCACCACTTCATCAGGATTGTTGATTATGGCATTTTTAAGCTTCTGCTCATCGATCACCAGCTTGCCTCCGTCCTTATAGTTGCTGCTTGTAGTTATTCCTATGGAGCTGAGGTGCAAAGACAGTTTCGAATCGCTGTCAGAAGCGTCAGAATAGATAGCGTCATAAAGAGCTCTTCTCATGTTGTTTAAAATACTGCTCAATGTGCTGTCATTGCGCAGCAAACCTGACCTCGCCTTTTCCTCCCACAGCTTTATCTCATTTTCCGACATTTGAGCTTTCTGTTCAGAAGTAAGAGGTTCATAATCCCTGAATCTTTCTTCATTTAACTTGGTATTGATAAGCCCCACCAATTCATTGTATTTATCTACAAAGCCTTTTATCTTCTCAAATAATTCATCGGTATTGGAAGATACCGTTATGGTTGCGCTTACAGGTTTGGCATCCTTGTCCATCTCCTGCAGCTTATATGTTACTCCCTCGATGGTGAACTCGTTGGTGGAGCGTTCCACTTCCTCTCCGTCTATGATAAGGCTGGCGTTGGTGCCCCTGGTAATATCTCCACCCTGTTTGGTGGTAGTTTCGATGCCAAGGGCTCCAAAGAAGTTGCTTCCATCACCGTCGGTATTGTCCTCGTTGTCAATAACGGCAGCACTTCCTGTATTTTTGGATTGCATTACAAAACAGTTGTTTATCGTATCAAACCTTATCGTAACTCCTGCATCGCTTCTGTTAATCCTTGTAAATATGCTGCTCAGCGTGTCATCCTTGGATACTGTAAACTCTTTACCGTTTATGGTGAAAGACAGCTTATCATCAGTTCCAAAGTTAAAGTTTTCGGATAAAATCCCGCTCTTGTTTATGTTCTCCAGGGTATCATTTAAATTTATCCTGTTGCTGGTTGCCTGGGACGAACTAAAGCCTAAAGCCGACCTGAAATCTTCAGCTTCCACGGTAATTTGCTTTGCAGAGACAAAGCTGATCTTTCCATCTGTAATTCGCACTTCAACTCCGGATACTCCGGATACTTTGTCACTTATCTGGCTTTGTATTGCAGCTTGCAAATCAGAGAAATCGGTATAATCGCCGTCCAAATAAATGTTTACAGTTTTGACAGTAGTACCGTCATCAACCTTTATATTGAAACTCTTATATGCATCGGAAGCGCTGATATTAACAGAACCCGACAGGTTGCTAATGGACGTTCCTGAGCTTATGCCAATCTTTGATAAAAGATCGGCATCGGAATTGTCGCTGCTTTGAAGCTTAATCGTCTGGGACGAATCAATGGCTACAAACTTCAACTTGTCAGATTCAGATGAACCGGAGTCTTTTATCACCCTGACATATTCACCAAGATTGCTGGTCTTTCCGTCAACTTTGACTTTTGTTCCAATGAGAGCGTCGTTTATACTATTGATAAGTTCGTCAATACTATTGACCTCTGCATTAATTTTTACGGTAACCGCAGTACCGGAGCCTATTTGTACTTTGAACTCCCTATCCTTAAACTCCGTTCCGCTGAAATCCGTTATAGCACCGCTGGTAATCGCATTACTCTTTCCATTTACCAGTCCCAGTACTGACAGGTAACTGTCCGTAGCATTTCCTATGCTTAAGGAACTGCTTTTGAGAGCCGGTGTAAATACTAATGCGCCGGGATTATTCTTGTCTTCTTTCACTTTTATTTTACCTGCTCCAAAAGCATCATCTATCAGCTTCTTCAGGCCGCTTGTCCTGTCTCCCGCCAGTTCTGATACCGTGCCTGAAGAATAATCCTTGTCCAATGTAATAGTTTTAGTAACTCCATCCAGGGTGAGGGTAAACTGTTTTCCCTTCTTCATTTTCGTCATATTTACTGCCGAAGTGCCTTTTAATGGAGCTGGCATTGAAGCTCCGTTCTTTGTCGATGAAGCTGGCATTGAAGCTCCGTTCTTTGTCGCAGCAGAAGCTGTCGATTTTACTGTAATCTGGCGTACGCCCGCAGTAGCTCCGCTTCCTGCCGTAACTGATATGGCTGAATTGGAAGATACTGCTTTATATGCAGTAAAAGCGCTGGCAGAAGTAAAGTTGGTAGCAGGCTTAGCTATGTTGAAATATGTATCATAAAACTCCCTCATTTTGTTGGTTATAGATCTATAGTCTTCCATCATCCACGTTTTCACCTGCCTGCTCTTGACAAGCTTGTCCATTTTCAGCCTTTCAACCTTCATAAGCTGCTGTACCATGCTCTCGACATCTAAACCGCTGGTTCCTGTCATCCTGAACCTGTTGCTCATCGCATTGATATAACTGTTGGGCATGCCCATCATCTCCTTTCATCCACGATAATTCCGGCAAGCTCCCATAGCTTTGCTATGAGGTCAAGGATCTTTTCAGGAGGTATTTCCCTGATTACCTCATTGCTTTCCGTATTTATAACCTTTACCATGATATCGTTGGTCTTTTCATGCACTGAAACCTCAAATTTGCGGTTGGTGCCTGCCAAGGATTTATTAGCCCTTTCAATGGCATCAATCAGTACCTTTTCAGCCACAGGCATAGTCATTTTATCAAATTCCGTCAAACTTGATATTCTCTTATGCTCTAGCAAATAATCTTTTTTTTGAACCGTATTAGTATTAGCTTTTGCAGCTGCAGTAACATCCGTGTTAGTCTTTATCATAGAAGCGGCATCCATGCCATTTACTTGCATACTTATCCCTCCCCTCCATACATCTTGCTAATAAGTATATCGGATTTTTTTGGTATAAATTTATAAACACTTATTGGAACTTTTCATTATAATAATTGTAAAATATTAGGCTGTTTATGTATAACTATCTTGTCATTGCCTCCCAACCTTAGTTATAATTCTGTCAATAAGTAATTAATTCCAACAAGAATAAGGTAAATGACAATTAACCCATTCCATGGTTTAGTTCTATATCTTGTTCGAGCTTTATTAAATCTAGATCTTCAGGTGCAAACTTTTTCAGGTTGACTAACAATTTTTTAGCCTCTTCATATTTACGATCATTTATAAGGTAAGCAAGAGTTTCTTTGTCCGTATAATATTTTTCTATACTGCTAGTAAGCTCATCCATTGAATTGTTCTCTTTCAAAAATTTAATATACTGCTTTGCCTCATCATGCTTTGAAGTAGCAAAAAGAAGAAAAACTTTAATATTGATTATCTCTGGAGTTTTCTTAAATTGGGCTGCATATTCACATAGAACAAGTGCGACATCATATTCTTTTTCTTTAATATCATTATAAATGTACTCAAGAATAGTATTGTAAAATAATTCCTTTTTAAAATCAGAATATGCTGCACTATTTGCAACACTATTTACTTTTGTATAAATGTGCGCCAATTGATTTTGTGCTTTTTGCTGATAAGATAGCCATGAACCAGTAAAATGGTGTATAG
>ENA-OWPA01001352-OWPA01001352.1-bioreactor-metagenome-genome-assembly--contig:-NODE-1352-length-16692-cov-4.423413_pt1 | contig 16692 bp, 9 predicted proteins | sample MGYA00238139_ERZ651803 | MGnify/ENA primary metagenome ERZ651803 (study PRJEB26909, sample SAMN07631231) | bioreactor metagenome | isolation source: Switchgrass digestor | place: USA: Dartmouth...
TTTTCTTCTTATTATTCATGTTATTTTTTTCGTACTTCTTTATAGATCTGTACATCATAAAACCGAGCACTGCAAATGTCGCAACAGTAGCTATCAAAACTATGATCTGTGTATCCATCGTATTCTCCTTTAAATTTTAGTAAGATATAACCCCGGAAATACAGAAAGCGGAGCTGTAAGTTACTAATCGGAGCATAAGAGGCATATATGCGTTTCCCGACCGCACAAAGCTCAGCACTGGCTAACAGGGTAAGAGTATTGCCTCATTAAGTATATATTGCGTCATTAAATATTATATATGCTGGAATCGCATAAATCAATCGAATGTTGAGAAGCTCAGAAAAAGGGCAGCCAACATACTGTCATATTGAAACATGCCTGTGAATATTAATGAAAAGGGGGATTGGTAGACAAAATATCTTGCTTTCAAACGGAGGAAAACATGAAAAAGAAATACAAAAATTATAGAAAAAATGTATTGGAGAGGGTACTTAAGACAGCAATCCTTGCGATACTGTCCTATTTGGCTGTAAGGCTTGGAATAGCGGGAGGAAATCTGTTATTTAGCACTGATGTCAATATAATCAGGAATGTGCATGTGGAATCTTTCAAATCAACTCTCAACAAGGCAATTCCCTTGATTGACACCGTTTACAACAGTGGCAATATCAGCATATCCCTTTCGGGGGAAATAAGCAATCTTATAGCCAATATATTTAACTTTAACCTGGACAATCCTGTCACCATTCTGAATGCTCAGTCTCCTATCATGTATAATTTTTATAATAACAGCTATAAGGAATATTTGGCGCAGGAAATTGAGAAGGAAAAGGAAAAAAGCAAGTATGAAAACAGCGATAGCGGCAATACCGGCGACAAGCCTGAAGGTAAAACGGATGAGGGTACGGAGCCGCATGAAGGCCCATCCGGCTTTTTGCAGGATCAAAGCTCTATTTATTACGACGGAACGGACGGGACCGGCTGGGATGATTCCGGCGGAAATAACGACTACAACAGCAATATTGCAATTAAAAATGAAAGTAAGTACGAAGTGGATGATGCCATGATAGAACAACTGCTAAAAGAGGAACTGAGCTTCAAGTTTGAGGAGAAGGGACCACAAATACTCATTTACCATACCCATACCTCGGAAAGTTATCTGCGAAAGCTGGAGGATTTGGGAAAGGAAAATGTGCCCAGCAGAACACAGGACAGCAGGTATAATGTAGTCCGGGTAGGGGATGAGCTTCACAAACATTTGGAGAAGAAGTATGGTTTTAACGTAATGCACAACGGAACAATAAATGATTATGATTATAATGATTCATATGTCAATGCCGCTAAAACAGTCGATAATATTCTTAAGGGAAACCCGTCCCTGAAGGTGGTTATAGATTTGCACAGGGATGGACTGGATGGGGTAAATAAATTGAGACAGGCGATCAAGATAGACAACAAGAATGCTGCCCAGATGTTCTTCGTCATCGGGACAAATCATGAAAACTGGAAGGAAAATTTCAAGCTTGCCTTAAAGTTACATAAATATATGAATGATAAGTATCCTGGCTTGATGCTTCCGATATTGCTGCGAAATGCCAGATATAATCAGCAGGTTTCAAAGGGTGCTTTCATTATAGAAATAGGCGGTGATGGAAACACGCTGGATGAAGCAATTGAAAGCACGAAATATCTGGCGGAAGCATTGAACGAAGTGCTGGGAGGCATGAAATAGCACAGTCTCATGTTATGAGATTTTCCTTTTTTGGGAATAATGGAAGTTGGATATATTGCCACGATACTTCCATTATTTTTTGCAAAGGATGATTTTTCATGGGCAGGGTTGAAAGATTCAGGGAGATCAGGATCAGCAGAAGAAAATTCAGATTGTCGTTTCTTTTCTTCTTTTTGCTGGTCATAACGGGATTGTGCGTTGTTGATTACTCCGTGAACAGCATTATGAAAAATGAGTATAGTGTTGAATTTGTTTCGCTGGAAAGAGAGGGTTCATCTCTTTACAGTCTGAATATATTCGATCATAAAATCTATATAAATACCGAGTATGTGGAAAAGGACTTTCGCAGGATAAAAAGCGCCATCAACAGTATTCTGGGTTTAAAATAACACAGGCCGGATATCGCTGCTGTTTTTAATGGACTATGCCAGTATGGTTTTTATATCGTTGATCCTTCGTTTATTGACATATCATTTGCAGATGTTATATCATATTGTTATTATTTAAACTAAGCCCGTGTTGCACTAATTTTTGTAAGGGAGCAGCCGCTATGAAAAAGGGTAGTCTGTCGCTATACAAAAGCATTTATAATGATTTGGAGAAAAAAATTCTGTCCGGACAATACAAGGTAGGAGACAGGATTCCGTCGGAAAAGGAATTATCAGAAGAGTATAAAGTGAGCCGGATTACCAGCAAAAAAGCATTGGAGATGCTGGCTGAAAAAGGACTGATTGACAGGGCCCCCGGTAGAGGATCTTTTGTAAAGAGCAATTCGACGGATGAAACAGATAATGAGTGTCTGAAAGATCCTAAAAATGAGGAAGACAAAGTTGCCCGCCCTCCTATGATTGGTGTGATTCTGCCTGATTTTGCCGAGTCTTATGGTACATCCCTGCTTTCGGGCATTGAAAAGGAAGCCTCCGAAAAGAATTGCTTCATCGTGCTAAAACGTTCCTATGGAAGACAGGACATGGAAGAGAACGTGATTGACTCCCTGCTGGAATTGGGAGTTGATGGCATCATAATCATGCCTGTCCATGGAGAACTGTATAACCGCGAAATTTTGCGGCTGACCCTGGATGGCTTTCCAATTGTCTCGGTGGACAGATGTTTGAGTGGGATACCGGTTCCGTTTGTAGGTACCGATAATATCAGCGCTTCAGCAAAAATAACTGATTATGTCCTCAAACTTGGGCATAAAAACATCGCCATCCTCTCGCCTCCGTATAAAAATACCTCAACAATCGAAGACAGGATAGAGGGTTTTATTAAAAGCCATGCGGAGCATGGGGTGGGGATAGATGATTCGTTGTGGCTGACCGACCTGATCAGCACATTGCCTGAAAAGGATGCGAAAGAGAACAGGCAAAGGGATATAGATAAAATAGTTAAACTCCTGAAGGAAAATCCCCAGATCACATGCATGTATGCCATGGAATACAATATCGCACTGCTGGCTATGAAGGCTGCAAAATCCTTGGGAAAGGCCATCCCGAAGGATTTATCCATTGTATGCTTTGACAGCCCATTCAATTATGCGGACGAGTATTTATTTACCTTTATCCAGCAGAAGGAATCTGAAATGGGAGAAACAGCCCTGAGACTGCTTTTGAACCTGATGAAGAAAAAGGGAGATGTGGAAAAGGTATATCTGGATGCAGATCTGGTTATAGGCACTACGACAGGCAAAGCCAGATCCGTATAGACATATAAAGCAAGATTACGTTATAAAAACAACTGCGGGGAGAAGAAAAAAGCTGTCACGTATGTGCACAGTCAGTTCATTTGCTATTCTTCTCCCCGTGCTTTTAGTTTAAGAAATTCCAAATTCATTAATACCTAAAACCTGAAGATCTTTTTTACTCAAACTACGGAGCCTTCTTTAAAACTTACGAAGCTTCTTTTCCAAACTTCCAAAGCTTTTTTTGAATCAGGATGTCATCTTTCCGGATGCCCTTCCCCGAATGCGATCTCTTCAGGCTTTTTTAGAAGAGCAATGTCAAGGCCATTAAGCTTTCCTACGAGAATATATCTCCTTCTTAAAAACACAAATCCTTCGAATTTCTCAAAAAATAATGCAGCACTTAATATTTTCAGCAAACATGCATGTCTGACCTTCGGGATTCCTTTATGCAAGCGCGTGGAACAGCAATGTTTTCATTGAAAAAAATTGGGTTTCAGGCGTTTCCGTAAGAAGGCATGCCAGTTTTATTTTTTTAAAGTCAAGCACGTCTGTTTTAAGATTTGACTGAAAAGAGCATATCATGCCTTTCAAACCGTAACATCTGCCGTTGTAAATATTCGCAAGGAATATTTACCTTCAGAAATCTATGGACTATTAATATTCGATATACTAAATTTAACAAATAAAACATATAAATATCTTGACAGCGCAAAAAGCATATTATATTATATTGGTATAAATTCAGGACATATCATGCAGACATTTACGCAATAAATGCTATATATGTCATAAATGATACATACTTTGTCAATATTCGACAAGGAGAGAACGCACTAATGTCTATATCATTTAATCATCCTGATATCATGAAAAATAATGTACATATTATACACATTTCATCGTTATGTGAACATTCCACAAGTTGTTTTCATGCCTTCTTTAACATCGAATTATAAAGAAAAGGTTATAAAATACTGACCCTGTTTTTTCGTGAAGACAAATATTTCTGTCTTTACTTATCAAAACAATCACTTTAATTTTTTAAGGAGGGTTAAAAATGTTAAAGAAAAGGGGAATTACCTGGGTATTATTGCTGGCAATGATAATAGGCATCATTGCATCAGGTTGCGGAAGCAGCGATAAGAAAACTACAACGGATTCAACAACCAATGCCGGCTCAACTGCATCAACGGAGACTCCTGAGGAAACGACGCCGGAGGAACCGGAAGAGCAAGATGACGGCAGCGGCCTGCCGGATCAGGATTTGGGAGGATATGTATTTACCGTCGCAGACAACAATGCCAGCAGGTGGTTTCCGGAAGCCGGCAGCTCCGATTTGGCCAATGCTATTATTGAAAGAATCAATTGGGTACAGGAGAAGTTCAATTGCAAGATTGAAATCAGAAACCATTCAGAGGATGAGTTTGCAACTGCGGTTATGGCCGGGGACAAATATGCCGACATCATTGTAACGCCAACCTGGGAATTGGGAAGACATATCAAGGCAAAACGACTTGTGAACATGAACACAATACCGCACCTTAGATTGGATGCTGAGTATTGGAACAGATATGACAGCACATCCTACCTTTCTTACGGAGACATTAAATACGGCACTGCAGCTCCTTTTATCACACAGAGCGACGAGGTATGGGTCATAGCTTTCAATAAAGCCATTATTGAAGAGCTGGGACTGGAAAACCCCTATGATTTGGTGAAAAACAAACAGTGGACTTTTGAAAAGATGCTGGAGATGCAGCAGGCTGCCAAGAGAGATTTAAATGGTGACGGCGTTTTTGACAGCAACGACCGTTACGGTCTTGCCACAGGTCATGACTGGGATATCTCCGTAGTTCTTTACCTTGCGTCCGGCAATAAAATCATAGACGTAAAAGAAGACGGCACAATGAAATACGTGGTAAATACGCCTAAAGCTTTTGAAACTATAGATATGATCAAAAAGATGTGTAAAAGAGGCGACACCTTCTTCCCTAAGAACGACGGTGAAGATATGGATGCATATGTCAAAGCCTTTACAGAAGGAAAAGTGCTGTTCCTGGCATACTCCAGAGGCAGGGGTGTAATAGATCCGATTTATGAGATGGAAGATGATTTCGGATTTGTCCCAATGCCCATGGGCAACAACACCAATGAATACAAGTGCTGGGTAAGCCATGATGCACCTTCCCTGGCGGTACCTGTTTCCAATCCGGATCTGGATAAGACAGGTCTGATATTGGAGGCCCTTGCATGGAAATCCCAGGATGAGGATGAACTCCGCCTGAATGAAGTGGCCTATACAAAGCTTAGAGATGATGAGTCTTTTGAGATATTAAAAGAGCTGGGCAAGTATGCCGTATCGGATATGGCATTTATAGGCCAGCAGCTGGATGGCGCTATCTGGCAAGGCTTGAATGTACTGCCCCATTGCGGTTTCTATGTACAGGATGAAGAACCGGCATCAAAAGTCGCTTCGGTTGAAGAGCAGGTAGCAATAGGTATTGAAAATGCGAGATTGATGCTCTTGGGTCAGTGGGTTGAACCGGAACCGGAGGAAAATAACGAAGGATAGTGTTGCAAATCATTAGCTGATAAAGTGGTATTGATGCAAGGAAACTCACAAAGAGCCCAGGGTTTCTTTGTGGGTTTCCTATTAGGCATATATAGGCATGTGTATGTGAATATCCCATTAAATATGTGTAGGCATGTATGTGCGAATATCCTATTTAGGCATATGAAGACATGTACATGTGAATATTTTGTTTAAGCATATGTGCAGGCATGTGGCTTTGGACATCTTTTTGGGCATATAAAGGTATGCGTGTGAATATGCCATTTGCACATATACATATATAAATGTAGGTAAGGATCCCAATTGATATATATGGTATATCATAACCGGATTATTACAATTGAGGCAGGAATTCGACGTATCACATCGCTTTTTTTTATTACAGTAAGCGGAATAAACAGTACGGAGCTGAGAAAATATGAGGAGTAAAATATCAGGATATATAGTTCTGGCGTTAGGGCTGGTACTTGCTGCCTTTTTTCGACCATGCACAGCTTATGGAAGTGAAAGGAATAGCCTTCTGGTTGAAAAAAGCTACAGGGAATATCTTGAGGATCACTCCGGCAAACCGGACGGAACGGATGACATAAAAATTCAGGCTGCCGATTTCATATCCAAGGATGCTGCCATGGAAACGGAGATTTTAGACGGGTATGAAGGTGTCGGCGGCAAGTCGATTTATACCGGTGAAACCGGATATATAGAATGGGAAGTGAATATCCAACAGAGCGGCCTATACAATATTGAGGTGCTTTACTACCCTGTACGGGGGAAAGGCAACACGATAGAAAGAGTTATATACATCGACGGAAAGGTTCCATATAAAGAAGCGAGATATGCTTACCTTTCAAGAGTTTGGAGTGATGATGGCGACATTTATCGCGATGCCAACGGAAATGAGATAAGGCCTTCCCAGGTAGAGACTCCCTGTTGGAGAAAAACCCAGATATATGATTCCCTGGGCTACTTCAATGAGCCTTTAATGTTTTATCTGGAAAAGGGGAAGCACACCATCGGGTTTGAATCTGTAAAAGAACCCGTGATTCTGAATATGATCCGTGTTTACAAGGCGGACAGAAAAAAATCTTACGCAGAGATAAAAGCTGAATACCAAAGCAAAGGATATACAGAAGCTGATGTGAAGCCTGTAAAAATTCAGGCGGAAGACACCTGGGCAAAGTCTGATAAGACCCTTTACCCTTCTTCCGACAGGTCATCGGCCATCAATGAGCCTCAGGACCCTTCCAAGGTGCGTTTGAATACCATAGACGGTGGAAAGTGGAAGATGCCCAGGCAGTGGATCACATGGCGCTTTAATGTAGAGCAGGACGGGCTTTATAAGATAGTGCTCCGGTACAGGCAAAACCTTCTTAGCGGTTTGTATGTAAACCGCAAAATAATGATAAACGGAGAAGTACCTTTTAAGGAAGCGGAAGCAGTAAAATTTGGCTACAGCACGGACTGGCAGGTAAGAGCGCTGGGGGACGACCAGCAGGAATTTGCCTTTTATTTGGAAAAAGGCGAAAATGAGCTGACCATGGAAGTTACCCTCGGAGATATGGCCGATGTGTTAAACAGGGTTAGCGACAGTCTTTACAATCTGAATGAAGCATACAGAAAAATCCTTATGATAACAGGAGCAGAGCCGGACTTGTACAGAGATTACGGCTTCAAGAAACTGATACCGGATGCGATAGAAGTGATGGCAAAAGAAGCCGCCAACCTCAGGCAGATATCTGCGGATATGGAGGAATACATAGGCCAGAAGGGCGAAAATGTAGTCATTCTGGATAAGATTGCCTTATTGCTGGAGCAGATGTCCGATGACCCGGAGGAGAATATCGCAAAATCCTTTAAGCCATTCAAGGAAAACATTGGGGCTCTGGGTACATGGATACTGACAGTGGGCCAGCAACCACTTACTGTTGACTATATCAGCATCATGCCGGTTTCAGACCCTCTGCCCAGGGCAGAAGGCTCCTTCTTTGAAAATCTGGTATTTGAAATAAAATCCTTTATAATGTCCTTTTTTGTTGATTACAACAGCCTCGGCTCCTCTCTCCCAACCAAGGAGCTGAAAAAGGATGAAATATTGAGAGTCTGGCTTACTTCCGGACGGGATCAGTCACAGATCCTTCGAGAAATGATCAACGATTCCTTTACGCCGGAAACCAATGTGAATGTGGATATAAAGCTGATATCGGCAGACACCCTTCTCCCCTCGGTCCTGGCAGGGATCGGGCCGGATATATCGCTGGGCAATCCTGCGGGTGATCCGATTCAATACGCCATAAGGAATGCCGTGGTGAATCTTGAAGGAATGCCGGGCTTTGATGAAGTGGCCGGGAGATTCCATCCCAGTGCGTTAGTACCCTATACCTTTGAAGGAAAGGTATATGCGATTCCGGAGACCCAGGTATTTCCCATGCTTTTTTACAGGAAGGACATCCTGGCTGAGCTGGGTCTCGAGGTTCCGCAGACCTGGGATGATTTTTACAAGCTTATACCGGAGATTCAGAAGCAAAACATGCAGATAGGCTTTCCTCAGGGAATATCAGGGATGCAGATATTCCTGTACCAAAAAGGCGGAGAATTGTATACCCCGGACAGGAGAAGATCAACACTGGATTCGGACATGACGATTGAAGCTTTTCAGAAGCAGACCGAGCTTTTTACTACCTATAAGTTTCCCAGGGACTTCGATTTTCCCAACAGGTTCCGTACAGGGGAAATGCCGATAGGCATAGCGGATTATACAACCTATAACAATCTCATCGCCTTCGCTCCTGAAATAAGGGGTCTGTGGGAGTTTGTGCCGCTTCCGGGAACAGTTGCCGAGGATGGTTCAATTAACAGGGCTACCCCATCCACAGGAACGGGAGCCATGATGTTAAGAGGTGTGAAAAACAAAGAAGCCGCCTGGAGCTTTTTGGAGTGGTGGACCAGAGCAGAGACCCAATCCCGGTTTGCGGTGGAAATGGAGTCCGTTCTGGGACAGTCGGCAAAACATGCCACCGCAAACATGGAAGCTTTGGTCAATATGCCCTGGACCAAAACGGAATACGACCATCTTATGGAACAGTGGAAATATGTTACCGGAACTCCTGAAGTGCCGGGAGGCTATTATGTATCCCGTGCGATTGATTTTGCTTCTGCAGCTGCCTACATCAACGCTGACATGGAGACGCTGCTGGATTATGTGACGGAAACCAATGACGAGATAACAAGAAAAAGGCGGGAGTTCGGCCTTGAGTGAGAATATGCGGGGAGGATATAGAGTATGAATACCGGTTTGGCGGTAAAAAACAACATCAAAGCAAATTTTAACGTGAAGCATCGCCTTTCAAGGACATGGAAAGAGGTGAAGAAGAAGAGGATCTGCTATCTTTTTGCAGCTCCATATATGATAATATTCTTCACCTTTACAGCCCTGCCTGTTATCATATCCCTGTTTTTGGGCTTTACATCCTTTAACTTGCTGGAAGCTCCCGTTTTTGTCGGCGTGGAGAATTATATAAGGCTGTTTCTGGATGATGATATTTTCATAAAGGCAATAGGGAATACGTTTATACTTGCGGTGATGACCGGGCCGATCAGCTACATAATGTGCCTTATGTTTGCATGGCTGATAAATGAGCTGCCAAAAGCCCTGCGTACCATCCTGACACTGGTTTTCTACGCACCGTCCATATCAGGAAATGTATATCTCGTATGGGGAATTTTATTCAACAAGGATTCCTATGGCTTTGCCAACTCCCTTTTGCTTCGCTTCAACATCATTACTTCCCCCATCCTTTGGTTTGAAGATCCCAAGTATATGATGCCCCTGCTTATTATCGTGTCCCTCTGGACCAGTATAGGCACAAGCTTTTTGTCCTTTGTCGCCGGATTGCAGGGCATAGATAAAGGATTGTACGAGGCTGCGGCAGTCGACGGTGTAAAAAATCGCTGGCAGGAGCTTTGGTATGTAACATTACCCTCCATGAAACCCCAGCTCATGTTTGGTGCGGTTATGAGCATAACCGGTTCCTTCGGCGTCGGAGGCATAGTAACTGCATTGTGCGGTATGCCCAGCAAGGATTACGCAGCCCATACCATTATAAACCATCTGGAGGATTACGGGAACATACGCTTTGAAATGGGTTATGCTTCAGCTATAGCAACAGTTTTGTTCTTCATAATGATTTTTTCCAACAAGATTGTGCAGAAAATTCTGGCGAGGGTAGGTGATTAAGCTGAAAAGAATACGTTTGTCCAGAAACAAGAGCGGTATAAGGCGTTCATATTTTGTGGATTTTGGGATTTATTTGTTTTTGCTGTTTTTTGGGTTATTCATGGTTCTTCCGATGGTGTATGCAATTTCCAACTCACTAAAGCCTCTGGAGGAAATATGGTATTTTCCCCCTCGCTTTTTTGTAAGGAATCCAACCTTAAAAAACTTCAGGGATTTGTTTAGGATCATGAGCGAATCCTGGGTTCCTTTTTCAAGGTATATATTCAATACCTTTTTAATCACCGGAGTGGGTACCTTTGGGCATGTAGTGCTGGCATCCCTGTGCGCCTATGCCTTATCCAAGCATGATTTCCCGGGGAAAAACCTTATGTTCAGTATGGTGGTGCTCTCATTGATGTTCAGTGGGGTGGTTACCCAGATCCCGAATTTTATCATTGTTGCAAAGCTGGGCTGGATAGATTCCTATAAAGCCATAATAATACCGGCTTTCGGATCTTCCCTTGGACTATATCTGATGAAGCAGTTTATGGAGCAGATGATACCCGATTCGGTACTGGAATCCGCCAGAATGGATGGAGCCCATGAATGGAAGGTTTTCTGGAAAATTGTCATGCCCCTGGTTAAGCCTGCCTGGTTGACGCTGACCATTTTTTCAATACAGGGCTTATGGGGAATGGGAGCAAACAAGTTTATACAAAGCGAAGAGTTGAAAACCCTCAATTATGCGCTATCGCAGATACTGGCAGGAGGCATTGCCCGTGCCGGTACAGGTTCTGCAGCGGCTGTCCTTATGATGATCGTACCGATTGTCGCTTTCATCATAACCCAGTCCAATGTTATAGAAACCATGTCGACTTCCGGTATGAAGGATTAAGCTAAAGGGGGGATTTGACAGGATGAAAAAAAAGGCAATTTTGCTTATTGTATTGATAATAATGCTGTTGGACGGCATATCTGTTTTTGCTATGGTTCCTTATGAAACTTACTTCTATGATTCCGATGGCACTTACTTCATATCGCCGGATGCCTATGTCCCGGAAAAGGTTTTAAAGGCCAAGGACATGGAATTGGGCGACTTGGGGCTGAAGAACCCTTCCGACCTGGTGGTGGATAAGGAGAATAATGTTTATATAGCGGACAGCGGTAACAACAGAATTGTTATCCTGGACGAAAATTACCGGTTCAAATTTGAGATTAAGGAGTTCTATGCCGATGGCTCCGTTCAAACCCTGAATGCTCCAGCCGGGCTTTTTGTAACGGAGGATGGACGCATATATGTAGCGGATTCAAAGAATTTTAGAATCGTCTTATTTGAAAAGGACGGAACCTTCGTGCGGATATTTGATGCTCCGGATTCCGATGTATTTCCGGAAGGCTTTATGTATGAGCCTTCAGCTTTAGGAGTGGACCCGGCCGGCAGAATGTACGTTGTATCCAAAAGCACCAACATGGGCATTATGGCTCTGAATGCCGACGGAGGTTTCGAAGGCTTTATAGGCGCGGAAAAGGTAGTGCCCAATGTACTGGACATATTCTGGGATTTGATCACCACGGATGAACAGAAAAGGCGTACTGCCAAAAATGTTCCTACCGAATACAACAACATCACCATGGACGATATCGGATTTGCTTATGTGACCAGCAGTGCGATTCCGGCAGGAAACCAGCGCAGTGCGATGATGAACAGAGATAAAAGCAGCCATTATGCGCCGGTAAAAAGGCTGAACAGCACAGGAATAGATGTTCTGAAGCGCAATGGTTCCTTTCCCCCTGCGGGAGATATCAGAAACAACTGGTTCAATGTATCCCGGTTTATTGACGTTGCACTGACGGAAGACGGCGTATACAGCACCTTGGATACGACCCATAACAAGATTTTCACCTATGATGATAATGGAAACCTTTTATATGTTTTCGGAGGCACCGGTACGCAGGAGGGTGTTTTTGAAAATGCTTCGGCCCTGGCATATCAAGGCACAAAGCTTTTGGTGGTGGACAGGAATACCGGATATATAACCGTGTTCAGAAGGACCGAGTACGGGGACTGTATCGCTGAGGCCATCCACCTGCAGAAAAACCGCAGGTATGATGAAGCGATAATTGCTTGGGAAAAAGTTTTAAAGCGTAATCCTTATTTTGAATTGGCCTATTCCGGCGCAGGGCAGTCCAATATGCGCAAGGAGAATTACAAGGAAGCTATGGCCAACTACAAACTGGCCAATGACTGGGACAACTACTTTAAAGCCTACAGTGAATACCGCAAGGATGTAGTTAGAAAGATAATCCTTCTTATTCCTGTTATTGTTGCGGCGGTAATAGGGTTATGCATGGCTTTTTTCAAATATGTAAGAAAGGTGAACGAGGCCGGATGGCAGAAAACAGGGAAAAGGACGCTCTGGGAGGAGCTTTTGTATTCCTTTCACATCATGTTTCATCCCTTTGATGGCTTCTGGGATCTGAAGCATGAGAAAAGGGGGAGCGCGAAGACAGCCACTGTGATTCTGGCGCTGGTAATGGCCGTGGATATTTTCAGAACACTGGCAGGAGGTTATGCATTGTATCCCACCGACTTTAGAGCGATTGATTTACAGGATACCGTGCTCAAAGTTCTGATTCCTTTCATGCTGTGGGTATGTGCCAACTGGGGTCTGACCACACTGATGGACGGGGAAGGAAGCTTCAAGGATATTTATACCGCTTCTGCCTATTCCCTGATGCCAATTGTTGTGATAAATATTCCGGTGACCATATTAAGCAACTTTATTGTGCTCAATGAACTGCAGTTTGTAAACTTTTTCACCACCCTTGCCTATGCTTGGGCATTTGCATTGATATTCTTCGGCGTTTTGGTTACCAATGCCTATGGATTGGTGAAAAATCTGGTCACATCCGCTCTTTCGGTAGTTGGTATGGGGTTTATCGCATTTATTTCGGTGTTGTTTATCAATATACTGCAAAGGATGAATACATTTATTACAACCCTTTACCATGAAATAGCTTTCCGCTTGTAAAACGTGTTTTACAGATGTAAAAGGGACGCAGGATGTGGTTGATACCTTCCAGGTGCTTTTTAGAAAGGCTTCTTTAACAATTAAGTTTACTTCGCTGGAAGGTTTAAGCGCGAGTTTTGCAGTCTCCGCGAACAAGCTCAATATTGCAGCTTGTGTCAATTTCTGCTCCCGCGCAGGAAGCGAGAGACTTATTGACACTTTTTAAAAGGAGGGCAGCTTGAATGAAATACAAACTGATACTGGCTTTGGCTCTTGTTATTGTGATAGTAATCGCATTCAGCCCGGCTCTGTCTTACATCACACTATCGGAAGGGAACGCGACACAGCAAAACGATAGCCCAGGGGAAGGCACAGACCACAAGACGGGCGGTGGTGATGAGGAAAAGGAAATCTCCATGCAAAAAGCCAATCCTGAATTGGGTCTTGCAGCCGGTGCTGAAAATGAGCATCTGGTTTTGTACTTCGATAACACCACGGGGGGTATCGCTGTCCGCGATAAAGCTTCAGGGAAAATGTTCTATTCCAATCCCCCGACAGCCAAGGAAGACCAGAAGGCCAGTGATGAAACGAAACAGCAGCTGATGTCCCAGGTGGAGCTGGTATATAATATAAAAGGAAAGGAAGGGGACTTCAGCTTAAACAGCTATTCCCAGGCCTTGCTTCTGGAGCAGGTGAGCTGGGGAAAGATCGAGAACGGGATAAGGGTTTCCATGACAATAGGACGCGCGGAACAACGGCTTCTGCTGCCGAAACAGATCGGGAAAACCAGCTTTGAGGAAAATATACTGGGAAAGATCAAATCGGAGCGGCAAAAAAAGCAGATGCAAGCTTTTTATATCTTAAATCCCAAGGAAGAAATGCCAGGAGCTGTCGAGGATGTATATACCTTAAAAACATCTGCTAACGACAGGGATAAACGGGTGCTGGAGGAAATTGTAAAGTCCACCGGCTATACTTATGAAATGCTGGAGCAGGACTATGAGGCGATTGGTTATGAGCCTGAGAAGGCTGTTTTTCCGTCCTTTTCCATGGATATTGACTATATCCTCCAAGGCAATTCTCTGACGGTCCAACTGGATGCGGGTAATATTGTGTATGATGAGGACACCTTCAATCTTGTAAGCCTTTCCCTCCTGAAATATTTCGGGGCCGGAGAGACGAGGGAAAAAGGCTGGATTTTCCTCCCGGACGGCTCGGGAACTCTGATAGGATTCAACAATGACGGCACCAAAAAGACTTTATTAACCACCGGCAAGGTATATGGAGACGACAGTGCCGTTACCAGGTTTGAGAGGGGCAGCATCAAGCAGGATTTCCGCTTCCCTGTTTTTGGGATTCACAGAGGAGATTCCACGCTGCTGGCTATAATAGATGATGGCGATGCGGTGGCGGATATAAATGGAATGATGGGAGGAATTAACCACTCCTGGAACACGGCCTATGCCAATTTTACGATTAGGAACAAGGACAAATTTATTGAAGAAAATGCCTTTGAACAGGCTCCCTGGATCATCTATGAAAAAAAGCCTTACAAAGGAAACATTACATTGAAATACTATTTCCTGGTGGGTGACGACGCCGATTATCCCGGGATGGCAAAGGCTTACCGCAATTATTTGATTGAAAAGGGCGCTCTGAAAAAAATAACCGCCGGTGACAATATACCTTTTTATCTGGAAACATTAGGGTCTATAGATATGATAGTAAGAAAGCTGGGACTGCCGATATCAACCCAGGTGCCTATCACCACCTTTGAGCAGGCGGAAGGCATGATAAACCGTCTCTCCCAGAGAGGTGTGGATAATATAAAGCTGAGGTACAAAGCCTGGTATAATGGAGGCTACTATTATACCGCCCCTTCAAAAATGAAGGTGGAGAAGGTCATAGGCGGAGCCGGAGGATTATCTGAACTGTCGAAAAAAGCTCAGGCTATGGGGGCGGAAGTATATCCGGACGTGGATTTCGTACATGTGCCTTCCTCTTCGATGTTTGATGGATTTTCTCCGAGAAAGGATTCCATAAGAAACCTGTTTCAGAAGACAGCCTTCTACGCTGAATTGGACCCGGTGGAACAGGCTTATATGAACATTATGTGGTGTATCACCCCAAACAGGATACCGGAATACTTTAATAGATTTTCAAAGGCTTACGATAAGCTGAACATCCGCTCCTTCTCATTGTCTACGCTGGGAAAGAGCCTGTATTCCGATTTCAAGAGCAATAACCAGATAAACCGCCAGGAGGCCAAGGATTATTTTGTGAAAGTGTTGAAGGCAGCTTCCGAAAAATATGAAAATATCATATCGGATTATGGGAATGCTTACATTTATCCCTATGCCGACCATCTGCTGAACCTTCCGGAGGAGGACAGCTCCTTCCTCATATCCGATAAGCAGGTGCCTTTCATACAGATTGCTTTGCATGGCTACATTCCGTATGCAGGCCAGGCATTGAACCTTGCCAACGAAGTAAGGCCGGCGATGCTTAAAGCCATAGAATACGGAAATGGTGCATATTTTGTGCTGAACCATGGAGAAGACAGCATCCTTAAGGCAGCCGGAGTATACAACCAGCAGGGATCCATGAATTTCAGCTACTGGGAGGAAGAAGCTGCCGACATCTATGCCCGGATGAACGAGGCGTTAAGGGATGTGCAGGACCAGGCGATCACGGATCATAAAGAAGTTGCCGACCAGGTGTTTGTGACAACCTACGAAAACGGCAAATCGATCATCGTAAACTATAGCAGCCAAAAGGCGTCTTTTAAAGGGGTAACTGTACAGCCTCTGGACTTCGCAGTTATAAAGGACTGATAGGAGAGGAGGATTAGATTATATGAAAGAGATATCCGTAAAAACAATCAAAAAGAAAAGACGGAGGCTTTCCATGGAGCAAAAAAGGGATCTGAAAGGATGGATATTTGTCAGTCCGTTTGTATTGGGTTTTCTTGTATTGTTCCTATGGATATTTATAGATTCCTTTAGATTCAGTTTCATGAATGTCCAGCTGCAATCCCAGGGCGGCTACACCACCACCTTTATCGGATGGAAAAACTATCTTAAAATGCTGACCATTGATCCGGATTTTAACCGGCAGCTTATCGGTTCCGTACAGGATATGCTGCTGGATACCCCGATTATTGTCATGTTCAGCCTTTTTATTGCGGTGGTGCTAAATCAGAAGATGAAGGGGCGCACCTTTTTCAGGGCTGTGTTTTTCATTCCTGTTATCCTTGCCACAGGGATTATAGAACGGGCGGATATGAGCAATTCCATCATGAATGCATATCAGAACATTCAGGGGATAGATACGGGCATGGCACAGCTGCATGAAGCAACGACCGAGCTGTTTTCCAGGCGAGAGCTGGTATTCTATATGCAGAGGATTTTCGATTTCAGCCCAACGCTGATGAATATGACTGTTGGCGCGGCAAGCAACATTTACAGCGTGGTTAATAAT
>ENA-OWPA01001354-OWPA01001354.1-bioreactor-metagenome-genome-assembly--contig:-NODE-1354-length-16660-cov-3.279322_pt1 | contig 16660 bp, 13 predicted proteins | sample MGYA00238139_ERZ651803 | MGnify/ENA primary metagenome ERZ651803 (study PRJEB26909, sample SAMN07631231) | bioreactor metagenome | isolation source: Switchgrass digestor | place: USA: Dartmouth...
AAAGAGGAGGAAGGCCTATTCCTTATGACAGAATACTATCCACCAGATACGGGGTTGCTGCAGTTGAACTGGTGGATTACGGAAAGTTTGGCACTATGGTAAGCCTTCAGCAAAACAGGATAACCCATGTAACACTGGAGGAAGCGGTGAGCACGCGAAAACTGGTTCCTCCTGACGGAGAACTTGTAAGAATTGCTAAAAGTGTAGGAGTAGGATTTGGAGACTAACTGACATAAAGATTGGATGATAATATACAATGGAGTTTAAGGAAATAGAAATAAACGATAAAAATTTAATCAAAGGATATTTACAGAAATATAACCCAAAAGCTTCTGAAATGAATTTTACCAATTTATTTATGTGGAGAATGTATTATGGGTTTAGATTTACAGAGATAGACGGCCTATTGTGTATTGTTTCCATGGCGGTTAATAAAGAACCCTTTGCTTTAATGCCGGTTGGTGATATTAATGAGGATAATTTCAGAGCAGCCGTATGTGCTCTGAAAGAATACTTCAATAATAATCTTAATAAGCCTCTTATATTTAATGTGGTTGAAGAAGACAGCCTTAAATTCTTTGAACAACTTCCTAACTTTGAGGGGAAAATTGTTTTTGACAGAAACAGCAGTGATTATCTGTATCTTGCCAGTGACCTCATAAATCTTAAAGGTAAAAAGTTTGATGGAAAACGCAATCATATAAACAGATTTAAAAGAGAGCATGAGTACGAATATGTTAAACTGGGCAGTGCACAGTTGGAGGAATGTGCCAGAATTATGGATGAATGGTGCGAAAGCAGAGATTGTGACTGCGGCAGAGGTGTTTACTGTGAAAGATATGCTAACATGGAGCTGTTAAAGAACTACGACAAACTTGACTGCAAGGGTGCACTTATAAAGGTGGACGGGCGGTTTGAGGCATATACCATCGGAGAGGAACTTAACAATAATACTGCTGTAATACATATAGAAAAAGCAAACAGCAGAATAAATGGTCTTTATGCCTTTATAAACCAGCAGTTCTGTGAAAGAGAATGGGGGCACATGGAATATATAAACAGAGAGGAAGACCTTGGGCTGGAGGGTTTAAGGAAAGCAAAACTTTCATACAATCCCGTAAGCCTGGTTAATAAGTATACTATAATTATGTAACAGGTAAGTGTTACCTGCAGAATGTATATCGTTATAACGCATATTTTGAACACAAATGCACAATATATAACTATATAGCAAATATGGTGACTTTGTTAAATATTTAATAAATTTTATGTCTTACTATTGAAAATGAGGAAAAAATAATATAAAATGTAATTTGGCAAAAAATTTTAAGTCTAAATTTGGTTGTTTACTGCTTTACAACTATATTGGTTAGTGTTTATAAAATATTAAATACATAGGAGGTATGAGTAAATGGCAGTAAAAATAGGTATTAATGGATTTGGAAGAATAGGTCGTCTTGTTTTCAGGGCTGCAATTAACAATCCGGAAGTTGAGGTAATGGGAATTAACGATCCTTTTATTGACCTTGATTACATGGCATACATGCTGAAATATGATACAGTTCATGGCCAGTTTAAAGGAACTATCGCTATCGAAGATGGAAAGCTGGTTGTTAATGGAAAGAAAATCAGCGTATATGCCAGCATGAGTCCTGAAGAAATTCCGTGGAAAGAATGCGGTGCAGAATATATAGTTGAATCTACAGGTGTATTTACTGTAACAGAAAAGGCTTCTGGCCACTTGAAAGCCGGAGCAAAGAAAGTTGTTATCAGTGCTCCTTCAAAAGACGCTCCAATGTTCGTTATGGGTGTAAACAATGACAAATATACAAAGGACATGGATGTTGTATCAAACGCTTCATGTACTACTAACTGTCTTGCACCTCTCGCAAAAGTTATTCATGACAACTTTGGTATTATCGAAGGTTTAATGACTACTGTTCATGCAACAACTGCAACTCAGAAGACAGTTGACGGACCTTCAAAGAAAGACTGGAGAGGCGGACGTGCAGCTGCTGGTAATATTATTCCTTCATCCACTGGTGCTGCAAAAGCTGTTGGAAAAGTTATACCTGAACTGAACGGCAAACTTACAGGTATGGCATTCAGGGTACCTACACTGGATGTATCTGTAGTTGATTTGACTTGCCGTCTTGAGAAGCCTGCAACATATGAAGAAATCAAAGCTGCTGTTAAGAAGGCTTCTGAAAACGAACTCAAGGGAATTCTCGGATACACTGAAGATGAAGTTGTATCATCAGACTTTATCGGAGATCCTCGCACATCAATATTCGATGCAAAAGCTGGTATCTCATTGAATGACAACTTTGTAAAACTTGTTTCATGGTATGACAATGAATGGGGTTATTCAAACAAAGTTGTTGACTTAATACTCCACATGGCAAAGGTAGATGCTCAATAATCATAAAAATAATCAAAAAAACGACATTGGTTTAGTATAACTAATGTGACGGAACAAGGTTCGGACGTTTTTACCGAACCTTGTTTGTTAAAATTTGTAGCATCGATTTATATGCTGGATTTTCTGGAAATGAATCTCTGTTTATATTCAAGCTTCGCTTTCATGTTAACAATAAATTGAAGTTGAGGAGAGTGAATAACGTGGGTATGATGAATAAAAAGACGATTGAAGATATAGATGTCAGGGGTAAAAAAGTTATTGTAAGGGTTGATTTTAATGTTCCCCTTGACGAAAACGGAAATATTACAGATGACAAAAGAATAAAGGGTGCTCTTCCTACTATTAAATACTTAGTTGATAATAAGGCAAAGACAATATTGGTATCTCACCTTGGAAGACCTAAAAATGGATTTGAAGCTAAGTACAGCATGAAACCTGCTGCTGAAAGACTGAGCCAACTTCTTGGCATAGAAGTTATACTTGCTAAGGACGTTATAGGTGAGGATGCCAAGGCTAAGGCTGCAGCTCTCAAAGAAGGACAGGTTCTTATGCTGGAGAACGTCAGATTCCATAACGAAGAAAAGAAGAATGACCCGGCATTTGCAAAGGAATTGGCCAGCATGGCTGAAATATATGTAAATGATGCTTTCGGTACAGCTCACAGAGCTCATGCTTCAACAGCAGGATTGGCTGATTATTTGCCGGCAGTTTGTGGTTTCCTGATTAAGAAGGAAATTGAAGTAATGGGAAAAGCTTTGTCAAATCCGGCAAGACCATTTGTTGCAATACTCGGTGGTGCAAAAGTATCTGACAAGATAGGAGTTATAGAAAATCTTCTTGACAAGGTTGACACTCTTATTATCGGTGGTGGAATGGCTTATACATTCCTCAAGGCAAAGGGTTACCAGATCGGTGATTCCATATGCGAGTATGACAAAGTGGATCTGGCAAAAAGCCTTATGAAGAAAGCTGAAGAAAAGGGCGTAAATCTTATGCTTCCTATAGGAAGTATAGTTGGAAAGGAATTTAAAAACGATACAGAATTTAAATATGTTCCATCTGACGCAATGCCTGACGGCTGGATGGGAATGGATATCGGTTCTCTGACTGTAGAACAGTTCTCCAAGGAAATCAGAAAAGCAAAAACTATAGTATGGAACGGACCGATGGGAGTATTTGAGTTCCCCAATTTTGCATATGGAACAAAAGAAATAGCAAGAGCTGTTGCTGAATCCGGTGCTATTTCAATTGTTGGTGGCGGTGACTCTGCTGCTGCAATCGAACAGCTTGGATTTGCAGATAAAATAACACATATTTCAACAGGTGGCGGAGCTTCACTTGAATTCCTTGAAGGAAAAGAGCTGCCTGGAATAGCAGTACTTATGGATAAAAATGAAAGAAGAAAATTTGTAGCAGGAAACTGGAAAATGAACAAAACGGCAAAAGAAGCTGTTGAGTTTGTTGAAGCACTTAAGGCTAAGGTTGCTGATGCAGATGCAGAGGTTGCAGTTGGAGTTCCTTTTGTTTGCCTGCCTGATGTTGTTAAAGCGGCAAAAGGTTCAAATATAAAAGTTGCTGCTCAGAATATGCACTGGGAAGAAAAAGGTGCTTTCACAGGCGAAGTTTCCGGTCCGATGCTTGCTGACCTTGGAGTTGAATATGTAATTATAGGTCATTCCGAGAGAAGACAGTACTTTGCAGAGACTGACGAAACTGTAAACAAGAAAGCTCATGCTGCATTTAAATATGGACTTAAACCAATTATCTGTGTTGGTGAATCCCTCACTCAGAGAGAACAGGGAGTAACAGCAGATCTCATCAGATATCAGGTTAAGATTGCTTTGTTGGGATTAACTGCTGAACAGGTAAAAGATGTGGTAATAGCATATGAGCCAATTTGGGCTATAGGTACAGGCAAGACAGCTACAAATGAACAGGCAAATGAAGTTTGTGCTATTATAAGAGAAACTATTAAGGAACTTTATGGAGAAGAAGTTTCACAAGCTATCAGAATACAGTACGGCGGAAGTGTTAATGCAGGTAATGCCGCACAATTGTTTACAATGTCTGACATTGACGGAGGTCTTGTAGGTGGAGCCAGTCTGAAACTTGATGAGTTTGAGAAGATAGTTAAATATAATAAGTAAACAGACTTGTTATGTTGAGCCTTTATGGTGGTTGAAGACTGTATCCCGTTTGAATAAAGTAGATAATTTCATAAGGGCAGACATCTTGTCTGCCCTTATTTAATAGTATTTTATATTAGCTTTTGCCGGCCAACAAGGTATGATAATTGCTCCTAAGAAATTAATAATGCTTAGAATTGCTTCAAAAGTATAAAATAAGGGTAAATATAAAAATAAAATAAATGATTAAAATATATTCTGAAATACTGTATGAATGGAAGCACAGTATAAATAAAATGTTTTGACAGATTGGCAAAAATGGAGGTAACTGTTAATGAAAGATAGACTAACTGCGTTAATAATTCTTGACGGCTTCGGAATAAACCCTCGTGAAGAGGGAAATGCGATAAAAGCGGCAAATACACCCAATCTTGACAGACTTTTTGCCCAATATCCCAGCACGGTTGTCAACACCAGCGGTCTGGATGTTGGACTTCCGGAGGGTCAGATGGGCAATTCAGAAGTAGGACATACGAACATTGGTGCCGGCAGAATTGTTTATCAGGAGCTTACCAGAATTACAAAGTCAATAGATGATGGAGATTTCTTTGAAAAAAAGGAATTCCTTGATGCTATTGAAAACTGCAAAAAGCATAATTCTAAACTGCATTTATACGGCCTTTTGTCCGATGGTGGCGTTCACAGCCATAATACCCATTTGTATGCACTTGTTGAACTTGCAAAAAGGCAAGGACTTAAAGATGTTTATATACACTGCTTCTTTGACGGCAGGGATGTGCCTCCCGACAGTGCAGCAGGTTATGTTGATGAGTTGGAAGCAATGTTAAAGAAAATCGGTGTAGGTAAGATTGCTTCTGTCATGGGAAGATACTACGCCATGGACAGAGACAAGAGATGGGATAGAGTAAAAATGGCTTATGATGCAATGACACTAGGTAAAGGTCTGACCGCTGAGTCTGCGGCACAGGCTGTTGCTGAGTCATATGCAAGAAATGAGTTTGATGAGTTTGTAAAGCCCACTGTTATTATGGAAAATGGAAAGCCGGTTGCTTTAATATCTGAAAATGACTCAATAATTTTCTTTAACTTCAGACCAGACAGGGCAAGGGAAATCACCAGAGCATTTACTGATGTCGATTTTGATGGATTTGAACGAGAAAAAGGATATTTCCCTGTTCATTATGTCTGCATGACACAATATGATAAAACTATTGAAAATGCGGTTATCGCTTTTAAACCTGAAAACCTTGAAAATACCTTTGGACAATATATAAGCAAGCTTGGATACAGACAGCTGCGTATTGCGGAGACAGAAAAATATGCTCATGTAACATTCTTTTTCAACGGTGGAGTAGAAAAAGTTTATGAAGGTGAGGACAGAGTACTCATTCCTTCACCAAAGGTTGCCACATATGACTTGAAACCTGAGATGAGCGCATATGAAGTGGCTGACGAAGCTGTGAGAAGAATAAATTCCAAAGAATACGATGTTATTATTCTGAATTTTGCAAATCCTGATATGGTAGGTCATACAGGAATATTTGAAGCTGCCAGAAAGGCCATTGAAGCTGTTGATGAATGCCTTGGAAAGGTAGTCAGGGCGATAGAGGAACAGAACGGAGTAGCACTTATTACAGCTGATCACGGAAATGCTGAGCAGATGATTGATTATGAGACAGGTGGCGCATTTACAGCCCATACTACAAACAAGGTTCCTCTGATTGCTGTAGGACTTGATGATATTAAACTGAAAGAGGGAAGACTGGCTGATTTGGCACCCACAATGCTTGATATAATGGGGCTTAAAAAACCGGATGAGATGACCGGAAGCTCGCTGATTGTTAAATAAAAAAATGCAAAATGGTTAAAATATAGTATATAATAAAAGAAAAAACTGTAATATACGGACTATGAAAAAATTGTCGCTTTTAAACTTGATTATTTACAACACTTTATTTATAGTATATTCTAGTAGTGTTGTGGTTTGATTTGCCATCACAGGATAAAATTTTAACATAGTTTATTTACAGAATAAAGTTAAAAGAAAGGAGTATGTTTATATGAAACAGTATTTAGAAATTGAAAGTGTATACGCGAGAGAAATTCTCGATTCAAGAGGAAATCCGACTGTTGAGGTAGAAGTGATTGTTGAAGGCGGCTATGTAGGAAGAGCTGCAGTGCCTTCCGGAGCTTCCACAGGTGCATTTGAAGCTGTTGAACTCAGAGACGGGGATAAGGACAGATATCTTGGCAAGGGAGTTCAAAAGGCTGTTGACAATGTTAACAATATAATCGCACCTGAAGTTGAAGGAATGAATGTTTTTGATCAGGTTGCTATAGACAAGCTTATGATAGAGCTGGACGGAACTCCTAATAAAGGAAAACTCGGCGCAAATGCTATTTTGGGTGTTTCACTTGCTACAGCAAAAGCTGCTGCAGAAGCATTGGGAATAAGCCTTTATCAGTACATAGGCGGGGTAAACGGAAAAGTTCTTCCTGTACCTATGATGAATATATTAAACGGTGGAAAACATGCTGACAACAGCGTTAATATCCAGGAATTTATGATAATGCCTGTTGGAGCATGCTGCTTCAAGACAGCTTTACAGATGTGTGCAGAAGTATTCCACAATCTCAAAAAAGTATTAAAAGCTAAAGGTTATAATACTGCTGTAGGTGACGAAGGCGGTTTTGCACCAAATCTGAAAACTGATGAAGAAGCAATACAGGTTATAGTTGAAGCTATCGAAAAAGCAGGATATAAGCCTGGCGAAGATTTCAGAATTGCAATTGATGCTGCTGCTACTGAGATGTATGAAGAAGCTAAAGCAAAGGGAGAAGAAGGCAAGTATTACTTCTGGAAGACCGATATTATGATGACTAAGGAAGAAATTGTAGAATACTGGGTAAGACTTGCTGAAAAATATCCTATTATTTCACTGGAAGACGGTGTTGCTGAAGAGGACTGGGAAGCATGGAAAATGCTCACTGAAAAACTTGGAGACAAAATCCAGCTTGTTGGTGACGACCTCTTTGTAACAAATACTGAGAGATTGAAGAAGGGTATTGAATTGGGAGTTGCAAATTCAATACTCATCAAAGTAAATCAGATAGGAACATTAACAGAAACTCTTGACGCTATCGAGATGGCAAACAGAGCAGGCTATACTGCAGTAGTTTCCCACAGATCAGGTGAGACAGAGGATACAACAATTGCAGACATTGTTGTAGCTGTTAATGCAGGCCAGATTAAGACAGGTGCACCTTCAAGAACTGACCGTGTGGCAAAATACAACCAGTTGCTCAGAATCGAAGAAGAGCTCGGCGATATTGCTCAGTATCCTGGACTTAATGCATGGTTCAATCTTAAGAATAAATAATGGTATCAGTAATAAATAACTGCAATTAAGTAAAATAAATAGCTGAAATAAAGCAGGGCATTTCTCAGACTTCCTATAAAATGATACTGAGAGGTGCCCTTTTTAATTCTGCTCCATCTTTATAGTTGTTTTTTATTGTCTTTTGTGATAGAATAAAACTTGTCAATTTACAGGAGGTGTTATCTTTGGGTGCAGTTAATATTATACTAACGATATTACATTTAATATTCTCATTGTCCATAATTGTTATTGTTTTACTTCAATCAGGTAAAACAGCAGGTATTTCCGGTTCAATCGCAGGTGGAGCTGAAACATTTTTTGGGAAAAACAAGGGTAGAACTTTAGACGCAATTTTGAGCAAGTATACAACTTTTGCAGCAATTGCTTTTCTTATCACTTCCGTATTGCTTTTTGCTTTTAATAAATAATTTACCCAACAGTTGAGTTGTTACTATTAAAAAAGTTAATAAAAATTGCATTATAAATAATTCGAACTTTGTAAAATAACGGACTGTGTAAAAGTACATAGTCCTTTTTTATGTCTTTTACATTTGCTGCCGCTATTTTCATTTCTATTACTGGCTATTACTGTTTTTCACTTTGCCCACGGATTTATTGTGTAGTTTTCTGATTGTTTTATGTTATTGCCGATTTAATTGCGCCATTTTTGATTATTTTGAATAATACTGAGGTATAATACATAAAAGTAAAGATAAAAAAGAAAATGAATTTGCAAATAAGGAGTTACTGAAGAAAACTATGAACGAAAATGAAAAATTGATGATAGAACGCAAAGAACGTATTCTTGCATTCATGCACGAAGATGCATATAAGCCGCTGCTTTTTGATGAACTTGTTGTGGTGCTTGACGTGCCCCCTGAGGATATTATTGCATTTAGAAACTTACTGGACGAGTTGGAAGAAGAAGGGAAGATATTTAAGACACGCAAAAACAGATATGGTGTACCGGAAAGGATGAGCCTTGTTGTAGGACGCCTTCAGGGAAGCGAGAAAGGTTATGGTTTCGTTATACCTGATGATGAAACCATGAATGACATTTTCATTCCCGCTGATAGTATAAACGGTGCAATGCACAACGACAGAGTTATTGCCAGAATTAATAAAAAGATTACTGAAGGCAGAAGAGCTGAAGGGGAAATAGTAAGAGTAGTAAAAAGGGCTAACCATACAGTTGTAGGAACTTTTGAAACAAGCCGCTATTTTGGTTTTGTTACGCCTGACAATACAAGAATATCCGGAGACATTTTTGTGCCAAAAGATGAGTTTAACGGAGCAAAGTCAGGACAGAAGGTTGTAGCTGAGATTGTAAAGTGGCCGGAAAAGAGAAGAAATGCTGAAGGCAGGATTATTGAAATAATTGGTGACAAAGACGAAACGGGAACAGATATTCTATCAATTATAAAGGCTTATGGACTGAGTGAAGACTTTCCTGAGAATGTTGAAAGGCAGATTAAGGATATACCTGATAAGGTAACGGAAGAATCTATAAAAGGCAGGCGTGATTTGCGCAGCCTGAGAATGGTGACAATAGACGGAGAAGACGCAAAAGACCTTGATGACGCTGTTTCAATTGAAAAGTTAGGTGAAGGAAAATACAGACTTGGTGTGCATATTGCAGACGTGAGCCATTATGTTACTGAAGGCTCTCCCCTTGATAAAGAGGCGCTAAAAAGAGGTACAAGCGTTTACCTTGTAGACAGGGTAATACCCATGCTGCCAAAGAAACTTTCCAATGGGATTTGCAGCCTTAATGCAGGCGAAGACAGATTGAGCTTTACAGTAATGATGGACATTGACTCCTCCGGAAAAGTGGTTGACCATGAAATATTCGAGAGTGTAATTAACGTAAACGAAAGAATGACATATACAGATGTTTATAAAATACTGGAGGAAGATGACGAAGAACTGAAGAAAAAATATAGCTATCTTGTTGATGATTTCAAAACAATGAAAGAGCTTGCCACTATACTTAGAAATAAGAGAATGGCCAGAGGCTCCATAGATTTCGATTTTGCTGAAGCAAAGATTATACTTGATGACAAGGGAAGGCCTATAGATGTTAAGAAGTATGATTATACCATTGCAAACAGGATTATTGAAGAATTCATGCTTATATGCAATGAAACGGTGGCAGAATACTTTTACTGGGCAAATTCACCTTTTGTATATAGGGTGCATGAGGACCCTGACCCTGAAAAAATAGAAATTCTGAGTGAATTTGTGCACAATCTGGGCTATCATCTTAAAGGAGCGAACAAAATCCATCCGGGGGCCCTTCAGGATTTGCTGGAAAAAGTTAAAGGAACAAAAGAAGAGCTTATTGTAAGTACTGTTATGCTTCGCTCGCTGCAGAAAGCAAGGTACAGCCATCAGAATTTGGGGCATTTTGGGCTTGCTGCAAAGTTTTACTGCCATTTTACATCTCCTATCAGAAGGTATCCCGACCTCATAATTCACAGGATCATGAAGGAATATCTGAGAGGTCAAATGAGTGAAGAACGGGAAAATTACCTGAATGAAATATTGCCTGATATATCTAAGCAGTGCTCAGACAGGGAACGTGCTGCAGAAGAAGCTGAGCGTGAAACAGAGGATCTGAAGAAAGTAGAATACATGAAACAGCACGAAGGAGATGTTTTTACCGGAGTTATTTCCAGCGTTACATCTTTTGGCATGTTTGTCCAGCTTGAAAATACAATTGAGGGGCTTGTAAGAATGAGCAGTATGGACGATGATTATTATATTTACAATGAAAAACAGTATTGCCTGGTTGGTGAGAGAACGAGGAAGGTATACCGTATAGGTGATACTGTAGATGTGATTCTTGCAAAAGCTGATGTTGCCAGCAGGCAGATTGAATTTGCGATTGCGCCCAATACAATTAGGAGGAATTAAATGTAAAATATAATTCATGTGAAACATTGAACAGCGGGATAAAATAAGACAATATTAAGGTAAACATATAGAACTGCAAATAAGATGAAATACAGTCAATGAAACGTAATCAATGCAATAAAATCAAAATAAATATATAAAGTCCTGGGAACTAATACTTCCAGGACTTTGATATTTGATGGCATTATTTTTGTGTTACATAATTACATACATACTGATATCTATGCCAAAAAACCCTTTATTTCTTCGCAAAAATTCCCGCAGTCTTCGGCATGAACATCTACTCTGATGGGTTTACTCAAATCCAAGCTAAAAATACCCATAATTGACTTTGCATCAACAACATAGCGACCAGATGTAAGATCTACATCAAAATCATATTTATTGACGATATTGACAAAATCCTTAACATCATTGATAGACCTGAGCAGAATATTGAACGATTTCATATGTAAAACCTCCCTTATATTTTTTACTTTTTTACATTATTAGTGTTTTTTGCTACTTTTATCTTAACCCGTTTGCACAGGCAAGTCAATTGAAATATTGTTAAATTATTGTTATTAAATTATAATAAAAGATACTGACAAACTATTCTTTCATAAAGATTTCTTGTTGTTACAAAAAAGAGTTTTCATTAATATTGTACCACATAATATATGTTTTTAACGTTTTTTGAGAAATAATAAAACAAAGGCAATTCAAATATAAAGTACTTAATTGTAGGAGGAAAAATGAAGAAAGTTGCATTTTATACATTAGGCTGTAAGGTAAACCAATATGAAACGGAAGCCATTTCTGAACTTTTTGCTGATGAAGGTTATGAAATTGTTGATTTTAACAGCAAGGCTGATGTTTATGTTATAAATACCTGTACTGTTACTGGTTTGAGTGATAGAAAGTCAAGGCAGATAATTAGACGTGCGAAGGGGCTGAATGAGGATTCTATAGTGGTAGTAGCAGGTTGTTATTCCCAGACTGCTCCTGAAGAAGTAGAAAGCATACCTGGTGTTGACCTTATAATTGGTACAAAAGAACGAAGAAAAATTGTAGATTATGTTAGAGAGGTTGAAAAAAAGGGTAAAAAACTTAATGTAGTGGGAAATATAATGGATGTAAGGGATTTTGAGGAACTGGAGATTGAAACGTATCATGAACGCACCAGAGCATTTATAAAAATACAGGAGGGATGCAACCAGTTTTGTTCCTATTGTATAATTCCATATGCAAGGGGACCGGTAAGAAGCAGGAGCGAGAGCAATATACTGAAAGAGATAGAAAGGCTTGCTGCTGCTGAATTTAAGGAAATAGTTCTGACAGGTATTCACATTGCTTCATATGGAAAGGATTTAAAAAACACTTCCCTGTTGGAATTGCTTAAAAAGGTTCATGAGGTGAAGAGCATTGAAAGAATACGGCTGGGATCTATTGAACCCAGGATAATAACAAATGAGTTTGTAGACACAATAGCCAAGCTTCCCAAGGTATGTCCCCACTTTCATGTCTCACTGCAGAGCGGCTGCGATGAAACATTAAAAAGAATGAACAGAAAGTACACTACAGATGAATACAGGAAGGCAATTCAACTTTTGAGAGACAATATAGCGGATGTATCTGTTACTACTGATGTAATGGTTGGATTTCCCGGAGAAACGGACGAGGAGTTTGAAAAGACTTACAGATTTCTTGAGAAAATATCGTTCTCAAAAATGCATGTATTCAAATACTCTCCGAGGAAAGGTACTCCTGCTTATTCATTTAAGGATCAGGTTCCTGCTCAAAAAAAGGAGGAAAGGAGCGACAGGCTGATAAAACTCTCAGACGAAAATACATTGGCTTTCAATAGGAAGTTTATAGGGAGAGTGATGCCGGTGCTTTTTGAACAGCAGGTCAGTTTCAGAGGTGAAGATTATATTGAAGGACATACCACTAATTACATAAGAGTATTATGTAAGGGAGATAATAATTTGAAGGGAAAAATCATAAATGTCAGGTTGGAAGAGACGGTAGAAGATTGTGTACTAGGTAAAGTTGAGCTATAATTCATACTATACCCAGGAAAACTATATGTTGCATTAATCGAAACGTTATATTAATATAATAGTACAAATGCAAATCATATAGATTATTATATATTATTGTGTGTCACATTTTAATACACAATAACAGGCTGAATTATATGTTTGCCAGATAGTAATGGTCCGGGTTATAGACAGGAGAGTGATAATTGTATGGTAAATAATAATACTATGATGTTCAAGATGGATAAGGACAGGGCGAATGAAGTTCGTGAAATTCTTTCTCCGGTGTATCAGGCACTGAAGGAAAAAGGATATAACCCTATCAATCAGATTGTAGGTTATATTCTTTCCGGTGACCCTACATATATAACAAACCATAACAATGCAAGGAGCATAATACGCAGGCTTGAAAGAGACGAGGTGCTTGAGGAAATCATCCGGTTTTATCTGGAACATATGGATAACAACTGAAATTTTTTAAATAATGCTGTCAAATGAATTGATAACTTAATGCTGAATTAAAGAAGATATAGCAGAGATGAAAGGGGATAGCTCTCATATTGTGGAAATGAGGGTTGTTCCCTTTATTTACATGATTTATACTTGTATTTGTTCTCTGTCTCGGAAGGACAGAAAAACTGTTTACATTATAATTTTAAAAGTGTTTACATTTAAATTTTGCACATAAAGGAGCTAAACTCATGAAATATATAGAATTAGGGCAGACTGGAATTAGAGTATCCAGATTGTGTTTTGGAGGACTGATAATAGGGCCTCTTCAGGTAAACTTGCCTGTGAAGCAGGGAGCAGAAGTTATAAAAAAAGCACTGGAGCTTGGAGTAAATTTTATTGATACTGCTGAATTATACGGCACTTATGCACATATCAGAGAGGCAATAAAAGGAGCTTCTCAAAAACCTGTAATTTCAACAAAGTGCTATGCATATACTGCTGAAGGTGCTCGGGAGAGCGTTGAAAGGGCAAGAAGAGAAATGGACATAGATGTTATCGATATATTTATGATGCATGAACAGGAAAGCAGGCTGACTCTTAAGGGACATAGAGAAGCCCTTGAGTATTACCTTGATGCTAAGGCTAAGGGAATAATACGAGCAGTAGGGGTATCTACACATAATATTGAAGTGGTGGAGGCTTGTGCTGAAATGCCTGAGATTGATGTTATACATCCTCTGGTAAATAAGGCCGGAATAGGTATTGGTGATGGTACTGTAGAAGAAATGCTTGCGGCAGTAAAGAAAGCATATGAAAATGGCAAGGGCATATTCGCAATGAAACCTCTGGGAGGAGGCAATCTTCTGTCGTCTTATAAGGAATGTATGGACTTTGTGCTGGGTATTCCATATATTCATTCTATAGCTGTTGGAATGCAGTCTATAGACGAGGTAATAATGAATGTAAAGGTGTTTAATGGTGAGAAAGTACCTGATGAATTACAAGATGCTCTCAGAAAAAAACAACGGAAACTTCACATAGATTATTGGTGCGAAGGCTGCGGCAAATGTGTCAAAAGGTGTACGCAGGGAGCGCTCAGTATAGTTGATGGAAAGGCTGTGGTAGACCGAGAAAATTGTGTGCTGTGCGGCTATTGCGGAAGTGTCTGCCCACAGTTTGCGATAAAAATAAACTGAAATTAACATTAAATTTTCGTTAAATTAACTTGTTGCGCTAGCATTTCGATAGCAGGAGTTCCGAGCTTAAGAGCTACTAAGCTCGTTACGGGGCAAATTAATTCGCTCCGCTCAGGAGATTTGCCTTATCCTGCACTTCGCTAACTAGCTCTAAAACTCTCCACAATGCTATCTCATTGCCTAGCACAACAAGTTGACTTTATTAAAGATATATAGTCGGAGGTAAAAATGCGTATAATGGGTATTGATTATGGCGACAGCAGAATAGGAATTGCTGTGAGTGATCCTTTTGGATGGACTGCCCAGGGTGTAGAGACAATAAACACCAGAGGCAGTGAAGAAAAAGCTATGGATAGAATAATTGAACTTTTAAAGCAATATAATGTTGAAAGGATTGTTGTTGGTTATCCCCGCAACATGAATGGAACTATCGGTCCAAGAGCTGAAAAAACAGATGAATTCATAAAACTGCTGTCTGCAAGGACTGACATAGATATTATCAGATGGGATGAGAGACTTACAAGTGTTGCTGCTAATCGGACTATGCATGAAATAGGTACCAAGACTGCAAAAAAGAAATCCATAGTTGACCAAATAGCGGCTTGTTATATCCTTCAGGGATACCTGGATAGTATAAAACAATGAAAAATTACATACATTATTTATGTTATTTAGTAATTATTATAGGAAAAGTGTCAGTTTTATGATATAATCAATAAACTTAAACAGTTTAGTGGATAAATGTTCCACTGAAACTTTTATTTAAAGCAAATTTATAATGTCATTAGGAGGTAATTTGATATGTCAGAAGAAAGAGACGATATTATCGTGTTGGTTGACGAGAACGGGGAAGAGACAGAATTTGAACTTCTGGACACTATAGAAATGGACGGAAATGAGTATGTGGTTCTCTTGCCACTTGATTCATACGACGAGGAAGAAGAAATGGAAGAAGAGGAAGTTGTTATTTTGAAAATGGAACGCGGAGATGACGGAGAAAGCTCTTTTGTAAACATTGAGGATGAGGATGAGCTGGATGCAGTATTTGAGGAATTTAGACTGAGAATGGAAGAAGAGTATGATTTCTACGAAGACGAAGAATAGAATACATTAAAAATCAGTAAAAATAGAATAGTTTTAAAATTAGAGTAGTTTTAGAAATTCCAAGAAAAAGGCTGTCGACTTTCCGACGGCTTTTTTTATGCAGTAATTTTGTGAAAGAAGTTTAAACAATCTATTATGTAAAATTATTGAATAGTAGTTTATTAAATATTAATTATTATAAATTATCGGATATAAATTAGAGGATTTTGAAGGGAACTACCGAATACCTTATTTAGTATTTTAGTTTTTCGCATATATGTTATTGAAAGGAAGAGTATTATATGATGAAAAGAGCAGATCTAGTGAAGAGAGCCGGTATGTTTTTATTAATCTTAGTATTGATGTTTGTGTCAGTTTCCTGCGGCAAAAAGGAGGACTCTGAGACAAGCAGCGATGTTTCAAATGCAGATGAAGTCAATAATAGCAGTAATCTAGATGAAGACACCAATGCAACCCCTGATATTACCGAGGAGGAAACAGAGAATAAAGAAACTGAAGAATTTATATTTCCGGCTAAAGGTGTAAGGCCTTATGCGGTTATGATAGACAATCAGGGAGAAAGGTGTCTGCCCCAGGGAGGATTGGATAAGGCACAGATAATATATGAAATCATTGTGGAAGGTGGTCTCACAAGGTTAATGCCTGTATTCTGGGGAGTAAATCCGGAAATGATTGGACCGGTAAGAAGTTCAAGACACTATTTTTTGGATTATGCAATGGAACACGATGCAATTTATGTACATTTCGGCTGGAGTATCAGAGCTCTGAACGATCTTAAAAAACTCAAAATAAATAATATTGATGGATATACTAATGCAGGAAGTGTATTTTGGGACCTGACCAAGGATAAATCAAATTGGCAGGATACATATACTTCTATGGAAAATTTAAAAAAGTTTACAAAGGATAAAGGTTACAAGACGGACTCAGAACAGGCACCTGTGTTTGAATATAACCAAGCCGCAACAGTTCCGGAAAACGGCATTACAGCTGAAAAGATAAATATAAAATATTCCTCAGG
>ENA-OWPA01001355-OWPA01001355.1-bioreactor-metagenome-genome-assembly--contig:-NODE-1355-length-16646-cov-2.771803_pt1 | contig 16646 bp, 14 predicted proteins | sample MGYA00238139_ERZ651803 | MGnify/ENA primary metagenome ERZ651803 (study PRJEB26909, sample SAMN07631231) | bioreactor metagenome | isolation source: Switchgrass digestor | place: USA: Dartmouth...
ATCACTTTATACATCCTATAAAAAAGTATATGTTCAGGTGTCCAAAAACATGATAAAAAATTTTTTTGGTAAATTTTTAAGAAACATTGACATTATATGAAAATATTAGTACTATAGTATTACCAATCTGTTTATTATACTTAAACATCAAGTTTTAAATATCAAGTTTCATATCTCCGTACTTAATCCATCCCTTTTTACGCATAATTTCGGAGAAAATTAGGGTCAATACTGCAGGAGCTACAAAATGCAGAAGAATTATAGCAGGCAGGGAGCTTAAGCCCATAGTTTCAATAGTTGCAAACTGTCCTACCAGTCCACTGGTACCCATACCGGCTCCTGTAGGATTGCTTCTCATTTTAAAAACAGCAGATGCAATAGGCCCTAGAATTGCACTGGTAAGTGTAGGTGGAATCCATATCAGTGGATTTTTAATGATGTTGGGAACCTGCAGCATTGAAGTTCCAAGACCTTGTGAGATCAGTCCGCCGAATTTGTTTTCTCTGAAACTGGCAACTGCAAATCCAATCATCTGGGCACTGCAGCCTACAGTAGCAGCTCCGGCAGCAAGACCACTCAGCTTAAGTGCTATAGCTAAAGCGGCACTGCTGATTGGAGCAGTCAGTATCATTCCCATAAGAGTAGACACAATGATACCCATTGGGATGGGATGAAGCTCTGTAGCATAATTAATCATCTGCCCAAGAGCTGTCATTACAGAGGACATAACGGGGCTTATAAAGGTTCCTGCAAGTCCTCCGGCAATTATAGTAGTGGCAGGAACCAATATAATATTGAGTTTTGTTTTTCCATTGATAAGCTTTCCTATTTCAGCACCTATAAGAGCTGCAATTAATGCACCTACAGGTTCTCCAATTTGTATTGAATATGTACCTGCTTCAGTAAGAGTTATAGCATTAGCACCTATTGCTCCTGTAATAAGGGATGAAAAGATGGCTAGAGCAGGTGCTTTCACTCCGTATGCTACTGCCGCTCCTATAGCAGGACCCATCAAAAGTTGGGCGAGTTTACCCATTTGTGACAAAAGAGTAATTCCTGAATAATCTCCAATCTGCTTTAAGATAAGGCCAATTATAAGCGAGGAAAAAAGACCCTGAGCCATATAATTTAACACATTAATGGAGTAATCTTTAACTGAGAATTTCTTATTTTTTTCGTTGTTTTTCATGTAATGCAATCTCCCCCTGTTATAATAAGATATAGTAGTTTGTAATAAATTTTAATAGTTGATAAAAAATAAACATCCACTGCCAGAAGTCTGCGCCATAGTTTAGAATTAATTCTTCTTCAAATTTGCTTGTTTTAAGCACATACTACAGTTAACTAATACTTATATAAATTAACTTCTATTATGATAATTTTTTCATAATAATGCAAGGGGGAATGTTACTTTTTTCACACAATATTCAAGCATTGCTTTCATAATAGACACAGAAAAATTTACATTATATGCAAAAGAAGAATCAATAATCAATATAATAATAAAAAAATAAATGATTTTGATTCATAGTATGAATTGGAAAGAGAGATATGAAAATACAAAAATAGTATTGACACTTAATACAGTTTCATAGTAACATTACTAATAAAATGGAAAATTGTATATTTTTAAATAGGTATTAATTTTTATTCAACAATGAAAAGTTTATATGGTAAAAACGATGAAAGGGAACAGTAGTCAGAACAATAGCCTTAAGAGAGCTGACGGTTGGTGAAAGTCAGTGGTTATCCTGATGAAGCTCGCCCTGTGAGTTTTCAGGCTGAAGAGTGTTAAACATTCTTGTAATTGTTATATTAGTTTATGATTAAGTAGGCCTGAACGGTTTTCCCCGTTAAAGGGATAGATAATGAGTGAATACAACATGTTAGATTAACTTGTTGTATTAATTGGAGTGGTACCGCGGAAGATATACCTTTCGTCTCCTCATAAGGAGATGAGAGGTTTTTTTATTATTCATTCTAAGTTTATAAAGTTTAATAACTTTTTATAAATTTTATATAAATTTATATGGAGGGTTAAAATGGAAGAGTTAATGAAAGTTACCATTGGTGATTTGCTCGATGATATAGCTGAAAAGTATCCTGACCACGAAGCTGTAATTTATACAGACAGGCCGTTTAGAAAAACTTATTCACAATTAAGAGATTTATGCAATGAAGTTGCAAAAGGCTTTATGGCTATGGGAATAAAGAAGGGGGATCATGTTGCAGTTTGGACAACTAATTATCCCGAATGGATTCTTGCCCAGTTTGCAACGACTAAAATAGGTGCAGTTTTGGTAACTGTAAATACAAATTATAAAATTTTCGAACTTGAATATCTGTTGAGACAGTCAGATGCCACCACCCTTATCCTTATTGATGGCTTTAAGGACAGCAATTATGTAAACATAATAAATGAGCTTTGTCCTGAGTTAAAAAATTCAGAGCCTGGTAAACTGAATTCAGAAAGGTTTCCTTTCCTAAAGAACGTGATTTATATTGGCGATAAGAACCATCCGGGAATGTATAACTGGAATGACCTTTATGAGATGGCCAAAAGCGTGACTGATGAGGAATTGATGAATGTACAGAAGAGCCTTGATATTCATGATGTCATAAACATGCAATATACGTCAGGTACAACAGGTTTTCCTAAGGGAGTTATGTTGACTCATTATAATATTGTAAACAACGGAAAGAGCATAGGCGACTGCATGAAATTAACTCATGAGGATAAACTTTGTATTCCTGTGCCCTTCTTTCACTGCTTTGGATGTGTCTTGGGAATTATGGCGTGCGTAACACATGGTACGACAATTGTTGGTATAGATCATTTCAATCCTCTTAAAGTCATGGAAACATTACAAAATGAAGAATGTACAGCGGTTCATGGCGTTCCGACAATGTTTATCGCGATGCTCGAACACAAGGATTTTTCAAAATTCAAGTTTCCGAAATTGAGAACGGGTATAATGGCTGGATCTCCATGTCCTATTAAGGTCATGAAGCAGGTTGTTGAATTGATGGGTGCGAAGGAAATAACTATTGCTTATGGTCAGACAGAAGCATCACCTGTTTGTACTCAAACGAGAGTAGATGACAGTATAGAACTGAGAGTTTCAACTGTAGGAAGGGCATTGCCGTTTATTGAATGTAAAGTGGTTGATCCTGAAACCGGAAAAGACGTACCTCCAGGTACCCCTGGCGAATTTGTAGTCAGAGGATATAACGTAATGAAAGGGTATTATAAAATGCCTGAAGCAACAGCCCAGGCTATTGATAAAGATGGATGGCTGCATACCGGAGACCTTGCAACTATGGATGAAAATGGCTATTTTAAGATAACCGGGCGCATTAAGGATATGATAATAAGAGGCGGAGAGAATATATATCCTAAGGAAATAGAAGAGTTTTTATATACTCATGAAGCAATAAAGGACGTACAGGTTATTGGAGTACCCAGCAAGGAATATGGGGAAGAGATTATGGCTTGTATTATTCTTAAGGAAAATGCGGTGCTGACGGAAGATGAAGTTAAAGAATATGTCAGATCAAACATGGCAAGACATAAAACGCCTAAGTATGTTAAATTTATGGATTCATTCCCTATGACCGCAAGCGGAAAAATACAGAAATACAAACTCAGGGAAATGGCAATAGAGGAATTGGGATTGCATGACGCTGCTACCATTGAAACAGCATAAATATTGAAATGGCTCGGAATAGGACGTATAATGTAGTTATATTACTATAAGGAGACATTTTTATGGCACGCCTGAAAATTATTAAAGGTGATATAACAAAGGTTGAAGCGGATGCAATTGTGAATGCTGCTAACAATTCTCTTCTCGGAGGCGGAGGGGTCGACGGAGCAATACACCGTGCAGCCGGTCCGGAACTCCTTGAAGAGTGTAGATTGTTAAACGGCTGTAATACAGGTGAGGCTAAAATTACAAAAGGGTATAGACTTCCTGCAAAATATGTAATACATACGGTAGGCCCTGTATGGCGAGGGGGAGACTTTAGGGAGGAAGAAATTCTTGCCTTGTGTTACAGGAATTCTCTTTTGCTTGCCAGAAGTTATGGTTTAAAAACCATTGCGTTTCCGTCCATTAGTACAGGGGCATATCGTTTTCCTGTGGAAAGGGCAGCTTGTATAGCGGTAGAAGAAATAAATAAATTTCTTGAAAATGATAAAAGCTTTGAATGGGTGAAAATAGTTTGTTTTGACGATTTCACATATAACAGTTATAAGGATGCTGCAGCAAGAACCGGAAACTGACGAAGTGTGTAAAAGGTGTTGGTCTTAAAAATGAATAAAACAGGAAAAACAAGTAAGAGAATCATTTTTCTTGTTGATATGAACGCTTTTTATATCAGCTGTGAAACGTCAAGAAATCCTGAGTTAAAGGGAAAAGCTGCTGCAGTTGCCGGAGATCCTAAAAACCGATCGGGAATAATACTGGCTGCAAATTATGAGGCTAGAAAATTCGGAGTAAAGACTACAATGCTTATACACGAAGCCAAAAAACTTTGTCCCGGTATTATTCTCGTTCCTCCCGACCATGAGTTTTATAAAAAGAAATCAAGAGAAGTAATGAATATACTGTCAGAGTATTCTCCTGTAATCCAACAAAACAGTATTGATGAAGCTTGGTTAGATTTGACAGGTTGTACTTCACTTTTTGGAGAACCTGTTGAAATTGCCAAAAAGATAATGGATGAAATATATGATAAACTTGGATTGTGGTGTTCTATAGGAATTTCTGAAAATAAGTTTTTGGCTAAAATGGCATCTGAATTTAGAAAACCAATGGGAATAACTGAAATTTGGGTTGATGATGTTAAGGAAAAAATTTGGCCGCTGCCAATACGGCAAATGTATGGAATAGGCAAGAAAACCGAAGAAAAGCTAAACAGTATGGGGATTTATAAAATTGGTGATATAGCAAATACCAATAGAAATTTACTGGTAAAAGTCTTCGGTAAGTATGGAGATGAACTATATAGATTGGCTAATGGCATTGATCCAACTCCAGTCTCAGAACAACCTCAAAAATACAGTAAGTCTATCAGCCGTTCAACAACATTACCTAAGGATATTGTTGATATAGAGAGTGCAAAGATTGTTTTACTGAAACTTGCTGAGGAAGTTGGAGCGGAGGCAAGAAGTTACGGTTACAAGGGGAGAACTGTTTCAATAACAATAAAATATGGAGATTTTCATACAATAACCAGACAAAAGTCCATACAACCGACATATCTTACCAAAGATATCTATAAAACAGGTGTAGACATTCTCGAAGAAAACTGGAATGTAAGGCGTCCGGTAAGACTATTGGGAATAGGAATCAGCAATTTTGATGAGGGGTATGCAGAGCAGTTGCCTTTGTTGGGATTTGCCAAAGAAATGGGTGAACATGACAGAGAAAAAGAAGAGAACCTGGAAAAAGCGATTGATAAAATTAGAAGTAAATTTGGTACAGACAAGATAAAAAGAGCCTTAATAATTAATGACGAAAAATTCACAGGAGGTAAATTTAGTGAACATTAGAGGCGTATTATTTGACAAAGACGGTACACTTTTAGACTTTAATTCAATATGGATACCCGTAACATACCAGTTCGTTGAAGAGGCACTTAATTTATGCGGAGTTGTTGACAGAAATAATGTGCTAAGAAATGAATTACTGGAAGCATTGGGGATTTCACATGATAGCATTGATCCCGACGGAATAACAGCACATGGAACTATGGATGAAGTTAATAAAGTATTTATTGACATACTGGCAAAGAATGGAGTTAAATACTCCCTTAATAAAGATACATATAAAAAAATGGTAGATTTGATGAAACAGTTAATGATTAAACATAGTGAGAATATAAAACCTGTAGGCAACATGAACAAACTGCTGGATAGCTTAAAAAGAAAGGGTATGTTTATAGGTATTGCTACCGCTGATATTGTAGAATCCGCACAGTATTGTATGGAAAGATTGGGAATATTGGATTACTTTGATTTTATCGGTGGTGATGACGGAATTGTTAAAAGCAAGCCTCATCCTGACCTTATGTATGCCTTTTGTGAAAAATGTGGTTTGAAACCTGAAGAAGTGGCTGTAATAGGAGATACACCTACAGATATGCTGTTTGCAAAGAATAGTGGTGCAGCTCTGGCTGTAGGAGTGTTGTGCGGTGTTGGCAGCAGAAAAAATCTTGAGGAATTGGCAGATATAATATGTCCATCCACTACGGATATATTATTGGAAAACGGTAAATTGATTTGGGAATAAGTGTATCTTTGGGAATGAGTATATTTCTATAAAGTCTATGATAAAAGTTCATTATGAAATTTTTTTATAAAAGTTTACTAACTGGTATAACTTCGCTTAGCTGTCTTTTTTTTGCGACAAATAGGCTGAATTTATAGTAGTTAACATAATATATGCTGTCAATAGCTGCAATCAAGGGGATAAATATCTTAAAGAAAGCAAAATACATTAATTTATTTTAAAATTATTAAGAAATTACAAGAACTTATTATTGTAAACCTATAGAATCTAAGTGTATCGATTTGAGTTGTCTTTAATATTTACAAATTAGAAAATTGCATAATGACTTAAGAAGAAACGGAGTGATACACTTATGAATTCCTATGAACGCGTTGTGGCGGCATTGTCACACAAGGAGGCGGACAGAGTGCCGGTTTATCCAATTCTGGCCGGTATAACAAGAAAATTGGTAAATGCGACATATGAACAGTGGTCAACAGATGCAAAAGTCTGTGCTGAGGCATTTATCAAATCTACAGAGCAGTTTGATATAGATTGTGTTGTTACCCTTATTGACTTGTCTGTTGAGTGCGATGCCTGGGGACAAAAAATTATATTCCCTGAAAATGAGGCAGCACATCCTGATTATTCAGATTGCGTTATTAAGAGCATAGAGGACTATGGTAAAGTCAAGAAAGTGGATTACCGCACCTCAAAACGTATGATGATGCATATAGATGTTTGCAAAAGGCTTGTAAAGGAACTTAAAGGTAAGAAACCTGTAGTAGCGTTTGTATTTGGTCCCCTTGGTGTGCTTTCTATGCTTCGCAACCAGCAGGATTTGTATATGGATATCTATGACGATCCGGATGCGGTGCTGGCTGCTACAAGGAAAATTAATGAAACTCTTAAAGAGTATGTTGCTGCACTTTGTGATACTGGTGTTGATGCTGTAATGCTTGACACACTGTTTGCTTCCGGCTCCATCATGTCAAAGAAAATGTGGATGGAAATGGAAGGTAGATTCGTAAGTGAGCTTGCTGAGGTAATTCGTCAGAAGAATTGCCTGACTATGGTGCATAACTGCGGAAATAATATATATTTTGATGTGCAGATTGAGACCATGCAGCCTGCGGCCATATCATTTTTATATCCACCTGATGACTGTAAGGACTTTGCTGAGTGCAAAAAGAAATACGGCGATATTACTACCCTTATCGGATGTGTTACACCGGCAAATGCTGTTATTGGCACTGATGAGGAATGGGATGCGCAGTGCCGGGCACATATAGATGCTATGGCAAAAGGTGGAGGATTTATACTGGCTACTGGCTGTGAATATCCTGCCAACGCAACATTTGATCGTGCTCAGCGCATGATAGACATTGCAAAAACCTATGGGAAGTATGTAAAATGACAGAGATTGATCTTATAACTGGCTTTTTAGGAGCTGGAAAGACCACGTTTATTAAAAAATATGGCGACTTTCTTAAGCGGAAAAATATTAGATTTGCAGTTGTGGAAAATGAATTCGGGGCGCCTGGTGTTGATTCAGCTATTCTAAAAAGTAAATTCTGGAATGTAACAGAGATAGCCGGTGGCTGCATCTGCTGTACAATGAAAACAGGATTTCACGATATAATCAAGGGTTTATGCGGGACATGTGACAGGATTATAGTTGAGCCATCTGGAATATTTAACGGTGATGACTTCTTTGAAATTATAAAAAGTCCGGAACTTAAGGATAAATGCCGGGTTGGGATGTGTATAACTGCTGTTGACCCACATTCCGTAGATAGACTTAATGAGTCGGAGCGCTCTGTTCTGGCATCTGAGCTAGCAGATACAGGATGTATTTTGTGGACAAAAATGGACATGCCACCCAAAGTTGACATAAATAAGGCTCAAATTAATATAAGGGATGTGGTAAAAAGCATAGGCATTGATGAGGATATTCCATGTTTTCCAACTCCATCCCATATGCTTAAGGATGAAGATTTTGAAAAGCTTATGGAAATCAGGCCTGTTAGTCGAGTGCACACCAGAACCTATACAGACCACACTATGATTTTTCAGAGTACACGTATATATCCTGAAGGTATTTATACACTTGGGAGTATCAAACGTTGTATTGAGCATATGACATCCTGCGAGGAATACGGTGAAATATCCCGCATAAAAGGTTTTGTAAAGTCGCGGAATGGTGTCATAGCTGTAAATTGCACTGTAAATGACCGGCTGTTTGATAGTTTGGATGACGGCTGCGTGATGCTGAATATCATTGGCAGAAAGCTTAATCGAAAGAAAATTGCAGAGTGCTTAAAAAGCTATGCAAAGGCAGATTTATTGCACTAAAGTATATTTACTATACTTAAGTGGATTAAAGAAAAAAAGGCTTTGAAATTTTTCAAGGCCTTTTATTATTTTGCAGTAATTCTCACAAATCCCATATGGCAGCATATTCTGATAATAGATTTCAAATAATGATTAGGTTTAGGTACATAATATATTCTGAAACTAAGTGAAATTTACCTGAACGAATGATTTTTTATATAAAGGAGGAATTGCATGCCTAAAGGAAAAGTCAGACATATGTTTGCAGGTGGGAATACCTCTTTGGGATTTTACAGTTTTTTTCACAATATTTTGCCTTTGAATGATGCCCGGAGGATATTTATTATAAAAGGAGGGCCAGGAACAGGCAAATCTAATTTCATGGAAGGAATAGCCCATGAAATTGGAAAAAGAGGGTACGATATTGAATATATGCATTGTTCAAGTGACCCGAAAAGTCTTGATGGAATTGTATTACCCCAAATTGGTACAGCACTTGTGGATGGTACAGCTCCTCATGTAGTGGACCCTAAAATTCCAGGTGCTGTTGATGAAATTATTAATTTAGGAGAATACTGGAATGATGAGGGAATAAGTAAACATAGAAATGAAATTTCTGAAATAAGTAAGGAAATAGGTATGAATTTTGCCAGGGCATACAGATATCTGAAGGCTGCTGCCAGTATATATGAAGATACTTCAGCTATATTTGATATGGCTCAAAATACCGGAAAACTAAATATAATTGCAAATGATATAGAAAAAACTCTTATGAATGGAATAGATATTTCAGAGAAGGAAGGAAGAGAAAGAAGCCTGTTTGCAAGTGCTATTACGCCTGACGGACTTAAGAACCATCTGGATACTGCTCTTATAGGGTCTAAAGTATATGTTCTGAAGTGTGATGGGGGAAATAGCAGTGAAAAAATTTTGAACAGAATAAAGAAGGCAGCTATTGAAAGAGGGCTGGATGTGGAATGCTTCTACTGTGCGTTAAATCCGACAAAGTTGGAACATGTCATTATTCCGGAGATGACAGTATCATTTACAACATCTAATTCTTATCATAACCTGGATGCCGATATTTATATGACTCTTGACCTTAATGAATATACTGATAAAAGTATCTTAGAAAAATACTATGAAATTATTCAATATAACAGAAAAGAGTTTGATAAGCTTTTGGAAAGAGCCGTGTATACTTTAAGTAAAGCTAAAGCATTACACAATGAGCTGGAGTCATATTATGTGTCGAATATGGATTTTGAAGCAGTAGAGATGTGCAGAGAAGTAATTATTGAAAGAATTTTGGACTATACCCGGTAGATTGTTGGCTAGAGTCATTATAAGGATAAGAGCTATACTGATGGGAATATATGTAAATTAGTTGTTGAAAAAGTTGTTTTATGATGATATAATTTTACTCACATAGGGAGTGAGTAAAAAATATGGAAGAAAAGATTTATAAATTACTCGAAAAAATGTATGTGGAGTTCAGCGAGTTTAGGCAGGAAATAAATACAAAAGCTGACAATCTGGAGGATAGGTTTGATAATCTTGAAGATAGATTCGATAGTCTGGAAGCTAAGGTAAATAAAAATACCTTACTATTGGAGCGCATGGATGATAAGATCAGAATAATTGCTGAAGTACAGCAAAATCACTTCGAAATAAATCAACGACAGCATGAAGAAATGAATGGAATATTTAAAGAGCAAATAGGACTGCTAAAAGGAGCTCTGAAGCACGTTATACATACACATAACGAATAAGAAAAATTATTCTACTAAAGAAAGGACACACTTTCTGAAAAGTGTGTCCCTTTTTTATACTCAGTTTAATTTTGAAAAAGCATTCTTCTGTATAATTGTATCTGATATAAAGAGCTCTTGCTGAAGAGAATTAATTTCATCGAGGTACATTGATTCATCAAGCTCTTCACCTGTATTTACATCATACACTTTTCTAGTATTGCTAAGGTACATAAATTTATCTGTTATCACCGAGCTGTTCCTTAACACTGCATAACCGTAATCGGTGTTGAATAAATCTTTACCTAAGGCATAAGGGGTATCAATACCCATTAAGTTCATAATAGTTGGGAGTAAATCAATCTGTCCAGCTGTAATATCAAATACTTTTCCATTTTCAACTCCTGGATACCTGATAAGACAGGGAACTTTTTGCAGTTTAGCCCAATCGAACTCATTAAATTCTGTCCCGAGGAAATCCATAAGCTCGTCTGCCTTGTCTCTTGGTACCGCCATATGATCGCCATAAATTACCAGAAGTGAGTTATCATAAAGCCCTTGCTTCTTAAGATTCTCTATAAATTCGCCAAGCGCCTCATCAGCGTAGTGGACAGATTTAATATAATACCCCATGAACGTACCTTCATATTTTCCGGTATCAAAGTCATAATCCTCAAAATATTCGTATTTATAAGGAAAATGACTGGATAAAGAAATCATGAAACCGTAGAAAGGTTTTGATGTATCTATTCTCTCAAGGTTTTGCCTGAAAAATGACTTGTCTCCAAGCCCCCATCCTACGTATTCATCCAAAATATATCTTTTATTGGTCATAAACTCGTCAAATCCGATGGATTTGTACATTACATTTCTGTTCCAGAATGTAGGATTGTTTGCATGAAAAGCATAAGTATCATATCCTTCTTCTTTTAATATATTACCGATTGAGTGATAAGTGTTGTTTGGAAACCTAAAATATACGCTACCTTCTTTTATAGGATAAAGAGAGGTATTCACAAGAAATTCCGCATCGGAAGTATTTCCACCGCCAATCTGGTAATAAAAATTATCAAAATATGCACTTTCATTAATTAGTTTGTTAAGGTTTGGAGTTATTTCTCTGCCATCTTCCAACTTACGGTTAATAACAAAATGTTGCAGGGCTTCAACCTGAACTATAATTAGATTTTTGCCTTTTGCAACTCCTCTGTACTTAAGGCTGTTCGAATCATTTTTCTTTTCATTAAAAAAGTTTTCTATCTGCTGTTTTTCTTCTGAAGTAAGGTTTCTGTCAGTGAGAAAATTTTCTTTTACAAATCTTTTAATGTCGTAGCAATGGAAATATGAAACCCCCATATACCTGGATACATAGTTGTCGTCATATGGAAAAGTGGTTGTATCTACATTGTTGTACGTAATCTTAATGCAGAAAAAGCCAAGTATAAATATAATCAATGCAGCAGCCAGTCTTTTATATATATGAAAATGGGCAACAGTTTTTCCCCAAAGCCTTCTCATAAACAGCAGCGTACCAATTAAAAAAGGAAAATCAATAAAGTATACTATATCCTTTACTTTGAAAAGACTTGTAATGCTATCGCCAACAGAACCTACCAAGCCCATTTGATACAGTACAGAAACAGAAATTGCGCTGTTGTAATAACGGTAGTATATTGTGTCAGCAAAAAGCAGCAGTGACACAATGATATCTGCTATAAGCACTGCAATGCGACGTTTTTTGTTAAATGCAATTATTATAATTGAGAAAATTATTAGAAGCGTACCAAATGTTGACAAAAGCATGTATCTGTTCATCAGAGAAAAGAAAGGTCTTACATTAAGCTTTGATGTAATCTGAAAATAAAAGCTTTTTATCAGTAAGGCACCTATTATCATTCCCCAATAAATCAACTCAACTAAAGAAGCAGCTTTTACCTTGCTTTTCATTCTGTTGAAAAAATTTTTAAACATATTCAAAATACAATCTCCTTCCATACCCCACATACATTGAAATCATTTTAACTCAAAAAAGCTTTATTTTCAATGTTCAAATGGACATTAAGTTTAGCGCTTCAATTGCTAATATAAGCAGGCAAGTATGCTACTACATCAAAGTACCTTATACTCAGGGTTAATAAGACCCGTTTTAAAATATGGAATATGTATGATGAAAAATTATTGCTAAATAATTGCTACACCTTGACCGAAGTGATAAAATAGGAATGAAAATACAATATGATATATAATGTTAAATAAATATACCGTTAGAAATATGTGTAAGTAATTATAAAAAAAGTGTAAAGAGATAATTTAAGAGAATATTAAGGGAAAATTTGACAGAATATTTAGGGAAAAATAGTAGGTTAATTTTTATTGCTATGTTGTATTGAAGAATTATATATAGATAGTAGTGCCAATGGAATAACACAATCAGGTGGGTGTGAAATAGGCCCAAGACCTATTGACCTTCACTTAAAGGCTCTAAGAAGCATGGGTGCAACTATAAATGACACAAATGGAGGTTTCATTTACTGTGAAGCCGATACCCTAAAGGGATGCGAAATTCAGCTTGACTACCCGAGTGTAGGGGCTACTGAAAATATTATGCTCGCATCAATATTTGCTGAAGGTGACACTTATATTCATAATGCCGCAAAGGAGCCAGAGATTGTTGATTTGCAGAAGTTCCTTGTGGGAATAGGTGTGGATGTTTCAGGAGCCGGAACGAGTGTTATTAGAATCAGCGGAAGCAGAAAAAAACTTGGAACTGCAGAACATTATGTAATGCCCGACAGAATCGTCGCAGGTACATATATGGTTGCTTCAGGGATAACAGGTGGCGAAATTATTCTTAAGGGTATAGTTCCTGAACACCTTAATTCTGTTATTCACAATTTGAGAGATGTAGGATGCCATATTAGTATTAAAGATGATCAAATGTTGGTATCAGGACCATTAAGGCCAAAGGCTATAGATATCATTAGAACGTTGCCATATCCCGGTTTCCCGACTGATATGCAGGCACAAATGGTTTCTCTTCTTTCAGTAGCAGCTGGAACCAGTATAGTTATTGAAACTGTTTTTGAGAACAGGTATAAGCATGTAGAGGAACTGCTGCGAATGGGGGCAAATATTAAACTTGAGGGTAGACTTGCAGTTATCAAAGGAGTAAACAAACTAAAAGGCGCAAGTGTTACGGCACGAGATCTACGTGGTGGTGCAGCCCTTGTACTTGCAGGATTGGCTGCCGAGGGAGAAACGATAGTAAGCGGAGTCAGGCATATTGACAGAGGATACGAAAGTATTGAAAATAAACTTTTGCAAGTAGGTGCTGATATAAAAAGAGTCGAAGATTAAAATAATTTTGCGATCTAATTAATGTTGCAAAGTTATTAAAATGTGATAGACTCTTAAAGATACAGAAGATAAATGAAAGCAATGGAACTATGCCGAACAATACAGAAAAGAAATTAAAAAGGTTTAATAAAATGCGTTTTTGGATAAAGCTTATATTAATTCTGGCGTTGCTTGGAGCTACGCTGGTATTGATAACGTTTCTGCCAATTTTCAATATAGACAAAATAGAGGTTAATGGAAACTTACATTATGATGCAGAAACTTATATTAACGCTATTGAAGCTGATGTAGGAGATAATGGTTTTAAATTTATATCAGGAAGTTTAATAAATATACTTTCTTTCAGGTATGGGAGATCAGAGTTGAATATACTGAATAACTACCCATATGTGAAAGATGCTGTGGTAAAATTTGTAATACCAGATAAGATTGTTATTGATGTTATTGAAAGAAAACCTGTTGTTCTTGTTCCTTATTATGGCACATACCTTGTAATGGATAAAGAAGGATATATAGTTGATGCCGTAAAGGACCCGGGAGATAAAAATCTTCCCGTGGTCAAAGGCTTTAATTTTGACAACTATAAAATTGGACATGCACTTGCAGTTGATAATCCGCAGAAGATTAAGCAATTGATGAAGTTAATTTCGCAAATAAAAGAATCAGATGAAGTTGGAGAATACATATTATCAGATAAAATTGTGTTCTATGACGTAAATGATGTTAATAATATTCTTATGACTCTAAAGGAAGAGCTAGTAGTTAATTTAGGAGATTTAAGAGATTTACGTTATAGATTGGATACTTTGAAAGAAATATTAAAAACTGCAATTAATAACGAGAAAGGATTACTGGATTTTACAGCAGGTGAGAATCCTGTATTTATGCAGGAAAAGCAATAGAAGCAGGAGGCAATGGTATGATACCAATTTTGGGACTGATAATAGGAATTTTAATAGGAGTATTTTTTATTCCAGTCAATATACCGCAGCAGTATTCAAACTATGTTGCTGTAGCAATACTTGCAGCGCTGGATTCTGTTTTTGGGGGAATAGCTGCAACTTTACAAAACAAGTTTAATATAAAAATATTTTTATCAGGCTTTTTTGGTAATGCACTGTTAGCTGCAGCACTTGCTTATATTGGCGATCAGTTAGGTATTGATATATATCTGGCTGCAATTTTTGCTTTTGGAAATAGGCTTTTCCTGAACTTTGCCGTTATCAGGAGACATATATTGGATAAACTTGACAAGAAAGACAGGATATTATAGTAACCATTGAATTTTAGATTTTTATCAGGGGGTTTTTCCAGGTGGATGACATTATTGTTAGCATAGATATTGGAACTACGAAAGTTTGTACATTAATAGGAAAAGTGAATAAAGCAAACGACATAGAAATAATTGGGAGCGGAATTGCTCCATGCAGTGGTGTTAAGAAAGGGATAATTGTAGATATTGAAAGCACATCCCAATCAATAATGGAATCAGTAAGGAATGCCGAAAGTGAAGCTGGGATGAAAGTTGGTTCAGCATACATTAATATAATAGGTATGCACATTGATGTAATAGGCAATAAGAGCTGGCTAAACATGTCAAGTGACAACAGAGAAATAACAAAAAGTGATGTGGACAAGCTTCTGCAGGAGGTCTGTTATGTGGATTTGACTGAAGACAAGCAGATAATTGATGTTATTCCACATCAGTTCATTATTGATGGATATGATGAGATAATGGATCCCGTAGGCATGATGGGTGTTAAGCTTGAAGTTGAGGCAGATATTATAGCTGGTAAAATAGCATCAGTTAGAAATATTGTAAGAAGTGTGGAGAAAGCCGGTTTGAAAATAGACGGACTTATTGCCGAAGCTTTTGCTTCCGGGCATTTGCTTCTTACGCCTGAAGAAAGGGAAATGGGAACTATATTAATTGATGTAGGCGGTGGGGTCACCGATGTGTCGGTATTTAAGAATAAAAGGATTGTTTTTTATGATTCAATACCTGTAGGGGGGGACCACATCACAAATGATATATCAATAGGTTTAAAAATCCCATATTCCGAATCTGAAAAAATAAAAAAGCAATATGAACTGGCATTATTATCCCTTATAGAAAATGACCAGTTGATTACAGTAAGTGACATCAATGATAATAAAAGAAAAAGCATAAGAGTTTCTGAAGTTGTAGAAGTGATTGAAGCAAGAGTGTATGAGATCTTTTCACTGTGTAATAATTTAATACGCAACTCTGGAATTTCCATAGATTCCGGCATGAACGTGGTTCTTACGGGAGGGGGAATATCGCATATTGATGGAAACAGGCAGCTGGCAGAGGAAGTATTTGGACTACCTGCAAGGGTTGCATCATTAAATGCTGCTGTTTTAGAAAAACCTGAATATGCTGTTGCGGCAGGAATGATAACGTACATATCATCCATGTGCAAAAAGGATAATGCCGGAAGCATTATAAGTGAACAAAAAACAAATAATACTGAGAAGAAAACCGGATTTTTTAAAAAAATTATTGAGTTTATAAGAAGTTTATTTTAAACAATAAAATAATAACTAAAAGCAAGTAATAATTTTTCGGTTTATAAAATCCGATATTGCTTTAATTAAAATAATAATATATATTTATAATATGGATATTAAAAAATTAATTGTGCTCATTTATTGGTAATTTATGTAAATAGCTAGTTATGATTTGTAATATAACGTTAAGGTTAATACAACGTTAAGGTGGCATAAGCAAATGATAAAGGGGGACTTGAATTGCTGGAGTTTGACATCGACATGGAACAATTTGCCCAGATAAAGGTAATAGGAGTCGGGGGCGGCGGCAATAATGCTGTCAACAGAATGATAACAGCCGGCCTTCGCGGCGTAGAGTTTATAGCAGTTAATACCGACAAGCAGGCTTTGTTCCTCT
>ENA-OWPA01001358-OWPA01001358.1-bioreactor-metagenome-genome-assembly--contig:-NODE-1358-length-16586-cov-30.362106_pt1 | contig 16586 bp, 14 predicted proteins | sample MGYA00238139_ERZ651803 | MGnify/ENA primary metagenome ERZ651803 (study PRJEB26909, sample SAMN07631231) | bioreactor metagenome | isolation source: Switchgrass digestor | place: USA: Dartmouth...
AGTGCATCTGCAATAGCTGAAGATGTAGGTATTCATGTAAATACGTTGTATAGGTGGGTTAACGAATTTAAAGACCACGGTAAGGATGCTTTCCCTGGTAATGGTAATTTGAAGCCTGAAGATGCTGAGATTAGAAAAATGAAGAAAGAATTAGATGATCTCCGGGAGGAAAATGCCATATTAAAAAAAGCAGTCCGCATCTTCACAAAGCCAGAGAACTAAGGTATCAATTTGTACATGACCACCGCTTCGAGTTTTCTGTGCAGAAGATGTGTAAGGTTTTAGAACTATCAGGAAGCGGATATTATGACTGGGTAAACAGACCAGAAAGTGATAAGGAAAAAGAAGATAAAAAGTTACTAAAGGAAATCAAAAGAGTACACAAGGAAAGCCATAAAACCTATGGTGTACGGAGGGTAACAGCTCAGTTGAACAAGGATGGCATTTCTTGTGGGGAAACCAGAGTGGGAAGGCTTATGAAAGAAAACAACATATACTGTAAGACAAGAAAAAAATATAAGGCAACAACGAATTCAAAGCACAATTATCCGGTAGCCCCAAATCTTCTTAAGCAAAATTTTGAAGCAGATAAGCCTGATGAGAAATATGTGGGAGATATAACATATGTATGGACAGATGAAGGTTGGCTGTACCTTGCAGGAGTAGAAGATTTATTTAATAGAGAAGTGGTTGGATGGAAAATTTCTGAGAGAATGACAGTAGATATTACTGTCTCTGCAATGAAAATGGCAATAGGAAGGAGAGTTCCGGAAGAAGGGTTGATATTTCATTCTGACAGAGGGAGTCAATACGCAAGCAAATGCGTATAGAAAGCTTTTAAAGGATAATGGGATAGTACAGAGTATGAGCCGAAAAGGCAATTGTTATGACAATGCTTGTGCGGAATCATTTTTCTCAAGTTTGAAGAAGGATGTAATATATGGAACTATATAGAAGGCTTTTATAACTCTCGGCGATTGCATTCAGCACTGGGATATAAGTCGCCAAGAGAGTATATAAATGATTACTATAGAAATGAGAAAAAAGTGGCTTAAGACCGAAAAGTAGAGAGTGGCGAAGCTTCCCTTTACAATAAGAGGGTCCCGTATGATACAATTGACAAGGGCGGCAGCCACCATCTCTAAAGGAATACACGAATAATTTGTGGCTCCGCCTTGGCTGCTATAATCATACGGGAGATGCTTGTTGTCAAGGGCACTCTCGGAAACTAACAATTGACGTAATGAAAGATGGAGGAATTCTAAGAAAAAGGAAGTAAACTAACGTAATTGTATGTCCAGTTTGACCAGGACAGACCATTTTTATCACTAATCGTGAAGTATCTATATGGTTAGATGTAGTTGAAGACAAACATCTTTGCCAGACTTTGTTAGACAGAATAACATCAAATTGTCAGATTATTCTTTTGACTGACAGATAAATTAAAACATTCACTTCTTTTCTAAAAAAGGGTTAACACAAAAATTTGAAAACGATGCCGAAAAAGGCTTAAAATAGATGCAAAAAATCTCACAAAAATCCAAGAATTGCTTAACTTATGAGATTTTCTGCAGTTTCTGGGGTAGGGGGGTCTAAATCTCTACCACTTTTCACCCCGGAAACGGGCGGGGGGTCACGCGCGAAAAAATTCAGGTTCAAACGGTGCGGAGATATTTACCGCAGAGTGCATTGGAACAACAGAGGATGCAAATCCATCGTCTGGCGGTGTGTCAGCCGCTTGGAAGAGAAGGGTTCTGATTGCTCCTCTAGGACTATTAGTGAAGCTACGCTGCAAGATGCTGTAGTAAAGGCAATCAATGAGGTGTTAGAAAGTAAAAATACCTTCCTTACTGTTCTGCAGGAGAACATAGCGGCAGTTTTAAATGAGGATAACGACCAGACCATTCAAGAGATAGAAAGCAGGCTAAATGAGCTGCAGCAAGAGCTTCTTCAACTGGTCAATACAAAAGCAGACTATCAAAAAGTGGCGGATGAAATTTACCATCTGCGTGAACTCAAGCAGAACATACTGGCCGAGAATGCTGAGCGTGAAGGCAAGCGGGAACGTATAGAAGAAATGATGAAGTTTATACATGACCAGTCTGTTGAATTACAAGAATATGATGAGCAGTTAGTAAGGAGACTTATTGAGAAAATAACGATATATGATGAGAAGCTGACTATAGAATTTAAATCAAGTGTTGAGATTGATGTAGAAGTGTAAAAATATATGACCGCCGGTTGAGGTTTATTAGCCTAATTGGCGGTCTATCTTATGTGTATAGAGTTGGTATAGGATTAAAAAGTTTGACATATTTGTAGCGTTGCGTTACAATAATTCCAGACTCTCTCTTATATGGAGGAATTTTAATGAACAATAAAGAAGAACTATTCAGGGAAAATCATTTATTCACGCGGGAAGATATTATAAAGTCATTAGAGTTATTTATTGAACATGAAAAACTAAATGAAGAACTTAGATATTCAGATGAAGTTGTAAAAAACAGAATAAAGCTTTGCAAAAAATTCTTAGCTGCAGTAAAGAAAAGTAAGCTCCCAGCTTTGTCAGAACTTTGGTGGTTTTATGAATATCAGTTTTTAGGGGATCGTATGGAACTAAACCTATGCCATGCTAATGAAATTGAGGTTGAAAATGACGAAATAAGTGGCATGACAGCAACAGTAGAACATACTTTGATTACAGTTGAATGCGATTACCTTACAGTTGAACAATACTCGTCAATGCTTGGTGTTGAGCCTGTTACTGTCAGACAATGGATTAGGCGTGGAAAATTAAGACATGCTAAAAAAATTGGACGTGACTGGCTGATTCCTGATACTGAAGATAAACCCCGTAGAGGGTTTATCTGTGTGCAGTATGTAGTAGATAAAGAAGCAAAAATTGAGAGTGATGAATTTCCGTTGCTCGCGGCATGCGACTCAATATCAATATTTCAAGATCAAGATAACAAAAGGAAATTTATTTGTTACCTGAGAAATTATAAAACAGACTTTAGTAGCAAACTTGAATTGACGAGAAGTGAGGTTGAACGGTTGGAACATACTATAATCGAATCAGGAAAAGCAAGAGTTGAAGGAAATATACAATACGTGCCATACATTCGAGATATTTCAGACTAAACGATTCTAATGTAAATAATTACGAAAGGAAGTAAGCATGCCTACTAAAAAACAACATTTTGTTCCATGTGTTTATTTGAAGGCGTGGGAAACAAAGGTTGAAACAATCAAAGAACCAAATAAAAAATTTGATGGAGTCTATGTTTTCCAAGGATCAAATATAGGTGACGGTGCAAATAGGAATTCAATTTTGTGGAAACCTCATCTTTATACAATAAGTTTCCAGTATTCATTTTGCAAATCATGTCCAAAAGTAAAGCAAGAATTCGTAGATATGATATATGAATTCTTCAGAAATGGTGCTAAACAACCGATATATGGCAAACTTGGATATAGCATAATTAAAACGAAGAAAAGTATAGACAAGAATTTCTTTGAAATCATGAATTGTGACTTTTATTATGATGATGGAAATCTTGCTAAAAAAGCAGCTATAAAGAATCAAATTGAAGCAATGAATAGCTATATTTTAGAAAGAGCATTTGATGATTTCTTTGAAAAGAACTGGGAAAGGATATATCAAGATTTTATAGATGGTGTACAAAATGGAATGCCTGTTGGGTTAGGAAGAAGTGAGAGAATCATCCCGCTAACTATTGCTAATGAGATGTTGTCAGCATTTTTTATTATGCTTTGTAGAAATCCAAGATTTGATGCGATGGGCATATATACAAAAATAAAGAAAGACATTCTATACCCTATTTTTAACTCTATATGTCATGATGAATATAATCAAAACTCAAAGCCAATTGAGGGTAATGCATATGTAGATGAGTTAATGACTGGAATTTGGTATTCTGAATTATATAAAATGTTCTTTAAAAGTTCAGGTGGCTTTTATCATAATATAGTGAAGATGACTTTACAAGGATGCCAGATGATTCTTTTTGAAGCATATGACGGTGCGGGTTCATTTATTACTTCTGATAATCCAGCGTTTGAGCATATATCAGCTGTGGAGAGAAATAATAATAACGGTTTTATTTTTCCAATTACTACCAAGTATCTTATATTTATAGCTAAAGGGACTGAAGAGATAAATGTTGTTGATCATCGGTTTGCAAATACAGATACTATTCGATATTTTAATAGAATAATAGCACAGCATAAAACAGATACCCTTATTTTAATTCAAAAGGATATAAGTAACTTGTTATAGCGTGTATTTAATTCGACTTGTGGGCAATTAAAGTTGCAATTTTCAGTGGAAAATTTGAATAGCCGATTTACTTTTCAATAGGTTGAGTAAGTGGTATTATGATATTTAAGTGGTGACATTAAATAATGTCGGGAAAGAACGAGATATAGATTTCTTAGAAATTCGCAGAAAAAACATGACCTCTAATAGAATAAAAGAGGAGGTATGCGTTATGGCTATTATTCAAGAAGCGTTTGATATCTCACCGGATATCATGACAAAGATTTTAACTGGTGAATACAAAAGAATTGGTGGAGTTGTTCGATTTGCTGTTGGACCGCATAAAGGGCAGATTGTAAAACATCTAGAACCAGTAAATTTAAAGGCTGCTGAAGAAGCTAAGGGCATAGGAGTAAAAGCGCTTCAGTTTGCACGCAACAACAAGAAGGCACTTATTATAGCTGGTGTTGGTACCGGGTTAGCAGTAGCCGGAGCAGGTATTTATCACAAATTCAAATCGAGAGAACCAAAGGCAGTGAAAAAATTCCGGTTAGCATTAAAAACGTACATAGATACAATAAGAATTGGAAAACTTGATGTCAAAACTATTGATGATCTTATGGAAGCATTGGAAACTCTGAAAAAGCACAAGAATTATAATAATTTCAGTATCCAGCTTTCAACGGAAGAATTCGATGTTCTTGTAAACAAGATATATGAGTACACAATGAAACTTGCAAAAGACAATGCTGTCGAGTTGGCTGTTGATGAACAAGCAAATTCTGAAGATGCAATAATTAGTTTACAGAGGTACCTCAATACACAGAAACGAATATTTAAAATGGTAGCATGATAATCTAAGGCCCTCTGTTACTGGTTTATCCGTCACGGACGGAGGGCCTGTCTATGGATTTGTTGAATAGAAATTAAATGACTACGATTAAATTTTTGAATAAGGAATTAGATTTCGGAGGAGATTACAATGGCAAATTGGACAAACCTCAGTGTTAAAGAAACAATCAGAAAAATTAAAGATGAAGAAATTGTTTTGCCTGTCATACAACGTCGTCTTGTGTGGTCAGAGGAACAGATTGAACTACTTTTTGATTCCTTACTTAAGGGAAATTCTTTTGGAGCAATTATCTGCATTGAAGAGGAAAAAGATAATAGACCGTTATTTGCATACCGTGTATTTAGCCGCGATGGTAATAATGTTGCCTCGATAGAGGTAGAAACACTTTCAAAAACCCAATGGTTTATCATTGATGGTCAACAACGGTTACAAAGTTTTTATATAGGGCTGACGGGTACTTTAAATGGAAAACGATTATACTTTGATCTTTTGAGCGATTATATTAATTCAGAATACGACTTTAAGTTTGCTATTAATAATGATGAACTTCCTAAAAACAATAAAGAGCGTGATAACACTAATAATACAGTTAGTGATTGTCTATGGTGGACGGTTGATAATTTGTTCCAACGTTTATCAACAACCAATAAGGCACGGGAGGTTGCTAAAGAAATAATTAAAAAGGCCAATATTGATGATAGTATAAAAATAGATATTATTGAAACAAATGTTCAAGATTTTTTTGATGCTGTTTTTGCGTACGAAAGTGTTGGAATCTCAAAAGTTTCAATTAACAAGGATAAGAATGCTTTGGAAAACAGACAACGTATTGTGGAATTGTTTCGGCGATTGAATGATGGTGGTACTAAGCTTTCGGCTTATGATTTAGTGGCATCAATGTTTAAGGGCTTTGATTATAAAATGGAGCAATTCTTAGATACTGTTGTAGCCGAAAATGCAGACATAGGGTTAAAACAGGATGATTTTATTAAGCTACTTTTGATCCTCAATGATAAACCTTCTAAAGAAATGTCTGATCTGACTCCAGAAGATGCTGAATTTGCTACATCAAATTTTAATCGAATTCAGGCTTCTTTAAAAGCCCTTAAAAATTTCCTAATAGTAACGTCAAACTATAACTGGTTTTCATCTTCAAAAAATCGTTCAGCCATTCCATTGTATTTTATTACTTATCATATTTTTTATTCTAAAACTTCAACTGATCAACTTTCAGATATTTTTAGCCGCTTTGATACTACAGATAAAAGTTGTCAGGATATGGCAGTATGGTTGCGCCTTTCAATTCTAAACAAAGTGTTCAGTCGTGGTTGCGGTTGGATTCCTTATAAAACTGGAATAAGAAAAATACATGCGGTAATGAAAGAAAACAAGGGTAGAAGCTTTCCTAAAGATTCCCTTTTTACTGTTTATAATTACCATCCGCTTTACTTTTATGATAAAGTAAATGAAAATAATTTAAATTTTTTCGATCAAGAGTATATGTTGTATCTAATATATAATGGACAGCCTACAGTGAGAAGTGAAGATATTGACCATATACATCCTTATTCTTTACTAAAAAGAGCGGGTGTTGATGAATCACGAATAAATAATATTGCCAATTACCAGTTACTTGATTCAGGTACAAACCGTGGTATTAAGAACGGGAAAGAACTTGCTGACTGGATTCAAAATTGTATAGATAATAGCATTCAAAAGGGATATCTTGAGAGGCACTTAATTCCTAGAGATAAGTCATTATGGAAAACAGAAAATTACGACCAATTTTTTGTAGAACGTTCAAAACTTATTGCCGCAAAGCTTAATACATATTTATAAATTTTAATCATAAAAAACTATTTATGGGGCCGACATGTTTCCTTGAACGACGGTTTTTCAAAAATCGCTAAAAAACCGATTGACATGTTTCCTCGGACAGATGGTTTCTAAAATGGTTCACAGACATCAATTCCATCAACTCGACCCATGTTGAGGTGGTAGTTTTGTTGTTACAATCTTAGGTTGAAACTGTAGGACTAATGTCAGTGTATAAATTGTATTTTCTGGGGGGTCTGTAGAATATGACAAAAGATATCACACTGTTACTTTTACAAATCGGAAACCTTGCTGTATCTGTTGGTATATGGCTGGCTTTTGCGGTTGTTTTTTGCCGAATTAAGTACAAAACATTAAAAGGCTTTTGGGGGAATATTGGAATTTGCAAGCCAAAGGAAAAAACTCTCTCCGGAAATATTATAATTGCAATGGCGGGTTATCTTTTCACAATTCTTGTATACGTAATATTAAAGATCGTAAATGGTGGTATGACATCAGAGCTTCTTGTAAGAGAAAAGGAAGTAATGTCTGTTCCGATGCTGATTCTCTGCATACTGATTGTCGGGCTACGTTCCGGATTCGGCGAAGAAATTTTTTTCAGGGGTGTTGTTGCCGCGTATCTGTTTGAAAAGATGAAATTCGCCAAGGCGAATATTTTGCAGGCACTGATTTTTATGCTTCCGCATATTGTAACTTTTTTAAAGTTGCCAGGTTTGGAGTCGGGATTACTCCTTGTTAATGCATTCGTTTTCGGACTTGCCGCAGGCAAAATAATGCAAAGATCAGAGAGTATTGTTCCGACAATCATCTATCACGGAGTAGTGAATATGATTGCAATTCCCATTGCATGGTATTTACTGTGATATGCTTTTTGGCTGTTGATCCTACTGTTAAGAAGAAAGGTATCTGAACTCTATTATTAGAGAAATTTGGAAGACGTGGAAAAGGTAAGTTGATATATCTATACACTGATGATAACTGTAACTATCAGTTTTATCTCAGGAAAAATATAAGGAGGATAATATGAAAAACATAATAACCATTCAACATACTCAATCAATACATCATACAAATGGTATGATTGGTTCATGGACAGACTGGGACTTAACCGAGCTTGGGATAGAGCAGGCAAAACGGATAGGTGAACGACTTTCAGCTGAAATTAAGCATAAGCAATATGTCATGTATTCGTCTGATTTATTGAGGGCAAAACATACAGCAGAAATTATTGCAGCATTCTTAAACATCGAACCAATATTTACTGATTTGTTAAGAGAACGCAACTTAGGCGAAGCTGTTGGAAAGTCAGTAGAATGGGCACATAAAAATACGATAGTTTGGGAAAAGACAGTTGACGATAAGCCGTTCAAAGGAGCGGAGTCTCGCAGAGAAGCGTGGGAGCGGATTTTAGTTTTTTACAGACAAATGATGAAAAGTGCAGATGAAAACGTGATTATTGTTTCACATGGTGATGCTTTAAGCATATTTAATGCCATATGGCTTGGACTGGATGTTGAAATGCTTAATAAATGCGACTTGTTTGGTAAAGCCGGGGGGGGTCTCATTTATGCATGAAAACTCAGATGGAAAGCATATTATCACACGTCTAAGCGATTTATCATATATCCGTTGGTAAGTATTTCAGTACAAAACTACTGTACAATATTTTTGCCATGTTTCCATGCACAGATACTATAACAAATGGCCCCCAGACATCAGTTCCATCAACTCGACCCATGTGGAGACGGTATGTCTGATGTCTAGAAAATAAAGTCCGAAAAGCATTGGAAATACTGGGTTTCATAAAATGAAAGTAAATCTGTCAACTCGACTTAAACCCTCGATATGTGTACATGGAAACATATCGAGGGTGTTTTTTGTGGTAAAAATGAGTCTGAAATTAGGTAGGGGTGAGTGGACAGAATAGATAAATAAGCAGGGTTGAGGAGATAGAATGGATGTGACATTCTATACACCTGACAATAGGATTCTGACAATAGGATTTAGAGTAATAATTATTGAATTTAAATCAAAAGTCATGCGAACTTAAAGAAAATGTTTGCAATATAATGATGCTAATGATATCATGTACTTATACATACATAGAGGTGATTAGAATGGCAATTAGTTATAAAAAGCTTTGGAAGCTTCTTATTGATAGAGACATGAAAAAGAAAGACCTGCAAAAGCTCGCGGGCATTAGTTCTGCTACGGTTACAAAGCTTGGTAAAAACGAAAATGTTAGCACAGAAATTATACAAAAAATCTGCATTGCTTTGGAATGTGACGTCTGCGATATCATGGAGATGGAAGATAACAAACGCAGTTAATGCTTATTATTGTGAATTACCAAACAAATGGAGGCTTGTTTAATGATAAATATAAGAAAATTAGAATCAGAATTATGGGAATCTGCGGATCTTTTACGTCAAGGTTCTAAATTAAGTTCTCAGGAATATTGTATGCCAGTTCTTGGTTTAATCTTTTTGCGTTATGCATATAGCCGGTTTAAATATGTAGAGGCACAAATACTAAAAGACCGTCCTGTACGTAATGGTCGTGTACTTCCTGTTGAGTCAAGTGATTTTAAACAAAAAAGCGCTATTTTTTTACCTGAAAAGGCTCGATATGATTATCTGCTCAATTTGTCAGACGATGCTGATTGTGGGAAGGCAGTCAATGAGGCTATGGAATTGATTGAGGCAGAGAGTACTCAATTGAAAGGAATACTACCCAAAACATATACTTCTTTCAGAAATGATTTGTTGAAAGAATTGTTGCGCATTTTTAACAATAGTGCATTGAATGAAATCAACGATGATATCCTTGGACGTATTTATGAGTATTTCTTAAATGAAAACACTAATCCCCCAGCTAAGCTGGGGAGAATGGAATAAGCAGTAGCCAAGAGGATAATATTAAAGCCTCCTATGTTATAATGATAATGGTGTCGCAAGCCAAAATCAAAATACATAGGAGGCATCCAATGGACAGTAAAAGTTTATCACATTGTAGGTGGAAATGCCAGTACCATATAGTTTTCATACCTAAGTATAGGCAAAGTGTACTATATGGACAGGTAAAAGCAGATGTAAGAGAAATTTTAAAGAAATTGTGTGACTATAAGAAAGTGGAAATAGTAGAAGGTGCAGTTTGTAAAGATCACGTACATCTATGTGTAAGTATTCCGCCAAAGTATAGTGTATCGCAAATAGTAGGTTATTTGAAAGGCAAGTCAGCATTAATGGTGTATGATAAGTATCCTGAAAAACTGAACAAATGGAACAAGTCATTTTGGGCAAGAGGGTATTATGTATCGACTGTCGGAAATATCACTGAAGAGGCGATAAAGAAGTATATACAAGAACAACAGGAAGAGTCAAAAGCAGAAGAATTAAGAAGAGAATAAGAGCCTCTTTTAGAGGCAGATGGTAACGTTGCTTGCGACACCACCTTTTAGGTGGGCATGTAATCAGCCCTTATAGGGCTAATAACAAACCACCACTTGAAGTGGTGGTTGATGACTTGTGAATGTAATTGAGCCGACTCATGGGATAGTGTTGGATCCTTCCTGTGGAAGTGGTGGAATGTTTGTTTCTTCCAGTGATTTTGTAAACGCTGAAGGAATCAATGCTAATTCTGCAATGACTTTTTATGGACAAGAAAAAGTAGAGTTTAATGCGAAGTTATGTATCATGAATATGGCTGTACACGGACTAAATGCAAAAATCAAATCTGGTGATGAGGCTAACAGCTTCTATCATGATGCTCATAATCTGGAAGGTAGCTGCGATTATGTAATGGCTAATCCTCCATTTAATGTAGATAAAGTAAAAGCAGAATCTACTCAGAATGCAGGACGCTTACCTTTTGGGCTACCAGGAGTAAATCAGAAAAAGGAAGTCTCTAACGCCAACTACCTCTGGATTTCATATTTCTATGCATATTTAAATGATACTGGACGTGCTGGTTTTGTTATGGCCGCTTCTGCTACGGATAGTGGTAATAAGGAAAGAGAAATTAGAAAGCAGCTTATCCAGACGGGACATGTAGATTGTTTAATGTCAGTAGCAAATAATTTCTTTTATAAGGTTTCGTTACCTTGTTCACTTTGGTTTTTTGATAAGGGAAAGAAAGAAGAATTAAAGGATAAAGTACTTTTTATAGATTCTCGTAATTACTATACCGTAGTGGATCGAACACTCAATGAGTGGAGTGAATGGCAGATGAAAAACCTAAATGCCATAGTCTGGCTCTATCGTGGAGAAAAGGGAAAGTACACAAAATTATTACAGAATTATAGTACTCAAATTATCAATGATTGCAAAGAACTAGACGCTGCATTTGAAAGTGTGTCGATATTGTTGAATGGCTATGGTGAGAAACTTAAACCATTGCGAGTTCAGATTACTGATATCGTTAAAATTTCAGAGGATATTAACCAGCTGTTACCGCTGAATGATTTGTTGAAAAAGTATACTACAGAACTTAATGCATCGTTAAAAGCACTTTGTGAGTACGGTGATGGATTGGAGAAGGATGAAGCTAAGGTGTTTGCTAAATCCATCGATGAATCCGCAACAACTTGGGATCGCTTTAAAAAGTCTGTTTCTGCTAGCCTAGAGGAGGTTGTATCTCAAATCAAGGCCTGCCGTACAGTGATAAAAGAAGCAAAATGGCTCACTGAAAAATTTGGAGAAGGTGAGTATAAGGATATTTTGGGGCTATGTAAAGTTGCGACTATAGATGAAATAGAAGAAAAGAACTGGAGCCTTACTCCGGGTGCATATGTGGGAGTAGCTCCTGTAGAAGAAGATGATGAAAACTTTGAAGAAAGAATGACTGAAATTCATAAGGAACTCTTGACTTTGCAGGCAGAAGCAAATCAGTTAATGGATACAATTTCAGCGAATTTTGAGGAGCTGGGGATATGAAGTGGGAGAATAAAAAGTTTATAGATTTTATACAGCTTCAAAGAGGTCATGATTTAACTAGAGAACAATTTATAGATGGCCCCTATCCAGTTGTAAGTTCTACATCAATAATGGGATATCATAATCAGTATAAAGCTGATGGTCCCGGAGTTGTTATTGGAAGATCTGGAACACTTGGCAAAGCTCAATATATAAATGATAACTACTGGCCACATAATACTACCTTATATGTAAAGGATTATAAAGGAAACTATCCGAGATTTGTTTATTATTTTTTAATGAATTTTTCTACCGATAAGCACGGGGGAGGTTCTGCAGTTCCGACTTTAAATCGAAATACACTTAGCTCAATTAGTATTAGAGTTCCGGATTTCACCACGCAAAAGCGAATTGCAGACATCCTTTCTGCTTATGATGATTTAATAGAAAATAACCAAAAGCAGATTAAGTTACTGGAAGAGGCTGCCATGTGGTTATATAAAGAATGGTTTGTAAAGTTGCGATTCCCTGGACATGAAAAGACTAAGATAGAAGATGGTGTACCAGAGGGGTGGAAACTGACTAGAGTAAAGAGAATGGGACAAGTGATTACTGGAAAAACACCATCTACAGCGATAGTCGAAAATTATGGTGAAGATATACCCTTTGTAAAAATTCCAGATATGCATGGTGTTATCTACCCATTAAAAACCGAAGTGAAATTATCTGAGAGAGGAGCAAACACACAGAAGAATAAATTTTTGCCACCGAAGAGTATTATGGTTTCTTGCATAGCTACAGTAGGTCTTGTTTGCATAACTCACGAGGTATGCCAAACAAATCAGCAGATAAATTCTATAGTCCTTAATGACGAAGATCATTTATATTATATGTTTTTTAAGATGAAGGGAATAAAATCATTGCTTGAAGGTGTTGGAAGCAATGGCGCAACAATGACGAATGTTAATAAGACAAAATTTGAAAATATTGAGTTACTAAAGCCAGAAAATGAGATTCTTAAAAAATTTAACAATTTGGTTGAACCATTCTTTAGCAATATTCTTGCTTTGAGTAAGCAAAATGAGAAGCTGAAAGAAGCACGAGATAAACTTCTTTCTAAACTAATGAGTGGTGAAATTGAGGTGTAATAATGCCAAGAGGAAAATCTATCACAAAACTACTTTTAGATTCATCACAGGCTGCACTATTTGCAGGAATTGAGATACATAATAAGCCTAATATTCCTTATAGGTATCCTACGGCAACTATACTAATTGTAAACGCCTGGGAATTAGCGCTTAAAGCATATGTATATAAGTTTATAGGCAGAAAGAGAATCTTTGAAAAGAATAGTGAGCATACAATTTCATTAACAAAAGCTGCAGTGCTTGTGCGAGATAATATAAATACGGTTAAAAAGAACAAAGAATTTCAAGCTGTGTTTGATAACATCATATTATTGAATGAATTTCGATGTTCTAATATTCATTATGCTGATGAAAAGTTAGATCCTATCATTTTTATGCTTATTAGCAAAGCAGTACTGAATTATGATAATTTTCTGAAGGAGTACTTTAATAAAGACATTACTAAAAATGATAACCTGATAATATTACCTGTTGGTTTGAAACTACCTTTTGACCCTGTGGAATATCTTAAACAAAAGGGTGGCAAAGGAAGCAATAAATTCGTGAATAAAGTACTTGACAGCATTAAGACCTTGTACAAAGAACAAGTTCACGACACAATTATCGTTGGTTTTGATTTATTTACAGCGAGTGTTAAGAAGGCAGAAAACGCTGATTTAGTTGCTGCTATAGACCAAGCAAATGCTGATGTTAGACTAATAAAAGCGGTTCGAATTACAGATGATGAGAAGGCACCATTGGTTCGATTGGAACCTGAGTTGTTACCGTTATCCTATAAAGAACTACAGCAACGAATTAAGCTGAATCGGCCAGACATTAAGTTTAATAGTATATTCAATGATATTATGAAAGAAATAAAAAAGAATAACACATTATGTCAGACAAGATATTTAGACCCCAAAATAAAAACAGGTACAAAGAAGTATTTTTATTCTGAGAAAGCAGTTGATGAAGTTATAAGAATGTATGACGAAGGGAGTGTATAAGATGAGCTGGGAATATTCTGAAAATATATTAGTGCAAAATAGTGCGGGAAACCTACTTCATGATGAATTAGAGTGGGATGTTCAGTTTGCCTATAATAAGGAAGTCCTCGGCGAGAATGGTACCTTCGGGCGTAAAAGTTATAAAGAAATTGTTTTTACCAGATACCTTCGTAAGGCACTGTTTGAAAATAACGACTGGCTAACTGAAGAATATTGTGATTCTGCTATTAAAACACTTCTTGCTTATACATCCTCTAGTAGCTTAATGCAGATTAATCGCGAAAAATATGGGATGCTTCGAGATGGCATTCCTATAAAAGTTAAGAAAGCTAACGGCGATCAGGAGGATAGGTTGGTCCGGGTGTTTAATTTCTCTGATCCTGAAAAGAACCATTTTCTTGCTGTAAAGGAGATGAAGATTCACGGTGATTTATATCGTCGCAGAACCGATATTGTTGGCTTTGTGAATGGCATTCCACTGCTTTTTATAGAGTTGAAAAAGCAAAATGTAGATGTACAGGATGCCTACACCTGCAATTACACTGACTATTTAGATACCATTCCCCAGCTATTTCATTTCAATGCCTTTGTTATGTTGTCCAATGGCTTGGAATCCAAAGTAGGTACTTTGGGTAGTAAATACGAATTTTTTAATGATTGGAAACGTCTACATGAAGATGATAGCGGCTCTGTGGAACTGGCAACCATGCTGAGAGGTATTTGTAATAAGAAAAACTTTATGGATTTATTTGAAAACTTTATACTTTTTGATACTTCTGGTGGTACAACGGCAAAAATTATGGCAAGAAACCATCAGTTCCTTGGTGTTAACGAAGCTGTTGAATCTTATAAGAATCGAAAACTGAACAACGGTAAGCTAGGTGTTTTCTGGCATACTCAGGGTAGCGGGAAAAGTTATTCCATGGTATTTCTTGCACAAAAAATTCGCAGAAAATTTGCAGGCTCCCCAACCTTTGTTATTCTGACAGACCGAGAAGAGCTGAATAAACAAATTAGTGATACCTTTGAAGCATGTGGTTTGCTTGGTACTACGAAGGCCAAACAGTTTATTGCTACTAGCGGTGAAGATTTAATTCAGAAGTTAAAAGGAAATCCAAGCTTTATCTTTACGTTAATACATAAGTTTAATAAACCAGATGAACCACCTATAATTCCTGACCACGACATCATAATCTTATCGGATGAAGCACATCGTACACAAAATGGTATATTTGCTGATAATATGTGTACATTGCTTCCTACAGCTTCCCGTATAGGATTTACAGGTACACCGCTGTTTGCTTACGACAATATTACCGAAAGAACATTTGGCGGCTATGTTTCCATTTATGATTTCAAGCGTGCTGTAGATGATGGAGCGACGGTTCCTCTTTATTATGAGAATAGAGCCGATCTACTGGAGATAGACAATCCAGAAATTAATGATGAACTACTAGATGCAATAGAACAGGCTGATTTGGATGTTAATCAGCAGGCTAAACTAGAACAGGAGCTAGCTAAGGACATACATGTCCTTACCAGTGAAAAACGTTTGGATACCATTGCAAAGGATTTTGTAGATCATTACTCTGAGTTGTGGACAACGGGTAAAGCCATGTTTGTTTGTATCAATAAAGTAACCGCAGTTCGAATGTTTAATTTAGCTCAGAAATATTGGGAGCTAAAAATAAAAGAAATTGAATCTTCACTGTCTGGAGCCACACAGCAGGAATACATGGAAATCAGCCGTAGGCTAGAGTGGATGAAAAACACAGAAATGGCGGTTATTATCAGCCAGGAACAAAATGAAGTAGCTACTTTTGAAAAATGGGGACTGGATATTAAACCCCATCGCAGTAAAATGGAAAAACGAGAAATGGACAAGGAATTTAAGGATCCTGATAATCCATTTCGAATTGTATTTGTTTGCGCTATGTGGCTGACAGGGTTTGATGTGAAATGCCTTTCTACAATCTATTTGGATAAGCCATTAAAAGCGCATACCTTGATGCAAACCATCGCACGAGCGAATCGTGTTTATGAAGGAAAAAGCAATGGTCTAATTGTTGATTATGTTGGTGTTGTTAAAGCGTTAAGGAAGGCTTTGGCTGATTATACAAAAACGAAAGGCGGAACTGATGGATCTGATCCTGCTCCTGATAAAGCAGAGTTGATTGCTCGAATCATTGAATTAACTAATGATATCATTGAGTACATGAAACAGCATGGTTTTAATTTGTCAGCTCTTGTTCAGGCAGTTGACTTTGACAAGTTGTACTTGGTTCAAGAGGGAGCCAATGCCATGTGCGTCTCAGAGGAAGTGAAGAAACGTTTTGAAGTTATGGCTAGGGAATTATTCAAACTGTTTAAGTATGTCGAAAAGCAGGAGGTCACAGATCAGTACCGAGCTTATAAAAATGCTATCAGTGCAGTTTATGACCAGATGCAAGAAAAAAGGAAGCATTCGGATAATACAGATTTAATGATTCAGCTGCACAATATAGTTAGTGAATATATCAATGTTGTTAAGCTACCAGAGCATGTAAACGAAGATGGTAGTGGATACTTAGT
>ENA-OWPA01001359-OWPA01001359.1-bioreactor-metagenome-genome-assembly--contig:-NODE-1359-length-16585-cov-11.729828_pt1 | contig 16585 bp, 14 predicted proteins | sample MGYA00238139_ERZ651803 | MGnify/ENA primary metagenome ERZ651803 (study PRJEB26909, sample SAMN07631231) | bioreactor metagenome | isolation source: Switchgrass digestor | place: USA: Dartmouth...
TGGTTATTAAACATTTTACAATGGATTACCATGAGTTTTCTATATATTACGGCATTTTATTTTACAACTTCCCAAAATCGGTAAAGGTAATCAGTCGGAAAAATACATACAATAGCTTTAAAAGTATTATTTTTAAAGCTTTAGAGCAAAAAACTTTCGGTTGGGTTTTATGAAATTTTCTAAATGTTGATGCAGTTTAATTTTATGATGTAATTCCTTATAATATTTTCAGGGATTAAAGTGCCCTAAACAGAACAATGAAAGGAAGTTATAAAAATGGCGGAGTTCAGAGCTTTCAACTATGGTGCCAATGCTGTTTGTTTTCAGAAAAACGGCCGTAAATACGGAATGATTTGTTCGTGGGCGACTCAGGTTGATTACGACAAAATTGTGATGCTTATTGGCGCTCAAAGTGTCACCGGAAAAAACATTTCAAAGGGTGATATTATCGGTGTGAGTGTGTTGAGTACTCAGCAGGAGAATGTTGTAAACATTTTAGGGAATAATCATTCCGATGAAGTGGACAAGTTTTTAAACATAGATTATACCTTAAACAATTCCGCGATATTAATCAATAGCGCAAGCGTCAATATGGTGATTGAAGTAATAGATGTACTGCATTTGCCCGGGATAGAAGAGGATAGTCTGGTATACGGCCTTATAAAATCATTCACAAAAAGTGATAAGCCTATGTTGACAATTCGGTAGTCAAAAAAGACAAGGGAACGAACGCTTCTCTTGTCTTTTTTTATTAAACGTAAAATCCGAAAAAAGCGTTTGATGGACGATATATACAGTGTTTTTATTTGTTTTCTTTTTCATAGTCAGCTTGTCAATGCAAAAACCATGTCTTTAAGGGAATTCTTTAGTAAAAAAATTGAGCGTCTTAAAAATTTTAATACCAAATTGAAAAAACTCTACACAGATAGACAGAAGTTTGTTAAAATTATAACAGTCTAAGTTATAAGGATATATTTTTAGACTATAAATATATGGAAACATGTTTGCCTGTTGGCTTGTGAGAATATCCGGGAAGAGAAATTTTCATTCCTGGACTCATAATGAAGATTATGAACAAGGAGAAAAGGAATATGAAAATTACGGTATGTATTGGTTCATCATGCCACATTAAGGGTTCTCGCCAGGTGGTAGATGAATTCAGGCGTCTAATTCGCAGATATAATCTTGAGGATAAGGTTGAACTTGCAGGAACTTTCTGTATGGGCGAATGCCTAAAAGGTGTTTGTGTGGCAGTGGATGACAAAGTCTGCTCCGTGTCCCACGATACAGTAGAAGAGTTCTTTAACAAAAATGTTCTGGAGTGCGTGAAATAAGGAGTTTTTGTGCTTACAAAGCTTGCTGGTTTCTGCAAGAATAAGTATTTAGCTGTTCCGTCATTTAAAAGCCTGTCCGGAGTCGGTAAACGATGTTGTATTGACCGGCAGATTTTGTTCCGGTACGAAGCCAATGGAAATATCCGGTTTCCGGCTCCGGTGATGCTGAGTACGAAGGTTTTTACGCGCTTTTGATTTTTCACAGTTATAGTAATTTCCCTTCCGCGTACGTGAGAACATTTTTACATATGGGTTTTTCGCCTTTACTGATTATTCCGGCTTAAGCGTTTTTTTATAAAACCGCCGGTTTTGCAGTAACCGTATACTGCCAATATTGTAAGTACGGAATAGTAAGCTCCTTTATAGCGGGCGGCGGTTTCAATCACCATAAAAAGCATTATTGAACCGATCATATAAAAAGAAATTATCTTGAGTATCAGCGGAGGCTTTTCTTCCAATGATAAGAAAAGCAGTGCGGCAATGGCTCCTGACATAATTAAAATGTTATAAAGATTTATTATTAAAGAATAGGTTTGTTGCAAATCGCCGGACTTAAATCTTGTGTATTGTGTTTGCCATTCTGTTATAACTCTTGAAACATAACTTTCGTCAAACCAAACACCCAATTTCTTTCTGAAGTGCGGAATTACACGCATTCCCATATTTTTATACCGTTCAACGCCTAATTTGAAAAAGTGCTTTTGGATTTCAGACGGGTCGCCCAAATTATTTTTCACCTCGTCAAACAATTCTGCGTCTTTTTCGTTCCACCTCCCTTGTGTCTGTTCGTTTGCCCCGATAAATAAATTCCATCCGAAGCTGTATGAAGGCTTTGTGTATCCGCTTACCGAAGATGTAACAAAACCCGTAGCCCAAACAATCACCGCAAAAGAAAATACCAGCAATAATGACTGCTTAATTTTTATTGTTATCTTTACTTTACTGTAAAGAAATATTACAAGTATAGAGGCGATGATTAATATAATGCCCGTCGGCCTGAAAAAGTTTGCTACCGCGCAGGTGATTCCGGCGGCAACAATCCAGAAATGTTGCTTTTTGCTGTTGAACCCCACGGTTAAAAAGAAAACGGCGGTTATGATGATTGACGCATATATCGGTTCGCCACCGGACAATAAAGTAAATGTAATAATCGAAGGATTTAATGCTATCGCCAGACCTCCGATCATGCCAATTCGAGGGTTCGTGCATTTTTCCATAATATATGTTCCAAAGGCTGCCTCAAAAGTACCGAAAATCAAATTTATGATCCTCGGTAACCACGTTCTTTCGCCTAACAGCCTGTAAAACAATGAAATAAAAATAGGGTAGTTAAGGGCATGGGGAAATATGCCAAAATATAATTTATTGTCGAGATTTCCGTTTTTAATTTTCCTTGCAACGGAAAGGTAAATCGCATAATCGCCCTGTGGTGTCAATCCTAAGAAATAAACAGCCAAAAAGCGGATAAATACCGATACTGATAAAATAAATATAAACCGTTTTACCACGTTTCCGTCAAAAAACTTCTCCCTGAGAAAATATATTGTAACGAGGCTTGCTGCATAAAAAAGAGAATAAACCAATACTACAAGCAGGGATTTATTAACACCCTTAAAGATATTAACAGTCAGTAGAATGCATAATAAGCCGACAATAACAATTTCAACGTAACGTAGAATTTTTTTTAAAAAACAAACAAGCTTCGTCAAGCCAACGCCTTCTTTCATATAGAGTTTTAATATATAAACAAATAATACATTCCATTTTTAACATTATATGTATATATATTTTAACAAGATGGCATAAAATTACAACTTAATAAGATAAATTAGTATCTTTTGATTTTGTATATTTTTCATCAATAAAGCAGGACAGTGCGGCCTGTTTTTTAATGGGTGATTTTTTTCATTTCGTAAAAATGGCATTTATTCCCTTTATAAGACGATATTGGAATCCGGTTGCTGGTTTTATCGTGCATATTAGACAAAAATTTTGATAAGACTATCGTAATCTGTCGAATAACAAAGATATTTATCAAAATTTGCCTTATTTCTATTGACCTTAAAGTTTTTCTCATATAAGATAAATACAAATAGTTCATAGATAAGCAATTTCAACAGTTTAACAGACGTACAATGTCGAATCAATTTGAAGGGAATGATTTCAATGAGCATCAGAACGAAGATGTTAATTGCGTTTATTCCCATTATACTGGTGGCAACGCTGTTGGTCTCGTCGGTCTCGGTTTTTGAGTCGAAAAAAGGGCTGGAGCGGCAAATAGAAGAAAGAATAGATACATCCCTTGAAAAAAATAAATGAATCTATTGAACGCGAATTCACATCCCACAGACGAATCGCAGAAGCAATAGCTTCGGTGTACAAAGCGCAGGGAAATAAGTTGACAAAAGCCGACTACAAAGCGATTATTGAGAAAATGGTTTCTTTAAACGCCAATACACTGGGGTCCGGGTTGTGGCTTGAAAAGTACGCGTATGATAATAATACAAAGTACTTTGGACCGTATGTTTACAAGGACGGTGATTCGCTGGCATATACGGAGGAATATGAAACAGAAGGATATGACTATCATAATAAGGAATGGTATATCGCCGGTGTGAATGCCGGAAACGGAGTAGCGTGGACAGCGCCGTATTATGACGAAACATTGGGAATTACAATGATAACCACAGCCGTACCAATTAATATGGAGAGAGGCATAGTTGGGGTTGTATCCGCTGACTATGATTTGACAACAATACAAAAAATTGTCTCTGAAGTGAAGTTGGAAAAAAGCGGTTTTGCGTTTCTGCTTGATTCAAACGGGCAATTCATTGCCCACAAAGACTCTGACAGGGTTATTAATCAAAATATGAAAGACGACGGGAATTTTAGCCCAGTGGCAGGTAAAATAATGGGCAATGACAAAGGCTCGGAGTATGTCAAATTCGACGGAAAAGATTTTAAAGCATATTATTTAACACTTAAAGACACCGGCTGGAAACTGGTTGTAATGGCTCCGAACGAAGAACTGTTCTCATCTGTAAAGGAGAGTGTTAAAGGGGTAATTTTGATTACCATAGGAGCCATTGTATTAGCATCTGCATTCATAACTTATTACAGTGCTTCTTTTACCAAACGCATCAAACAGTTTGTCGACAACCTTGGGTTTATAGCAAAGGGCGACTTTACCCGGCCGGTTGAAGTAAGGACCAAAGATGAAATAGGAAAAATGGGCAGCTATTATAATAACGTTCTTGAAGAACTGAAACATATTGTTAATACAATTTCTGAGAACTCAAAGAACATTGCAGGTATGACCGAAGAGTTGTCCGAAAGGACAAAGATGGCGGCTAATACATCGGAAGAGGTTGCAAAAACGGTTGAGGAAATTGCAAAAGGCGCGGTACAGCAGGCAAAAGACATCGAGAACATAGCGGACAACATAGGAGAGTTGGGTAATTTGCTTGAGCAGGATGTGAAATATATTCAGGAACTTAATGGCGCCGCAGCGAAAATTGAGAAACAGAAAGAGGACGGTAATGAAATTCTCAGAGCACTTGTTGAAAAGACTGAAAAGAGTAACGAAGCCATAAATGAAATTTATCAGGTTATAGTAAGCAGTAATGAAAGTGCTGAGAAAATTGAAGAAGCCAGCGCAATGATTAAGAGTATTGCTGATCAGACAAACCTTCTGGCTCTGAATGCCGCAATAGAGGCGGCAAGGGCAGGGGAGGCCGGCAGAGGTTTTGGCGTCGTTGCTGACGAAATCAGAAAATTGGCAGAACAAACAAACAGTTTTACCAGCGCTATAAGTGCGGTAATTAATGAAATCAGGAATAAGTCCCAGTCAGCGGTTGAGACAATGAATGAAGTCAAGCATATCTTTGACGCACAAAATGAAAGTGTAAAACAGACCGAAGATAAGTTCGGTGGAATTGCAGAAGCAATAGATGTCATAAAATCCATAATTGATAATCTTAATGATTCATCCGAGGCCATGACGGAACATAAAAACAAAATCATAGAGTTAATTGAAAGTCTGTCGGCAATTTCTGAAGAAAATGCAGCCGGAACGGAACAGGCATCTGCCTCTATGGAAGAACAATCTGCCGTAATTCAGGAAATAGCCGATTTTGGGGAGAATTTGGCCGGAATTGCGGAAGGGTTGAAGCAGTTGGTTGCAAAACTTAAAGTATAGAGAATAAAGGCATGGAAGGTATAAATACAGATCGGCTCCGGTGGTTCAGCGCGCCGGGGCCGTTTTTATAACAGATACATCAATGCAGCGGGTATATATGGATATATGCCGGGAGGATGTAATCCGATTCTGAATTGACATACTTTATAAGTATCCTGATGGACCGGCCCATGGTCACAAACATGAAATTTATAATAAAACGGATACTCCCGAAACAAAGCTCTAAAATCATCCGGTGAAATATTCCTGGTACTTTTTGTATAAGCAGGAATTGAGTTTTTACTGAACCTGTTTTAAAATTATGTATCAAACAGAAAAAAGAGAGGGCTTTTGTATATGAAGCTTCTACATATGAAATATGCATTGGCGGTGGCTGAAGCAAGATCCATCAATAAAGCGGCGGAAGAGCTGCTTGTCGGCGCACCGGCACTGAGCCGCGCGATTAAAGAGCTTGAAAATACTCTTGGGGTGACACTGTTTGAGCGTAGTGCCAGGGGAATGTTTTTAACGCCCGAGGGGGAACTTTTTATCAGTTATGCAAAGAAAATTCTGAAACAAATTGACGATATTGAAACAATATTTAAAGAAGGAATAACGGCAAAAAGGCAGTTTTCCATTTCGGTTCCCCGGGCCAGTTATATTGCCGATGCTTTTGCAGAGTTTTCAAAAAGAATAGATCCCAAATCGGAAACTGAAATTTTTTATAAAGAAACAAATGCATACCGGGTGATAAACAGCATACTGAAAGAAGATTGTAAATTGGGTATTCTCCGTTATAACGAGCAGTATGACAGCTATTATAAAGCTTTGCTGGATGAAAAGGAACTTTCAAGCGAGCTTATTGTGGAGTTCAGCTATGTTTTGCTTATGAGCAGAGATTGTCCTCTTTCCAGACTGGATAGAATAACATTTGATAGTTTGAAATCATATTGTGAAATTGCCCATGGCGATCCGTATGTGCCGTCTCTTCCCCTGTCGGCTGTTAAAAGGGAGGAATTTCCGGAGCATGAGGGCTGCCGGATTTTTGTGTTCGAACGGTGTAGTCAGTTTGAACTGCTGTCAAAAAACCCTAACACCTATATGTGGGTTTCCCCGACCCCGCAGGATTTGCTTGATCGTTACGGACTTGTGGAACGTACATGTGCCGATAATAAGCGGAAATTCAAGGACGTGCTGATACACCGGAAAGATTATAAACTCTCTGATTTGGACAAGATGTTTATCGAAGAACTGGTGAAGGCAAAACGGAGAGTGTTTAACAGAAGTGAAGCCTGAAAAGTAAAAATCCTGAGAAGTAAATTTTGACCGCGGAAAGGCGGTTTTTTTATTCCGCAAAGTATCTAAGGTTTCCATATATTCCGTAAAAGTAACGAGGTTTAAAAAAATGCAATATTGAATTGAAAAAAAGGCAATACCCAGTCAAAAATAAGTTTGTTAAAATTATAACAGATATAAATTTGTTAAAAAAATAACATTGTTTAAAAATTGGAAATTAAACTGGAGGTAGGAATATGGAAAACAAAGAAAGAAAGATTGTAGACAGTGTGGACGCGTTAAAGAAAGTCATTGCCCGGGTAAGGGAAGCGCAAAGGAAATTTTCAACCTATTCCCAGGAACAGGTGGATGAAATTTTTAAGGCTGCTGCCACTGCCGCAAACCAGGCAAGAATTCCGCTGGCGAAAATGGCGGTGGAAGAAACCGGTATGGGCGTTGTGGAAGATAAAGTTATAAAAAACCACTATGCCGCCGAATATGTTTACAATACGTATAAGAACGTAAGAACCTGCGGGGTTTTGGAAGAAGATAAGGCATACGGTATCAAAAAAATTGCCGAGCCTGTCGGTGTGATTGCCGCTGTTATTCCTACCACTAACCCTACTTCCACGGCAATTTTTAAAACCCTGATCGCGCTGAAAACACGCAATGCCGTTATTATCAGCCCACATCCGAGAGCTAAAAAATGCACCATCGCTGCGGCAAAAATCGTATTGGATGCTGCCGTTGCCGCGGGGGCTCCGGAAGGGATTATTGACTGGATTGATGTGCCGAACATTGAGTTGACCAATCTGCTTATGAAAGAAGCAGACATTATCCTTGCCACAGGTGGTCCCGGTATGGTGAAGGCGGCTTATTCCTCCGGGAAACCGGCTATCGGTGTCGGGCCTGGCAATACTCCGGCCGTTATTGATGAAAGCGCCGACGTTGTCCTTGCCGTGAACTCCATTATTCATTCCAAAACGTTTGATAATGGTATGATTTGCGCATCAGAACAATCGGTAATTGTTCACAAGAATGTTTATGACGCTGTAAAAGCTGAATTTGCGGCCCGTGGATGCTATTTCCTTAAAGAAGATGAAATTGAAAAGGTACGCAAGACGATTTTTGTCAACGGCGCGTTAAATGCCCAGATTGTTGGTCAGCCGGCATACAAAATTGCCGAACTTGCCGGTGTGAAAGTGCCTGTAGGCACAAAAATCCTCATCGGAGAAGTTGACAGCACAGACCCGTCGGAAGAATTTGCCCATGAAAAGCTGTCACCTGTCCTTGCGATGTATAAAGCTGAGGATATTCATGACGCTTTTGAGAAAGCCGAACGTTTGGTTGCCAACGGAGGTTACGGTCATACCGCAGCAATTTATTTGGATGTAACCACCGAACAGGCTAAAATTGACGAATTCGCTTCGCGTTTGAAGACCTGCCGTATACTTGTGAATACTCCGTCTTCTCAGGGAGCTATCGGCGACATTTACAACTTTAAGCTTGCGCCGTCGTTAACTCTTGGCTGTGGTTCCTGGGGCGGAAATTCGGTTTCCGAAAATGTTGGGGTAAAACACCTGCTTAATATCAAAACGGTTGTTGAAAGAAGGGAAAATATGCTGTGGTTCCGCGCTCCCGAAAAAATATACATCAAAAAGGGATGTTTGCCGGTAGCCCTTAATGAGTTGAAATACGTCATGGGTAAGAAACGCGCTTTTATAGTTACCGACAGCTTCCTCTATCACAATGGTTACACAAAGCCCATTACCGACAGACTTGACGAACTGGGCATTGAACATACAACGTTTTTTGATGTTTTACCCGATCCGACGCTTTCCTGCGCAAAAGCGGGAGCTGAGCAGATGAGAGCCTTCCAGCCCGATACCATTATTGCCTTCGGTGGCGGATCTGCGATGGACGCCGCGAAAATCATGTGGGTAATGTATGAGCATCCCGAAGTTGATTTCATGGACATGGCTATGCGTTTTATGGATATCAGGAAAAGGGTTTATACATTTCCGAAAATGGGAGAAAAGGCGTATTTTGTTGCAATACCGACTTCTGCGGGTACCGGATCCGAAGTAACTCCTTTTGCGGTTATCACCGACGAAAAGAGTGGAGTAAAATATCCCCTCGCAGACTACGAGTTGCTCCCCGACATGGCAATTATAGATGTGGATTTTCACATGAGTGCTCCCAAGGGCCTTACCGCCGCAGCAGGTATAGATGCCCTCACCCATGCGCTTGAGGCGTACGTTTCTCTTATGGCCACTGATTTTACCGACGGACTGGCGAAACAGGCTCTGCAGATGATTTTTAAATACCTGCCCCGCGCCTATGATAACGGTCAGACCGATGTGGAAGCACGTGAAAAAATGGCTAATGCCGCCACCATTGCAGGTATGGCGTTTGCAAATGCTTTCCTTGGTGTTTGCCATTCCATGGCACATAAGCTGGGCGCTTTTTATCATTTGCCTCATGGTATTGCCAACGCGCTTATGATAGAAGAAGTAATCCGTTTCAACGCTTCGGAAGCACCGGCCAAAATGGGAACTTTCCCGCAATACGGATACCCGCACGCTTTAAGACGTTATGCCGAAATTGCTGAGGCGCTTAATCTCGGCGGCGAAAACGATCATGAAAAGCTGGAAAATCTCATTAAAGCCATTAATGATCTGAAGGCAAGGGTGGGGATCAAGTCATCAATCAAAGAGTATGGCATAAATGAGAAGGAATTCCTGGAACGCCTCGACGAGATGGTTGAACAGGCATTCGACGACCAGTGCACCGGTACCAATCCGCGATATCCGCTGATGAGCGAAATAAGGCAAATGTATCTGAATGCTTATTACGGCAAAAAACATTTTGTCGATGAAGAAAAGCCAAATGAAGCGGATATCGCCGGGACAGAGGATGAAAACAAAGTTAAAAAGGCGTATCTGAGAGCCAGAGTCGGAGCGAAGAGAGCATGAGGCGGAGGCAGTGTTTATGAATGCAGATCGTATCATTGCGGTAAGAAACAATAAAACAGTCTACCGTGATGGAGAACGCGTTCTTAAAGTGTTTGACGAAACCTATTCGAAAGCCGATGTGCTGAACGAAGCACTGAATCAGGCGCGCGTTGAAGAGACCGGGCTTAATATTCCCAGAATTCTTGAAGTTACGGTTATCGACGGGAATTGGACAATTGTTTCGCAATACATTAAAGGGAAAACGTTGGCGCGGTTAATGGAAGAAAATCCTGACAGGAAAGATGAGTATTTGAATTTGTTTGTTGATCTGCAGCTTGAAATGCACAGTAAAGTCTGTCCGGGATTAAATAAACTTAAGGACAAATTGAGCCATAAAATCAACGAAACCGATCTCCCGGCTACCGTGCGTTATGATCTGCAAACCCGGCTGGAGGCAATGCCAAAACACAACAAAGTTTGCCACGGTGATTTTAACCCGTCCAATATCGTCATTACCGAGGACGGTACGCCGTATATCCTGGACTGGGCTCATGCGACCCAGGGCAACGTCTCCGCCGACGCTGCAAGGACTTATCTTTTATTCTGGCTGAATGGCGATATTGACGGTGCCAATAAATATCTCGAGCTGTTTTGCGCGAAAAGCAATACCGAAAAGGAATATGTGCAAAAGTGGATGCCTATAGTGGCAGCCTCCCAGTTAGCCAAAGGCAATGCCAAAGAGCGGGAATTCTTATGTTCATGGATTAATGTCGTAGATTATGAATGAGGGGACAGGATATATGAAAGTTACAATATGCATTGGTTCTTCATGCCACATAAAAGGCTCTCGCCAGGTGGTTGAAGGGCTGCAGTATCTGATACGCAAACACAATATCGGCGATAAGGTGGAGCTCGGCGGAACATTCTGCATGGGCAAATGCCAGCAGGGTGTTTGTGTTACCGTGGATGACAAATTCTGTTCCGTGTCTCCCGAAACACTGGATGAGTTTTTTAATGAGAATATTTTAAAACAGGTGGAATGAGATGATTGTTCAGATTTGTGTTGGATCTTCCTGCTATCTGAAGGGAGCCGAACGAATTGTTGAACTGTTTCAGACGGCCATAGCGGGACATAAGTTGGAAGATGACATTACACTTGCCGGCAGCTTTTGCACCGGCAAGTGTAATCGTATAGGTGTAACGGTTACGGTGAATGACGAGGTTTATACAGGTATTACGACCGAAAATTTTAAGGATTTTTTTACTGAAAAGGTGTTAAAACCTATAGAAGCGGAAAGAAAGGGTCTGGGGAATGGAATGTCTGACGCTGAAAAAATCTAACTGCAAAAACTGTTACAAATGCATTCGCCACTGCCCTGTAAAATCTATCCGCTTTTCGGGAAATCAGGCGTATATTATCGGGGATGAATGCATTATGTGCGGGCAGTGTTTTGTTGTATGCCCGCAGAACGCGAAACAAATTGTGGATGAAACCGAAAAGGTCAAAGTGCTGTTACAGAGCGGTGCTCCTGTTGTGGTGAGTCTTGCCCCGTCCTTTGTCGCAAATTATGAAGTGGGTATTGAAGCCATGCGTGAAGCCATTAAAAAGCTTGGATTTTATGATGTGGAGGAAACCGCTATCGGAGCAACCATCGTAAAAAGGGAATATGAACGTTTGGTAAAAGATGAGGAACGGGATATTATCATAACTTCCTGCTGTCATTCGGTAAATTTGCTGATTCAGAAACATTTTCCCCGTTGCTTGCCTTACCTTGCCGATATAATGTCTCCGATGCAGGTGCACTGTAAAGATATTAAAAAGCGTATTCCGAATGCCAAAACGGTTTTTATCGGCCCATGCGTTGCGAAAAAGGATGAGGCGCAGCAATACAAGGGCATTGTGGACGCCGTACTGACATTTGACGAACTGACGGCATGGCTGAAAGCCGAAAATATTACACTGGAAAAGAAAACCGATTCGAATGAAAACAGCCGGGCAAGATTTTTTCCGACAACCGGCGGTATTCTCAAAACCATGGATAAGAAAAATCCTAAATATGTTTACATGGCCATTGACGGGGCCGAAAACTGTATTGCCGCTCTCAGGGATATTGAAAAGGGCAATCTTCACCATTGCTTTATTGAGATGTCTGCATGCGCCGGCAGTTGTATAGGCGGACCGGTTATGGAAAAACATCACCGTTCACCGGTGAGGGATTTTGCCGTTATCTCAAGATATGCAGGGAAAAAGGATTTTTTGGTGGAGCAGCCTTCCCGGGCGGAAATCCGTAAGGATTTTGAAATAATAGAACAGAGGCTCAGGGAGCCCACCGAAGAAGAAATTCTGGATACACTGCGTCAAATGGGAAAAATGAAGCCGTCTGACGAACTGAATTGCGGTTCGTGCGGTTACAACACCTGCAGGGAAAAAGCCATAGCCATTTGCCAGGGAAAGGCTGAAATTTCCATGTGTCTGCCTTTTTTGAAAGAAAAGGCGGAGAATTTTTCGGATACGATTGCAAGGAATATTCCCAATGGGCTTATTGTGCTGAATGAAAAGCTTGAAGTTCAGCAAATAAACAATGCGGCGCTGAAAATATTAAATCTGCGCAGAGCTTCGGATATTCTGGGCGATCAAATCGTGCGGGTGCTGGACCCCGGTGACTTTTTGACGGTGCTTACGGAAGGAACCGGTATTCGTGACAAGCGCGAATATTTGGCAGAGTACAAAAAATATGTGGAAAAAACCATTATCTATGATAAAGAATACCGGCAAATTCTTTGCATTCTTCGTGATGTCACCGAGGAAGAAAACCAGCGGGCAAGGAAGGAAAGTATCACCCATCAGACGATAGAAATCGCGGACAAAGTGGTGGATAAGCAAATGCGGATTGTGCAGGAAATTGCGTCTTTACTGGGTGAGACTGTGGCAGAGACCAAGATTGCACTTACAAAGCTGAAGGAGTCGATCACTAATGAATAACCTGTGTGTTGATATCGGTTATAAAAGTATCAACCACGAGGGCGAGCAGCTTTGCGGCGATCACGTTGATGTAATCGAGCATGGCGAGAACTCAACGGTAATAGTGCTTGCCGACGGGCTTGGCAGCGGGGTGAAAGCATGCATTCTTTCCACGCTTACATCGAGGATTATATCTACCATGCTGGCAGAGGGTCTCAGCCTTGAAGAATGTGTTTCCACAATTGCCGCCACTTTACCGATTTGTTCCGTCAGAGGGGTTGCTTATTCCACCTTTACTATTTTACATCTTATTGAGAATGAGACGGTGGAGATAATTCAATATGATAATCCTGATGTCATTTTTATCCGGAACGGTGAGATATTCCACTATCCTAAACAGGAACTTAATATTGACAACAAGAAAATTCTGAAATCTGTCATAAAGCTGCAGGAAAATGACTGCATGGTTGCGATGAGTGACGGTTGTCCTCATGCCGGTATCGGGCGTGCTTTCAATTTCGGGTGGAAATGGGAAGACATAGCGGATTTCATGAAAACCGTGTATATTGCCGGTCACACTGCGAAAAACCTTGCCACAATGCTGGTGGATGAATGTAATAAGCGGTACGGCAAACGTCCCGGTGATGATGCGACCGCGTGCGTGGTGAAAGTGCGTAAACGTGAGCCTATGAACGTTCTTTTTGGCCCCCCGCGCAACAGGGATGATTGTGACCGGATGATGTCCCTGTTTTTTTCCAAGGAAGGAAAGCATATTATCTGTGGCGGTACAACCGCTTCAATAGCGGCGAAATATCTTGGTAAGGAAGTAAAGACAAGCCTTAACTTTGAAAGCGCTGACATTCCGCCTGTTGCGGAAATAGAGGGTGTGGATTTGGTTACCGAAGGAGTTATAACCATGAGCAGGGTGATTGAATATGCCAAAGATGCGTTGGGAAAAAACGAACTGTATGAACACTGGGCATTTAAACGTGACGGCGCTTCTATGATTTGCCGGATGTTGTTTGAGGAGGCAACTGATATCAATTTTTTTGTGGGAAGGGCCGTCAACCCGGCGCATCAAAATCCCGATTTGCCGATTACCTTCAACATAAAAATGAACCTTGTGGAAGAATTGTCGGCGTGTTTGAGACAAATGGGGAAGCGTGTAAAAGTATGCTATTTTTAAGAAGGAGAAAATTACATTTTGACATAAATTATTTTTGATATTAAGATTAAATTCGTATGCCTGCGTGAAACAGCGGGTATTGCCTGAAAAGTCAGTTGGTTTTAAGAAGGTGAAAAAATGCGGAAGTTCGATACAAAAGTCCAGCATTTAAAATACAAGGTTTTGAAGGAAGTGGCACGGCTCGCATGGAACGATACTTTGCTTGAAAACCTGATGGATATTCCGCAAATGATTATACCCGGAAAGACACCGACCATGCGCTGTTGTGTTTATAAAGAGCGTGCAATTGTAGCGGAACGCGTAAAGCTGGCTATGGGTGGCAACAAGGATAATCCGAATGTTATTGAAGTCATTGAGATAGCCTGCGATGAATGCCCGATGGGTGGCTACGAAGTCACTAACGCCTGCAGAGGATGTCTTGCTCACCGCTGTGAGGATGCCTGCAAATTCGGCGCCATTTATTTTGACCAGAATCATGTGGCGCATATAGATAAGACTAAATGCAGGGAATGCGGCGCATGTTCGAGGGTTTGCCCTTATTCCGCCATAATCAGCCTCCGCCGTCCCTGTGAGAATGCGTGTAAAATAAAGGCAATTCATATGAGCGAGGCCAAAACCGCTGCCATTGACAACAAAAAGTGCATTGCGTGCGGTGCGTGCGTGTATCAGTGCCCGTTTGGCGCGATTATGGATAAGTCTTATATTCTGGATGCGATTGATATTATAAAGAAAAGCGATAACAACAGGAAATACAAAGTTTATGCGGTAGTGGCTCCGTCAATTTCCAGCCAGTTTACTTACGCAAAACTCGGTCAGGTGATTACGGGGTTAAAAGAACTCGGCTTTTATACTGTTATTGAAGCGGCATTGGGAGCGGACATGGTGGCTTATTCCGAAAGCAGGGAACTTGTAGAGAAGGGATTTTTGATAAGCTCCTGCTGTCCGGCGTTTGTCAGTTATGTGGAGAAGAACTTCCCGGGTCTGGCCCCGTCCATTTCCCATAATCTTTCGCCTATGGCAACTATTGCAAAGTATTTGAAAGAACGCGAGAAAAACTGCAAAGTGATTTTCATCGGCCCGTGTACCGCCAAAAAGGCGGAAGTTCAAAAAGAAAGTGTCAGACCTTATGTGGATGTTGTCTTAACTTTTGAGGAATTACAGGCGCTGTTTGATTCCAAAGATATTGACATTACCACTTTGCCTGAGGATGTTCTGGACAATGCGTCGTATTATGGCAGAATTTTTGCCCGCAGCGGAGGTCTTACCGATGCGATAGCTGAAGGGCTGAAAGAGCACGGCTTTACGGACTTTGAACTGAAATCAAGCGTCTGTGACGGCATTGAACAATGCAAAGTTGCTCTGATGAAAAAAAGCAAAAACATGTCAGATGCGAACTTCATTGAAGGAATGGCCTGCGTAGGCGGGTGTATCGGCGGTGCCGGTTGCCTTACGCATGGCGAGAAAGATAAGGCCGAGGTTGATAAATATGGTAGGGAGGCCTTTGAAAAAACCATTTCAGATGCAATATCGGTGTTGATATAAACAGTAAAATACTGCAAAGTTTACAAACCACCCGGATTAGGGTGGTTTTTTAATTAAATTGGCCGAATATTGAGTTAAAAATAAATAATATAGAACAGGTCGATATTTGTCGATATATGTTTATATTAAATATATTAAACGGGAGATAAGCAGGTCTTGATTAATGACAAACCCCGGTTATGAAGGAGATGGTTAAGAGGGATAAAAGAAAACAGGGAAATTAATTACGAAGACGGTTATATGCGATGACGACTGCAGGACTGGAAGGCAGGTATTGGACAAAGGTAAAAAAACATTATGGAGTGGTGTAGTATGATGAACAATAAAATCACTGAGGAAGAGTTCTATCAGTTTAAAAAGTTGCCCGTGCAGAAAAAAATAGACAGCATGGAGGCTTATTTAATTGGTATAAACGGACGCAGATACAATATGGAAGAAGTAGGTGGTATGGTATTCGGAGAAGAAAACTATAGCTTTAAGGTTTCGTTAATCCACAGGTGCTACAACTTTTTCGGACAGAACAGCGGGAAATATGCCCCCGGATGTAATTTTGAAAGGAATTACGGTTACAGAGTAACGAGGAAAGATATTGAAGACTTTGTTAATACATATCCCAATGGAACGTTCGACATAGGAATTACCTTTGAAGATTTTCGGTGGTTGTTTAAAACGCAGTCACAGATTGGATGATAGCTCTGTTATCATACCGAAATATATTGAGCTGCTTGAAACGCTGACTATATTCGGAATAAAAGCCCAGTACATGGAAGACTTTAAAAGGTATCTAGAAATGGAGGATATGCCTGCCAACGAAAAGCCGCACGAGTACACGCTTCCTGTATTAAACCGGTATAATCCCGATGAGCACAGAAAATTGCGGGTCATCAAAGTTAAAGAGGGTGTAAACTTTAAAAAACAAGCTGCAAGACTTTTACTCGGTAAACCGGACGAGGAATTTTTGCATTATTTAAACAAGAACAAGGTGATACTTGATTGCCGTTCAAAAGTGCAGACAATTGAATCTACATTCAGCATGCAGATTGAATCTATCCCCGAAGAACATACAATTGATAAGCAGTATATACCATTCCTCGATTATGACCGCATTCTTGACGAACTTGAAACCTATAAGAACGAGAAGTTTTATTATAATAT
>ENA-OWPA01001361-OWPA01001361.1-bioreactor-metagenome-genome-assembly--contig:-NODE-1361-length-16559-cov-13.222182_pt1 | contig 16559 bp, 23 predicted proteins | sample MGYA00238139_ERZ651803 | MGnify/ENA primary metagenome ERZ651803 (study PRJEB26909, sample SAMN07631231) | bioreactor metagenome | isolation source: Switchgrass digestor | place: USA: Dartmouth...
CCTCCTCTTCTGGTATAGAGTCCTCTTTTATCTTATAGTGGTTTAATACTTGTTTAGTAGTAAAACTCCATGCACTCTTATACCAATCTTCTTTCTCTTTGTCCTGCTCTTCTTTTATGTTTTTAGTGGTCTTAAACTTTAGTCCTAAAGAGTGTAATTCCTTATAGAACTCTTCTGTAGTCATATTAATAAACCTCTTTATCTGCTTCCCCATTTCCTCATTCATCTCACCCATCATTATTATTTGGTGAGTTGGTCTATGCACTATAGTTACAAAATCACTTACCCTCTTAATATAAAATCTTTTCATCATACCATTCATCTCCTTATAGTGTTTTTAAACCATTTTTAATTCTGATTTCTCTAAAATGATTTAGCTTGTTAATAACCTCCCTTTGTCTCCCCCAACTTCTATATTCATTATAGCATAAATAGGCACTTAAAGTCAAATAATATAAGGAGGGATACCTATGCTCCCTCCTCCGTTTCCTCTTCTAATTCATTTATTAAGTTTTCAGCTTTAATGGTCTCTACAATCTTACCTAATGCTTCATATAACTCTTCTGCATAGTTAGTTAAAACATTAATACCCTTCTTAGTTAATCCTGTATATCTTTCAGTCTCAATATACTCTCTAATATCCAACCTATATTGCTCTTTAAACTCTAATACTTCTATCCTTATTTGAGTGGAGTCATTGACTCTCACCCAAACTTCCTTTACATTCTTATTAGGTTTCTTTGCTGGTGTTTTCTTAGCCATACTATTTCACCTCCAATAGATTAGTAACTGTTCTTCCTTTTGGTTTTCCATATATAGATGTAAATTTATCATATACCTCTTGTGTAACATTCTCTAGTGGTACTACTACTAAAGGTCTATCTCCACCTTTTTCTCCCCAAACTAATACTAATTTCTTCATATGCACTCAACCTCTTTCTTTATTATAATTTATGTAACTCTTAACTTCTAACTACATTATATCATGTAGCTTATCCTTTGTCAAATCAAGGGAGAGGGATACCCTCTCCTATATTAAATTCATCTCTCTGAAACTCCTGTACCTATAGTCTCCTATGATTATGTGGTCTAGTACTTCAATTCCTAATATCTTGCCACCTTCCACTAATATCCTAGTTATTTCTTTATCCTCTCTACTAGGAGTAGGGTCACCAGATGGGTGATTATGTGCTATTATGATTGAAGCACCATTTAGTAGTAATGCTCTCTTAAATACCTCTCTAGGATGTACTATTGAAGCATTAAGACTACCTCTACTCACTTCAAATGCTCCAATTACATTGTTCTTTGTATCTAATACTAACATTACCATCACTTCTTCAGCTTGTATGCTTAACTTGAAAACCTGCTCTATGTAATCTCTTACATCAGTTGGTGAGGATATTTTATCTACCTCATATATTTTACTACTTTCCTTTACTAATTCTAACCTGTACTTTGTTATTCTCTTACCCATTTTATTCCTCCTTAATGTTTTTTGTAGCTCATCTGCTACTAACTACAGTATAACATAAGTGCTTGAGTATTGTCAAATTAAGGGGGAGTCACCTATAAGGTGACTTCCTCACAACCTTCTGGGTATCTGCTCCATAAGTTATTACCTTCCTCTGGATTGTTCATAGCTAATGCTATTGCTTTTGCAAATGCACCTCTCTCTTCGCTATAGAAGTGTAACTCACTATATACATTCATAGTCTTATATCCCGCACCATTCTCCAGCTCAATCTCATCTAAGAAACTTGAGTCACCTCTCTCATAACCACTATAGTGCTTCATTATTCTTAAGGTATATCCTCTAGCATATAATGTAAATCCTAAATCATCTATTGCTTTCACTTTACTATCAGACTGTAAATGTTCAACCTCATCTTCTAATGTTACAAAATTCAGTACATACTCATCATTATAGAATACTGCTAACCCTCTCCTTTCTGTTCTCTTCTCAAATTCATTTTGCTCAATCTTCTCTACCCCTGCTAGAAATGTAATCTTTCCTAAACCATTATTTAATTTTACTGATACTCTCATCTTATTACCTCCTATGTATTTTTGTAGCTCATCTGCTACTGACTATATAGTATTACATTCCTTAAGTCTTGTCAAATCAGAGGGGAGGGGAAACCCCCACCCTCTATTCAAATATTAGGGGAGAAGTACCTTTACAGGTACTCTCCATATTTCTCAACCTCATCATCTAATAATTGCTCACCTAGCTCATGTAGTCTCTTTACATATTTTAATTGTAAGTCCCAATCATAGTGACACTTGTCACATGGAACACCTCGGTCACAAGGTTTTCCGTAATCCTCTACCTCTCCATACTCATCTTCCACTACTAGACTAGGACAGTAATCCTCTAATAACCTGCTCCATACTTCCTGTCTCACTTCTCTTTGCTCTCTACTTAAATTCATTTTCAATACCTCCTATGTATTTTTTGTAGATTATCTGCTACTAACTACATTATATAATATATCCCTCTTGAAGTCAAATTATTCAAGGCTTCAAGTCCACCTTTGCTTCTCTGTTCCACCCTCCTTTAGTTCCTACCTACCTACCTCTAAGACAGGCTCTGCTATATAAATGGGAAACAAACCATCTCACCTTGTATAAAGTTCTATATAAAAAGAAGGTAGCTCTCGCTACCCTCCTTTAAAACTTAAATAGTGGTTCGTTATTAATTGCATTGTTTAAAGTGTCCCAACCTGTAGTTCCAATCATATTCCATGCTCTATCTAAATAAAATCCTCTCATTCTGTCTACTGCTTCATATACAGCCACCACGCTCTCTAAAATAGCTTTTATAGGCTCTGAATTAATCCAACCATCTCTTATATCATCTGTAGGGTTATCTATGCTCTTTTCGCCCATTTTAACAGCATAACTATAATCTAATACATCCATCCACATCTGCTCTTCACTTATCTCATCATCACCATATCCGTTATAATCTCTAATACTCTCTTTATTCTCTTCCGTTAAGTCATAAAATGAAGGTACTAACATCAATTCAACTACTATAGGAGCATCACCATCTCCAGAATAGAATTGAACGTCTGTTACTACTATTGCATATTTATAGTTAAATGTTAAGTCCTCCTCTTCATGTCTAAAAGTCTTTTTACTAAAATATACTACCTGGTAGGTTTTATTGTAATACTTTTCAAAATGTTCCTCTACATTAACTTCCTCTAAATATGTACTTACTCCACCGAACTCTCTTAACATTTTTTAACCACTTTCCTTTCTGATTTCTATATTATATTTATTCTGTTAAGGCTCTCCCTTAACTCTAAATTCATTATAGCATATTAAGTTCCCTCTTGTCAAATTAAGTGAGGGTAGTTAATCACCTACTCCTAATAATATCTGCACACACTCTATTAGGACTTGTAGTAGTTCAAAGAAGGGATTTAACACCCCCATATTATAGTCCTCTATTCTCTAATAATTCTTTAAGTTGTTTCTCAAATTTACTGTAGGGAACTCTACTTTCTTTCCTTCCACCATCCAGCCAATTAAGATGTTTCCCAGTAGTACTTCCCCAGATGTTTTCACTAACTACCAGTCCTGTCTTTGGTGTCCAAAATGCTACACAAGTCTCATAGCTAAAATACAGTTCCAACTCACCAATCTCCACACAGTTAAAATTCCTTGCACTATTCTCATTACAGTTTCTTAATCTTACCATCTTTTTCTCTCCTTTGTTTATGTATTTTATAACTATCTTTATTATACCACTTGCCCCATTCACTTGTCAAATTAAGAGAGGAGGTGGATACCCCTCTCTTTAACTAATAGGATATAACATTGTTCTAATCTCTCCATCATTCCAACCAAAGTGAATTGCATATCCAGCAGGAACTAAATCATACTTCTCTACCAACTCTTGAAGTTCTTCGTCTATTTCCTCTAATAACTTATCAAAAGCTAATATCTCTTCCTCACTACCAATCTCATATGGGTAATCATCTTCTGTATAAATACCTAATCTAGAGAATAGTACTTGAGGAATGTACCTCCCAAATCCATCTGCTACAATAATATTCACTATAGCTCCCTCATCTAAATTACGACCACTTTTCTCTAATTCCTCTTTTGCTGTTAATATGTCTAGCTCTAATGACCTTACTGCTAATTCACTTGTCTCCCAATATTTTAGTTCTAACTCAAAATGTTTCATATGTATTTTACCTCCTCAATATTTTAGTGTGGCTCACTTCCACTGTCTATAGTATATCATTATATAATGAACTTGTCAAATCAGATAAACACTGACCGAAGGTCGGAGGGGGAGGGTCTAATACATTGACCCATCCTCCATAAATTCACATTCATTTGCTATTATGCTCTTTATAATATATTCATCACTATTTTTATACTCTATTTCCTCATACCCAATTCTTTCAAAATCACAAGACAACTCTACTACCTCATCCTTTAATAACCTCTCTACTTTATTCAAAACTTCATCTAATAAATCACTGTCTCTTAAACCTATGAACTCATCACAAGTAACATTAATATCCATTGTATTATAGTGAGAATAGTGATAACCATAAAAGTTTCTAGTAGTAGATAACCCTATTCCAAATTCATTATTTAACCACTCTAATCTCTTTAACTCTTTTTTAGTGAAGTGGTCTTGATGATTTTTTAACCATATACTAAAATCAATTTCTCCATAAAAAGCTACTCCATCACCTTGACAGTACCCAAGACTAAATTCTATTTGTACATCATCATAGAAACCATACTCCATTAGTCTCTCTTTAAAATACTCACTTAAATTATCATTATCCCATTGTTCCCAAGTACCTCCTCTTCTATAATCCTCTATAGCCTTTTTCTTTGCCTGCTCACTAAGTTCCTCAAAGTAATAAACCTTAAATTCTAAATTTCTCATATGCACTTACCTCTCTTTTTATTATATTTTGTAGCTCTCTTTGCTACTAAATACATTATAACATTTTCTAATGAGCCTGTCAAGTTAGGATTTACCTAACTTAAGGTGGATGCTTCGCTTATTATATAAAATATAATATGTATATTATATTATATATATATATTATATAATAAGAGCAACATCCTCTTTAGCCTTTAGATTACCTAGCTTTAGAGTACTATTCAATTTTAGTGATTTTCACTATTTTTAGCTTAAAAAACAAACCACTAAGAAAATGAGAGAAAAACAGAGAAAATCGAAGATACTAATTAGAGCTAAATTGTTCTAATCACCTCTCAAGGTGAAATACGGTGAAATTTTAGTGAAAATAAAGAAAAAGGGTCTAAAATCTAGACCCATCTTCATAAAATTCCCACTCATTAACCTTAGCTATTTCTATAAAGTTATCTATACTGTAATAATCATTATAATCATCTTCACAAGCTTTTACCCATTTCTCTAAACATTCCTCCATTAGGTCTCTAAATGTTATATTAGGTCTAGGACTGTCTAAAAAGCCCCAGATTGGCTTTAAAATATCATAGTCGAGGTAATATCCAGTTAAGGGACAACTCTTCTCTAAATTGATTTTAGAGCGTCTAGATACATATTGATATTTTCCATCTACATACTTTCCTTTGCTGTAGTACTTACCTTCATAGATATAATTCTTGTAGTTATTCCAGATATATTTAGCTAGTCTAAATCCTTCTAATTCTGCCACCTCATTCTCACAAGTCATATGAAATTTTACATACTTATAACCTCCTCCATATTCCCAGTCAGTTACCTTTACGGGGAATATCCTCTCAAATTCTAACAAGGTCTTTTTATTCTCTTCACCCCATGGATAGTCACTATTAGAACACCAATCATAATATGCTCTTTCTAGAGCTCTTTCACTTAACTCCTCTACTGAATACACCTTCATTGTTACTTCTCTCATATGTAATACCTCCTAATATTATTTTAATTCTCATCCACTAACTACATTATATCATATCCACTTGACGCTTGTCAAATTAAGAGGAGAGGTCACCATTTGGGGCAAAGAAAAGGGGTCTAAATGACCCCTTATTGTCTATAGCAGTAGTAGAACTCACCATCTGCATATACTTCTATCTCTTCTCCATCATAGCTACTTAAGAAATGACCTCTTCCATCCCAGCTAATTGCTTCCTCTGCTACCTCACATATACTTGTATCAGTTGCATCTAAAATTGACTTAATAGCTTCATTGTTACCTTCACATCTACCGTTGGCTTGAATAGCTTCAAAGACTTCGCTATCTACTCCTGTAACACTACTTAAGAAGTTAGGAGTGAAAGCCCACAGGGAGTCCTCTATATAATCAGCCACCCTATCATCTGCTTCTCTATCTGTTAGTACTAAATAGTCTAACCCATCTATACTAAATTCACCGTCTCCCTTATCCACTACATCTTGTACCGAACAACCAAACTCTTCTGCAAGTGCAATTATTAGTTCTGGATTACCTGCATTATCTAATACTTCTTTACAATCCTCACATACCTCTAATTCCTCTTCTGCTTCAAATTCTTCTCCACAATATTTACATTCACAATACACCATTTCTTCCTCCTCCCTATCAATCTCTTCTCCAAATACATTCCATCCTAAACTTTTCATATGCACTTAACCTCCTAATATTATTTTATTTATGGACTTCTCATCCCATGTTTGTTAATATTAATGATTATCACCATTTTTACATTCCTGCTGTAATTCCCAAATTTTAAACTCTAATTCTTGGAATTTATTTGCACAAATATCAATTGTACCGTTTGAATAATCTAAACTGCTATAAACTTCTTGAGATAATAATTTGCACGTATTTACTATTTGTTCCAATATGCTTAATATTTCATTTTTCATAACATCACCTCCTTTTATTTGATAATCCCAATGCTTAACTAACTATATTATAGCATAGGTTCTTAAGACTTGTCAAATTAAGAGGAGAGGTGGTCATTAAGACCACTCTTCCTCCAACCAATTCTGTATCCATTCCTCTATGTCTCCTACCTCATCTTCGTACTCTTTAATTTTCTTAATAACATTATCAACCTCGTCATCTGTGAGTTGTTGCAGGTGATAAGTGTCCCAAAAAGAATGTAACCACTCACTAAATTCCTTATTAATTGGTATTAAATACTCTCTAGTATCATGCTGACCACAAGCCTCACTCTCAAAGTAAATTTCATCATCATAACCTTCTACAGAGAATGATTCGGGGTAAAGGGACACATCTAAAATACCTTCTACTCCATAGTTCTGTAGTTGGTCTCTCATGTAATAGTCAACCAGTTCACTTGGTCTACAGTCATATGCTTCTAACATCTCCAACGTACTTAATACATCCATACAATCCAACATTCCCTCTGCTCTTTCTCTCAAATACTCATCAGTAACTTCTACCGGTCTTACTTCATCAAATGAAGCACTAAATATTCTCTCACCATTTCTCTCTCTAATTTCTACATTTGCAAATACTATAGTACCATCCTCTGTTGCTCCTAATAAAATTTTTCTCTTCATTATGCACTACCTCCTAATATTATTTTATTTTTTGTGGTGCTCTTGCTCCACTAACTACATTGTACTACATGAGGCTCTCACTTGTCAAATCAAAGTGGCAGGTGGAGGTTACCTCATTATTTTTAGTGCTAATAATATCATCTTTAGTGGTAATATTACTGTTAGGTATAGTATTAAAGCAAATACCATTCCAAAGAATACTATCACCATCTTATGCTCCCCTCCTCTCTGTCCACTTCATTATATAATGAGGACTTGACACTTGTCAAAACAAGGAGAGAGGTGGTCATTAAGACCACCCTACCTCTAGTTACCTATCTCCTCATCCACTTCTTCATAACAGTCCCAGCACACTTTCTTATAAGGTGTACCATATCTGTCATATACCCAAGTGAGGTCATTTTCCGATACTAACTCTCTACAATGAGGACATTCTTTTAATTCCTTTTCTAAATGACCTTCTCCACCACACATAGTACACTCTACATCTACATTTTGAGAGTCTGTTCTCTCATCGTCTCCAAAGTTTCTCCATTCTACCCATCCCCCTCTTCCTTCACACATTGGACAAACAACATTCACTATGTCACCTACTTTAAAGACTTCCTTATTGTACTTCTTTACATCACACATTGTATTACCTCCTATATATGTATTTGGTATGCTCGTTTGAGCTCATCCTCATTATATAATAGGTGGTTAGCACTTGTCAAATCCAAGTGAGAGGTGGAGGTTACCACTCTAAAAAATGAGTTCCTTCCTATTATATATATATGCACATGAATATCATATCTAAATTATGATGTCAAATTAATACCACATAAAAAAATGGGCTAAAAATGCTCTCATTAGGAAATACCTATACTGGGATTGATACTCAACCCCTATAAAAGTGATACCATCCATCATTTTTAACACTAAATTCACTACCTCTGCTCCTCCTCAAAAACATCCACCTGTACCCTTATAAACCTTATAAAGAGGTGGATGTTACCGTCACCATAAATATAAAAGGTGAAATTCAACCTTCACCACTATAAATAAAGGTCGTTTTGTTACCCACACCACTATAAAAGGGGTCATTTTCGCTGTACCATATGTGGACTTGACACTTGGAATTGCCTGACCTATGGTGGATGTTACCCTTTTAACAAAACCTCCTAGTCAAAGTACTATTAAAGTACTATAAAATGGGTTTAAAGTGCTATTAAAGCACTATTAAAGTGCTATTAAAGTGCTATAAAATGGGTATTTTGAGTGCTATAAAATAGGTGTTTAAGGGTATGTTTTAGGCTAAAATGCACAATACATTATTCTCTTTACACTTATCATTATTATTACCTCTTTGACTTTATATATGATTATTATTTTAGCGACTTATTTTATTCTCTGCCCCGAAATTTTTCCCTTTTGCTTTCTTTTTATACTCCTGCCCTTCCCTCTTTATATCTCAATAACTTAAAGTGTCATTTGAGGTGTTTTTCGGGTCTTTAGGAGGACTTTATTATGTGAGCTCTTTTTATAGTTGGTATAACAAGTGTGTATATATGTACTATTATTAAATAATAGAAAGACTTGAGAAATAGAGGTTATTGAACTTTTACCTAGTAAATGTTATATGCTCCTATTTAGTTGGTACTAGTCTTACCTATATAATTTATAACCACAAATCTTTTCCGTTTTTTCTCTTTCTACTATCCGTTAAGTACCCCCTATATAGTATTATGTACCTAATAAGACTTTTGATTTCTGCGAACTTTTCTTACCATTTAATGCTCCCACTTCTACAAAAAAGGAGAGCTGTTAATACCCTCCCTCTTTTCTCTATTAAGTTGGCTCATGTTGTCAATTGCTCCTTTGAATTATTTTCAACAATTTCGCTTAATTTCATAATGTACCTACTTCTCTTTTTATCTCTTTAGATACCTACATAAAACTTGCAGAAATCATCATAAAGCATAAAATATCTTACTTCAATGAGACTTTTTATTTCTTTTTTCTCTTCTTCTTTCATCTCTTTATTTGTGTAAATCCTTAATTCATGGTTATTATTATCATCTATGAACTCTATCCTGCTTTTATATCCCATAGCGGATAATGCGTTATATATTCTTTCTATTGTTGACATATTACTCATAATACAACCTCCAATACTAAATTATGGTTATATTATACCACAGTTAAAGTTTCATATCTCTTTAAACTTACTTTCCCCATTTCATTCCTCCTCTAATTTTTTACAGCCTAACTCTGCCACCTCCAGTATTCCTAATTTGAGTAGCTTTTCCCTAAGTGCTGTTATAACCTCATCTGATTGCTTCAACTTCTGCTCCAGAACTTTATGCTCTTCTACCTTATCTAAATAACTATTGTACTCAACTGCATACTTCCAAAGTGGAGACTTCTTTATCTCCCTTACTTCCCTCTCCCACTCTATCTGTTGCTGACATCCACAGCAAGTATTCCTATCTCTACACTTAATCCTTTCACAATATGATTTAGTCTGTACAGTCCTAATAAGCTCTATCTCTTCTGGAGTAAATGATACTTTAATTTCCATTATCATCTACCTCTTTCCGAATATCCTCTAATAATTCATTATACTCTTCAATCCACTCTATAGGTACTCTCTGGTTAGCTTCTAAATATCTATCTACAGCATCTCTTAATTCTCTCAGCCTTTGTTCCTTCCATATATTCTTAGGTATTATCCCTAATGGTGGATTTACTGGTCTCTCCATAAAATTTTCCCCCTTGTAGGATTTTATTTATACTTAAAAGTATGTATTATTCAATTCCAAAACTTATTTTAAGTCTCTCATTTACTTCTTGCATCTCTTCTTCTGTAAGAGTTGTTATTCTCTTGTTGAGTCTCTCTTTAGATATAGTCTTTATCTGTTCAAACATGATAGTGGATGGCTCAAATAGCTCACACTCCATATGAGTAGGTAAATCTGTCTTACGTTGTTTAGTGATACAAGCTACTATTACTGTAGGACTAAATCTATTCCCTATATCATTCTGGATTATTAGTACTGGTCTATATCCTCTTTGTTCACTCTCTTTAACATTCTCATAGCCTAAATCAGCCATCCATACTTCCCCTCTATATACTCTCATTTTCTTAGTCTTTTTACTAGCTTCCTCCTCACTTAAAAATGTTGCATTATCTTCGTGTCTATCTAGTATTAATTCCATTTTTCTCTCCCCCTTTTATTATATTTCTAAATTCATTATACTATCTTTCACAGGGCTTGTCAAATATGTATTGAGGAGGATGTTCACCTCCTCTTTATTAGTTTAATACAATAAGTCTCTGTTATCTCAATCGTTATTTTACTCATATCTTTCTCCTCACTCTCTTAACCTCCTCTCTTTGTTGGATAAGGTAATTAATATACTCCTTAATATATTCCCTTGTTACAGGACTTACGCAACCCCTGTCTAATAGTTTAAATATATCTACTTTCTTCATGTTCTTCTCCTCCTTTATGTATTTATTATTTCCTGCTGTGCTCTTATTATACAACAGGTTAGAGTGTAAGTCAAATAAAAAGAGCTAGGTAAATTACCTAGCTCTCCTTTGGTGTGTAGTTATATGTGAACATACAAGGGGGTTTTGTTGATGCTCATATACAGAATATACCATATATCTAAAATTGTCAACACTACTCTCCATCTTTATACTCTACTTCTATAACATCTTCAAAGTCCTCTTTATTCTTTGGAGAGTCTATATCCTCATCCTTAGTTGATTTACTTGGACTCCCAAATAATTGCGAAAGTATTCCCCCACTACTTGGATTGACGCTCATAGAGTTCTCTATAGTTTCTGTCCCATCTGGGGTATATATTCTTCTCTGCTGTATTATAGTCTGGGAACTAAGTTGTCGTAACTGCTGTAACTTCTCTAATAACTTAGCATTTTGGTCTATAAGTCCTGTAACTTCTGGTGTAGCCATTCCTCCATCCATAATCTCAAACATCATAGCTCTTTGAAGTCTCTCTAAGTTGTGGTTAATCATAGAGCTCATAGCATCTATGACATCCTCTGCATTTCTAGTATCAAATCTCTTGAACATTTTATCAAAGGCACAAACATAACCGGGCATATATTCTGGACAGTCTCCAGACTTGTAACAAGTATCACAATTTAATTTAGGATATTTATTACTATAAATGTTCTTGGGTTTTCTTACTGCTCGTTGTCCTTTTAAAAATCTTCCCTTATCATCTCTAACAGCTACTATATTATTCCTAGCTAATTCCTCATCGTAGGCTTCAATCTCTGGCATACTAGCATCTTTTGGGGCTGGTAGATGTAATTCTTCCTCAATCTGCTCTTCCGATAAGTCTATAATATCAAACGCATCTTCCTCTATATACACTTCTCTTTCTTTAGGTCTAACTATTCCCAATTCTTCATCCATATCATCTTCACCTCTTAGGTCATTTCTCTCTCCTGTAGCATTTTTTACAAAGTAATCTCTAAGAGCTTCTACTGCTGACTCATAATCCTCTATGCTTTCACTAATAACAGCTTTAGCGTAATCTATTATCTCCTGCTCCTCAAAGTCCTCTTCCAATGCTTTATAATCCTCATTCAAGAAGATGTAGAAGAAGTATAAGAGGTCTACAGCTTCATCTTTAGAATATCCACTAGGCATTATCCTTAACTTCATTAGATATTGTTGCCAATCGTCACACTCTCCATCAAACCACTCATATGGAGGTGTCTCTAAAGAGTCTACTTCAACTACTTCTACAGCTTCATCTCCTTTGGGTAGCCAATACATCTTGTTCTTTAGTCTCTTTCTAATATGCTCCTCTGCTAACTTGTAAGCTATTACATTAAGTCTAAGAAGCTCATAAGTGTCTCCTTTTCCTCCCATTCCAGTAGTAAGTAGTTCCCAGTCTGCGTTGAAAGGTTCTTTGAGGAGTTGAGTTTTATACTGTCTCATCCATTGGTCTTTAGAAAGTCTTTTCATCTTTCTCCCATCAAACCAGTTTAACTCTCCATACTGCTGTCCTACTAACCATGTAGTATTGTGTACAAGTATTCCATTAGCAAAAAATCTCTCATACTTTTCTACAGATAAGTCATATACCTCTACTTCTTCTGTCCCATCTGTTACCTGCTCTATATCTTTTATTTTTAAAAATGTAACCCCATTTACATCTGCATTTATATACTTAGGCTTCTCCTCTCTCCTAGATTGTCTAGGCTCTTTACTTTCAATATACTTATTTAAACTATCCATTTTATGCTTCTGTAAGAACCCTATTTTATCCCTAAACTTAATTAGACTATTAATATCTTTTACAGTTATCTTCCAATATTCTCTAACATTATACTCTTTCCCATCCTTAATAAATGTACTGCTAGGATAATATGTTACAGATGTATAAATCCCCATCATCTCTAATAAACATACTAAATCATCTTTTAGATGCTCTGAAACAGTACTTATTTCACAAGGGGCTGTGCCATCTGCTGAAAAATATCCCTTTAAGAACTGCCCTATCTGGTACTCACTAAGAGAATATACCCATTTAGGGACTCTCTTTGTATGTGAGTGTCCTACTAATCCTAACTTCTTAAACCTCTTTACTAACTCAACAGAATATATTCTTCCATCTACAGTATTTTCACTTGAATATTTTATGTCTTTTCCCCATCTGTCCATAAAACTTTTAATTGGTTTAGCACAGTCTTCATCATTAAAACATGAAAATCCTATATATTCATCATTTATATGTCCATCTCCAATCCAAAGTCCATACACTTGTAAAGCATTATCAGTCAGTTTGAATTGAAAGCCTTTATCCCATAATGAATTTTTATGGTTGTTATCTTTAAAGGCATTTTCTACTTTAGTGGATAACACATAATCCCCTACTTTTAATTTATCGGCTTTTGTTTCTATTAAATTTCCTTCACTATCCATAGTTATTATACTGTGGTCAGTAGTACATATTACTTCTTTTCCTCCTTGTACTTTTAACTTGATAGTAGGCTTTTTAACAATATGTTTTACAACTCCATATAAATTTCCCCATACAGTATTGTTGTTATTATCTACAGTTAATACTTCAACATCTTTATAAGGTACTCTAGTCTCAAAATCAGAAGTTCTAAACTCCCAATCTATATTCCTGTCATAAAGCTCCTTAATACTTAACTGCTCCATCTTATAAGGTACAGTAGGGTTTTTAGTTTTATATCTAACTAATACTTTTGAGTTCCCATCTACAGATGAGTCAGCAGAGAACAATGGTACTCTGGCAAGTATTTCAGTTTGAGTAAGAGCCATTCCATGAACTCTAGTATTAGTCTTTTTCGCTACATTTACCATACTCATTAATCGCTGAACAGTCATTTGGGCATCATTCTCGTAAGATAGTCCAACATATCTATGCTTACTACACATCTCTCTCCAACCATCTTGTCCTCTTTCACTGTGCCAGATGTAGCACACTTCTACTCCAGACTCCTCTAAAGGCTTAAAGTACTTGTCATTCCACTCATCTACTGTATCTACTCCTACAATAGCTTCAATATCTAAATTGGCACAAGCGAATATATAATCTTTATTCTCTTTTACCCATTCAGTATACTTTGTTAAGTATCCATCCCAGAACTTCTCATCTTTTTGTCTGTACTCATCCATCTTTTGGTAGAAGGTATGAGCCCCAGAGTCTATAAATACTTTTAGGTCTGGAAATTCTTCTAATCTTTCTTTTAAAAAGTTCTTAGGCTTCCCCTGTAGATAGTGATATGACATTAGTACAAATCTAAATCCACTCTTTCTAACTACTATGTCGAAATATTTGTCTGACTCTACTCCAGAAATCACAATGCTTGTGGGAATATTTAAACTAGGATGTTTAACCATATTACTCCCTCCTTATTTTTTTGTATGTCCCTGTCTTAGTAAATTCATAGTCAACTTCTACTGTGTATTACTCATCCAGATATTCAAGTTTCATTTTAACACATAATTGAAAAGTAGTATCCCCTTATTAACGAAAAAGAGCTATTACTAGATGTAATAGCCCTCTCCCACATTCTTATACATTACCTGATAATCTTGAAGTTTTTCGTCTGGATGTTGGAACTCTTGAAGTATTAGTATTTCCAGCTAGTCTTGAACTTGCTGGTCTACTTTGATTAACATTTCCTGCTAATCTACTTCCCCTTGAACTTCTGCTTCCTCCACTACCGCCTTTACATCCAGCTCCAGAAACAGCAAAGGCTTCTCTCAGTTTAAACATAAAGTTACACCTCCATAAATTATTTCATAGCTACTTAACTACTTATCCATCCTAATACAATGTACTAGGTCTGGAGTGAGTTGAGGGTGGCTATTCCCTTGTAGCCTATGTTTTAGCCTAATATAATTATATACCATATACCGTTTTTACACAAGGGCTCTATAAACTTTGGTTATAAACTTCCGTAAATTCTCTTGAGTAATCTTCATATCCTCATCATACTTTTGAGCAAGATATTCTTTTGATAAGAACTTAGTCTCTTTTACTATTTCCCCTCCTACATGAAAACGACTTATTGTATAACTAATATCCCTTTCATCTAGCCAGTTTAATTGCTCATTAAAGCCCTCTACTGTCTCATTAGGTAATCCCCTAATAAGGAACACATGAAGGTTAAATCCCAGCTCAAGTAGCTTTTCCATAGATACTTTAGGGTCAATTCCTTTGAAATAATAAGGCTTTCCAAAGTACTCAAGGTCTGATTTATTAAAGGACTCAATCCCTATATAAATGTTTATTAGTCCATTATCTTTTAGCTTCATAAGTACTTCTTCATTTACTTTCTCTAAATTCATTAGAGCTCCCCATTTTACTCCTTTTGGTACATGATTAGTTATTTCAATAAATCTGTTGACATTAGCTAATACATTGTTGTCAAGAAACTCAAAGTAATCATATCTATCTGTTACCCACTTTAACTCTTCAAGCACTTTATCTATAGGTCTATCGGTGTATCCCATCTCTTTTTGAGGACAGAACTTACACTTATGGACACATCCTATGGATGTTAGTACTCCAGCTACATCAAAGTGTGGACTCCAATCATAGTCTACTTCAAAATCCTTAAAGTCTAGCTTATTGCCAGTTACTGCTTCTATAACTCTAATAAGTCTTTGGTATTCTGGTCTGTAAATGCTGTCAGAAGGTATTCCCAGATAGTCATAGTTCTCTTTGTCTTGTACTATCTCAACATCTATCCCAGCCTTTACTAACTCATTCCCTAGCATTAGTGGGAATATTGGTGGATAAGTCAATCCATCATTGTCTCCATTATATGAAAGGGTTATCTTCATCTGGTACACCTACTTTCTTAATTATGTTCTTTATATCTAAACAATCATAGCACTCTCCACAAGGCTTGTCATTACTTACATTACAGGAGAATGTGTCTAAGAGATTTACTCCTAATTTCTTCCCCAGCTTGTATACTCCAATCTTATCTAAATGATGGAGGGGAGCTACTACTTCAATTCCAGAAGCATTTAAAGCTAGGTTATTAATATCATGAATGAACTGCTCTGTTGTATCAGGATACCCAGCGGGGACATTAATAAATCCTACAGCCACTAGGTCTATTCCTTTAGCTTCTGCTACACTAATGGCATATGATATAAATATTAAATTCCTCATCTCTACATAAGGATTGGTGCTATCTTTATGGATACAACTACTATTACTATAGTTTAAGTTCAATTTAATCACTAAAGTATTCTCTGCTGGAATATTGAACTTCTCTCTTAATTTTAATAGTCTCTCTGTTTCAGCCTTTTCATTAATGTTTCCATAAGGTAGATATAATAAGTGTACATCATAGCCTAAGTTTTTATATAAAGCTACCACTACAGTACTATCTAATCCTCCAGAAGCTAAAATTAATACTTTCCTCATTACACTCACCTTAACCCATACTTCTTAGCTATTTGTTTAACTTCCTCAAGTTCTGGATTTACCTTATGAAGTGATAGCTCATATACTTTAC
>ENA-OWPA01001362-OWPA01001362.1-bioreactor-metagenome-genome-assembly--contig:-NODE-1362-length-16528-cov-5.682269_pt1 | contig 16528 bp, 15 predicted proteins | sample MGYA00238139_ERZ651803 | MGnify/ENA primary metagenome ERZ651803 (study PRJEB26909, sample SAMN07631231) | bioreactor metagenome | isolation source: Switchgrass digestor | place: USA: Dartmouth...
ACTGTTAAAAGATAGTGGCGTCGACATTTTTAACGGTGCGCAGGGCCGAATACTTTACGTGTTGTGGGAACATGGACAGTTAACGATCACAGAGATAGGTCGGTTGACATCATTGGCTAAAACGACACTTACCAGTATGCTCGACCGCATGGAAGCAGCCGGTTTGATAGAAAGAATGCCCGATAAAAGTAACCGCAGGCAGACATTAATATCGGTGACTGAAAAGACAAAAACATACCGTGAAAAGTATGACTCTGTATCGGATAAAATGAGCGAAATATTTTATGATGGCTTTACGGATGATGAAATAACCGCTTTTGAGAACCAACTAAGACGGATCATCGAAAATCTTGAAAAGGAAGGAGCATAAAAATAGTGGAAAAAATATCTTTCGGCCCGCATAATAATTTCTGCCCTCAGACATTGTTTCTGTATGGCACATACAAAGAGGACGGAACACCGAACTTCGGTCTGTTCTGTTGGTTTAGTTATTGCTGGGATGGCGAATTGGGGGTCATGGCCTGCATCGGCGGCGAAAAACTAACGAAAGATCGCATCAAGACAAACAAAGTGTTTTCTGCTAACCTTGTAAGCGAATCTATGCTGCAACTTGCGGACTATTTGGGAAACACGGAAGGATATACTAACGGAAAAATGAATATTCCAATTGAAGTCGAAAGAGGGGCGGTATTGGATGTTCCGGTATTAAAGAACAGTCCGTGGGTATTTGAGCTAGAAGTCAAGCACTCAATACCGCTGGATGGCAGCGAGGTTTTTCTGTGTAAAATCCGCAATACATTAGTTGCAAAAGATCTAATAGATAAGTCAATAAGTGCAGATGATCGGTTACGTATGGCCGCTCCTGTAATGTGGATCGGAGAGGGTCAATATTATACACATAATTATAAAACTTTGGGCAAAACCGGAGACTGGAAAGACTTGAGTTACGCGAAATAAATCGTGTACCAGTTGGAAATATGATTGGTAGACTGACATGTTCCCCATGAAAAGATGGTTCCAATAGTGTATATCAGGCATTAATTCATTGACTCGAGTTACGTTGAGTGCGTAGCATTGCTAAGGGCTGATACATAGATATAGACCGCTCAAATTTAATGTTAATAAAGGGTTTCCAGACATTTTCTTTACCTTTGGCTGTTTAGCCTAAGTTGATAATGGCTGGAAACCCTTCTTTTTTATTGTTCGAGGAAACATATTCAACTGTCCTTATAGGATAGATCAATATAATATCATTCAAATTTGACCTTTAGTAAACCGGTTAATTATGTTATGATTCAGGTAAAAGGAATGCTGATTGCGTTCATGTTAGAAAATGCTATATCAGTGATATGAAAAAGACTGCCCATTTTTGTGTGGGTGATAAGGATGGGGCAGAATCACGAATAGTCAGGAAATTTTCAATATCAGATAATCTTGCCTTTATTGGTAATACAGCTAAAGAAATAGTTCAAATCTTTATAGGTATGTATTGATAGTTTGCATGGAGAAAGGTTCAAAGTGCAACCGTGATGATTATTAAGGTCATATGATGTAAAGAAAGCATCTTATGTATGGAAAGGATGTATAAAATGGAGAAGATCAGGCCAATTGGTATAAATGACCTGCAGGATTGCTTAAGGGTAATAAACGAAAGCTTTGCAACAGTGGCTAAAGAATTTAATCTGACAGAGCAAAACTGCCCAAGGCATCCCAGCTTCATGAAAATAGATACATTGCAAAAGCGGTTTGCGGAAGGATATCAAATGTTTGGCTTGTATGATCAAGAGAAACTTGTTGGGTATGTGTCTATGTCGATTGATGAAAATAATGCTGCTGAACTGCATAACCTGTCAGTATTACCTGATTACCGTCATAAAGGGTACGGTAAGAACCTGCTTGATTATTGCGAAAAGAGAGCAAAAGAATTGGGGTGTGGTAAGATCAAGATAGAAATCATAGAAGAAAACAAAATATTAAAAGACTGGTATCTGAAAAATGGCTTTAATCATCTTTTTGCAAAGAAGTTCGATCATCTTCCGTTTACCGTAGGTTTCATGGAAAAGTACATATAAATGCGGAAGATACTTAGCCGGTCGTGTCAAGTTTATAGAAAAGATAAATCGTAATGGAATACTAAGATTTATATGATGCTAAAGGAGTTATAACTGATGAATGGTGAAATGTATCAAATTTGCTGTATTACTGCAGCAGCAAAGAAAGCGCTAAAAGTGCATTTATATAATCAAGGAGCATCAATTTGATGAAATCGATCTTGCATTATATAAAAAAAGAAGTTGTGCTATGCATATCTTTTTTGCTGGCCCTTATATCCATGGCAATTGTTCCATTGGACAATAATTATATCAGTTATATAGATTTTCACACATTGACCATCTTACTCAGTTTGATGATCGTTATGGCGGGACTGCGAAGCCTTGGTATATTTACGATGATAGGGAGCTGGATGCTGGGCAGGACGAGCAATAAGCGAAGTTTATCAATAGTCCTGGTTTTGCTGTGTTTCGTATTCAGCATGGCTATAACAAACGATGTCGCACTCATCGCTTTTGTGCCGTTTACCATTGATGTGCTTATTATGGCCGGCTTAGAGAAATATCTGATCCGGGTTATTGTATTGCAGACCATTGCTGCCAATTTGGGCAGTATGCTGACACCTATAGGCAATCCGCAGAACTTATATCTTTATTCTTTGAGCGGTCTGGGTCTGGGCGATTTCATTTTATTGATGGTGCCTTATACTATGGTTTCACTCATCGGATTATTAGGTGCTTGTATAATACTGATAGACGGGAAGCCAGCTGCCCTGAGGGTGGAATCACATCATACTCTTACGGCAACGGAAAAAGGGAGAGCTTTTATCTATCTCTTGCTTTTCCTGTTTGCCTTGACAAGCATTGCTCACATAATATCAGTCTATATTATAGGAGCAGTGATTCTGACAGTTGTTTTTATGATGGATCGTAAGGTCCTGCGAAAACCCGATTATGCTCTGCTGCTTACATTCGTTTTTTTATTTGTTTTTATCGGCAATATGAAACGTATTCCTGAGATCAATCTATGGTTGAAAAGCATCATACATGGAAGAGAGTTGCTTACATCAGTATTTGCCAGCCAGTTCATCAGTAATGTTCCTGCGGCAATTCTCCTTTCCGGATTTACGGATAATATATCACAATTGGTTGTAGGCACTAACTTAGGCGGCCTTGGTACGATCATTGCCTCTATGGCGAGCCTGATTTCATTCAAATATTATGGAACGACAGCCGGTAAGCGGAATACAGCTTATCTTGGATTGTTTACCTTACTCAATCTGATTTTTCTGGCAATGCTGCTGATTTTACATTACCTTATTTGCTGAAGTCAATTCTAATAATTCAAATGTTTATGAGTACTTGTGATAGTGAGTTAAAAATGAATTATTGAGGAGATGTTTTGATGAAGTGTCCGTACTGCAATAATGAAATGGAAAAGGGATTGATCCAAAGTTCTCAGGAAATCGCATGGTTAAAAGGCGAAAAGAAACGCCTTTTTGGCAGAGCGGCATTTCATGACGGGTCAGTTGTACTGTCTGAACTTTCTTTTTTGAAAGGCTCTGCTGTTACGGCTTTTCTGTGCAGAAGTTGCAAGAAAGTATTGATTGATTACTCAGATGAACGGTCAGATTTTAACGCACGATAATTTCAGCGTATCACGGCAATATGGCAGACTAAAGCCATTCGCAGATATACTGATGAAAGCTTATAGGAGGACTCAATAAGGAGAATCCTACTGAAGAGGAGATCCATGGTGCAGCGAAGTTTTATAGTGAAATAATCAGCAAATATTTCTAAAGTGATATCTGAACATTTGGATTTATATATCTTTACCGGGAAGGAAACGAAAATGCTTATAAGAAAAATGACGATCGATGATTATGACAGTGTATATGATTTATGGTTGAATACACCCGGAATAGGGCTGAATGATCTGGATGACTCAAGGAAGGGAATCGAAAAATATTTGAGGCGTAATCCTGAGACATGTTTTGTGGCTGAAAAAGATAATAAGATTATCGGTGCGATCCTATGCGGGAATGATGGCAGACGGGGGTATATTCACCATACTACAGTAGCCGAAGCAGAACGTAAAAACGGAGTCGGAACCGCTTTAGTTGAAGCAGCCATAAATGCACTTGAGAGAGAAGGAATCAATAAAGTAGCATTAGTTGTTTTTTCAGATAATGAACTGGGAAACTCTTTTTGGGAAAAGCGAGGTTTCAAAGCACGTGAGGACTTGGTTTACAGGAATAAGACCATAAATGAAAAAGGTTAAGCTGTTATTTTTCCATCGCAGGCATTTTTCCACAATTTACGTTGTCAGTATATATATGTGTTCATGGTTATATAGCAATGGAAGCAACAAATTACAGTACTTGCTTAAAAATACGTGGTAAATTGCAATTTACAATCTGATTAAGCTCAAAGCATTCCGAATATAGATGGGATGAACTATCAGACTTAGGTGAAGTGCATCGTATTAAGGACAGTGGTAGCCCCACTGTCCTTTTTACAAGGGGAAAGGGACGGTGAATTCTGCAGCATTCTCAAACTCCCATATCTAAGGTAAATTTAAGGTTCATTTCAGTGCAATGACAGGATCAACTGCTATGAGCGTAATGATCCCAAGATACTATACGAAAGCTTGTTTTGGATACAGATCTCTGATACTATAATAGTAAAATATACCGGCCGGTTCAGGTGTTGTACCGGAATAATCATTGGTCTTCACATAGTCAGGTCGTTCGAATGTTATGGTATTTACTGAGGTGAAATGTAATGAAAGATAAGAAAGATGATGCTCAATCTAACGGGCTCGCTATGGGGATGTGCCTGGGGCTATGCATTGGGACGGCTATTGGAGTCGCAACAAATAATATCGGGCTATGGATGCCGATAGGTCTTTGTCTAGGGATGTGTTTGGGAGCAGCCTTAGGGAGTTCTAACAAGAAGAATGGAAGCAAGGACGACATCAGTGAGGAAGATTTCCGCGATGGCGGCTATAAACATACTGATTTCGATGTTCGTACATATGATCTTGATTTCTTAAAGAACTACCGTTTTGTCGTGATATTTGCACGGTATCGTGGCAAATGGCTATATTGCAGACACAAAGAACGCACTACTTGGGAAACAGCGGGCGGACATATCGAAGAAGGGGAAACCGCACTTGAGGCAGCTAAGCGGGAACTGCATGAAGAGACAGGCGCAACTAAATTTGATATCCGTCCCCTGTTTGATTTTTCTGTTCATACTCCGACGGTTTCCTCAAATGGACAGGTTTATCTTGCAGATATAACTGAGCTTTCGGGCATACCCGATAGTAAGATTAGTGAAGTTGCTTTGTTTGACACATATCCTAAGGAGTTAACATATCCACATATACTGCCGACGCTGTTCGAGAAAGTCAATCAATGTTAATACGACCCGCAGCCATTTATTCCAACCCAGTGCAATACTCGGTTTACCTCATTTATTAATAAACGGCGGACTAGAATGCCTAGTTTTGTGCCATGAAAGACATAAAAAGGCCACCCCTTGCTTATTGCAAGGGGTGGCTGCTATATTGCTATCTGATGATCGTAAAGTTTCTGAAAACGTTGACCAGAGTATTGGCGACTGTTGACATTGTCTTGATGAAGATATCAAGTGCAACACCGACGACGTCCTTACGAGTATCTCCGACAGTATCGCCGGTGACCGCTGATTTATGGGCTGGTGTTCCTTTGCCGTGACCCTTCAGACTTCCGGATTCGATGTACTTTTTCGCATTATCGAACGTTCCGCCGGAGTTACCCATGAATATGGCGCGCGGGATAGCGACGATAGTAGCTCCGATCAGCAAGCCCCCTACAAATTCTACACCGAAAACGAATCCGCCAAGCACAGGAATCAGCATTGCCAATACTGACGGGAACAGCATTTTGCGAAGTGCTCCCTGTGTTGCCATTTGGATCATACGGTTATAGTCCGGACGGACCTTGCCTTCCATGACACCGGGCATAGACAGAAGCTTGTCACCTTCGTCTGCCATTTCACGTGCTGATTCTATCGTATTGTCCGTAAGAATAGCGCAGAAGTATTCTACAAGAGCGCCGCCGATTATCGCGCCTGCGACAACAGTGAAGCTTGCAATATTCAGAATCATATCTGCGTTTGCAGGTGTATAGTTACCGACATATGAAACTATCAGGCTGACTGTTGCAAAAGCGGCACTGCCGATAGCGAATCCTTTTCCGATTGCAGCTGTTGTATTACCGACAGCATCAAGTTTGTCAGTAATGACACGGACATCTGAGGGAAGGTGGCAGCTTTCGGCCAGACCACCGGCATTATCGGCGATCGGTCCGAACGCATCGATGGAAACTGTTGTACCAACGAAAGCGAGCATACCGAGAGACGCAACGGCGATACCATATGTACCACCTATTCTACCGCTTAAGAAAAGCGCGATACCGATCAGGACAATCGGAGGCAGGCAGCTGCGGCTTCCGATCGCATCACCTTTGGTAATAACGAACGCATCGCCTTCGGGCGCCATTTCAGCAAGTTTCCTGGTAGGTTTATAGTCACTGGATGTATAATATTCGGTTATAGATCCGATCGCCACGCCACTGGCAAGACCGAGCGCTGCACAGATCCACGGGCTCAGCCAGCTTGCTCTCCAACCGTATGTTTCGAGAATGGCTGCATCTATTTTACCGAAGATGAGCCAGGAGGCTACAAGACCGAGGATCATAGTCAATCCCGCAGAGATCCAGGTGGCAAGATTCAATTCGTGAGACGGATCGCTTCCCATCTTTTTCACATTCGCAAATAACATGCCGACAAGGCAGCTCAACAAGCCTGATCCCGCAAGGACGATCGGGAAGATAACAGTAGGATTGAACATTTGCTCGATGCCGAATTTCTGGAACAGAATTACAGCGATCATAATGGTGGCGGACATCGTGGCGACAAAACTTTCAAGAAGATCCGAGCAGTTACCGGCTATATCATTTACATTATCACCGATGAAGTCGGCAATGACATTCGGAATCCTGCTGTCATCCTCAGGAAGATCATTCCGGATTTTACCCAGAATATCAGCTGAAATATCAGCGGCTTTTGTATAGTTACCTCCTGCGACACGGTTGAACATAGCAACCAGAGAACATCCGAGGGAGTATGTCGAGACGCGCATCACAGATGCGTTGATCCCTCCGAGTTTGACCAGCAGGCCGCTGCCGTCAGTTTGGTGATTGACTCCGCTCCAAACCAGCAGGACCGCAACCAGACCGAGCATTCCAAAAGCCTGTACGCTCAAGCCGGAGATGCTGCCTCCGCACAGTGCTACCTTAACGGTTTCACCTATGGACATGCTTTCACGTGCCTTATTTGCTGTTCTTACGTTAGCGTATGTAGCACTTTTCATACCAAGTACACACGCACAGCTGCTCATAGCAGCACCAATAATGAAAGTGATACCGCTGGTTTTTTCTACAAAAAGTGATAAACCCAGCGCAATCAAAGCGACAACAATAACAATGGTCTTGTATTCGGTTTTCATGAATGCATTCGCGCCGGAGCGAATGATTGCAGCCATTTCGACCATCTCAGCCGTTCCTTCCGGCATTTTGCGGATCCGGATGAAATTCCAGCCCACATATGCAATGGTTGCCGCAATGACACAAAGTACAGTGACGATCCAGGTGTGAGACATTTGTTTTTTTCATTCCTTTCGGTTTACGGTTACATATCATTTTATTGGTTTGATCCAAATCAGGATATAACTGTAAGAAAAGTTCTTTTTTTGACCCTGATTCAGAACGATAACGTTCACTATTATACGACAATCTTCGACTGAACGCAATGCTTATCGAACGGGTAAGTTAAATTTGTTCGATAATGTTAATACGTATGAGGAAAGTGCTGCGAGAATATGTGCAAATCCATCATCGATGTTCCTGAAGGTCTACGGATTGTTTTTTCTTAACTAGGACTTACTGATACGATGGCATCGAAGTCATAGTGAGTACCCTGAAATAGACATGTGTCCCCATTGGTGAGAGTTAGGATATACCATAATATGTAACTTGGAATCAACTTGTATTTTGGTGTTACAAATCAGGACAATACGGTAATATATTTGTAGATTTGCCAACGTTCTGGTTATATAATAAGCATAAACCAATGTTTCCCGGCATAAATAGACAAGTTTATCGGGCATCAAAATACGGCATTTATCGCTTTATGTCGTATAAAATCAGTGAGCAGGCTTTATTATGAATAGGAAGTAGGTCTGCGATATGGATCAGATCAATATAGGTTCTTTTCTTAAAGAATTCAGAAAAGAGAAGGACCTGACTCAGGAGGAGTTCGTTAAACCCGGATGAAATAGTCCATAAGACCTTATTTTTTACAGCCGTTCAAAAGGTCCCGCGGAACAGAGTTTGAACGAGTTGAAATTGCTAGATAGTTTATAGAGAGAAAGAAACACTGCAAATAACACGAGTACATATTCGCTTACAATATATAATTCATGATCAGGAGAATCAAAATGGAGATCCTGGATGTCGTTGATGAACGAGGCGATCCGACAGGAGAAACAGTCGAACGGGAAAAAGCGCATGAGGAAGGCATCATGCACAGGACATCTCATGTATGGCTCCTCAGGAAGAAACAGGGGAAGGTTCAGGTCCTGCTGCAGAAAAGAAGCGAGGCCAAAGAATCTTTCCCGGGCTGCTATGATGTCTCAAGTGCCGGTCACCTTCCCGCAGGAATGGGATTTATCGAGTCAGCTATACGAGAAGTGCAAGAGGAACTCGGCATCTCGGCTTCTGAAGATGAACTTATTTTCTGCGGAGACAGGACAATAATCTGGAATGAATGTTTTAATGGCAAACCTTTTCGAGACAGGCAGTATTCGCGGGTGTTCATTTTGTGGCGGGATATTGATGAAGATAAACTGATACTTCAAAAAGAAGAAATCGACAGTGTTCTTTGGATGGATCTTGATGAATGCATTGCGGCTATAGAGAATAGCAAATTAAAGCATTGTATAAATCCTGGCGAATTGAAAATGGTAAAGGCAGCTTGTGAAGGCAAAAGTAAGCTCCGCTGAGAAGACTATTCAGCGGAGTTTTTGTAAAGCAGAATTTGCAAGAGCCAATATAAGTAAACAACACAAAACTGTTCTCAATTATTGTAAATTATGGTACATTCTTTATATAGTTTTTGAGATTCTTATCAAATGCTCAGTTGAGGTAAAAGAAGAAGTAGGAGTTTAGATATCATATCCTGATAATTTAGTTAGTAAAGGGTAAAGAGCAACAACGTTTAGAGTTATCAATTAAGACCACATAATCACTAAATTTAGATTGATTGCTTCCGGTATCATTCCGTCAAAAGGAAGGATGTTATAATGAAACAGACGAACAGCCGCAAATCAAGAAATGAGGTTACATTATTCTGTATAACAACGATCCTTCTCACCTGGCTTCTGTGGGTCCCGGCTTTTCTTATGCAAAATCATGGCATCCCCATGAGGCTTTCTTATGACTTTTTAATAACCGTCGGCACCTTTGTTCCGTCTGTTGCCGGTTTTTTCTTTGCATACATATTTGGCGGAAAAGCTGAAGTGCGTTCATTATTAATATCATTGCTCAATATCCGAATCGGTGCAAAATGGCTGCTGTTTATTCTCTTGGTTTTACCGGCAGTATCGGCTGTTTCTTGCCTTCTTTTTTATCTTTTGACGAGCACTCTTCCTCGGGCGCAGTTTCCTGCCTGGTTCATTCCTGTCGCTTTTGTGTATATTCTTATTTTTATGGGGCCACTGGGTGAAGAGGCAGGATGGCGGGGTTTTGCTCTGAAAAAGATGTTGGGATCCATATCTCCGTTCAAAGCAGCGGTGCAGCTGGGAATCATATGGTCATTGTGGCATCTGCCCTTATTTTTCATAAACGGAACGACACAAAACGCCTTGACTTCTTTCGGCAGCATACCTGCAATTTTGGGATATACTCTATATACTGTTATGATCTCTGTTTTGATAACTTTTATATATATTGTGAGCAATGGCAGCGTGTTTGGTGCGATATTGCTTCATACAATGGGAAATCTATCTCTTGGTGTTGTTCCTATAATCATTACAAAAACCGGGGCGGTCATCTTGCTTATTGCTCTTTGCATCGCTGTAACTTGTATTACATATAAGTACAAAGCAATCATGTTCAAAAACACGACCCATGTGGAGTGAGTGGTGCTGAAATAAATGGTCAGTCGGTTTGCAGGGATAGTGTCAAGTTATCTAGAGGTAGGTACAGCAAAATTATCCATGCAGATCATCGATGAAACTATTCTGTTGGAATAAGTAACTTAATGTTTTATAGTAAGAGCAAATCTAAAGATGGTTGAATGAGCTGCTGCTTAAGGGATTGTAAGGAAACTGGGAGGAGGTTAACATGTCACTGTTCAGTATAGAAGACCGAAAAAAAGTTATGGATTACATAATATCCATAACCGAAAATCACGAGCATATTGTAGCACTTGTCGCTGTTGGATCCGGTTCATATGGTTTTTATGACGAGTTATCCGATTTGGATTTTGTGATAGCTCTTGACAGTGATGAAAACATGGAAATCGTTATGGAATATGTCAGATCACAACTTTATAAATGCCTGGACTTTATATACTATAAGAAAATTCCGCAAAGAAGGCTCCAGGTATTTCTGACCGATAATTTTCTTGAGATCGACATCGGGTATGGTGCCTACACCCGCGCGGCTGCGATCCGGAGACATTGAAGGGTGATTTTTGATAAATCCGGAACGGTGGACAGAGCTATGCGATCCTCCTGGGAGAAAAAAGAAACAGCTTCCAAAGCAAATGAACTTGACCAAAAGCTCGCAGAGTGTTCAGAGGTAGTCTGGCACAATCTGATGCTGTCAGCTGTCGCGATTAAACGGAAGCAGTATTGGCGGGCATATACCGAACTTGAGCTTGCGCGAAATTGGCTAATTGAGCTGCTTTGCAGCCGATACGCCCTTGATGCCGATGGTAACAGGGAAGTGGATGAACTCCCCGAAGCTGAATTAGCAAAACTAAATAAAACGCTTGTTTCAAGTATGACTCAGGACGCACTTTGGCGCAATCTTGATGCGATTACGGATGCGATATATACCGAGCTGGAACGTTATGGCGAACGGGCACGCATTATATTAAACCGCCAGCAGGTAAATGAGTACATAAATATGTGCAATGCTTTGTAAGATGATGCCCTTCCATTAAGTATTTCGATATTAATAAACCTCTATATGATCTCATTTACCCAGCATAGATGCGTTTCCTTGAAAGGCGATTATCCTGGTATGGTCGAAAGCCAATTTTCATGTTCACGAGAGCAACAGTATAAGAATAGTTCAGCGAGAATGCGTATGCTGAGAAATTTACACCTTATATTGTTTGAAGGTAGTTATGGTTATCAGATATAATGACACAATTAAAGATATACCAGCAGAACAGTTATATCGTTTATTTTATAAGGCAGGATGGGCTGGTTCGGAAAGTACTCCGGATCCCGATGTATTATAGAATTTCAGTCTTCCTTTGCATATTTGTTACAGAAGGCTATGAAAAAGTAATTAAATGGTTTAGAAAAAGTAATCTGAGGCGTTTATATTACGAATATCAATTTGCAACTTATGATGATATAATTGAAATTGATAATGTGTATGTACTATTTATTATTTTGCACTTCGGGGTTTACTAGGACAACGGATTTCGATGTTGAATTAAGCGGACGAGTCTCAGAATTAGCCGGACTAAAAAAGATGAAATAATATTTTGTTATTGGGGGAAGCAAAAATGTCAAATGATACACGGTTTACTCTTTCTTTCAATCATGACCTTACGAACGATGAAAGAATTGAAATGTCTGAATTATATCAGAAAGCTTTTGACGCAAAGAAAACTTACGAAGGGACCCCTCCGGGCGGAGATGAGATACACATAATGTTAGATATATATGGAATTGGGATACTTATAGGACCTGGTTCTGCGATTGCAAACGGGTTTAAAGATCCGATAAGCTGCGAGGTTCGATTTACCGATTATAATGAATTTACCAGAGCATATGAAGTTTTGAGCCAGAACGCAAAAAGTAATTCTCTGGAAGGCCCATATCCCTGGGCTGCAAAGTTAGGTCTCATAGAAGATAAGTTTGGTGTCGGCTGGGCGCTTTACTATAATGAGTGAAGCTGTTCTTGTTATGATCACATTGAGTGTAGATACATATTCATTATCTGATGTAATGTCTGTGGTGCCGCATTTTTATGAATTATTAATAAAGGTTTCCGGACATTTATTTCTCCCGGCTGATTTGCCCGAGGTGATAATATCAGGAAACCCTTATTGATGCGGCGTTGAAATATTATAAATTTGGTCATAAGAATAATAAAAGGTATTATCAAGATATCAAACTCAAGCCACGTCGAGCGTGTGGTGATGATTGATGAATTAAGGTTCTATAATAAATGTTGGGGTTCATGAAATAGAATTCCAACATTTTTCACTAAATTTGGATAAAGATATAGAGCATAACGTGAAAATCCTGTAAAATGTAAAGCGATCAAACCCACATTTAAGGAGGTTCACATTATGCCCTACACTGATTATATAACAAAAATACTCGGTTTGGAAGATGCAATTATCTTAAAAGTTGAGGAAAATGAAAAGCAACACGACATCTATTTTATGATGCAAAGACGAGCGCACACTTGCCCAGTATGTGGTCTTGAAACAATACGTGTCCATGATTATAGGTGGCAGAAAGTAAAGGATCTAGCCGCGTTTGGGAAAACAACAGTTCTTCACATCCGGAAAAGACGCTATGTTTGTAAGCATTGCAATAAGAGGTTCTTTGAAACGATCCCATTCTTACCCAGATATCATAGAGTCACGACCCGTTTAGTAGCACACGTAATTGGCTCCTTTTCTGATTTGAAGTCCATAAAGGACATAGCAAAGGAACATAATATATCTTCTACAACTGCAGCAAGATATTTTTCGTTAGTGGAATACAAATGCAAATCACTTCCCGAAGTCCTATCCATTGATGAATTTAAGGGTAATGCCGGTGGTCAAAAGTATCAATGCATTATTACTGATACAAAGAAACGCAAAGTGTTAGATATTCTCCCAAATAGGAAACAGGAAGCCCTTTTAAGATATTTCAGCTCATTTAGTACAAGAAATAGTGTGAAGTATGTTGTAATGGATATGAATCGATCCTATTTGGAAATAGCCAAGACTTGCTTTCCACAGGCAACAATAGTCATTGATAAATATCATGTGGTAAGGCAAGTAATTTGGGATTTTGAAAAAGTTCGTAAGGCTGAACAGCAGAATTTTTCTGACTATCGACGAAAGTACTTCAAACGAAGCAGGCGGCTGCTATTAAAAAATCCAATGTACCTTAAGCCGGAAGAAGTTGCTCAAATAACTGAAATGCTTAAAATATCCCCAAGGTTACGTGAAGCCTATTTTCTAAAGAACAAGTTTCTCGAATTTATGAGGTCAGAGAATCGTGTGCAAGCAAAAGAAAGATTGGCTAAGTGGTTGCTTCTTGCCGAATTCTCGAACCTACCTGAATTTAAGACAAGTCTTACCGCTATACATAACTGGGATCAATATATCTTGAATGCTTTCGATTGCAGATATACTAACGGTTTCACAGAAGGATGTAACAACAAAATCAAAGTATTGAAGAGAATATCATTTGGTGTTAGAAATTTTTCTCGATTTAGAAATCGTATACTTCACATAATGAATTCTCAGGTTGCCTAAAGTATGCTTTCAATGACATAATTATTCCCCTCCCTCCCACCCAAGAGTAATATTCTGTACCACTATCGTGAAAAACAAGGTAGATGGCAGAATGGGTAGGCGGAACGGGGATGATTGTCACGTGCAATCTTGCTCAATTGCGTATCTTGATGGTTTCATAGGTTGATTACATGGTTGTTTTACAAAGCAAGATCCGGTAAGCAATCATTGTTACCTACCGGATCATATTTTTACTTATGCTCTACCCCAACAATTGACGAAGAGCCACTGTTTTCGCTTACCATCTATTGTCGAGCACTGCGGCGTATAGCACAAACCCTCTTAGGTTTTCACCTAAGAGGGTTTGTTTGCGAATGCATCTAGTAGTTTCTACTATTTGCAGTTCATATTAATCTTGGAGAATCAATCTTCTTAGTAGGTTTTATTCGTACCAGAAGATTACATACTGAGCGGTACCGCTAGTAGCAAGCACAGAAGCCTTCAGGGTTTTGGAAGGAACTAAAGTGAAGTCAGCTTCTTCAAGCTTAGTAACTGCACCGCTAGCATTCAATGTTGCCTTATAAATCTCTGTGTCTTTCGTAATATTATACAGAGTATTATTTGCAACAAAATATGTGCTTTCAGCAATTGCTACTTCAACAGCAGCTCCAAGTGTCTTGGGTGTCAGCTCATAGTATCCATTTGACTCAGCTACTGAATAGAGGCCTACAGTAAACGCAGTGTCATCAGTCGTCTTAATTGTTGTTGCTTCCCCATTTACAAACACGTCGTAAGTATATACTGTTGTTGGCTCGCCATTTATTACTTCGAGTGTTTGAACAGGTGTTGCATTATAAAGGTATGCATAGGATGCAGGTCCAGTTACACCAACATACGCGGAAGGAACTGCCATCGCTTGAACGACTTTTTTCGCATTCGCTTCATAATATACGTTTACAGCGCTTGCCGTCTGTGCGTTATTGTAGCCAACTGCTACACCATAATCTTTAATGCTTATAATTTTTCCGTCCCCATCTTTCTCTACATCATAGTAGAAGAAGACAGTGTTTGCACTAATGTAGTGTGTAGTATTTCCGAGCTCAACAGTTACGCTCTTTGCGGTTACTGTCACGTTGTTTGCTTCGTTGAAGTAATGTGTATTTACTCCTTCAACTTCATAGGTATCATTTTTATCAATTACAGTGGTAATTTTGCCGTTATCGTTCATGATATACTTAATCAAGTCACCTTTACCAAGAGCATCATCCTGAGCCTTTCCTCTGTTTGTGACAAGATCAAATACACCAACAGTTCCGTCTGCTAGGAGTAATTTTGCCTTAGAGCTTGCTGCTGTATCTGTCCAGGAATTTGCCGGATCAAAGCGGTAGTCGAGGACTAGAGCATACTCATAGAGTGTTGGCAGTTGAACTGGACCAGTAATGTGAACTATATAGCCAGCATTGTCGAGGTAATAAGTTGAATCTGTGCTGCCGAGTACAGGATTATTTACAGTTGTTCCATCAAGCTCTGATTTCTCAAAGGCTACACCGTCAATGTAGTACTTAGAGCCAGCTACTGCTGTTACAGTGCCTTGAACAGATTCAGCTAGTTCAATATTGTAAGTACCTGTTGGGTCTACATAGAAGAGAACTACATCATCCTTAGCAAGGTTTTCGTAACCAGGTACATACTTAACATCAACTTCTCCTGTAGTAACGTTTTTGATTTCTACTTTTCCTTTATTAGCTACAGGATCAGCACCAACTACTGCTACAGTCTTTTTTACAATAGCAATTTTGTCGGCTTTGCCGTTGTAGTTTCCATCAACAAAGTTTACAATTACGCCCTTTGTTTTTGGGTCTGCTACCACAGTGGTATCGACTGCAGTAAACGCTGTATTATCTTCTTTAGCAATAGCAGTAACTACTTTATAAACTTTGCCGTCATTAACAATGTATTCGCCAGCAGCATATTCTTTCCCTGTAGCATATGCAGTAGCTTCAAAACCATTGTAGAAGTATGCTACTGAAGCATCAAGTTCAGCGATAAAATAATCACCGTACTTGTCATGCAGATCAGCTATAGCAATTCCATCCATGCTTGTTCCAAGAACATTCTCAGCAACAATGAAGCTCGATACAGGCTTGCCATTGCTCAGCCATGTGTATCCAGTTACGCCATTTACAGTAGATGTAACATCATCCAAACCGTACTTCTGCTTGCCAATGGTGTACTCATCATCATTTACAAGCTCATAGGTCTCAGTATCTTTGCTGTATTTAACCTGAGCAACTTTTGTCAATCCGTTAAATACATAGAGAGCAGCCTCTTCACGAGTTGCGGGAACGCTGTAGTTGGTCTGTTTTGAGCCTTCAAAAATATTGTGGTCAATTGCATCGATAGCAACTTTAAGTGCCCAGTTGGATCCAACATACTCGTTGTTTCTGCCATAGCCAGCTGCTACGAGAAGCATCTTTGCAAGTTCAAGACCAGTTACGTTGCCGTTCGGGTCAAACTTGCCAGCGCCTTTTCCGTTAATAATGCCCTGGCTTACGCAATACTCAATGTACGGAGCAGCCCAATGGGTTGCCGGAACATCGGTAAAGCTTGATGTTCCCTTCGGAAGCATCTCTGCTACTTTCGGAGTAAGAATTGCGTATGTAACC
>ENA-OWPA01001363-OWPA01001363.1-bioreactor-metagenome-genome-assembly--contig:-NODE-1363-length-16515-cov-3.240540_pt1 | contig 16515 bp, 11 predicted proteins | sample MGYA00238139_ERZ651803 | MGnify/ENA primary metagenome ERZ651803 (study PRJEB26909, sample SAMN07631231) | bioreactor metagenome | isolation source: Switchgrass digestor | place: USA: Dartmouth...
AAGGATATAATGAAGTCAATAAAAGAATTAAAAAGAAGCGAAGAAGATAATGATAAAAATGATGAAGACAAGATAAATATATTGAATAAGCCCAACAAAGACAATAATGAGTCAAATAAGGATAATGACCAAAATAACAGTAATGTTAAAAGCAGAGACATAGGCAATAATAAGGGCAAAAACAACAACCGCAATAACAATAGTAACAAAGACAGTGATGACAATAGCCCAAGCAAGATAAGCAACAAAAGTAATAAAAACAATGATAAAAGCCGTGATAATATAATAAATATCAAAGTTAGCAAAGATGATGCTGATAACCGGAATAACATGAAAAATAACAAATGTAATAGAGACGATGATAAAAGCCTTGACAATAAGATAAATAACAAAGGTAATAAAAATGCTGATGACAACCGAGACAATAAGGTAAACAGCAAAAGTAATAACGATGCTGGCAGCATCCGTGGCAATAAGGTAAAAAACAAAAGTAATAACGATACTGGTAATATCAGTAACAACAGAATAAACAACAAAGGCAATAACAACGCTGGTGGCAGCCGTGACAATAAGATAAATGCCAAAGATAATAAAAATGCTGATAACAACCGTTATAATAAGAACTATAACAAGCAAAACAAAGGCAAATAAAAAGAATTTTAATAAATTTAGGTAAGAATAAAAAGTTTAATCCCCAGGGTAATAAAATATAAATGCGTCAAAAAAGCTTTATTGTTAACTTTAAATAAAGCTTTTTTACTTTTTTAACTGCTTTTTTATAGTCTTTTTTAAGACATTTCAAAAAAAGTTTATGACTAAAAGCTACATGTTTATTTTTTAAATTTAACTTTTCAAACTTTAACTCAATATTAAAGTTGTTGCTGTTCAAAGCTCTCTATGTAGTTCAAAAGAACCTTTTGAAGTTTATTGTCAAAAAAATCTTAAATCTACTTTACGTCGTTTGACAAATATTTTCTGGTGGCAACGGTTATAATCAGTGCTGCAAATAAAATCATGGGGGGTACAAATGATGAGGACTGAGACTTTACAGTATGGAAAAACAACAGGTATATTGGGTGAAAGGAAAAAAACAAAAGGCAAAAATACTATTGAATTGTTAACATCAAAAAATAACCTTGTATTTACATCATTGGCGTTTTTTTTAGGCAGAGCCTTTATTGCAGGCGGGATGATGCCATTTGGGATATCATTTTTTGCCGCTGCTGCAGGCGCTGACGTAAGTATGACATCTATAGCGGTATCTGTACTGATAGGGATGCTAACTGCAGGTGCTGGTTTAAAGATATTCCAGGCTGCAGCCTACATGGCGCTTTTTAGCATATTGAATATTTTGTTTAAGAATAAGAGCTCAAAACATGTTATCAGCTGTGCTCTAATGGCATTTTTCAGCACACTTTTGCCACAGCTGATTTTAGTGTTTATAAATGGATATTTGCTATTTGACATGCTTAAAGCATTTTTGTTCTCTTTTATTGTGTTCTTACTGGTGTTTATATTCAGAAATGCAGCATCGTTGTTAGAAAACAGAAAAAGCATTTATACTGCTACAAATGAAAGAATTATCAGTTTTGCAATAACTATGGCTCTGGCTGTATCCGGACTGGGAGCTATAAGCCTTTTAGGGATAAATATCAGAAATATTCTTTGCATTATAATAATTTTGATATTGAGCTACAAATCAGGCATAGGTGTTGGCGCGTCAATAGGTGTAGTTGTGGGTTTAATTGTGAATATGTCGGGTAAAACAACTCCTCTTATAATAGGATCCTATGCATTTTGCGGACTGCTTTCAGGACTTTTCCGAAACCTTGGTAAATTAGGGTCCTGCCTTGGATTTGTTATGGGAAACGCAATGCTGACACTTTATTTGAATGGTTCTACCGACATATTAATTCATCTTGGTGAGATAGTTGTTGCTGAAATTGTATTTATGATAACACCAAATAAATTTTTGGACTTTGTATCTTCAACTTTTATTAAAAAAGGCATTTCAAATACTTCACTGGACTCTTGCAGCGCGCGGGTAAGAGAAATAACAGCTGCCAGGCTGAATAAATTTGGAAAAGCATATGGGGAACTGGCTGCTACCTTTACAGATTTACCCCAGACCAATGTTACTGCCAATAGCCAGGACATAAACGTGATGTTTGACAGGGTTGCTGATAAAGTTTGCAAAGATTGCAGCCTTTGCAGACATTGTTGGGACAGAAATTTTTATGAGACATACCAGGTAATGTTTAAAATTGTGGAACGACTTGAGTCAAAAGGCTGGCTTGGAGCGGAAGATATACCTCAGTCGTTTATAGACAGATGTGAAAGAGTGAATGAGTTTATAAATGCAGTTAATAATGAATATGAAGTGTTTAAGCTGAATATGGTATGGAAGAGCAGACTTGGAGAGAGCCGGCGCCTAATATCGCAGCAATTCGAAGGCCTGTCAAAGGTTATATATAATCTCGCTTCTGAAATTAGTGAAAACGTGCACTTCAAAGTGGATCTGGAAGATGCTCTGTTAGTAGAACTGGACAAAGAAGGCGTAAAAGTAAATGAAGTCTCGGTGATTGAAAACAGGTGGGGTAAATATGAGATAAAGGTTTCCCACAGTGGGTGCGGAGGCAGAAGAAACTGCATTAATACCATTGAAAAGGTTATTTCTGCAGTCATGGACAGGAAAATGGTGAAAGAGAGCAGTGAATGTTTCAGAAACTATTCTGACGGGTCATGTACAGTTAAATTTGTGGAGGAGGAGGCCTTTAGGGTAACAACAGGTGTCGCCAGAATTTCAAAACATAAAAGTTCTACGTCGGGAGACAGTTACACTTTCTTCAGTACCGGTGATGGAAAGTATATTGCAGCTTTGAGTGATGGTATGGGATCAGGGCAAAAGGCAGCCATGCAGAGCAGAGTAACGATAAATCTTCTTGAGCAATTAATGGAGTCAGGATTTGACAAGGATCTGGCGGTAAAGATGATAAATTCAGTACTTGCTCTAAGGTCAGGAGATGATTCTTTTTCCACTGTTGATTTGTCAATAATAGATTTGTATGAAGGCAAGGTTGAATTTGTAAAGGTAGGAGCAGTGCCCACATATATAAAAAGGCCTGACAGAGTGGAAATGGTTAAGTCAGCTTCACTGCCTGCCGGATTATTCAGCAATATAGATATAGAACTTGTGCATAAAAAAGTTAACAGTGGAGATTTTGTAATTATGGTGACGGATGGAATTGAAGACTGCTTTGGAGAAAACACTGATTATGGAAAGAGTCTCAAGGACTTTATCCAGAGCATAGACAGTGTAAACCCCCAGGAGATTGCAGATTTGATATTAGACAGAGCATACAAAAATTCCAATGGGATGCCGGCAGATGACATGTCTGTAATTGTGGCAAAAGTTTGGGAGAGTGCAAAAGTATAATTTTCACGTTTTTTTCATAAACTACCGTATATAAGGTGCTGGACATGTTCAGAATGAGAAATGCGTTAAGAGGAATACAGTGTCTTTGCACAAAATATGTATAAAGCTTTACGGAGGTTTATATGGTAAGCGGAGTCACTAAAAAAATCGTTGTACTAAAGGATATACCATCTAATTTAATTGAAGAAGCTATTTTAATATTAAAAAATGATTATGATATAAAAAATAGCTCTGATATAGGAAAATTGTCACTTGCTAAAGAATTCAGCGAAAATGGAAAAAAGAAAAAGGATGATTTTCTGCTGAATGAGGCTCAGTCAATTATAGACAATTATATAAAAGAATGTAAACAACAGGCAGAACTCAGGCGTGATGCCTGCATCGAAAAAAATAAACTTCGAAAGTTATTCTCGGTAAATACTGTAATAAATCTCATATTAACAAGCAGTATAATACTTTTTATTCTGTTGTTAACAAAACTGTTTTAGGTCAGGCATGTCCTTTATATAAGCCTCTGAAGCAGCTATAAAAAATATATTTATAATTTTACTGTTGATTTCAATCCCGGCAATTGTGTTATACTATAATAAAAGTTATGGTATAGCAGATTAAAACTACATTATGGGTGACGGGAGACAATACTATGAAAATTTCGGACATGCTCCTTCTTCCAAAATCAATGTATCAGAAAACTGATGGAAAGAAGGTTACACTGTACATAGGCATATTTCTTATTGGACTTGTTGATATTGCATTTAACCTGTTTTTTAACTGGCAGGATATTTTTGGCGGTAAGGCCGAAGTAAATTTGATTTTAAATATATTAATTACCCTGTTTTTAGCAGCTATATTAGGCTTTTTAGATGTAACGTTTTTTGCCATACCTCTTTTTGATATATTTAAGAGATTCAAGAAGGAGGAAGAGGTCAGGGAACCGCAAAATATACAGCGTATAAGATTAATGAAAGTATACATGCTGGCACACATTGTTATAGTGCCGGTGGAAGTAATAATTTATGCAATAGCGGGAGATGGCACAAACTTAGATTACAACTTTGCAACATATATTGCAGTTCTTTTGGCACTTATTTTGCCTGTTTGGTTTGCTGCTGCTGTATCAAGGGGTATTAAATCAATTTATAGATTTACGCCTGAGTTCAGGGGCTTAGTCTTTATTCTGGTTTTCATATGGACATATGCTCTTTCCTATGCTTTTGACTTCATGACAGGCTGGCTGATGAAGCTGTTTTTCGCTTTGTGATTTTATGGTTTATAAAGGGATTTAATGGATGCTCATTTTGATGTAAGCTTTTTATAGGGGTGTTGATAATACTGATTTATTGGGTTATAATACAATATGGATTTATAATATAAAAATATTAATGTTTATGCCCCGGTGGCCTAATGGATAAGGTAGTGGATTCCGGTTCCACTGATACGGGTTCGATTCCTGTCCGGGGCGCCATTAGACATAGCGTAGCGAAGCTATAGCGGCGGCTTTCATAATTGAAAGACGCTAATTTTTTCTTTTGGACAGGATGTGCTTATGAAGATAGGAAATGTAGAACTTGAAAACAATGTATTTCTTGCTCCCATGGCTGGTGTTACCGACATGCCGTTTAGAATATTGTGTAAGGAACAGGGATGCGGGTTGGTGTATACCGAGATGGCCAGTGCCAAGGGAATGCACTACAACAGTGATAAGAGTTTTAAGCTTACTGAGATAGATAGCAGGGAAAAACCTGCAGCTATTCAGATTTTCGGTTCTGACCCTGAAATAATGGCAGAAATTGCACAAAAGCTGAATGGGACGGACGCAGCTATAATTGATATTAATATGGGATGTCCTACCCCAAAAATCACAAAAAATGGGGAAGGTTCGGCACTTATGCTCAATACCCGCCTTGCAGGAGAAATAATAAAGGCTGTGGTAAACGCATCAGCAAAGCCTGTAACCGTGAAAATGAGAAAAGGTTGGGATGAAGATAGTGTAAATGCCGTTGAACTTGCAAAAATAGCAGAGGAAAATGGTGCAAGTGCCGTTGCTGTTCATGGAAGGACCCGAAATCAGTTTTACAGTGGAAAAGCTGATTGGGAAATAATTCGCAAGGTGAAGGAGTCGGTATCTATACCGGTTATCGGAAATGGTGATATTTTTGAACCTCGCGATGCTAAGGCTATGTTTGAATATACAGGCTGTGATGCAGTTATGGTAGGCAGAGGTGCACAGGGAAATCCCTGGATATTCAAAAGAATACTTCATTATCTGGAGAAAGGAGAAATTCTTCCTGAACCTTCTCCTTGTGAAAAAATAAATACAATAATGAGACATATGGACATGCTTATTTCACTAAAAGGTGAACGTATGGGTGTGCTTGAAATGCGCAAGCACATAGCATGGTATATCAAAGGCATGAGAAATTCAACAAGTATAAGAGAACAAGTATTCAAGTTGACATCGCCGGACCAGATAAAAGCCCTTTTAAGTAACTACATGAATTCGGAGATATAAGTTGTTTAATTTCCTATGCCTTTATTTAAATTTTTATTTATTCCTGGTTGTTATTTATTAGTTGGAGTTATTATTTATAATTAAAGTTATTATTCATTAATTTAAGCTGTTATCCAATAACAGAAGTTATCATTTATTAACTGATATTAACTGAGGATGTTGCTAATCAACCTGGAAAACTTATAACTGCTTTTATTATTAGTGATAACTTTTGGTTTAGCGCATAATTGGTTTACGCATCTTCTGCCGTGTCAACATCTGATTTGGAATTTCCACTTGTCCCTGAATCTAACTTTTTCAGGGCTTTTTTAATGCCTTCGCATATACCTTCCGCAGCTTTCTGCCTGAAGTCTTCAGAAGTCAAAAGCGCAAAATCAGAAGGGTTTGTAATAAAAGCAAGCTCTACAAGTGCAGAAGGCATCTTCGAATTTTTTAGAACAATTGTCTTAGGACCAGGAATTATACCTCTGTCTTTTGTATTGATAACTTTCATAAGCTCTTCCTGAATAATGGATGCAAATTCTTTGCCCGGAAGATTACCGGCATCTTCATAATCTGAAGGAAAATAATATGTAGATGTTCCATTGACAGAAGTATCATCGAAGTAGTTGCAGTGTATGCTTATAAAAAGACAAGCATCGTTTTCATTGGCAAAACCTATTTTTTCACTGGGTTTCATGAAAGTATCATCGTCTCTGGTAAGCAATGTTTTGATTCCTGCTTCTTCCAATAATTTACCAAGCCTTAATGCTACATCCAGATTTATGTCCTTTTCAAGAACGTCACCATTATTTGATCCAGGATCAACACCACCATGTCCTGCATCTATAACTACAGGCTTGTCATTCAGATAGGATTTTATTTTTTTATCCTTATCTTTAGTTTCGGGTCCTGTCCGGGTGATGCTCCTGTTGCTTTTTTCAGCCGTTATATCTTTACTTTCTTTGACCGGATCAGGGGTTGATGGGCGTGGACGAAGGAATGCATATAAAGTAGAACCTAAAACTAAAATCAGACAAGCAAGTATTGCTATTCTTCTTATGAAAAATTTTTTTCTTCTCTTGTCGGAAAGTGTACTTTTTAATTGCTTAACAAAACCAAAATGTTTGTTATTCGACATGTACATTTATGTTTCTCCATTCTTTTGTAGAATTATATAATTTTATCATCTATATTTGTTAGAATTATACCATAAAAGCTTTCAGAAAAAAGTAAAAAAATTGTGAATAATTGAGAGTGATTTTCATGTTGATTTTAAAAAAGCGGTATAATAGAATATATTCAAGAATATATGTTCGATAATAGTTAATGTGAAAGCGGAGCTTGAATATTAACGGCTAAGGGCCTTTTTCAAAAAGTAAAGTAAGTAAAGCTGCTAATTTGGGGCCTTTGAGCTGATTCTGGCACGGTCATTTAAGAAAGGCTAACTGCCATTATATTACTTATATTGATTCTACTGTTGCGGTCTTGCGGAATTTATTCCCGGAAGATACAACATGGCAGTTAAGTATGATAGGAGTGGGATCTTGTGAATCTGGAACAGATGCTCGATTATATAAAGTCCTCGAATGCGATTATGGACAATGTCACAAAGTGGGTGGAAATACCTTCCCGGGAGGCTAAATATTCCGAAATACCCGATTGTGTTGATCCACGTATTAAAAAAGCTCTTTCGGAAAGAGGAATACAAAAGCTTTATTCACATCAGGCTTCAGCCATAGAAGAGATCGAGAAAGGCAAAGATGTTGTTGTAGTAACTCCTACAGCATCGGGCAAGACTCTATGCTATAACATTCCTGTCCTCAATGCCATATTGAGGGACCCTAATTCAAGGGCTATTTTCCTGTTTCCCACAAAGGCACTGTCCAGAGACCAGATGACGGAGCTGCACGAGCTTATAACAAAAGCTGAAATTGACATAAAGACATATACATATGATGGGGATACGCCTCAGTCAGCGAGGAAAGCCATAAGACAGGCAGGACATATTGTAGTGACAAATCCTGACATGCTTCACAGTGGTATACTGCCACATCACACTAAATGGACGAAATTATTTGAGAATCTTAAATTTGTGGTTATAGATGAAATACATCATTACAGGGGTGTGTTCGGCAGTCATCTTGCAAATGTTATAAGACGGTTAAGGCGGATATGCAATTTTTACGGTTCCAATCCCCAATTCATATGCTGTTCAGCAACTATTGCAAACCCAGCTGAGCTTGCGTCCAGAGTGATTGGAAGCGATGTGGTATTAGTTGACAACAACGGAGCACCTTCCGGTAAAAAGCATATTATTTTATATAACCCTCCTGTCGTAAACAAAGAGCTTGGCATAAGAAAAAGCAGCCTGCTGGAAGCAAGAAAAATTGCGGAAATGCTTATAAGAAACGATATACAAACCATCGTGTTTACAAGAAGCCGCCTGAGTGTAGAAGTACTGGTTACGTATCTGAAAGATATATTTCACGGGAAGATGGGTTTGGAAAGCAGAGTCAGAGGATACAGAGGAGGGTATTTACCCAATTTGAGACGGGAGATCGAGCAGGGACTAAGAAGCGGCGAGATTACAGGAGTTGTTTCCACCAATGCCTTGGAGTTGGGTATTGATATAGGAAGCCTGGAAGCATGTGTTATCTGCGGATACCCAGGCAGCATAGCCAGCACATGGCAGCAGGCCGGAAGAGCAGGCAGGCGAAGCGGCGTATCTGCGGTATTTATGGTGGCAAGCAGTAGTCCACTTGATCAATACATTGTAAACAATCCGGACTACTTTTTTGGAAGAAGTCCGGAGTACGGCCTGATAAACCCTGACAACCTGGTGATACTTTATAATCATATGAAATGTGCCGTATTTGAACTGCCTTTTGAAGACGGGGAGAAATTCGGCGTCGAGACTACAGATGAAATACTTGCATACATGGAGGAAGCAAAGCTGGTAAGGCATGTGGGCAGCCGCTGGCATTTTATGTCGGACGTTTTCCCTGCTGATGACATCAGCCTTAGAAGTGCATCAAATGAGAATTTTATAATAATAGATATATCCGAACCGCAACATAGGGTTATTGGGGAAGTTGACAGATTCAGCGCACCAATGCTCATTCATGAGGAAGCTATTTACATTCATGAAGGACAGCAGTACCAGGTTGAAAAACTTGATTTCGATGATAAAAAGGCATATGTAAGAAAAGTTGATGTCGATTATTATACTGATGCAAATCTGGCTGTAGATCTTAAGGTTTTAGATGTATTTCGGGAAGAAATGGACGGAAGAATACAAAAGAGTGTCGGTGAAGTTATGGTAACCGCGCTGGTTACTATGTTTAAGAAGATTAAGCTGTATACCCATGAAAATATCGGTTCCGGACCTGTAAACCTGCCGGAAATTGAAATGCACACCACATCTTACTGGATAGCTTTTCCGGAAGAAAGTGAGATAGGTATTTCAAAAAATGATATGCAGAATGGGCTTTTAGGATTGTCAAACATCATTGCCAACGCAGCGCCCATTTATCTCATGTGTGACCCAGGTGATATTAAGGTGGTTTACCAGGTTAGATCCACATTTACACAAAAGCCCTCTCTTTATATTTATGATAATTATCCGGGAGGGATTGGATTCAGCGATAAGCTGTATGAGCTGCACAGAGAACTTTTTACCGCGGCCAGACAAATGATAGAGCAGTGTCCCTGTGAACAGGGCTGTCCGTCATGTGTTGGGCCTGTGGAGGAGTTTTCAGGCAGCGGGAATCCTAAGAAGACAACTTTGAAAATGATTGATTTGGTTTTGGAGGACATATGTACCAGGACTTAAAAAGCAAGCTCGAAATGTATAAAAAGAGCTTGGCTGAAAAAAATGATTCTGTTACAAGACCGTACCAACCGGTAAACAATAAAAATGATATAGATAAACTTCTGGACGGATTTATATGCAATAATGGCGAAGGTTCCTGTTTTGTAACAGAGGAAAGGTATCCTGCATCATATATTTATGGCGGGTGCAGTATAGGGAATACGGAAATGCTCAACACTGATATTTTAAAGAAAGTTTGCTGTGAGATTCATAATGATATGGGTGTGGGGGATTTTTTGTTTCTTGATACTGAGACTACCGGACTTTCCGGGGGAACAGGCACTGTAGCATTTCTGATTGGAACGGGATTTTTTGAAACGGGAGAATTTGTACTGCGCCAGTTTTTTATGAGGGATTATGATGAAGAACCGGCTATGCTCACTGCACTTAACGAGCTGTTGTCAAAATATAAGGGGCTTATAACGTTTAACGGCAAAGCTTTTGATTGGAACCTGCTTCAGACGAGATTTATTTTTAATAGAATTAAGCCATCGATGAGTGAACCTGTGCATCTGGACCTTCTGTTTCCCACAAGAAAAATATGGAGGCTTAAGCTGGAAAGCTGTTCTCTGACGTCAATAGAGGAAAATGTACTTGAAGAATACAGGACGGATGATATTCCCGGTGCTATGATACCTTCAGTATATTTTAAATATCTTGAGAACAAAGATGCAAGGGATATAAAGCGAGTAATAAAACATAACAAGTTGGACATACTGTCAATGGTGTCACTTTTAAACAGGATATGCTCAATGCTTCTAAATCCGTTGGTGGAGACCGATGGAGACAGAGAACTTCTGGGGGTAGGCAAAATATTTGAATCAAGTGGTGATTATCAGAATGTCATAGACTGTTTTGAGGCATGTATGGGATCCGAAAGTGTCATGGTGAAGGAATCTGCTTCAAAAAAACTATCCCGCATATACAAGAGAAGCAAAAATTATCAAAAGGCTGTTGAGCATTGGAACAATATGTTGAAAGACCCGTCTATCCCCAAAATATTTCCCATGATAGAGCTGGCAAAGTATTATGAACACATAGAAAAGGACCCTTTCAAGGCGCTGGAAATTGTAGAAGAGGCTGTTAGAATAAGTGCCGGAATGGGTATTATGAATAACATATATCATAAAGATTTGAAAAAAAGGCTTGAACGGCTTAGGAGAAAGACGGGGAGTGTTAAAAATGCATGATGTGATAAGAAATAATGATAATGAGAATAAAAGCAATCTTTATGGAAAACCGGCATCTGCATCGCAGATAGAGATGACAGAACTGGTCCTCCCAAACGATACCAATATATTGGGTAATCTATTGGGAGGAAGACTTATGCATTGGATAGACATTGCCGGAGCTATGGCAGCTTCCAGACACTCTGGCAGGGTTGTGGCAACTGTTGCCCTTGACAGCCTTGATTTCAGGCATCCTTCAAGAATGGGAGAGTTGGTCATACTGAGAGCAAAACTTACATGGGTTGGCACAACTTCAATGGAGGTTTTAGTAAAAGCATATGCGGAGAATTACAAGTCTGGGAGCGTTATTCTTACAAACAAGGCATATGTAACATATGTGGCACTTGATGAAAATGGAAGGCCAACTCCGGTACCACCGCTGATTGTCGAGACAGAGCAGGAAAAAAAGGAATTTCTTGAGGCTGAGCAGCGAAGACGTGAGCGCCTTAAAAGAAAGCAAAATGAATCTTTTTAGTAATTTAAGCTAATTTGTTGTGCTGGCATTTCGATAGCATAAGTTCCGAGCCTGAGAGCTAATAAGCTCATTACATGGCAAATCGATTGGCTTGTGTTAAAGGATACTTCCTTATCCTTTACTTCAATAATTATTTCAAATACTTCGATGATTGTCTCAAAAGCTCTCCACAATGCTATCTAATTACCTGGCACAACAAGCTAACTTAAGTATAATTAGCTATCTGTCATAAGTATGCACTTCTGAAAATATTAATAAAAAGAACATATTTTTTTAAAGAACATATTTTTAAGAGGTTGCAATGTCTAAGAAATCATTTTTCAGTGGTGCTATAATACTTATGATAGCAGGGCTCATTGTAAGAGTCTTGGGGTTTATATACAGAATATATCTTTCAAACCTTATTGGGTCTGAAGGTATGGGCCTTTTTCAGCTTATTTCGCCCGTATATTCTCTGATAATTCTTACTCTTACCTCCGGAATATCCATAGCGGTATCAAAGATGGTTGCTGAAGAAGAGGCCAGAGGACATTATATTAATTTAAGAAGGATCACCTCCTGTGCAGCTGTGTTTGTAATTATTTGCGGTATTATTATATCCCTGCTTATTGCATTAAATGTTGATTTCATTGTAAAAACTATTTTAAAAGATGACAGAACCTACTTTTCTCTGCTTTTACTCTTGCCCAACATCCCGGTTATTGCAACCGCTTCTGCTCTAAAAGGATATTTTTACGGTACACAGGATGTCGTACCGACGGCAATTTCACAGATTGTGGAGCAAATTGTGAGAATAGGCCTTGTTTTATTGATGGCCTCATACTTTCTTAAACTTGGGCTGGAGTACGCATGTGCCCTCGCTACAGTGGGTATGGCTATAGGGGAAGTTTCCAACCTTGCGGTGTTATATATAATATATCTTGTAAAAAAGAAGAAAAGTAAACCTTTGTCAAGAGCAGGCATTTTGCGAAAAAGGCTAATTTTTAAAAATATGATAACCATAGCGGCCCCTATATCTTTCAACAGGTTTATCACCTCTATAATGGGTGCAGTAGAATATATAATGATACCAAGGATGTTAGTGACGGGTGGAAACGATTATCAGACCAGTATTGCACTGTACGGTAAGCTGACAGGCATGGCAATGCCCCTTATTTTCTTCCCGTGTATTGTAACATCATCCCTTGCTACAACTCTTGTACCTGCAATTTCAGAAGCAATTTCCCTTAAAAACTTCAGAGCGGCAAATTACAGAATTTCAAAGTCAATACAGATAACCTTTGTACTTGGTTTTATGTTTTCTGCAGTTTTTATGTCATATCCCAATGAAATCGGAAGCATACTTTACAAAAATGAAGATATAGGATGGATACTTAGTTTGCTCTCATTTACCTGCGTTTTTGTCTATCTGCAGCAGACTCTTTTGGGCATAATGAACGGACTTGGCAAACAGGGGATTTCCCTCAGAAACTCTTCAATAGGGTATATAATAAGAATATGTTTTGTATATTTTTGCGTTCCCAAGTACGGTATCAAAGGGTATATATGGGGTATGATTATCAGTCTGGCAATTGTATGCATACTCGATTTATATACAGTCTCTTCAGTTACGGGGATGCATATTGACATTAGAAATTGGATTTTTAAACCGGGAATTGTGGGAATTGCTGTTCTTGCTGCAGCTAAATATATATTCAGCTTTTCTACAATTTTCACGGACAATTACATTATTAATGTGATACTTGCCGTAGCGGGTAATTTGCTTATAAGTCTGGCTCTGAACACTATAACCGGTGCTCTGGAAAAGGAAGAATTATTGAGATTAGTGGGATTCAAAAAATACCAAAATAACATGAAACTGTGAGCATTATTCAGATATTTTCACAAAATAAAAGAATTTGCCAATTAAAGGTCAGATAAGGTCAAAAATTAATTTTGCAATAATACTATTGGTGTGTAATAATGTAATCGAAGGTCAAAGATAGTCAAAGACAGACAAACAATAAATCAGTATAAATATTTTGGAGGTGTCATGTATGTTTGGACTTACACCATTCAATCGGAGAGAAAATAATTTGACGAGGAGAGATCCCTGGGGCATCAGGTCGGTATTTGAAGATTTCTTTGATGACGTGTTTTTTCCTGGCTTTTTTACGGCCGGCAGTTCAATTAGAGCCGATATACGTGAGACAGATAAGGAATATATAATTGAAGCAGAAATTCCCGGAGCAAGAAAAGAGGATATCAAGCTTGATCTAAGGGATGATGTGCTGACAATATCAGTACAGCGCAACGAAGTAATAAACGAAGAAAGAGAAAATTACATCAGGAGAGAAAGAAGATACGGCGCTTGCAGCAGAAGTTTCTATGTAGATAACATTAGGCATGAAGGCGTAAAAGCAAAGTACAATGATGGAATTCTTACCATCACACTTCCTAAGGACGAAAACCGTAAGAACAACGGACACAGAATTGAAATTCAATAATTAATCGACATAAATGTTGACATTCAGACGCTTAGGTGGGGACACCCCGATAATTCAGGCGGCAAAGGGATAAGGGGTGTCCCCCATTATTTTTGTTTTTTGGAAAACCTGGCAAAGAATATTCCTTACTCAGAGCAAAGGAACTCTCCTATTTTCAATTTTGCTGCTTTGCAGTCGTGAAATCATATCACACAATTTCTTAATACCATCTTCAATCTGCTCTATATATACAGATGCAAAGCTTAGGCGTATGTTATCAAGCTTTTGTACGTGTGGACTGCTGTAGAAAATTCTGCCCGGAGCAAAGACAATATCTTCCGATGCTGCCTGTCTGATAAGTGTCTCAATGGGAAAGCCGTAAGGAAGGCTGAGCCATATGTTCAGACCGCCTCCCGGCCTGGAAAACTTAACACTGGCAGGCAGATAACTGTCAAGTGCCTGGTTGATTTTAAAATATCTTTCCTTATATATATTGAACATAAATTTAAAATGCTTATCCCAGTATCCTTTTCTGATGTAGAGGTCAAAGGCCCGCTGAATTAAGCCTGAAGTGGATATATCCGTTGTATGCTTGGCCTGAAGAATAATGTTTGTCAATTTGTATGGAACTATCATGAATCCAAGTCTCAAGCCCGGCATAAATATTTTTGAAAAACTCTTTATGAATATGACCCTGTCATGTGTATCAATAGCCTTCAGGGGCAGATAATTCCTGCCTTCAAAGTCAAGATCGCTTACATAATCATCTTCCAGTATATAAAAATCATACTTAACCGATAAATCTATAATTTCCCTTCTTTTATTATTACTGTAAGAGTATCCCGTAGGATTCTGAAAAGAAGGAATGGAATATACAAGCTTTGGACGATATTTCTTTATGTTGTATTCAAATATGTCAAGGTCAGGTCCGTCCTCCAGCATTTCAATGTCTACTATATGTGCACCTCTTGATTTAAACACGGCAAGCGCACCTGTATAAGTCGGGCTTTCAGTAACTACATAATCACCCTGAGCAAGAAGTGCCTTTGAAATTATATCTATACCCTGCTGAGCACCTGAGATGATTTGAATGCTTTCAGGCGTGGCTGTTATATTTGATTTACGCAGTATCCCAAGTATTGATTCCCGAATTGGATAAAAACCCTGGCTGTCCTGATACCCGAAGGCATTTCCCCTGTCACGCTCAAGCACTTCGTCAAGCACTTTTCTGAAATCTTCTACAGGGAAAAGATCCGGTGTGGGAGTGGCGCTGGCAAAGTTAACAGTGTCAGGCCCTACTTTTATTTGACCGTTGCTTATCAAGAATACATCATCCTGCTGATAAAGCTCGTCGGAAATTGGATTTACGTCAGCTGAAGCATTATTATATGCTGCGGGTATACTGCGGGATACAAAAGTACCGCTGCCTTGCTTCTTATATACATATCCTTCGTTTTCCAGCAGCTTTAATGCAGAAACCACTGTTACCTGGTTTATTTGAAGCAAATCCCTGAATTGCCGTACTGAAGGCAGCTGAAAATCAGGCAACAAAGTGCCCTGGAGTATCATTTCCTTTAAAATATTGTATAGCTGAATATACATGGGTATTTTAGATTTTTTGTCAAGTTTTATGGAATCAAGAAGTCCTGAAACATCACTCATGAAAACATCTCCCTATAAACCGGATATTATAAGCAACAGATTATCCTTTGCACAATCAATAACTGTATCGATACAATTTTAGCAAAATAAATACAAAGTGTAAAGGAAAGGGCAATAGGGGAGAACCGTCCCCATTGCATACCCATCGCACAATGTGGGGAATTGTCTCTATCCTACAGAACCATAGCCAGCATACAGGGGGAAAACCATACCTTCCGAAAACAGCGCAGCCCCCGGCGCAGACGAAATAACAAACCCTATTTGACTATTGCTGTGCTGGTGATATAATTATTTGAAAATAAAATGATTATCAAAAAACTAGCGGAAGGATATGCAAAATAGATGAAAAGTACAGCAAAAACAGTTGGATTAGTAATGTTCATTACGATATTTTCAAGACTGTTGTCTCTTGTGAGCAATATGGTCTATATCGCTTTTTTTGGCATTAATCTTTATATGGATATATATTCATATTCACTACAGCTTCCCAACATCATTTTCAACAGTTTCGGGACTGCTCTGGTGACAGTGGTTATACCTATATTTGCTGGGTATATTGCGACAGAAGAGAAAGACAGGGCTTACAAATTTGCCAATAATATTACAAGTCTTTCGGTAGTTTTCACCATGGGACTTACTCTGCTTGGGATTGCGGTTGCTCCGTTTATTATATCTCTTACAAGGTTCAGATTTGAAGGGTTTGACTTTGCTGTTTCTTCCTTACGGATAATGTTTCCGGTAATGATTTTCTATGGGCTTAACTACATATTTCAGGGAATACTTCAATCCATGGGCCGTTACATCATGCCCGCCTTTGTAAGTGTTCCAAGCAGTTTGATTGTTATATTTTATGTTATTTTTCTCGGTAAGAGGTTTGGTGTAA
>ENA-OWPA01001364-OWPA01001364.1-bioreactor-metagenome-genome-assembly--contig:-NODE-1364-length-16508-cov-2.963666_pt1 | contig 16508 bp, 14 predicted proteins | sample MGYA00238139_ERZ651803 | MGnify/ENA primary metagenome ERZ651803 (study PRJEB26909, sample SAMN07631231) | bioreactor metagenome | isolation source: Switchgrass digestor | place: USA: Dartmouth...
TAAGCTAATGGTTGGTCGCTGCATGCCCCCATAACGGACTTTCACCGTCTAGTTAATCGCCATGCGTGGCGCACAAGCAAACGTAGGGAGTTCCCCTAATGTGGGACACTCCCTACGTTTATTTTTCCGCCAACTGCTCAACTACTGCCGTTATTATCTCTAAATCGCTTGAGAGCCTGTCTGTTTATTAAGCTAATTTGCGTAAAGCGCAGTCTATATTTTCTACTTCCTTTAAAATCTGGTTCCAATCTTGACAGCGAATAACCTTAGCCGGCATTTCTCCTTGATTATAGCTGGCATCCATAAGCAGAACAGGTATGCCTGCTTTTGCGATAGCTATGGCATTGTTGAAATCATCTTCCACAAAAAGCTCGATCTTGCGTTCCAAAGCATATTCCGCTTTACTGGTATAACCGGCAAAATAAATCTCAACTTGGGGGATACCATGCTTAGCCATCCAGCGCAAAGTATAATCCTTATCCCCTGGGGTACGGGCTGTAACATAGATTATTTCATGCCCAAGGCTCAGAAGTTTCTCAATCCCTTCCTTGGCTCCCTTAATAGGTTCAGGAATAGTAAGGAGATGTGCAATGTTTTCCACAAAGTACTTCTCCATTTCCTCCCAAGTTACACCAAAGTCCAAATGCATATCACAACTATTTTTTAACTCTTTAATATTGGTACCAAAGTACCGGTTTATTTCTTCAACCCAAACACTATAACTGTCTGATACCACTCCGTCTATGTCTAACCCGATACGCAAGATTTCTTCTCTCCTTTTCTTATCATTATCACTATTTTAAATCACTATTGTAATAATTCAAGTATCTTTCCAATAAGTCATAGCTGCTATTAAAAAAGGGTTTTTTGACATTGCCACTCATGCCGGTGCACAGAGAACAGTTCCATGTCAAGAAACCCTTTAATTATTTATAGATAGAGCAATAAGGTTATAGGGATAGCAATAAGGAGACCAGACTTTAGAGCTTAGACAATTTGGGCAGCTCCAAAGCCGGTGGAAGTTGCCGTTTATGTTCACTTATCTCATGCATTTTCTCAATTTTGGCAGCCACATGAGCGGGAACTTCTTCCCCTATAAGATAGCGATCAATTTGCTCATAGGTTATTCCCATTTCCGTCTCATCAGTTTGGCCTTCCCATAACCCGGCTGTGGGCACCCTGTTAACTATTTTGTCAGGCAGGCCTAACTGTTTGGCCCAAGCTCGCACTTCCGTTTTGGTTAATGAGGAGATGGGCAAAAGATCCACTCCCCCGTCTCCGTATTTGGTGAAATAGCCGGTATAGGATTCAGCCGCATTATCTGTCCCAACCACCAGATAGTTGAGAGAATTGGCTACGGCATATAAGGTGGACATCCGTAAACGAGCCTTAAGATTGCCCTGGCTTAATCTCTCTTCAAAAGTATAGCCTTGGTCGGAGAGCGCGTCCCGGACTGAATTCAGGATGATTTGATGGGCTTGGGTAAGCTCCACGGTGATGGTTTTTATGCCCAATGTCTTCGCAATAAGTTGGGCATCCTCTACATCAATGGCCTGGGATTGGGCCGGCAGAATAACCCCTAAAGAGTTATCCGGAAAAGCTCGCTTGCATAAACCGGCAACCACTGCCGAGTCTACTCCCCCGGAGATGCCCACGACTACCCCTTTGCCTTGGGCTTGCTGAACCTTTTCTTGCAGCCACTTTACAGCTTGGTTAATGCGCTCTTCTAATTCTTGAGGGCTCCACATACTTTTTATCCTCCCTAACAGATTTCAAACGACTCAACTTAATTGACCTTGATTGGCAATGCTAATATCATTGCTAATATTTAAGAGCAATTTCTGCCTGAGCTCAAAAAGTTTGGGCGATAGATCCACGATATAGCGATGAGGGTTAACCAGCCTCCTGATTTCTTCCCAGAAAGTTTCCCTTTCCTTTTGGGCATAAGCCTGAATATCCTTAAGGTCAGGAAGCTCATAGACCCGTTTTCCGCCCCGGAACACGGGAATTAATAAATCTCTGGTCTTAAAATTAGTAAGGGTTTTACGCTTCCAGGTTTCAATAGGATCAAAAATAGTGATGGGCTCCCTGAATTGCTCCTCTTCCAAAGCAATGAGATCCGCCATAGCCATACCCTGTTTATCGTAAAAGCGCACAATCTTTTTGATGCCCGGGTTAGTGATCTTGGAAATATTCTCCGATACTTTCATTTTGGGTACAAAAGTTCCCTCAACTTCTTCGGCGCTTAATTTATAGACTCCTCCTAATGCCGGGGTATCCCTCGAGGTAATCAGATGAGTCCCTACCCCCCAGGAATCTATAGCCGCTCCTTGAGCTTTAATTGCCGCGATGGTATGTTCGTCTAAATCATTGGAAGCAACAATACGCGCCTTGGTCAAACCCGCCTTATCCAGCATCTTCCGCGCTTCCCGGGAAAGATAAGTCAAATCTCCACTGTCTATACGAATCCCCAAGAAGCGATGCCCCTCCGCCTCTAATTCCAAACCGACTTTAATGGCGTTAGGAACTCCGGAGCGTAGGACATCATAAGTATCTACCAACAGAAGGCACTGATCGGGAAAGGCTCTGGCATAGGCACGAAAAGCCTCCAGCTCGCTGGGGAAGCATTGAACCCAGCTATGGGCTTGGGTACCGGCTACGGGAATGCCAAAACGTTTTCCGGCTAAGACATTGGAAGTGGATTGACACCCGCCGATAAAAGCCGCCCTGGCGCCCAATACCCCTGCGTCAGGTCCCTGAGCGCGCCGCAAGCCGAATTCCATGACCAGATCCCCCCCGGCAGCGGCGACCACTCGGGAAGCCTTGGTGGCGATGAGGGTTTGAAAGTTGATTAAATTGAGCAATGCAGTCTCGATAAATTGGGCTTCAAAAATACGTGCTTTCACTCGCAACAACGGTTCGTAGGGAAAAACCATGGTCCCTTCAGGTACAGCATCCAGATCTCCCTGGAAGCGGAAATCTTTCAGCATTTCCAGAAAATCTTCCTGGAAAATGTTTAAACTCCGGAGATATGCTATATCATCTTCGGAAAACTTTAAGTTTTCCAGATATTCCACAACTTGCTCTAAACCGGCAGCTATGGCATACCCTCCACCGCTGGGATTTTGGCGAAAGTAGAGATCAAAAACCGCTACCTTATCCTCATAGCCATTTTGTAAATACCCCTGCATCATGGTTAGTTGATATAGGTCTGTTAATAGTGTTAGCTCTTTCACTGGCTTTAGCCTCCTCTTTATAAGTCCCTTTATCCCCCATTTCATTATAAAACATAGTTTTTTCTTTGGATACTTTTGCTATAGGATTTCTTTGGTAGAAGTTAAATATTTTATCCCCACTTTTGCCTAAACTATCCCCCATTATCCCCGTAAAATTGTGAGTTATTCTGATGTTATCCACAAAGTTATCCACATTATGCACAGGTATAAGTGAGTAATTGTGTATATTGAACCTTGTACTCCTGTATTCCCAACATATTTTAGATGTTTATCCATACCCCGTACCAGTATAATCGCAAGTTATCCACAAGTTTTCCCACTTATCCACACTATCCACTAAGAGTTTAAAAGCTGCTCCATGGCCTTCTCCGTCCACTCAATAGCCTGAGCCACACTTTCCGGAGCGGGACCGCCGGGAAGCTTGCGCTGACGCACACAATATTCCACACTGATACTTTCAAAGAGATCCTCGGCAAAAACGCCGGAGAACTGCTGAAACTCTTCTAAAGTCAGATCCTCCAAACCACAGCCCTTTTTGGAGCAGTAAAGCACCAGCTTGCCAACGATTTCGTGAGCTTCCCGGAAAGGCACATTTTTCTTGGCTAAGTAGTCGGCTAAATCCGTTGCATTGGTAAAACCGCCTTTAGCTCCTTGGGCCATAACCTCTTTATTGACTTTCATGGTTCGCAGCATGGGCTCTACCACCAGAAGGCATTTTTGCACCGTATCTACGGCATCAAAGACCTGCTCTTTATCCTCCTGCATGTCCTTATTATAGGCTAAAGGCAGTCCTTTCATTACAGTAAGCAAAGCCATCAGATCCCCATAAACCCGACCGGTTTTGCCCCGGACTAATTCCGCCACATCTGGATTCTTTTTCTGGGGCATGATACTGGAGCCGGTAGCATAGCCATCATCCATAACGATAAAGTTAAATTCCCCTGTGGACCAGAGAACCAGTTCTTCACACAACCGGCTTAAGTGCATCATAAGGATGGAAGCTGCACTTAAAAATTCTAAGGCAAAATCCCGGTCACTTACCCCATCCAAAGAGTTCCAGGTTATCCCGTTAAAATTCAGCTCTTGGGCCACCATTTCCCGCTTTAAGGGAAAAGTGGTCCCGGCCAAAGCTCCTGAACCCAGGGGTGAAATATTAAGGCGCTTACGGGTATCTTTCAAACGGCCTAAATCCCGCAAAAACATTTGGGCATAGGCCATCATATGGTGAGCAAAGGAAATAGGCTGAGCTTTTTGCAGGTGCGTATAGCCCGGCATATAGGTCTGCTGATGTTCTTTGGCTAAGTTCAGGATTGTTCTCAGGAGGGTTACCAGCAGTTCCTGGGTACGGTCAATTTCTTCCCTTAAAAACAAGCGTAAATCCAGGGCCACCTGATCGTTGCGGCTTCTTCCTGTATGGACCTTCTTTCCCACATTACCGATTCTCTCCGTCAGGAGCTTTTCTACATTCATGTGAATGTCCTCAGCTCCCACCTCAAATTCCACCTTGCCTGCCTGAATATCCTGAAGAATTCCCTCCAGCCCGGCAATGATTTGCTGGGTTTCTTCAGCAGTTAAGACCCCGATCTCCCCTAACATCCGGGCATGGGCAATGCTTCCCTGAATATCCTGCTTGTATAATCTCTGGTCAAAAGAAATGGAAGAATGAAAGTCCTCCACCAAAGCATCCGTGGTTTTTTCAAAACGGCCACCCCAAAGTTTCATCTTATTAAATCATCCTTTCTCAATTAATAAAAGCCACTGAAGACTTTCTTCAGAATAAGGTCCATCAGGCAGCTTAACCAACATCAATCGCTCTATGAGATCTAGGGCCGGCGTACTTGTTTCCTTAGCTGACCTGCAGCGGATAAGAATTCCTTGCGGATTGCCGCTTTGGGCGAAGTGTCCACTGGACACTTTCGGGAGCAAAACTTCTGGGTAAGACCTGAAGTCCGCCTGGTTCCCCTTTCCCTCAAAGCCGCTCCTTTTCTGTAGGTTAAGCTGCTGCTTTATCAATACAAATATTGTTAAGTGCACATTAGCTTCATAAATGCTGATACCAAGAAAGCGCCCGAGGGCGCTTTCCGTAATTCCTAGTAAGCCTTCTTTATCTTAACCCGGACTTCTTTTCCATTAAGGCTCTTACTTTCAGCGGAAGACCGAAAAGGTTAATGAAACCTTCCGCATCTTTTTGGTTATAAACTCCATCGCGGCCAAAGGTGGCAAACTCTTCATTATATAAGGAATAAGGAGATTTGGTGCCGGCCAGGCTGCAATTGCCTTTATAGAGCTTGAGGCGTACTGTTCCCGTAACATTTCTCTGGGTCACATTGACGAAAGCATCCAAAGCTTCCCGCAAAGGAGAGTACCAAACTCCGTCATAGACCAGCTCCGCATATTTCAGAGCAATTTGCTCTTTATAATGAAGGGTCATGCGATCGAGAGTGAGATGCTCTAAGGCTTGGTGAGCGATGTAGAGAATGGTGCCTCCGGGAGTTTCATATACACCCCGGGATTTCATACCCACCAGGCGGTTCTCTACCATATCCACAATCCCAATACCATGCTTACCTCCAAGTTTGTTGAGAGTCTCCAGCAACTGAACCGGCCCTAATTTCTCGCCGTTTAGAGCTACAGGTATGCCTTGCTCAAAATCCAACTCAATATATTCGGCCTTATCCGGAGCATCTTCCGGAGATACCCCAAGGAGGTAGAGATCCTTTTGGGGTTCATTCCAGGGATCTTCCAGGTCTCCTCCTTCATGGCTTAGATGCCAGAGGTTGCGGTCCATACTGTAGGGACGATCCTTGGTTACGGGCACAGGGATTCCTCTGGCCATAGCATAATCAATGGCATCTTCCCGGGACTTAATATCCCAGAGCCGCCAGGGGGCAATGATTTGCAAATCAGGATTAAGGGCCTTCACAGAGAGTTCAAAACGCACCTGGTCATTTCCTTTACCGGTGGCGCCATGCGCTACGGCCACAGCACCTTCTTTTTCCGCTATCTCCACTAAGCGACGGGCAATGAGAGGACGGGCAAAAGAGGTTCCCAAAAGATACTTGCCTTCATAGACAGCTCCTGCTTTTAAAGTGGGATAAATAAAATCTGTGACAAACTCTTCTTTTAAATCCTCGATATATAATTTGCTGGCTCCGCTCTTGAGAGCTTTCTCGTGGAGAGGCTCCAATTCTTCCCCTTGCCCTAAATCGGCAGCCATGGCAATCACTTCATAGCCATAGTTTTCTTTTAACCACGGGATAATAATGGAGGTATCCAGACCTCCGGAATAAGCCAGTACAACCTTTTTCATTTGAATAACTTCCTTTCTCTCAGAAAAATGATCCTCAAAATTTATTGATTTCTTTATGAACTTACAGAATCCTGCCGGCAAAAAGCTTTCCCTATCTTACAACAATAAAGCCATAATCGCCTTGTGGGCATGGAGACGGTTTTCCGCTTCATCAAAAACAACGGACTGCGGTCCTTCAAAAACCTCCTCGGTGATTTCTTCACCCCGGTGAGCCGGCAGGCAATGGAGCACAATGGCTTCCGGATGTGCTTGCTTCATAGTCTCTCCGTCAATGCGATAGCCCTGAAAAGCTTGCATACGGATCTCAGCCTCATCCTCCTGGCCCATGCTGGCCCAGACATCTGTATAAAGAACATCTGCATTCTTGGCTGCCAGCAGTGGGTCTTCCATCCACTCCACTAAGCCCCCGTTTTGCTTAGCCTGCTCAGAAGCTTTAGCAAAAAGCTGGGCATCGGGCTTATAATCAGGCGGAGATGCAATAACCACATGCATTCCCATTTTTCCTGCAAACATCAGGGAATTAGCCATATTATTCCCATCCCCGATATAAGTCATCTTCAAGCCTTTAAGCCGCTTTTTATGCTCCTGAATGGTCAAAAGATCGGCCAAAACCTGAGTGGGATGGAGAAAATCACTTAAGCCATTGATTACCGGCACAGTAGCATACTCAGCCAGCTCCACAACATCCTGATGATCGTAGGTACGAATCATGATTCCATCCACCATGCGGGACAGGACACGGGCTGTATCTTTAATGGGTTCCCCCCGGCCGATTTGAATATCTCTATTGCTTAAAAATAGAGCATGGCCCCCTAATTGCAACATCCCGGCCTCAAAGGCAACCCTTGTGCGAGTGGATGATTTGGTAAAAATCATGGCAAGAATCTTGCCTTGCAAGATCGGATGGGGAATTCCCGCTTTTCGCTCCTCTTTTAGTTCTTTCGCTACCTTTAGCATGTAGAGAATCTCTTCCGGTGTATAATCCTGCAGGCAAAGGTAATCCCGGCCCACAAAAAACTTTTTCGCTGCTATATCTGGCATCCCTATCCTCTCCTTTGGGCTGTTAGTTCTATAATACTAATAATGAATTATTATACTTCTATATGAATAAAAATACAACGTTTTTTCTGCATAGATCCTTGCATATTCACACAAGGTAACTTATAAACGATTACAGTTTAAGACAATTAAAGATTACTTGAAAAAACCCTATTTAAAATCCATACCACCATATTATATAATTAAACACAATAGCGAAAGGTGGGATTCAATATGACATGGTCTGACCGCATGAAAAAGACCTTTGACACGTTTAAAAACATGGCTCTACCACTATATCTTTTTTACTTGTTGTTCTCTCTCCTGTGCGTCATCATTGCCGTAGTCGCTGTTGCTCTCATCTCCATACCTTTCTTTGAAATGAATGAGATCACCAATTTTTCCGCCATGCCCTATTTTGATCCCAATATCCCTGTACCCCCCGGCTATGATCCTTTTGATTCTTCCGGTTCTAACTGGTATCGTGAACTGGAATCCTTGTATTATCTCTGGCCTCAGATTTTTATGGTAATAGCCTTAGGGGCTTTAGCCGGTGGGATGATGTTTGCCATCTTTGATGCCGGAATCTTTCATCTGACGAAAAAAGCCTATGCTGAAAAAGTCAAGTTTGCCGATATTAAGCTCAAAGGATTCTCCCGGATGCTGGGTTGGTATTTAGTCTTTAGCTTTATCGGTATCCTGATCGTCGGTGGCGGTATATTGATTGGCCTTGCCTTTGAATCCATTTATTCTATAGCTCTCTTCCTGTTGGTTTATGCTCTTATTCTGTTTTCTATCTTCATCTTGATAGCTCCTTGGCTTTACACCGGCCGCTATTTTATGCTAAACAAGCCCCAGCTTTCTTTCTGGCAATCTTTCAAAGCCAGCTGGCAGTTTTACCGGCACAATATGGGTCCTTTGTGGACAGGCTTTTTGACGGTGGCCGGTTGTCAGATTTTGCTCAGTTTGATCAATCGCAATGCGCCAGACTTGGGATTTTTTGTTACTTTCCTGGTTACACCCTTCTTAGTTATTCTCCCCATTGTTTGGTACTTAACTTTGGAGGAAGAAGAGAATCCGGTTTTTGCCAATTCTCCCGATAATCCCTACAGCTCGGATTATTCTAACTACAATTATTCCAACTCCCCCTACTCTAATACCAATTATACCCCAAATTCCTTTGTCAGTACCCCCTCAGTTCATCCTGAACCTGCAAATACCCCCCAACCTCCTGCCAAGGAAGAACAAGCCCCGCCACCGGCTTCTCCACCTGCACCAAATCCAGTTTATTCACCCCCGGAGAAGCTTTATACACCTCCTTCCGACCCTTATCCTACTCCCGATTATGCCTATCCTCCTTATGCAACTGAAACAAACACTGCAACTGAAGAAAAAAAATCTCCCGTTAACTTCTGTCCTACCTGTGGTACAAGAGTGCGGGAAAATGCCAGCTACTGCTCCCAGTGCGGAACAAAATTGTAAGAAAAACTTGCGGCATACAAAATATCTAATTTTCGGAACTTTAAGGCTTTACACTGGAAGCCCAGTGTCTGTATACTAGGCTTAAACAGGCTAACACTAAAGAACTAAAATCAGGTTCAAATTTAATGGTTGTTCCATATTTTATTGCTTAAAGTGGAAAAATTGGCTTGTGGCAAAGTTAAGGAGGGTTAGTCATGATAAGAAAAACGATTGACGAAACAGTTCAAAACGCACGGGGTGGCCAAGGGAGTGTAGTCTTTTCTCATATCCTGACAAAAGATGAGCTATTGGGCCATGCCAATCTTTTTGCTATACTAACCGTAAAACCCCATAGCAGTGTTGGCTACCACCAACATGTGGGAACCTTCGAACCTTACTATGTTCTCTCCGGCAAAGGCGTTTTCATTGATAATGACGGAACTCGTACGGAAGTAGGCCCGGGAGATGTCTGTGTAATTAATGTGGGAGACAGCCACGGAATCGAAAACAACACCGATGAAGATCTGGTCATGGTAGCTCTGATTCTTAATGATAAATGCTGTTAATCTTGGCCAAATTCTGAAGGGCGTCACCTTTTCTTAGGCGACGCCCTTTTTACATATTTTTAATCAGGTTTATTATCTCCGAATTTGCTTATGCTTCAGATTTACTAGTAAGACTTATTTATACTCCAGACTTGCTTAGATATCTTCAAAGATTTGCACCGTCAAGGTTCCACCTTCCGTAAAGGCCTTAATCAAAACACTGGTTTGGAGATTATTCCTAAAACGAAAATCCAGTACAGGGTAATAAACCGTGGCATCTTGTCCCGGGGGCACATAGCCTACGGGCAGGGAATGATGGTGTCTTTCCACGATTTCCAGCTGAGCGCGGCTGACTGCATTAAATAGGGTTGAAGAGACTTGACAGACACCGCCGCCAACTCCGGGGATAAATTTATCCCCTTCAATAACCATGGCTTCTTTATAACCGGCTTCAATGGTTCTTTGACCGACCACGCCGTTAAAAGAGAAAATCTCTCCCGGATCTACCCGCTTATTATTTATGGCTGCCGCCGCCAGGCGCAGATTGTCTGAACGATTGATCTCATTGACATTAAAGTAGGTTGTATATTCCCCAAGGGGCAAAGGATTGGTTACGGTAAGCTGAAGCTTGACAGGTTTACCATGGCTTTCCACCCATCCTTCAATAACCTGCAGCCCTACTGTTTGGGTATTTACCGTCTTTGTGTCCCACAAGACCTCTAAATCCACCAACTCACTGTTGTAGAGACGACCTTTGACCATGGAGGGTAACGTGTAGGGCTTACCTTTCACGGCTGTAGCTTTTAATGCAGGTATGGAATGAAGGTCTGTTCCCTTGACCGTTCCGGTAAGCAAATCCCGAACGGTTTTTAATATTTCATCAGATACGGCGCCTGGTCCACCAAACACCACTAGGTTGGGTTTCTTCTCTTCCTGGGCCAAAGCTTCTATGTATTGAGCCGTCGCTTTTGGCAGAGTGGGGCTTGAAGGATCAAGGAAAATGATTGGCTCTCCTTTTTCCGCAGCCAGGACACTTCCTGCCAAAGCGTCTGCATAGTTGAAACCGGTGGTAAGGTAAATGGTCTCCGGCTGGGGAGCAAAAGTTTGGGCAATGTTAATATTGGTTTCAAACCGGGATTGGCCCTTTATCCTCTCCAACTCGGCAAAAGGCAGCATTTCCTCCAGTTCACCCATCACCTGTTCTGATACAGATCCTGTTCCACCGATAATATAGACTTTTTCCGGTTTCTTTTCCCGGAGGAGTTCTTTTACTTGCGGGGGCAGACTTTGAGCTGAGGTCAATAAAACAGGCCAGACTTCATGGGCAGCTATGCTGGAAATACCTAAAGCATCAGCGTATTGTTCCCCGGATGCGATAACTACAGTGGAGAAATCACTTTTTTCCAGGCTTTCGGCAATTAAGCAGGAGGTCTCGTATCTATCTTTACCGGCCAAGCGAATTATATTAAAGCCTAAGTCCATCAATTTCTGCTCAATATCCTTGCCGATTATGCCTTCCCCACCCATGATATAGATCTTCCCCTGGGGATCCAGGTTTTCCAGCACAAAAGCAAAGGCTTCCTGATCCTCTTCTGCCTTTCCGGCTACCAGAATTATGGGCGCTTGCAGTTCCTTGGCCAATACACTGGCCGCTAAGGCATCGGCATAACCTTTTCCTGTAGCTATCACCACGTTTTCTAATTTTTCCGGAGCCTCTTTCTTCTTTTCTGTCCAGAGCTTGTCGCGATAATATTGGGAGATTATCCTGGCGGTCTCATACCTATTCTCGCCATATAGTCTCTGTTCATGTACCTCAAAACTTTTGATTTCCATGATTTCTTCCTTAGGGAGCTCCGGCAAAGCAAGGACCGGATTGGACATAAGGATACAAGAAAAGGCCAGCGTTGCCGCAAAGATTATCCTTTTGTTCATAGCCTCACCCCTTTATTGCGTCCAAGATATTATCTCATAACTAAGAAGTGAAGCCTGTCGAAGGAGCACTTCTCTTTCTGAAAATAAACTTGAAACATGTACTATTTTTACAAACATTTTAACACTAAAGCATCTGGTAAGGCGAGACAAACTGTACTATATTTTTTCTCTATCTGTATCAGTTTATTAGGGAATAAATTTAGAAATTTTTACATAATAGGACAAACTGTTTACAAATCACTATAACAGTGATATCATATAAATATCAAAACAATAGTATCCAAGGAGGTTATCCAGTATGAAAGAAAAGAAAGCGTGGGTATTTAACGGTTATCTTGCTCTTATTGTTATTTTAGCTTTATTAGTAGGAGGCACAGCCCTGCTGACTCAAGCCAAAATCCTTCTGGGAATCATTCTTATCGTCCTTGGCATTCTGCTCTCTACCGGCGTGGTAGTAGTACAGCCTAACAAATCCTATGTCATTACCTTTTTCGGCAGTTATATAGGAACCATCCGCGATCCTGGCCTATGGCTTACCATTCCTCTTTCCATGCGCAAATCGGTCTCTTTGCGGGTACGCAATTTCAACAGTAAAACCTTAAAAGTCAATGATGTTGAAGGAAATCCTATCGAAATCGCCGCTGTCATTGTTTTCCGCGTGGTTGATACTGCTAAAGCCATCTTTGATGTAGACCGCTATGAGCAATTCGTGGAAATCCAAAGTGAAACCGCTCTCCGGCATGTGGCCAGCAGCTATCCTTATGACAATTTCCAAACAGAAGGCTATTCTTTAAGAGGAAACTCCGAAGAAGTAGCTAAACAGCTTACCCTAGAACTGCAAGAACGCCTGAAAGTGGCCGGAGTGGAAGTTATGGAAGCCCGGATAACCCACTTAGCTTATGCTACGGAAATCGCCGGAGCAATGCTGCAGCGTCAACAGGCCAATGCTATTCTTGGTGCTCGCCAAATCATTGTAGAAGGCGCTATGGGTATGGTCCAAATGGCTGTAGAACGGTTAGAAAAGGATAATGTAGTCCAACTTGATGAAGAGCGGAAAGCTGCCATGATCAACAACCTTTTAGTGGCCATCGTCTCCGATCGTCAAGCCCAGCCTGTTATTAACACAGGTACCCTTTACTAAGTAATGCTTTTCCTAAGCATGTGGTTGTCATAGCAAAATGTTAAACCATAGGTAATTTTCCTGACAGGTGTTGATAAGCATGCCGAAAAAACAATTTGCTCTCCGCTTAGACCCAGACCTCTATACGGCCCTGGAAAAATGGGCGGCGGATGAATTCCGAAGCGTTAACGCTCATATTGAATATCTGCTGCGAGAAGCTCTTCGCAAGTCGGGACGCCTTAAGGATGCCAAAACACCTGACGAAGGAGGAGAAAAATAAATGCTGACCCTCATGGAAGAACTCTTGCTTATTTCTCTGAATGAGGATAAAGGTACCTTCTCTTTCACTATCAATGCCTACATCGATTATTGTCTTGCAGGTGCAATCCTTAGTGAACTTGAACGTCTTAAACGCATTCGTCTTGACAAAAAAACCGTGGAAGTATTGGATGGCCGACCTCTCAATGATCCATGGCTGGAGAAAGCTCTCAATGTGATCGAAGCCAGTAAAAAACACCGTTCACCTGATTATTGGGTGCGCAAACTGCGCAGTTCTCTTAAAGGCCTGAGAAAGTCTATTCTGAAGAACATGGTAGATAAAGGATTGGTTCGGGATGAAGAAGTTCAAACCTTAGTTTTCTTTACCTCCATTCGCTATCCCGTCCGGGATATTCGAACCAAAAAGGATGTTGTGGATCGAATATACAGGGTCCTCTTGCGGGGTGAAAACCCGAATCAACAAACCCTCCGGCTTATTGGCTTGGTCTATGGAGCCAATATCCTTCCTTACCTGGTGGACAAAGAAGATCGCAAGGAAGCTAAGAAAAGGGCAAAAGAGCTGACCAAGGATGATTTCTTGACTAATGCCTTAAAGAAAGCTATCGCCAATGCCAATGCAGCCGCTACGGCTTAATTGAGCCGGAGCGTAAAAGGACCGAATCCCTCCTTTATGAGGGTTCGGTCCTTCATTATTGTTCTAATACGCCTGGATCAGAATAATGAGTTACAGGGTTAATAGAACAGGATACCCAGAACAACTGCCACGACCAAAACAATTAAGGGTATGACGACTGTCACCACGCCTAAATCCTTATACCCTTCCTTATGGCTAAGGCCCATATAAGTTAAAAGGGTTATAACCGCACCTGAATGAGGTAAAGAATCCAGACCACCGGAGGCGATGGAAGCTACCCTGTGGAGAATCTCCGGGTTAACCCCTTTAGCCAACAGGCCAGGTCCCATACTTTGCATGAAAATGGTTAAACCACCACTGGCAGAACCTGTGATACCGGCTACCACATTAACCCCTACAGCCGCTGCAATCAGAGGATCAAGGCTAAGACCTAAAACAAATTGGACAAAACTCTGGAAAGCCGGTACGGCTTGAACTACAAAGCCAAAAGCCACAATAGCCGAAGTATTGATTAAGGCACCAAGGCTGTTTAAACAACCGTCATTCATGGTTTTCAGAGGATTAGTAATCCGTTTCCAGTTGAGTAAATAGGTAAGGATTATGCCTGCCGTCAAAGCAATGGTTACACTAAAGAGAGCATCTAATTTACCTCTTAAGCCGATAATCAGTCCAATTACTACTAAAAGCGGTAAAAGAGCAACAAACCAATGGGGTAAGGAGGCCTCGTCATTTAGAGAAAGCTTTTCCATGTTATCCCGTGCTCCAGGCACGAAGCCTTCCTTATTGGCAAGAGCTTTTTTAGCCTGTTTGTTTAAATACCAAAGACCCCCAAAGAGAAGTATGCAGGAGCAGATAATACCTACCAAAGGCGCTGCCGTAGCCGTTGTGCCCAGAACCTGTGTAGGGATGATGTTTTGAATGGCGGGAGAGCCCGGTAAGGCCGTCATGGTAAAGGTGGCTGCACCTATTCCCACAGAAGCCGCAATCAAACGTTTGGGCAAATTGGCTGATTTAAAAAGAATTAAAGCCAAAGGATAGACGGTAAAAATTACAATAAAGACGCTTACCCCACCATAAGTTAAGAGAGCTGTGGCTAAAACCGTAACCAGAATAGCCCTTGATTCACCGACTACACTCAAAAGCTTGCGGGATACAGCCGTGGCGCTGCCGCTGTCTCCCATTACTTGACCAAACAATGCACCTAAAACAAAGATGATAAAATAAGTTCCGGCAAAATACTTAAAACCATTAGCATAATCCGTGGTAAAGGCTTTGAAAATATCGCCGAAAGATGTTAGAACAACGATCAAAGAACACAGCAAGGAAGCGACAATGATGTTCCAGCCTTTATAGGCAAGGTAGATTAAGAGGGCAATAGCTACAAACATACCAATTATACCAAGCATCGTTTATCCTCCTCTTTTATCCTCATCTTTTCTAGGATAATCCCAGAGTTAAAGCCTTCCCTAATTCTTCTACCCTCCTTTCCTCCCCCAAGTTTTACCCTTATCCGCCCGGTACAATTGTTCTCTCCCGCTCGTATTAGAGCTTATACTAACATATATTTACAGAATTTTTTAAATATTCTACAAAAACAAAAACCAGGGAAGATTACTTCCCCGGTCCTTTGTGTCTCAGCAATATACTGACTGTTTTCTGAAAATATTAGCTCTTCACCCAAGTGGCACCGATCTCTTGTAAAGCAATTTTATCCAGTTTACCGGCCATGGCCTGATTAAAACGCTGTATGGGTTCCTCCATAGGCTCCTGGGAGAGCTTAAAGGTTCCCCAATGCATGGGAATGATTTTTTTCGCCCCTATTTCCTCAGCCATTCGAATAGCCTGCTCGGGTGTGGCATGGTGGGCTTCATAGGATTTGGGTAAATAAGCTCCTATTCCCATGATAGCCAGCTCAATCTCCACTTCCCTTAATTGCTGCTGGAACTTTTCCGTATACCCCGTGTCTGCACCAATAAAGATATTGACTCCCCTTTTCATTTTTACAGAGTCATCCTTAACATAGGTTAGTCCTACATGAGAGGCCAAGACCAATCCTCCTAGGGCAGCCGCACTGAAAGTTAGGAATTTCCTGCGGCTGATGCCTGTTTTCGATGTTTCCATCCATTTTAACCTCTTGAGCACAAATTTTTTAACGAAATGAATACATTAAAATTATACAATAGGCTGAGTTGGGGGACAAATCCTCCGATATCGGATATTGGAATATGCCTAGGGATCTTAATTTTCCGTGTGTCGAATATGACTGCCCGGAATAATAATGTCAAAAAACTTAGAGGAGCGCACTGGTTTACGCTCCTCTTAAACATACTTTAGCTTATATTGCTTATATTGTTAAAGGCATTTGGAATAATTGATACTCTTTAATATTCTTAGGCTCTCTGGGCCGCATCCAATCCAGCTATATAGCCAAAGATTACTCCACCGCCCACAGGGTTACCTGGACCATGATAGGTAATACCAGGACCACCTACTCCTGCTACGTTGCCTGCAGCATAGAGGCCGGGAATCACCTTACCATATACATCGATGACCTGAGCCTTGGAATTGATACGAGGACCGCCGCAAGTACCGCAGTTGGCAGAATGGATTTGAATACCATAGTAAGGCCCTTTCGTCAAGGGAGCCAAGGTACAGGCCGGATTCTCGGGATCCGCCTGAGCCATCGCATAGTCCCCGGAAGCAAAGCGGTCGAAGTAGCTTTCCCCGCGATGGAAATATGGATCTTTGGGTGGGGTTTGGGAAGCATACTTGTTAAACTCGGCTACAGTCTCTTCTAAACCTTTGGGATCAATGCCCAGCTTCTGGGCCAGCTCTGCAAGGGTATCTGCCTTAGTAATATAAGGAGGAACATTATCCCCTTTGGCACCGGCGATGCCATATTTGCTCCACTGAACAGAATCGGCAATCACAAAGGCCGGCAGATTGCGCCAAC
>ENA-OWPA01001365-OWPA01001365.1-bioreactor-metagenome-genome-assembly--contig:-NODE-1365-length-16502-cov-2.716773_pt1 | contig 16502 bp, 17 predicted proteins | sample MGYA00238139_ERZ651803 | MGnify/ENA primary metagenome ERZ651803 (study PRJEB26909, sample SAMN07631231) | bioreactor metagenome | isolation source: Switchgrass digestor | place: USA: Dartmouth...
TTATGAAGGTCCTCTGGTGCATTGGAAATATGGACATGCCTTGATATATCTCTTGGGATAGATCTATGAGTTTAAGTCCCATACTAAGTCCCCCTTTTATTATTTTATTTGGCCAACTCATATTACTGTTGATTCAATTATATATATATTATTAAAAAATCACATATAGAAACTCTACAAATCTATTAGTAGAAGTAAACAAAAAACGAAATGAAAAAATTTTTTGAATTATTATTTTTTATAGTATATTTACAAGGTCTATTTATTACCTATGTGATATTATGTTACAAAGATTATACTGGAAAATTATAGGGGGGATATGGAATGTATGATGTAATAATTAAAAATGCTCGGATTCCACAGGGGGATGATACGATACTAACCAATATACTTGTAAAGGATGAAAAGATTGCAGGTTTTGTAGACAGAATTGATGGCGTAGAAGCCAAGGAGGTTATTGATGCTTGTGGTCATTTGACTTTACCAGGTTGTATAGATTCACACACTCACTTCATGTATCAAGGATTCCCTCATAGGGAAAATTTCCTAACCGGGTCAGCTGCAGCAGCTAGAGGAGGAGTAACTACTGTTATCGATATGCCTTGCTGTTCAGTACCATCAGTAAGAAGTGTAGAACAGCTTAAGCTAAAACTTGAACTAGTACAGCCTCAGGCTTTAGTGGACTTTGCTTTCTGGGGAGGAGTTACTGGCGAGGATGTAAGAAACGATTGGCTACACAATGTTAAAGATCAGGCTGATTATGGAGTAGTTGCTTTCAAAGCTTATATGACCCCATCAGTACCAACCTATCCAAGGGTAACCGATCCTGAAATGTATGAAGCCTTTATAGCTGTAGCAGAAACTGGCCTTCCAATAGGAATCCATGCTGAGAATTTTGCAATGTGTGATTACTTTGTAAAGAAGTTCCAAAAGCTAGGAAGAATGGATGGCCCAGCTTGGGCAGAGGCTAGAATGGAGCTAGCAGAAAAAGTTGCCATAGAGTTGGGAATCAGCTTTGCAGAGGATACAGGAGCAAGGCTACACATTGTTCACATGAGCACAGGAATAGGTGCTAAGCTTGTAGGAGAAGCCAAGAAGAGAGGATTGAATGTAACTAGCGAAACTTGTCCACACTATTTGACTTTAAACTATCAAGAAGCTATGACTAAGTATGGTCCACTTGCTAAGATAGCACCACCTTTGAGAACTAAGAAGGACAACGAAGAGCTTTGGGAAGGAATTAAAAACGGCAGCGTTGATTTCATAGCTACTGACCATGCTCCTTATGAAATAGAAAGCGAAAAGCTTAAGAAGGGCATGAATATATGGACTTCTTTCCCAGGAATACCTGGTGTTGAAACTATGGCTCCTGTATTAGTTAGCGAAGGATACAACAAGGGAAGAATTTCTCTAAGCAAGCTAGTGGATATACTATCCACCAATGCAGCTAAACACTATGGATTATATCCAAAGAAAGGTGCTATGTTCATAGGCTCCGATGCAGACTTTACTATTATCGACCTAGATAAGAGATGGACTATAGATCCTAAGAAGCAAGCTTCCATGTGCGGATACACTCCATTGGAAGGCATGGAATTAAAGGGCAAAGTAGTGAAGACCATAGTTCGTGGCCACTTAGTATTTGAAGATGTGGAAGACAGTACTCTTAAGGATTTATCCGATGAGGAATTAAAGAAGATCGTTCATGAATATCCAGAGGGAGTAGAAGAAAGATACGCTGAAATATTCAAGGAGTTCCCAAATCTATACAGTAAGGAATACGAAAAGAGCTACAGAATTGAACATCCAGAAGTAATCGATAAGCATATAAGAGGAATAAAAGGTATAAAGGTTAAACCAGGCTTTGGTAAATTCGTGAAGAGACAAAGCATACAAGTGCTTCCAAGAACTATAACTTACTAATTGATAAGGGAGGAATGATTAAATGCCAAGACATGGAATATTGATTATAGACATGTTAAATGATTTTGCTCATCCAGATGGAGTATTGTATTGTCCAAATAACAGAAAGATAATACCCACATTGCAGAAGTTGATAAAGTGGGTTAGAGATAGAAGAGCTCAAGGAAAAGATGATATACAGCTAATATTTATACAAGAAGCTCACAGGCCAAATGATGCAGATTTTAGAGTTAGACCCGTTCATGCTGTAAAGGGGACTTGGGGTTCAGATTTCATAGATGAACTTCGTCCAGAAAAAGACGAATATATAGTTCAAAAGAGAAGACACAGCGCTTTTGCCCATACTGATTTGGACCTATATTTAAGAGAGGAAAACATTGATACAGTAGTAGTTACAGGAACTTGGACTAACATGTGTGTAAGGAGCTCCGCTTCAGATGCTTTGTATTATGCTTACAAGGTAATCACCTTAAGCGATGCAGTTCAATCAAAGACTGAAGAGATGCATCAAGCAGGATTGAGAGATTTGAGCATATTCACAAAGGTAATGACTGTAGATGAGTATATTGATGCTTGGGAAAAGGGCATTGACCCATGGCAAGGAGCAGGAGATCCTGAAAACAAAGTTAAATAACGGGTTGCATATTTAAATATGCAACCCTCCCAATTTTTCTTTATTAGTATGGCCATTTTTTTAAAAGTTTAAACACGTGATCCTTCTATTTAATTTGCATGATGTTAAGGGCATGAAATACGGAAAGAGAGGATTAGCCATGAGAATAATAGTTGGAATCTCAGGAGGAAGCGGATCCATATATGGCATATCGCTACTTAAGGCCCTGAAGGAGCTTAAGGTGGAAACCCATCTGGTGGTAAGTACCATGGGAGAGCAGGTAGCTAAACAGGAATGCGGAGTTACATTGGATGAATTAAAAAACATGGCTACCTATTATCACGACAATAAGGATTTCTTTGCTCCCATAGCCAGCGGTTCCTTTAAAGTTGATGGGATGGTAGTTGTGCCTTGTTCTATGAAGACTCTTTCAGCAGTGGCCAATGGATATTCGGACAGCCTCCTTACTAGAGCTTGTGATGTGACCATAAAGGAAAGGAGAAGGCTAGTTCTAGTTACCAGAGAAACTCCACTTAGTCCTGTCCATCTTGAGAACATGCTTAAGCTATCAAAAATGGGAGCTGTAATTTTCCCGCCTACGCCAGGATTTTATAACAACCCTAAAACTGTTGAGGATATAGTGCTTAATATAACGGGTAGGATATTGGATCAGCTAGGCATAGACAATAACTTAGCTTACAGATGGCAGGGACTTGTTAAAGGGGGGAGATAGGTGGAAAGGCAGATGTTAAGGTATACTCTGGAGGAGCTAAAAAAGATGGATCAGCTCCTTGTGTGTGAAAGACAAGTAAGCCCAGAGTATGAGCTAGGGGCTGTATTGACTTACTTTAGGAATAAAAAGCCCATCCTATTTAACAGGGTAAAAGACAGTTCGGTTAGGGTTGCAGGAGGCCTTTATGGAGATAGGGATATAGTGTATAGGCTGCTACATACGGATCGAGAGACAAGATTATTTAAGTTCATGGAGGCCATTGCAAATCCTAAGCCCTATAGGGTGGTTTCAACGGGACCGGTAAAGGACAATATCATAAGGGGAAATATAGATTTGCCTAAGTTATTTCCAATTCCAAAGTTTCAAGGAAGGGATTCTTCCAGCTATATAACAGCAGGAGTGTTGGTGGTAAAGGACCCAGATACGGGTAAGTTCTATACTTCCATTAGAAGGTTCCAGGTAAATGGAGGAAATAGCATATCAGTGCTTATAGCTTCTGAAAAGCTTACCAACGACTTCTTGAAGCTGGAGAAGCAGAATAAACCCTTAGAGGTGGCTATAGTGTTAGGCTATGATGCTGAATTCCTTTTGGCTAGCCAGATAAGTTCAGCTACTTATGGGGTGGATAAGTATGAGGTGGATAGCGCTTTAAGAGGAGAGCCTTTGGAATTGGTTAAATGTGAAAGTGTTGATTTACTTGTACCTGCCTATGCAGAAATAGTGTTGGAAGGCAAGATTGTTCCAGGAGTAAGGGAAATGGAAGGCCCCTTTGGAGAGCTTATGGGATATTACGGCAGAAGGGCGCCCCATCCAATCATAAGGATAGATACGGTGCTACACAGAAACAATCCAATACTTCAAGTAGCTTTCCCCTGCAGGGAGGAACATTTAACTAACGGGCTTATAAGGGAGATTGAGCTATATAACAGCTTGAAGAACCAAGTGGATGTGGTGGATGTGTATGTAACGGAAGGCGGTGGGTACAGGTTTAACGCCTTCGTATCCATAAACAAGAAGAGAAAGGGAGACGGAAAATCGGCTATACTGGCAGCTTTGGGATTTAACAGAGAGTTGAAGAATGTGGTAGTGGTGGATCCTGATGTGGACATATACGATGTTCAGGAGATAGAATGGGCTATTACCACAAGAGCACAGGCTAGTCAGGATTTTGTAATAGTACCTGGAGCATTAGGTTCATCTTTAGAGCCATCCCATGATTTGAGAGGAGTAACTGACAAGGTAGGCATAGACGCTACGAAACCTTTGGAGGATGAGGATGGCAGGTTTGAAAGGGCTACAATTCCAGGCTATGAAAACATAGACATAAGAAAGTATTTCCCCAATATAGGGTAGGGAAGGTGATTTAAATGAGAGAAGCAATAGGAATGGTGGAGACCAGGTCCTTAGTAGGAGCTATAGAAGCTGCTGATGCCATGGTTAAGGCTGCCAATGTGAAGATTGTGGATTTCCAGGTGGTAGGTTCTGGATTGGTTTCTGTAACCGTAGCCGGAGATGTAGGGGCTGTAAAGGCAGCTGTAGAATCTGGAAAACAAAGGGCTGAAAAATTAGCAGAAGTTATATCCTACAATGTTATTCCAAGGCCTCATGAAGAAGTGGATAAGATATTATGATGGGATGGTGATATGCTATGGCAAACCCATTGGCTAGATTGGTCATGGACAACGTATCCAAGAAGGTGGGCACAAGGGAATATAAGGAATATGGAGAAACCTATGAAGTAAGATGCACAAATCTAATAAAGGAACATGAGGATATGATTAGAAGAATAATAAATGGCAATAAGATAGAAGTCTCCACTGGAAGAAGAGTCATGACTTTAGATGAACTGGCCAGCAGGATTAAAGGCAATAGTCAATAAAGAGGTGATAAGTGATGGAAAAAGCCTTAGGCCTTATAGAAGCAAAAGGGCTTACTACTGCAGTGGCTTGTCTGGATGCTGCAACAAAGGCTGCAGATGTGACCTTAATAGGGGTTGAAAGGGTAATTGGAGGTCCCAATGCTATGGCTGTAATAATCCAGATTGCAGGAGAAGTGGCTGCTGTAAGATCTGCTGTAGATGCAGGAGTGGAAGCAGGAAAGAAAGTAGGGGTTATAATTGCTAGCCATGTGATACCAAGGCCTCATGAGGAATTGGATAAACTGCTTAACAAGTTTGGTCAAAATCTTAAAACCAATTCCAATAATGGTAGCAATAATAAGAAGAATAAGGAAAAAGAGGATAAGAACAAGGACAAAAGTGATGAGAAAAAATCTGATAAGGAGGAATAGATTATGGGTCAAGCTTTAGGTTTAATTGAAACTAAAGGATTGGTTGGTTCCATTGAAGCGGCGGATGCTATGGTAAAGGCTGCAAATGTTACATTGGTAGGATACGAAAAAATAGGATATGGTCTTGTAACCGTAATGGTAAGAGGAGATGTAGGAGCTGTTAAAGCAGCTGTAGAGGCTGGAGCAGAAGCTGCAAGAGCTGTAGGAGAGCTTCACTCTGTCCATGTAATACCAAGGCCTCATTCTGAAGTTGAAAGAGTAATATTGAAGAAATACGAATAATCTCTGGAGTGTTTTAGATGGCTCAAAAGGATATAACCTTAAGAGTTTTAAAGAGCATAGAAAGTAGGATAGCTGATAAAGAGGATATAGAGGTGAAAGCAGAGAATATACCCGAAAGAAAAGCATTAGTAGTGTTTACAGGATCCAATATCCACCTTAAAGATAGGGTTAAGGAGCTAAGAGAACTTAGAGATAAGGGAATCCAAATTTCTCTGGCTTTTTCCTTCATGGCAGAAAGGATTTTGGATTTGGATGATATTGTAAGACCCCTAAGACCTTTAAATATATATAAAGAAGAGGATGTATTTCAATTGGAGGATTTAGTGGAGGAATACCATCTTCTCATAGGCCCAAATATAACTACCAATACCCTTTCTAAGGTAGCTTTAGGAATAATCGATAGCTTCATACCAACTCTTATTTGGACTTATCTATATAGGAAAAAGCCAGTGTATTTGGATTTCTCATCTGCAAGAGACTTCCTAGGAGTAAAGTCAGATAACAAGAAGATAAATGGAATGTTAGACAGCTATGTGAAAACCCTATTAGAAATGGGAGCAGTGGAGTTAATCCCCGGAAGATATGTGGAAGTTGTGGATAATAGAAGGGCAACTTCCAGTGGTTCTGTGGATAAGAAGATAATAACCGAAAAGGATATAAGTGCACTAAAGGAAGGAGATAAGTTAGTCCTTCCTAGGGGAACTATTTTGACTCCCTTAGCCAAGGAGAAGGCTAAGCTTTTAGGAATTGGGTTGGAAATAGAAAAATAGGGAGGCGGTAATATGCGCATAGGGCGAGTTATCGGAACAGTAGTATCAACAAGAAAGGACGAAAAACTAGTAGGTGCAAAGTTCATGGTAACTCAGCCTCTCGATGTGGGACTAAACCCTAAAGGAGATCCTATAATTGCTGTGGATACGGTGGGAGCCGGCATAGGTGAATTGGTTTTATATGTTACGGGAACTGCCAGCAGGATTGCAGCTAGGAAGATGGATTCACCTATAGATGCTTCTATTGTGGGTATAGTTGATGAGATTACCATTAAATAGATAAAAAACCAGGGGGAGGACCATTATAACCGAAGGGGGGAAAAGTATTTGGATGCTAAATATATAAAGATGGCCATGGAGTACAGAAACCTAATAGATGTACTCATGGGAGATAAGGACTATGCTGATATAGTTCTCTACAATGGCCAAGTGGTAAACGTAATCACTAGGGAGATATATACGGCTGATGTGGCTATTAAGGGAAAATATATATTGATGGTAGGGGACTGCCAAAAGTTAATAGGGCCTGATACTTTAGTCATAGACGTCTCAGGTAAGTATATATCGCCTGGTTTTATCGATTCCCATATGCATTTTGAGTCCAGTATGCTTACAATAACTGAATTTTCAAGGCTTTCCATACCTTCAGGAACTACTACGCTAATAGCTGACCCCCATGAAATAGGAAATGCTTTAGGTCCGGTAGGCATGAAGGCCATGGCTGATGAGATAGATAGAGTGCCTAATAAAGTATATCTTGTAGTGCCAGCTATGACTCCTGATTGTCCTGATTTGGAGACTGCTGGATATGATACTACATCTAAGGATATGGAGGACTTATTAAGTTATAAGAACATAATAGGCATTGGAGAATTGCAGGGCTTTAGCAATGCAAAACACGTATACAGGAACACTCCTGAGGTCATAACAGACCTTTTAGCTTCTACCATGTATGCCAAATCCAGAGTAATGGTAGTAGATGGCAATGCCCCAGAGCTCTTTGGCAATGAACTTGCAGCCCATATAATTGCTACTGGTGGAAGATGTTCTTGCCATGAGACTACTACTAAGGCAGAGGCTGTGGAGAAGCTTAGACAGGGAGTATACCTATTTATGAGGGAAGGTTCTACCCAGAAAAACATGGCTGAATGCATAAGAGCCGTTACAGAGGAAGGCATGGACTCAAGAAGGTGTATACTTGCTTCAGACGATATGGTAGCAGCAGATTTAAAGACTGTAGGCCATATGAATGAAATCATAAGAAGGACTATTAAAGAAGGGGTAAACCCAGTAGAAGCAATCCAAATGGCTACCATAAATCCAGCAACCTATTTTGGCCTTGAAGATGTGGGAGTTCTTGCTCCTGGAAAGATAGCGGATATAGCAGTAATAGAGGACTTAAATACCATGAAAGTAGAAGGCGTATTCATAGATGGATAGCTTGTGGCTCAAAGAGGGCAGCTTTTAATAGATTTGCCTAAATATACTTATCCTGAAAGTGTCAAGAACTCCGTAAAGAGAAGTCCTATTACTGAAAGGGATTTGGAGATTAGAGCTAGTGGAAGTACAGCAAAAGTTAGATGTATTCAGCTAATACCAGATCAGAACCTTACAGGAAAATTAGAGGAGACTGTTAGAGTAGTAAGTGGAGTTGCCCAACCAGATGTATCTACAGATACATTGCTTATTGCATGTATTGAGAGATACGGCAGGAATGGAAACATAGGCAAAGCCTTTGTAAAGGGGTTTGGCATGAGAGAAGGAGCTTTTGCCGAATCCGTATCCCACGATACCCACAACATAATAGTCATGGGAACTAACATAAGGGACATGGTATTGGCTGTAAATAGAGTTATAGAGATGGGAGGAGGCATTGCCATAGCTAATAGAGGAAGGATACTTTCAGATATGAGGCTTCCTGTAGGAGGACTAATTACTGATGAATTAAATGGCCATGAGGTAAGTGAGAAGATAGCGGAAATGGAGAGGATAGTAAGAGAGGACTTAGGATGTAAAGTCCATGGACCTTTCATGCACCTATCCTTCTTATCCCTATCCACATCTCCAGAATGGAAGATTACGGATAAGGGGCTTGTAGATGTAAACAACTTCAAGATATTACCTCCGGTCATTGAATAATATCAATTTTTAATTTAACTACAAGGGGGATAGAGATGGAAGAGACATTAAAGAAAGATCTTTCTGTAGATGAAGAAGTTTCAACTAATTATAGGCTTCTATATCGTGTTGATGAAAGGCCGGAGTTGTCCGTATCCCTACTATTAGGATTCCAAAATGTGTTAACATCTATGGGAGGAATTGTAGCTGTGCCCCTTATAATAGCTGGCATGGCAGGATTTGGAGTGGAGGATACAGCTTATCTGGTCAGTGCCGCACTACTTGCTTCTGGAATCGTATCCATAATCCAGTCTAGAGGAATAGGACCCAAATTTTTCAGAGTTGGAGCTGGACTGCCTACCATAATGGGAACAGATTTTGGATTTGTTGCTCCAGCTAACGCCATAATCAATACCATGGGTGGAGGAATCCAAGGGTACTATGGAGCAAGTATCAAGTATATTGGGAGCTTTAATTGAAATATTCTTAAGTTACTTTATCAAGCCACTTATGAGGTTTTTCCCACCGGTAGTCACAGGAACGGTAATATCACTCATAGGAATGACTTTAATGCCTGTAGCCTTTGACTGGGCTGCTGGAGGTGTGGGCTCAGCTGATTATGGAAGCTTAAGAAACATAGCTATTGCTTTTGCTGTATTCTTGATTATACTCATATTAAACAGATATGGAAAAGGAATCATAAGTAGTGCTTCAGTGCTCATAGGAATGGTAATAGGATATATAATATGTATTCCTCTTGGAATGGTTGAGTTTTCAAAGGTAGGAGAAGCTGCTTGGATAGAGTTGCCTCGTATATTCAAGTATGGAGTGGATTTCAATCCTAAATATGTGGTTCCTTTCATTGCAGGATATTTGGTCACTGTAATCGAAACGGTAGGAGTTATGAAGGCAATAGGAGAGGTAACTCAAGTGGACATGACTGATGAGGATATTGCCAATGGGGTTCGTGCTGATGGATTTGGCTCTTTCATATCTCCATTTATAGGATCTGGGCCAGTGGCTACATTCAGCCAAAATGTAGGTTTGATACCTCTTACCAAATGTGCTTCTAGGTTTGTAGCAATCGTTGCGGGTGTTATGCTCATATTAATAAGCCTATTCCCTAAGTTTTCAACCATAATTTCCATAATGCCATCACCAGTATTAGGTGGAGCAGGAATACTCATGTTTGGTACTGTAGCTGCATCGGGATTGCAATCCCTTTCAAGAGTTGAATTTACCAACAGGAATTTATTAATAGTTGCATCTTCCATGGGAATAGGTTTAGGAGTTACTTTCAGACCAGAATTAGCTGAACAATTCCCAGGAATTTTAGGAGCATTGTTCTCTTCAGGAATTTCAGCGGGAACTCTAGTGGCTTTAATACTGAATATAATTCTTAAAAAAGAGGAAGAAAATCAGAAATAGGGATATTACTATATAATACATAACCAAATGGAATAGGGATCGGGGTACCTTTTATTGGAATGAAATTGAGTGAATCCATTCACTCAATTTTCAATATTAATTCAAAAGGGGGGTTTATTGTGGATAAAGTAAAAGGATCCAGCTTTTTGGAGAGACGGTTTAAGTTGACAGAAAACGGCACCGATGTGAGGACAGAAATATTTGCAGGCCTTACTACATTCATGACCATGGCTTATATACTCATTGTAAACCCAAGCATGCTGTCAGATACAGGCATGGATTGGGGCGGAGTATTTACTGCTACAGCTTTATCTTCCGCAATAGCTACCTTGATGATGGCATTCCTTGCTAACTATCCTTTTGCATTAGCACCTGGTATGGGACTTAATGCTTTCTTCACTTATTCAGTAGTATTGGGAATGAGCAAATCCTGGCAGTTTGCTCTTACAGCAGTATTCTTAGAAGGAATCATATTCATAATACTATCCATATTTAAAGTCAGAGAAGCCATATTCAATGCAATTCCTATGAACTTGAAGAAGGGCGTATCTGTAGGTATTGGACTGTTTATAGCTCTAATAGGCCTTTCCAATGCTGGGGTAATCCAAACAGGAGATGGAACTATACTTGGATTAGGAAATATAACATCAAGAGGGCCATTGCTATCCCTAATAGGATTAATAATAATGGGACTCTTGTTGGCTAAAAAGGTTAAAGAAGCATTGTTCTTTGGAATAATCATAACCACCATCATAGGAATACCAATGGGAGTTACTCCTCTACCTGAAGGATTTATCCAGCTTCCACCTTCATTAAGCCAAGTAGCATTTAAGTTTGAGTGGAGTGAAGTATTTACTTTTGATATGCTTGTAGTAATGTTTACCTTCTTATTTGTAGACATATTTGACACTGTTGGAACATTGGTAGGAGTAGCTTCTAAGGCTAATATGCTAGATGAAGAAGGGAAACTTCCAAGGGTTAGTCAAGCGCTATTATCAGATGCAGTAGGTACTACTGTAGGAGCATGCTTGGGAACTAGTACAGTAACAACTTACGTAGAATCTGCATCTGGTGTAGCTGAAGGAGGAAGAACTGGTCTAACTGCTTTTACTACAGCTGTTATGTTCTTGCTTGCGTTATTCTTCTCGCCAATATTCAGCATAATACCTGGAGAGGCTACAGCACCAGCTTTGGTATTGGTTGGATTGTTCATGATGAGCCCTATAAAGGAAATAGACTTAAACGACTTTACAGAAGCAATACCAGCATTTTTGGCTATTATCATGATGCCTTTTGCTTATAGTATTGCTGAAGGTATAGTATTTGGAATGGTATCCTATGTAGTACTCAAGCTTATAACTGGAAGATATAAAGAGGTTTCAGGAGTAATGTATGTGCTTTCGCTATTGTTCGTATTAAAAGAGATAATGCCGCTTATCATTGGATAGATGCTTAATAGACTAAAGGCTGCCTTCTTAGGAAGGTGGCCTTTTTACAAAGCTCTTAAGGGGGATTGGATATGATTGTGCATCAATGCAAAACTCTAGAAGATGTGTTGTATTTGCTTACCCAATATGAAAACTGCAAGATAATAGCAGGTGGTACGGATATAATCATACAGATGAGAGAAAAGAAGATATCTCCTGAGGTTTTAATAGATATATCCAAGGTTGAGGAACTTAGGAAAATTCAAGAAAATGATAGATTTATAGAGATTGGTTCAGCAGTTACCTTTTCGGATGTGGTAAACAGTCCTGTATTTGAAGGGAAGCTACATGGATTTAAGAAGGCTTGCAGATTGGTTGGTTCTCCTCAAATAAGAAATAGAGGGACAATTGGAGGGAATATAGTAAATGGCTCTCCTGCTGCTGACTCAATACCTCCTTTGCTATGCTTAAACAGCACATTGGTTTTTAAAAGCTTTAGAGGGGTAAGGGAAGTAAAATTGGAGGACTATTTTAAATACACAGATCAGATAGGAATAAAGAAGGATGAAGTTCTCACAGCCATAAGGTTTAGGAAGCCAATTGGCTACTTAGAATTTGCCAAGTTAGGATTAAGAAAGGCTCTTGCCATATCCAGAATATCCATGGCAGCTATGGTCCATTTAGATGGAGATGGTAGGATAAGGGATATAGCTGTTGCTAGTGGATCTTTAGGAAAGTATCCTATGAGAGAAAGAAAAGTGGAGGAGTATCTATTGGGGAAGACATTGAATAAGAGGACAGTAGAGGAAAGTTTAGAAGTGTTAAGAAAATCCACCGATGAAAGGCTTAAAGGTCGTTCAACTTATCCCTATAAGAGAAGAGCAGTGGAAAGGCTCTTTAAGGAAGTATTAAGGGAGGTGGAATCATGATAGATATACAGCTTACTGTAAATGGAAAACAATATTCATTGAGCATAGATGAGGATAAAAGGCTTATAGATGTGTTAAGGGAGGACTTGGGACTTACAGGAGTTAAGGAAGGATGTGGGGAAGGAGAATGTGGTGCGTGTACAGTCATAATGGATGGTAAAACTGTCAATTCCTGTCTTGTCATGGGATTTCAAGCTAATGGAAGCAATATAGTAACCATAGAGGGACTTGAAAAGGATGGTAGTCTGGATCCAGTACAGCAGGCCTTTATAGATGTGGGAGCAGTACAGTGTGGGTTTTGTATTCCTGGCATGATTCTATCTGTAAGAGCTCTCTTAGATGAAAATCCAAATCCCACTGAAGAGGAAATAAGGGAAGGAATTTCAGGAAATCTCTGCAGGTGCACAGGATACAACAAGATAGTGGAAGCAGTTCATTTAGCAAGGAGGTATGAAAATGGAGCTTAAGGTGGTAGGAAAGAGCATTAAAAGAGTGGATGCTCTAAGCAAGGTTACGGGAAAGGCTCTATATCCTCAGGATATATACATGGAAAATATGGCCTACGGAAAGACATTAAGGTCGGAAATACCCCATGGATATGTGAAAGTGGACATTAGTGAAGCAGAAAAGATAAATGGAGTACTTAAGATATTCACTTATAAAGACGTGCCTAAAAATGAATATGGGGTAGTATTTAAAGACCATGAGGTATTTATAGAGAAAAAGATAAGAAGAATTGGAGACCCTATAGCTTTTGTAGTAGCTGAAAATGAGAAAATATGTGATTTGGCTTTGAAAAAGATAAAGGTAACCTATGAAGAATTGGAGGCAGTATTCGATCCTGTAGAGGCCATGAAGGAAGATGCACCTAAGGTTCATGATAAAAGCAACATACTATATCACTTTAAGATAAGGAGAGGAAATGTGGAAGAAGGATTTAAGAATTCCTATGTGATTGTTGAGAACACCTATAGAACTCATATGGTGGACCATGCATTTTTACAGCCGGAGGCAGGAGTATCCTATGTGGATGAAGAAGGGAACGTGGTAGTCATGGTGGCAACCCAGTATCCCCATTATGATAGGGAGGAGATTGCCAACGCCTTGCAGATGCCTATAGAAAAGGTAAAGGTTATAAATACCAATGTAGGAGGAGCTTTTGGAGCTAGAGAGGATATAACCTTGCAGATTCACTTAGCACTAGCTGCTAAGATTTTGGATAGACCTATTAAGACTGTTTATTCAAGGGAAGAATCCTTCCTTGCCCACAGCAAGAGGCATGCTATGGTCATGAGATATAAGACAGGAGCTGATAGGGAAGGGAAGCTTATGGCTATGGAAGCCGAGATAATTGGAGATACGGGAGCTTATGCTTCTTGGGCAGCTAACGTTTTGAGAAAGTCTGGAGTCCATGCTACAGGACCTTATTATATTCCCCATGTGAAGGTTGACAGTTACGCAGTATATACTAACAATCCCTTTGCAGGAGCCATGAGAGGATTTGGAGCAACCCAAGTGCCTATAGCCCATGAACAGCAGATGGATATGCTTGCAGAAAAATTAGGCATGGATCCAGTGACCATAAGGCTAAAGAACATATTTAGAAAGGGCTCCATAACTGCTACAGGTCAAGTGCTTATAGAATCAGTTCCCTTAGAGGAATGCTTACTTAAGGTTGCAGAAGGCATGGATTTTCAACTTGAGAGAGGGGAGGCATAAGACTTGAAGAAGAGGGGAAGAGGAATAGGATTGTGTTTTTATGGAACGGGATACGGCAATGGATTCCCAGATGTGTCTAGAAGCAGAGTAAAGCTTTTAAAAGATGGAAAGGTAGGACTATACGTAGGAGGGGCAGAAGTAGGTCAAGGAGCTAAGACTACATTCGTACAAATAGCAGCAGAAACTTTAAATGAATATCCGGAGAACATCCATTTGGAAATGGAAGATACCAGTTTAACTCCCGATTCAGGAACAGCCGCTGCCACAAGGCAGACCTATAACACTGGCAATGCCATAAAGATTGCTTGCGAAAACTTCGTAAATAAGCTTAAAGAATGCGCTAAGAAGGAACTGAATTTAAACACGACAGCAGGTCTTAAGGTGGAAAAGGGAGAGGTATATCTTGAAATATTTCCTCAAAAGAGCATCTCCTTTAGACAGCTTGCTGAAATATATGAGGATGATCCCATAGAAGCAGAAGGGGAGTTTGTGGCTCAGACAGTCCAGATGGATCCTGAAACTGGTCAAGGAGCACCTTACTGGCCTTATACTTTTGGGGCTTGTGGAGTAGAAGTGGAAGTTGATACTCTTACAGGGCAAGTGGATATACTAAAGGCAAGGTTTGCCCAAGATGTGGGAAGGGCTATAAATCCCAGCATGGTACAGGGACAGATTGATGGAGGATTTGCCATGGCCTTAGGCTATGTGTTATTTGAGGATTTGAATTTGGTTAGAGGAAGAATGAATAACATGAAGTTTTCAAAATATCTAATACCTACAGCTATGGACATGATAGAAGTAGAGCAGATAATAGTAGCGGCTCCAGAAACTACTGCCCCCTTTGGGGCTAAGGGAATTGGAGAGCCAGCAACCATACCCGTTGCACCAGCCATATTAAATGCCATATATGATGCCATAGGAGTTAGAATTACGGAGCTGCCTGCCACTCCAGAAAGGATCATAAAAGCAATACAAGAAAAGGAAAGGAGTGTTGCTAGTGAATAGAATACTTAAAATTGCCAGGGGAGAGGAAAAGGCTGAACTAGTCATAAAGAATGCCAATATAATCAACGTGTTTACCAATGAGATAATAAAAGGGGATGTGGCTATAGAGAAGGGATATATAGTAGCCATTGGCCAGTATTCAGGAGTGGAGGAAGTGGACTTAAGGGGAAAATATCTATCTCCTGCCTTTATAGATGGCCATGTTCACATAGAATCCTCCAAAGTCACTCCTGGGCAATTTGCTAAGGCAGTAGTACCTAGAGGAGTTACTACTATAGTAGCTGATCCCCATGAAATAGCTAATGTAAAGGGGATTGAGGGAATAGAGTATATGCTGGATGAAAGCGAAAACATCCCGTTGGATGTGTATGTGATGCTTCCCAGCTGTGTTCCAGCCACTCCTTTTGAAAGCGCAGGAGCAATCCTAGAGGCTAAGGATCTTGAAAAGCTCATGAATAGGGAAAGAGTATTGGGCCTTGGTGAGATGATGGATTATGTAGGAGTTATCAACGGTGATGAAAAGGTAATTGAAAAGATAAATTTGGCTAAAGAAAAGGGGAAGATAATAGACGGTCATGGGCCAATGATAACTGGCAATGAATTAAATGCTTATGTAGCTGCAGGGATAAAGACAGAACATGAGTGCTCTACTGTAAAGGAGATGGTAGAGAGGCTTCGACTAGGCATGTACATCCACATAAGAGAGGGTTCCGCTGCGAGGAATTTGAAGGAATTGATTAAAGCAGTCAACAAGGATAATTTAAGTAGAATTATGTTTTGCACTGATGATAAGGAACCTAGCGATTTGCTTATGAATGGAAGCATAGACAACAACATAAGGTTGGCTATATCAGAAGGAATTGACCCTATTGACTGCATAAAGATGGCCTCCTTAAATCCTGCTCAGATATATGGTCTTAAAGGCAAAGGAGCCATAGCACCAGGATATATGGCAGATTTAGTGGTAATAGATAATCTGGTGGATTTCAATATTTTGATGGTATTTAAAGAGGGGAAATTGGTGGCAGAAAACTATATGCCTCTATTTAGAATAGCTCCTAGCCAAAATGATAATATGAAGAATAGCGTAATCATAAAGGATATTGATGAAGAGGACTTGAAGGTAAACATAGAAGGGGATAAGGCAAATGTAATAAGGATAATACCCGGCAGCTTAATCACAGAAAAGGTGGTAAGGGAAGTTGGAAAGGATGTAATTGTAGAAGATGGAGTATTTATCAAAGGCAAGGATATATTGAAGGTAGC
>ENA-OWPA01001366-OWPA01001366.1-bioreactor-metagenome-genome-assembly--contig:-NODE-1366-length-16475-cov-4.431150_pt1 | contig 16475 bp, 12 predicted proteins | sample MGYA00238139_ERZ651803 | MGnify/ENA primary metagenome ERZ651803 (study PRJEB26909, sample SAMN07631231) | bioreactor metagenome | isolation source: Switchgrass digestor | place: USA: Dartmouth...
ATAGAGACCTTGAAAAGCAGACTGTTTCCCCAGGCACTTCTCAAGCGGTTCCAAGCTTCTTCGGGATGACGCAATAGAGACCTTGAAAAGCAGACTGTTTCCCCAGGCACTTCTATTGACGCCCAATATTCCGGAAGCGTCCGTATTATCAGGAGTACCCATCGAAAATGAAGAGGATATGATCAAAGCAGCGGAAATCATCAGCAGACAATACGGATGTGCCGTTCTTTGCAAGGGAGGGCATAGTGCAAGCAATGCCAATGATTTATTGTATCAGAATAATAAATACAGGTGGTTCACCGGCGAGAAAATCAACACTAAAAATACTCACGGAACCGGATGTACTTTATCCAGTGCCATTGCCTGCGGCCTTGCCAAAGGCTTGGATTTGGAAAGGTCAATCCAGTTAGCGAAGGAATATATTTCAGGCGCTTTGAAAGCAATGCTTGATCTGGGAAAAGGGAACGGACCCATCAACCACATGTGGAATATCTGCAAAGAGGAGAAATAGCAGTGAGGATATAGGCGGCTTGATGGGTAGATGCATGAAACGCTCAAGGTAACGTATAATTGGAATTTGTATATTTAAATGTTAAAATATGACCTGCATAAGGCTAGATGAAGGAGAATTGCCTGTAGCGGAGTTGCTAATTAAAATTAATAAATGCATATTGACAACTATGATAAAATGGATTAGAATTTAGATAAACGATTACGTAATCGTTTAACGCAATCAGTTGTGAGGTCGATATACGATGTCTACAAATATTAAGGAAGTAGCTAAAGAAGCAGGCGTTTCTGTAGCAACGGTATCCCATGTTATTAACCAAACCCGTTATGTGTCGGATGAAACTAAATTAAAAGTATTGAAAGCAATGAAGCAGTTGGGTTACCGGCCAAACTTGGTAGCAAGAAGCCTCAGAAGTCAAAGGTCCAAAATTGTTGGGCTTATTATACCTGTTTGTCCTTCCGATACTTCCGGTTTTTTCTTTACCACCATAGCGCAAGGAATAGAAAATAAGCTTAAAGAGCATGGTTACAACCTTTTATTCAGCAACTCCAACGAAAACATAGAGTGTGAAAAGGAACAGATACGTGTATTCAACTCTCAATTGGTTGATGGACTTATAATCGCTCCTACAGTAGATGACCACCAGTATTTAAATGAAGTCATTAGCGGAGACTATCCGGTTGTATTTATCGACCGTAAACCAGTAGGATATAAAAGCGATTGTGTGCTTGTAGATAATTTTTCTATTACATATAAAGCGATTAATACTCTCATTGAAAAGGGGCATAGCAGAATAGCGTTTATTAGTGGGCATATGGGGCTTACTACAAGTGATGAGCGCTATTTTGCCTACAAAAAAGCACTTGAGGACAATAATATTACGGTAGACGAGTCTTTGATCGTAATAGCCGAGTATGGAAAAACAAGCTTTGAGAGCGGCTATGAGTTTACAAAAAAGCTTTTTACCAGTCAAAAATTCTCAGCATTATTTGTTGCAAACAATTTGATGTCTATGGGCGCATTAGCTTTTTTGAATGAACAGAGGGTCAAGATTCCTGAAGAACTTGCGGTAATCGGATTTGACGATTATGATTGGACAAAGATCTCTGTTCCACCATTGTCTGTTATTAAACAGCCGGCTTTCGATATGGGAAGAAAGGCTGCGGAGGTTTTAATTGACAGAATAAATAATCCCACAAAAAGATTTAAGGAATACAGGATGTCGGCTGAATTTATTATCAGAGGTTCTATATAAGCTATACATTTGTATGCTTCACCATTGTCAGCATTCTAAGGTAGACACAATCAATCAACAATTCCAGTTTCAGTGTATCCCTCATAAAAACGTTTACGTAATCGTTTAAACAAGAGATGCTCTGAATAATTGTCAAGCGCATGGGCAGCAACAGTTTTTTCTTATCAGTTAATCCAGGTTCAACATTGCAGTGCTATAAAAATTCAATGCTAATCAACCAAATCTGTCAGGGGGGAAAGTAGTGGAAAAGATAGTTGTAAACAGCAGCAATACGAGAGGGTCAGGGAGATACCGGGCTATTATCAAAAACATAAAAGCCAATTATCAGCTGTATATATTGCTGGCTCCTACAGTAATTATGCTCATCATTTTGAATTATATTCCAATGTACGGTATAACGCTTGCGTTTAAGGACTATGTTCCAAGCAAAGGTATACTAGGAAGTCCATGGGTTGGTCTCAAATATTTTGAAAGATTTTTTAATTCATTTTCGTTCTCCAGAATACTCTCCAACACTTAAAAAATTAGCTTTGCAAGTTTAATTTTCGGTTTCCCGGTGCCCGTAATATTTGCGCTCATGCTCAACCAGCTGCGACAGGAAAAATTTAAAAGAATGATTCAAACAATTACATATGCCCCGCATTTCATTTCAACAGTTGTGCTAGTTGGAATGATGATGGTTTTTCTCTCACCCAGAAGCGGTCTTATAAATAACATTATTCAAATGCTCGGTGGAGAACCCATATTCTTCATGGCAAAAAAAGAATGGTTTATACCACTATATATTCTTTCCGACATATGGCAGAATACCGGATGGAATACAATAATATATTTGGCTGCATTAACGTCAGTTAATCCAGAGTTATATGAAGCGGCAATTGTTGATGGTGCAACTAAGCTGCAAAGAATCAAACATATTGACATTCCTGCAATTTTACCCACAATTGTGATAACTCTTATTTTCGCTTGCGGAGGAATAATGAACGTGGGCTTTGAGAAAGTGTTCCTCATGCAGAATTCCCTGAACAGAGAAGTCAGTGATGTTATTGCTACCTATGTTTTTGAACAGGGATTAATACGTGCGCAGTACAGTTATTCTACCGCAATCGGTTTATTTAACACAATCGTGAACATCATTCTACTCATAACGGTCAACAAGATTGCTAAAAAACTGACCGATACGAGTCTGTGGTAGGAAAGGGGGAGAGCAAATGAGCGGATTGAACACTAAGCTTGCACGCACAAAGGAAGATAAAATATTTGATGCTGTGAATATTACTTTACTTTCATTGTTCACCTTGGCAGTACTATATCCTTTATACTTTGTAGTCATTTCTTCAATAAGCGATCCTGCATATGTTTCAGCGGGCAAGGTGCTCTTTGTCCCGAAAGGGATAACATTTGAAGGGTATAACAGGATTTTTTCCGATAAAAGCATAATTCTTGGATATAAAAATGCTGTTGTATATGCAGTACTGCATTCAGTCTTCGGAGTTTTCTTAACAATGACTGCAGGCTATGCAATGTCGCGAAAGGATTTTTTCGGCAAAGGCTTTTTCACGGTCTTCCTTCTGATTACTTTGTACTTTAATGGTGGGCTCATCCCTACTTATCTGTTCATAAATTACCTTGGATGGATTAATACTACGTGGATTATGGTTGCGCTTGGAGCTGTCAACATATTCAATATAATAGTCGCAAGGACTTTTATTCAGAGCACAATCTCAAATGAATTGTTAGAGGCAGCCAATATTGATGGGTGTTCCCACTTAAAAATATTCTTTATGATAATTCTTCCCCTGTCAAAACCTATTATAGCAATTATGATACTCTATTACTTTGTCGGTAAATGGAATGATTGGTTTGCAGCACTGATATACCTGGATGATAACAAGAAATACCCTCTTCAATTGATATTAAGAAATATTCTAATAGTCAATGCACCATCTACTGAAATGACAAGGGATGCGCAAGAATATGCGACACAGCAGAGGGTTACTGAGCTTTTGCAGTACGGAATTATTATAGTCGCAAGCGTTCCTGTATTAGTGATGTATCCTTTTGTGCAGAAGTACTTTGTCAAGGGAGTTATGATTGGATCCATAAAAGGATAATCAAGCTTGTTATTTCCGGCAAGGAGGTGATATGGCGGGGTCGTTAACTGTGCTTATCAAATATCATTTATAAAAAATGTAAAGGAGGATTCTTATGAAAGTGAAAAAACATTTTCTGACAGCTATATGCGCACTTCTTAGTTTGTCTCTGGTTCTATCCGGGTGCGGCTCGAGCGATAAAAAGGAAAACGGTGATGCAACAGATTCTCCGACAACATCCAGCTCCGGCAGCAAAAGCAACTTCAATGAAACAGGCCTTCCCATAGTCAATGAAAAGATTACATTGAAGTTCGTAGCCAGAAAAGCTGACCTGGCTGGTGATTACAACGAGATGGATCCCATCAAAAAGCTTGAGGAAATGACCAACATACATATTGATTGGGAATGCATACCCGCTTCTGTGTATGATGAGAAGAAAAACCTCATGCTGGCTGGTGGAGACCTTCCTGACGCATTCTTTCAAACCGGATTCTCGGATTTTGATATAATGACGTATGGTGCAAACGGTACGCTAATTCCTCTGCAGGATCTTGTTGACAAATGGGCACCGCGTATAAAGAGTATTTGGGAAAAAAGACCGGAAGTAAAGAAAGGTCTGACGATGCCTGACGGCAACATCTATACAACTCATTCACTTGAAGAGCTCGCTTTCACAGACCCCGATAATCCCAATGATGCAGTAAACATTGGTGCGGTACCTTATTTTACATCTATAAACAAAGCATGGCTGGATAAATTGGGAATACCAGTACCAACCACCCTGGACGAATTCCATGATGCACTGGTTGCCTTCAGGGACAGGGACCCGAATGGAAATGGAAAGAAGGATGAAATTCCCTTCAGCTTCATGCATATGCAGTGGTGTATGGACATAGGCGGCCTTTTCGGCTCCTTCGGTCTTGGCGACAATACGGAGCACAGATACGTCAAAGACGGCAAGGTCCACTATATTGCTGTACAACCTGAGTATAAGGAAGCTATCAGCTATTTCCATCAATGGTATAAGGAAGGCCTTATTGATCCGGAATCCTTCACCCAGGATGCTAAAGCATATCTTTCCAAAGGCAAGCATCCGGATTATGTTCTAGGGTCCTATGTATGGTGGGAAACTGCGGAAGTTGTAGGACCTGAAAGACAAGACGACTATGTCCTTCTTCCTCCCCTGAAGGGTCCAGGTGGAAAACAGACACAGCTCAGACATGACCAAGGTGCCGGAGCAAGAAACGCTTTTGCAATAACCAAGGTTAACAAATATCCTGAAATTACAATGAGATGGCTTAATGAATGCTATGAACCTAAATTGAGTGCAGAGCTTAACTGGGGACCGATAGGCAAGGTATTTGAAGAAAGGGATGGAAAGTTGGTATGGCTGCCTACTCCTGCTGGTGAAACAGCCGGAGAATACAGGCAGAAGGTTTGCCCCAGCGGCGGATCACCGATGACTGTGTTGGCGGAAGACTTTGAATACATTGAGATGGATCCACGGGCAAGGGTAAGGCTTGATGACATAAAGAACATATATTGGCCTTATGTAGTAAACAAGGAGTACTACCCTTCAGTTGTGTTTACACAGGAAGAGCTTGACGTCATCCAGGGCATAGGCGAGGAAATAAAGAAATATACCAATGAGCAGAGGGCTAAATGGCTGACAAGCGGTGGGATTGAAGAAGAATGGGATGCTTATGTTGACCAGCTGAACAGAATGGGACTCAATGAACTGCTTAATGCTTGGCAAAGCGCCCTTGACAGGTTTAACGGAAAATAATAAGAGTTTGGTCGGTTTCTTACAAATAGTGATTTAAGCTTTTGCCCCTATAATAACATATGAGGGGTCTGTAAAAATACCAAATAAAAGGGTGTCATGCATGTCATCCTTTTATTTGGTATTAGAAAAGATGTATACGAGTCGATATACGGAAGGGAGCATAAAAATGAGAAGTGAATATTATAATGAACGGTACAGGCCTCAATATCATTTTTCACCAGAATACGGATGGATGAATGATCCAAACGGACTGGTCTATTATGATGGAGAATATCACTTGTTTTATCAATTCTATCCCCATGGAATCGTACACGGCCCAATGCACTGGGGTCATGCGGTAAGCACGGATTTGCTCAGGTGGAACCATCTTCCCATAGCCATGTATCCGGATGATGTTGGCTTTATGTTTTCAGGCTGCGTAGTTGTTGATGAACATAACACGAGCGGTTTTCAGTATGGAAAGGAAAAAACCCTGGTTGCAGTGTTTACACAGGAAAACAATGGCCGGCAAGTACAAAGCATTGCATACAGTAATGATAGGGGAAGGACATGGGAGAAATATTCTGGAAATCCTGTGCTCGAGAGACCTGAATTTAGAGATTTCAGGGACCCTAAGGTTTTTTGGCATAGTGAAACCGAAAAGTGGATCATGGTTCTTGCCGTGAAAGACAGGGTGCATTTTTACAATTCGCCAAACTTGAAAGAATGGGAGTTTACAGGTGAGTTTGGAAGCAGCGACGGTTCCCATGATGGAGTATGGGAATGTCCGGATTTGTTTGAAATGATGGTGGATGGTGATAAAAACAATAAGAAGTGGGTGCTGACTGTCAGCATAAACGGGAAGCTTAGCGGAATGCAGTATTTCATTGGCAAATTTGATGGCAATACATTTGTGAGTGAAAACCCATCTGAAGAGGTGCGCTGGATTGACAGCGGAAAGGACTTTTATGCCGCTGTAAGCTGGTCCGATATTCCGGCCGCTGATGGACGGAGATTGTGGATAGGGTGGATGAACTGCTGGCCATATGCAGAAAAGATACCTGCCGGCAAGTGGAGAGGGAATATGTCAATTGTCAGGGAGCTTGTGCTTTCGAACATTGATGGCTTTGGTTTGAAGCTGGTGCAAAAACCTGTATCTGAACTCGAATCAATACGGAAGGAGGAAATAATATCTGTTAGAGACGTTTGGTATAGCGCTTTAGATAATGCCATATCCGGTTTGATGTTGGATACATATGAAATTCTGCTGGAGATTGACATGTCAAAATCTAACAGTGATCAACTGGGCTTCAAGCTATTCAGGGATGAAGACGGGTATGTTGATGCTGGTGTTGATGTATCAAAGGGAAAGGTTTTTATAGACCGCCGTCATATTGCATGCCATCATAAAATGGAAGGTTTTGCGGAAAGGCATGAAGCCGGTTTAATTCGGAAAGACGGAATTATAAAGCTGCATATTTATGTTGATAGGGCATCGTTGGAAATGTTTGTTAATGAGGGTGAAAATGTATTTACGGAGTTGATATTTTCTGAAAGTGACAGTAGAAGTATTGAGTTTTATTGCACCGAGGGTGATGCTTATATTAAGTCCTTAACAATTTACTCTTTGGATAGCATATGGAAGTGTCCTGAAAAAGCATGATAAAAAGCCGTGGGTTTACTGATGGAGGACCTTTGATGAGGAAAAGGAATACTTGTGTTTGTAAGAAAAATGCTAAGCTCAACCACTCCATGTGCAAGGAATCATCGTAAGATGGAATATTAACTTCAATAATGTATCCGGAACTTATTTGCATGAGGCTCTATGAATTCAGGCTGTTTTAATGACAAAGTGATTAAAGAAATATACTTGGATTGCTGAGTCACATTGAATGCGAGGATTTATGTCATATCCAATGGTGTTTGTGTTATGTTTGCATGCAACGGTGAATTAAGCTTCATCAATCCAAATTTTAGGCAGTATAAAGAGATTATGGATTTGGATTGAGAGGGAGGTAGGTTTCTTGTATAAAATGTATGTATTATTTGCAATGTTATTGGCACTTGCCTTTATACTTCTTCTTGTAACAGTATATTTGACTAACCGGTCAAATATGAAAGATCCAAAAGCCCAGTTGGCGACTAACGCATTCAAATCTAATGATTTGCTGGCATTTTGGAGCTTTGATGAGGGAAGCGGTAAGGTCAGTGAAGACAAAGTATCAGGCATAAAAGATCCTATAAAATATGTTTTTAATGAAGCTAAATATAAACCTTCAACAGACCCTCTCCGGAAGGCTGGAGTTAAAGGCGGCAGCTTGCTGTTCGACGGCTACTCTACATGGATAGAAAGGTCTGCCGAAAAGGCATTTAAGCCTGGCAAGGCACTTACAATAGAGGTATGGGTAGCTCCCAAAAATTATGAGTGGGGGGATGGAGGAAAGCTTTCAACCATAATCAATCAGTATGACTCCCAAAATAAGCAGGGTTATGCCCTGGGTATGTACAGGCATGGATCATGGTCTTTCCAGATTGGCACCGGTAAAGAGTGGGTCGAAGTCTGGTCGGAGGAGAAACCTCTTTTAAAAAATAAATGGTCACATGTGGTAGGAGTATTTGACGGAGCATCAGGAACTGTGGCAATTTATCTGAATGGTGAAAAGGTGGGATTTACGAATATTGCTGAAGGAAGTGCTATTGCTCCTTGTGAGAGGCCGCTGCTTATCGGCAAAAACAATGAAGGGGTAGATATAGGGGGCCCTTTTACCGCAAATATGTTCAGTGGATTGATGGATGAATTAAAGGTTTACAGCCGGGCGATGTCAGAGGAAGAGGTTAAAGCATCATATAATGACTATATAAAAGCATTGGGGAATGGGGCTTTACCGGAGCCGGAACTGCATCCTGACCGTAGCCTCTATGCGGGAGACAGGCACAGGCCGCAGTATCATTTTATTGCTCCCGAAAAGTGGATGAATGAGCCTCATGGACCAATATATTTCAACGGTAAATACCACATATTTTACCAGCACAACCCCCAGGGGCCATATTGGCATCACATTCATTGGGGGCATGCAGTCAGTGATGATATGGTTCACTGGAAGGATTTGCCCATAGCACTGTCACCTGAAAAGGGTGAAGTGGATCCCGATGGATGCTGGTCCGGTTGTACAGTGATAGATGATAACGGCATACCTGTAATACTCTATACTGCAGGTGATGACAGTAAAGTCCCGAATACTATGATTGGACTTGCCAGGAGCACCTTCAAAGCAGATCAGGATTCTGAACTAAAAACATGGATAAAGGAAAAGACACCCGTGCTTGTCCAAAAACAGGGTGAAGGCATGTATAAACAGTTTAGAGATCCGTTTGCATGGAAGGAAGGTGATACCTGGTACATGTTGGTCGGATCAGGAATGCCGGACAAAGGTGGAACGGCTTTGGTTTACACTTCAAAGGATCTCGTTAGTTGGGAATATCGTAATCCTTTGTATGTCGGTGATCAATTCAAATATCCAAAAACAGGCCAGGTGTGGGAGCTTCCTGTACTTTTCCCCATAGGGACTGATAAACAGGGAAATAAAAAGCACATTTTCATTATCAATCCATGGTTTAATGGGGTTAGTCCATACACAAGCAAGAACATTTGGTATTGGATCGGTGTATGGGACAAAGAAAATTGTAAGTTTATTCCGGATGATGAAGAACCTCAGATATTTGATTATGGCGAGCACTTTACCGGTCCCAGCGGACTGATTGATGATAAGGGGCGTGTAATCCTTTTTAGTATTGCACAGGATGGAAGAACCGGATTGCAGCAATATTTGTCTGGTTGGGCGCATAATGCCGGTATACCTTTGATTCTTTCCCTCGGAGATGATGGAAAACTTAGGATTGAGCCCATACCTGAGTTTCAATCCTTGCGCAAGGAAAAGCTTGCATCCTTCACTAATAAATCAATAAAAGATGCAAATGAGCTCTTGAAAAACATTAAAGGGGATATGTTGGAAATTATCGTTGAGCTTGAGAATGTGTCAGCTGAGAGTTATGGTATGAAAGTACGCAGCACAGAAGATGGTCAGGAGGAGACAGTGATATTCTATGACTCTTTGAAAAAAACACTAAATGTTGACAGGCTTAAATCAAGCAAGGCCAGCGATGTAAGAAAAGGAATTCAAGGTGGAGAATTCTCTCTGGATGGAAACACCTTAAAGCTTCATATATACCTTGACCGCTCCATGGTTGAGGTGTATGCGAATAATACAAAAAGCATCACGACAAGAGTATATCCAACCAGAGAGGATGCATTGGGTGTTAGTGTTTGGGCCAATGGTGACGTAACGGTTAAGTCAATGGAAATATGGAGCATGAATTCTGCTTACTAGAGTATTAATCCCCTGAAATTATGAAATTTATTTAATATTAATAAGGTGATGGTATCATGTTTGACGTTGTAGCACTAGGCGAGTTATTAATTGATTTTACACCATGTGGAACTTCACAGAACAGGAATCTCATGTATGAGATGAATCCAGGCGGAGCGCCTGCAAATGTACTGGCAGTAGTTTCTAAGCTTGGGGGCAAAACAGCTTTTATTGGACAGGTCGGCAATGACCAATTTGGTTTGTTTCTCAGGGAAACACTGGCCGGAATGGGAGTCAATGTGGAAGGGCTGTTGCTTAGTGAGGAATACAGCACAACCCTTGCATTTGTTCACTTGGATAAAAACGGAGACAGGTCCTTCAGCTTTTACCGGAGCAATGGAGCAGATATAATGCTTCAAGCTCAAGATGTCAGATTCGATTTGATCAAGCAGTCTTCAATTCTTCATGTCGGTTCTGTCTCAATGACCCATGAGCCTTCAAGAACGGCAACGTTAGAGGCTGTTAAGGCTGCAAAGACCAATAATGTGCTTGTGTCATTTGACCCTAATCTCAGACCTGCTCTATGGGCTAGTCTCGACGAAGCAAAAAAAGTTATTGAAGGCATGCTGCAATATGCAGATATTTTAAAATTATCCCAAGAAGAACTATATTTCCTTACAGGAACTGATGAAATCGCAGATGCTTCTGCAGTCATTGCCAGGAAGTACGGCATAGAGCTCATTCTTATTACAATGGGGGCAAGTGGAAGTTTTTACAGGCTAAGGGATGAAATAGGGCAGCTTCCTGCCTACAATGTTGAGACAATAGACACTACTGGTGCCGGAGATGCTTTTCTAGGGGCAGTTTTACATAAGATTTTGAGTAGTGGTAAAAGTCTAAAAAACATTTCGGTCAAGGATGTGGAAGCGTTTGTTGATTTTGCTAATGCAGCAGGTTCGCTTGTTACAACTAAGAGAGGCGCAATACCCGCCATACCGACTTTATGCGAGATCAATAGATGCATGGCAACTGTGAACAAACTGGCATGAATTATGTTTTGCTGCTTTTAAATATTCATTGGTTAACACGAAAATAGCAATGTTATTTTCATTAATTGTTGCGTTATGTAAACATGAGGGGTTGAGCTGGCATTTTCCTAGCATAAGCTCCGAGTTAAAGAGGCAGAATCGTAACAATTCATATCTTGCTTATATGTTATTTTCATTATTGGTGGTGCTTTGCAAGCATGAGCGGTTGTGTTGCTTTCACTTATTCGGCCTGCTTATGATCTTTTTTTCAATACGCATGATTTCCCAAGTCAACTAAAGCATCCGAAGAAGATAAGAAGATCAGGTTCCATTGTGGCAAAGATGGTTGTCAAGCGTTTTAAGAAGTCATGAAAACAGTGTATTTTCAAAAGCTGTCTCATGACTTTTTTAATGCTTGAAGCTTTTTGGCATAGTCCTGAAAATATGGAAATAATGATGAATATTCCAGGCAGGAAGCATGAAATCCGACTCTCCATAATGCTTAAAATGCCAGCAGGAAAAGCTTGAACATACATGAAAGCGATTTTCAAGCTGCCCAGATATCAAAATAACCGGTGGACAGATGCCCATTCCAAGTATATTGGATTATGGTATAAGATGATTATTAGTGCCTCGATTTATAGGTTTTATGGTAGAATGTAGGAGAAAGATTTAAAGCAGAATATCAGAGATGGAATCAGGACGTGCATTATTGTGTTCGCTCTTATACCTTTTATTATAAAAGAGCGGTGATGACATGTTGAATGTTTGTCATATTTAAAGCGTTAGGAGACATTAATCAATGATCTGTATAATAAAAGGGGGATAGTAGATGAAAGAGGTTTTTAGGATTGAAAGAGTTGAAGATCCTGAAGAAAAGGCTAAAATTACCTCAGAGGTGTTATTGGATTTGCCGGATTGGTTTGGGATACCTGAGAGTACAAAAGCTTACATTGATGACTCGAGGCGGTTGCCTTTATGGGCGGCCAAAAAGGATAAGGAAGTCGTCGGGTTTATAACATTGGCTGAAACCAGCCCGGAAACGGGAGAATTACATTGCATGGGAGTTAAAAAAGCTTACCATAGAAAAGGGATCGGGACCCAGCTGTATCTGGAGCTGGAAAAGTATGCAAAAGAAAAATATAAGTATCTGCAGGTGAAAACGGTAGAAGAAGGACACTATTGGGAGTATGATCAAACGGTGGCTTTTTATAAATCATTGGGTTTTTCCAAACTTGAGGTCTTTCCGACCTTGTGGGATGAAGCGAATCCATGTTTGATTATGATAAAGGCTCTATAAATTCATGGCAATCAAATAGGGTTTTGCATGGAACAGCAATCAGAATGGACTGGCAGCAAGTTTAATATGTTCAATAAATGTATTTGCTTGTCCGAACAAATTCGAATGATATTACTGCTGCCAACATGAGCCGTGATGAAGCGGCAATTCTTTTGTGCCGAGCTTAGTTTGAGACTAAATAGAGGTTAAAAAACAACTATAAGTTAGTGTAAGTTGATAAATGGACAAATTTGAACACACAGGAGAGGAGGTTAATATGTGAGCAGGCTGGAAATTTCTAAGTTTTCTAAAAGTTATAGTGTGCGAACGCTGTCCGACGAAGATATTCCCGACATATATGATTTATGCATACATAACAAGCAGTACTATGAATATTGTAAAAAACAACCTACCGTAGAATTAATTAAAAGTGATTTGAGAATCACACCACCTGGAAAAGACATATCTGATAAATTCTATGTAGGCTTTTTTGATAAACAGGAAATGATTGCCGTTATGGATCTAATTGATGGATATCATGAAAAAGATATGGTATTTATAGGCTTTTTTATGATGAACATCAATCATCAGGGTAAAGGATTGGGCAGCCAGATAATAACTGAACTTTGCGACTATCTGAAACTGGAAAAGTATGGAGCTGTGAGGCTTGGAATTGATAAGGGAAATCCTCAATCAACACATTTTTGGAAAAAGAATGGTTTTGAAGTAATAAAAGAAATTGAGCAGGAGGAAGGGGTTATTCTCCTGGCTGAACGGAATTTGCGGAGCTGACCTGTGTTTTGCAGCATGGGTTAATATCTTTCAGTGTGCTCATGAATCAGCCGATATGTTCTCGCGCACAGTAGAAAAGAGATATGTTTCTTGCACATTTGAGAAAATCGACCTGTTTTACTGATTCCATCTTTCATAGGCCTAGCTGTGCTTTCAATAAACTAAGAATTCATTATTGGCAAACACAGTGTAAAAAAATTCCTCCTTCTTATTGACTGAATTCATTCATTATGAGATAATAAAATTAACATATATTATCATCGAGGAGAGAACCAAATGACGCGCATAACCAAGGAGCCAGAGGAACGACGCGAAGAGATTATATCTGCCGCCGAAAAGCTATTCCATGAAAAAGGATTCGAAAATACCATGATGTCTGATATAGCACAAGCTCTCGGCATATCGCAGGGCTTACCCTATCGGTATTTTAAATCCAAGGTGGAGATCTTGGATGCGATAGCGGATAAATATAGCCATGAGTTTTTGCAGATGATCCAAGGCATTACGTTCGGACCTGATTTAAATGCAAAGGATAAGCTGGATATCTATTTCAAGCATATTGTGGAATGTGTAATGGGCTTAAAGCTGATTCCTCTTTTGCATGAAAAAAGCAATGAGGAATTGCATCATCGTGTAACGGAAAAGAGTATACAAAGCATGTTTCCTCTGCTTCGAGACCTGATCATAGAGGGCAATCGGCAAGGTTGTTTTTCATGCCCCAAGCCTGAAGAAAGCGCATGGTTTTTGCTAAATGGATTGAATGGCGTACAGGGATCGGCACCTATCAACTATATGGAAGGTAATGAAAAAATGTACGAGGGGATGAAACATATTCTGATGATGTTTTATCGGGTTTTGGGCGTTAAGGAGGAGTGAGAGTGAAATAATCCATATTATATTATTTATTTTTACTCTATAAATGAATGAATTCATTCACTATAAAGGAGGTTTTGTATGAGCTACATTAAATTTGAGAATGTCACCAAGGAATATCGAAGCGGCCCAACAACCGTACTGGCCGCAGACAAGGTGTGCTTTGAAATAGAACGCGGAGAGCTGTGTGTGATACTAGGGCCGAGTGGTGCGGGCAAAACCACTGTGTTGAATCTGCTGGGTGGTATGGATCGGCCAACATCAGGGCGCATTCATGTGGGCGAAAGGGTTGTTACGGATTTGCAAGGCCATGCTTTGACTGATTACCGCCGTTTAAGCGTGGGTTTTGTATTCCAGTTTTATAACCTGATGCCTAACCTCACCGCGCTGGAAAATGTGGAGCTCGCCCGACAGGTATGCCCCAACCCCCTTGACCCAAAGACGATTTTAGAGCAAGTGGGACTAAAGGACAGGATGAACAATTTTCCCGCCCAACTGTCGGGAGGGGAGCAACAGCGTGTGGCCATTGCGCGGGCATTATGCAAAAATCCCGCACTGCTTTTATGCGATGAACCTACCGGTGCGCTGGATTCAAAGACGGGAGCGCAGGTTTTGCATCTGCTGCGTGATGTAACAGTAAATTTCAACACGACGGTTGTCATCATTACCCACAACGCTTTGGTGGCTGCAATCGCAGACCGTGTTATCCGGATGAAAAACGGCAGGGTCGAGGCTATGGAGATCAACAACTCACCGCAACCTGTGGAGGCAATCGTATGGTAAAGTATACTCTATCAAAAAAATTATTTCGTGATATGGTAAAAGCCAAATGGCAGTTTCTGTCCATTATCATTCTATGCGCATTGGGTGTCATGGTCTTTAGCGGACTGGATGCAGCATGGAGAGAAATCGACGCATCCATTAACGATTACTTTGAATCGCAAAAGCTTGCTGACTTTTGGGTAGCTGTGCCTTATGCAGACCAGGATACAGAAAACACAATCAGGCATTTGCACGGCGTAAAGGATGTACAGAGCCGGATCACCATGGAAGTTGCCGCAGATCTTCCGGGAGAGCCTGACCTTATGCTTCACGCATTGGATGGGCAGGCGCGTATCAATATTCCTGTGGTTCAAAGCGGCGCAATGCTTTCAGGTAGTGACCCAAGGGGGTGTTTGTTGGAACAGCAGTTTGCCCAGGCTCATAATTTATCGGTAGGAGACAGCCTAACCATAAAAATCAGCGGACAGGAGCAAACATTTATCATCCGTGGATTGATTGTCAGCCCTGAATATATCATTACCGCCAAGGACTTGTTGCCGGATCCGCAATCGTATGGATTTATGATTACCAATAGTGCGGCGTTCCCGCAAGTTCCTCTGAATGAAATTACCGTACTGCTTTCGGAAGCATCAGACAGTAAAGCGGTAAAGGAAGCGATTGAAGCCGCTCTCCCTTATGCCCTTGTCCGTGACCGAACCGCCCATCAAAGCACTGAAATGATAAGAAGCGAAGTGGCGCAGTTCAAATCGCTGTCCTCCGTATTTCCCGTGTTGTTTTTTGCCGTGTCTGCCTTGATTGTGCTAACCACCATGACCCGCATGGTAGACAACCAGCGCACACAGATGGGTATCCTGAATGCCTTGGGGTATCATGACAGAAAAATTTTGTGGCATTACCTCTCCTATGGATTTTATCCCTCCCTGATCGGTTCGGTTGCCGGACTGCTGATTGGCAGGTATACGCTGCCTGCATATATATGGAAGTTGGAATCAGTATTTTACAAACTGCCTCCGAAGGTTCCGGCGCAGCTGTCTTTTGAGGCGCTTCTGGTGTGTGCCTTGTCAATTCTGTTAAGCTGCCTGATTTGCTACCTTTCGTGCAGAAAGCTTTTTAAAGAAGTACCGGCAGCCTTGTTGCGGCCTAAAGCACCAAAGGCTGGCAGCCGCATTCTGCTGGAACGGTTTCCTGCATTTTGGGGGCGGTTAAAGTTTAATGCTAAAATGATTCTGCGCAATCTGTTTCGCAGCAAAATCCGCACCATTATGGCACTGCTCGGTGTCCTGTGCTGCACAGCGCTTATTATTACGGCATTTGGACTGCAGGATACTTTTCAAAATTTAGTATTTAACCATTACGGGCAAACCTTGCATTATGACATACGTGCAGACCTGACAAGAGATGCGGGCGAGCTTTCAACATATAAACAGCAAATCCCGGCTCAAACCGTTGAAGGCTTGATGGAAAGGATAGTCAGTGTTCAAAAAGATGGCGGGAGCCGTACCACTTTGTTATCTGTACTGGAAGGAAACCAAACGTTGATTGATTTGGGAGTTGACATGCAGTCAAACACGCTTCCCGGTGACGGAATTATTATAACGGAAAAGCTGGCAAGGTTATTGGATATGGAAGTAGGGGATACGGTTACGCTTAAATTCCCGGGCGACAAAGATCCGGTGCAACTTAAAATCAAAAGACTTGCTTCAGTGGGTATAGGCCAGGGGCTTTACAT
>ENA-OWPA01001367-OWPA01001367.1-bioreactor-metagenome-genome-assembly--contig:-NODE-1367-length-16437-cov-4.177873_pt1 | contig 16437 bp, 12 predicted proteins | sample MGYA00238139_ERZ651803 | MGnify/ENA primary metagenome ERZ651803 (study PRJEB26909, sample SAMN07631231) | bioreactor metagenome | isolation source: Switchgrass digestor | place: USA: Dartmouth...
CGCTATTTACCAGCTCTTTGACATCCTTGGCTGTAAACTCCCCGGTTATCAGCTTGGCAAAGATATCCTCCTCATCTATGCCGCTTTTGACGTATTCGCCTATTTTTTTTAATTCCTCTTCAATTGAAGGCATCTGGAACTCAATGCCTTCCTGCAGCAAATCATCCTCTAAATCATTTAAAAAGGTTATTGGATAGCACGATGCTGCCAATTGCTTGGCAGTTTCATTAACTGCATGGTCGAGGGTTATGTTGATGCATGCGATTTTTATAAAGAATGCCAGAAGCAGAAAAAAGCTCAGAAAAACCGGGAATGCAATAGCAGCCTCGATTGTTACGGAGCCTCTTCTTTTGTCCTGCGGCAAACAGTTCATATATCCCACCTCAATACCCTATATGGGTTTCCTTTTCAATTACATAGCTGCCACCCTCAAAATTCTTAAACCCCATGCGGTCAAGATTGAAAACCGGCAGAAACCAAAGGTTTATTTTCACTTTAACCTTGCCGTGAAGCATGGTGCTGTAATTCTTAAGGGCAAAGCCGTCATCCAGCTCTTTTATATTTATCTGCATGAGCTGCCTCATATTGTTTAACCTGTTTATTTCACCCTTTTCCGTCGAGGAGGATAGAAGCAGGCAGATTCTCAAATGGTCGGCATAGTTTAGCTTGATGCCATTCTTCACCGACGGGCATATGCCGATTTCCTTGCCCTGACAAAGATCCATCATATCCTTGCAGGAAAGCAAAAAACCTTCCGTCAGCGCATTAATAAGGCGTGTTACGGGTTCGGGCACCGGGCTGGTGGCAAAGGTATCTATTGTATTTATGGCAAACCTTATGGTCCATATGGTTCCCACCGTTTTTGTTACATTCCGGGACCAGTTGACGTCACCCCAAAGTATGTACTCCACTTCCCCATTTTCAAAGAAATGCTTTCTCTCTGCCTTTGAAGAAAGATAGGAATATCTGTCCATTATGTACTCAGTTATATATATTTTTTCAAGAGCGCTTTCTCCTACATCCGTCAAGGCATTCACCAGCTGACTCATTATGCCCAGCACGTTCATATTTTCAGCTTCGGCTTCATTCTCCTCTAAAATTCCGTCCCGACCTTCCAAACCGTTCACCAGCTCCTTCTGTTCGTATGCATCACTGCCGCCTTCAAGATATCTGGCATCTATCATCCTTTCTTGGTCCATATCCGCCCGATATAAGCCTATATCCTCTACCAGCTTTTTGATCAGGCCTTTTGCAGATTTCTCCAGTTCCGAATTGAGTTCTTTCCTTGGGGTGTCAGTATCTTCTTCCGGAAGCAGCCTCATATCGGCCAGCTGAAAATTGTTCTGCATGTTTCTTATCCGTGAGTTCAAGCCTTCAATCTGTCCTTCCAGGCTTTCCAATCTATTATTTAGCTCCGCCAGTTCCTTTTCTGCTTTATCAGCTTGATCCTCTCCTGACCGGCCTTCTTTGTGCCCTTGGCCTTCGCTTCCTCCCTTGCCTTCCTCGCTGCCATCTTCCGTCTCTTTGTCACCACCGTTTCCCCTGCTGCTATCTACAATCCTTTGAAGCTCCTGTATTTTATCCCTCAAAACCGCAGCTTCCGTATTTAATCCGGCCAACTCAGCCTGCATTTTCTCCACTTGGTCGATTATATTGTCCAGATTGCCTATATTGGCCGCTATTTGATCTTTCAGAGCGCTGCTCGCTTCCTTGAGCCCGTCAAAAGATGTCCGAGCCGTAGATATTTGCATCCCGTTGACATCGGAATTGCTGCTGTTGACCGCCAAGGCAACCGCATCCGATTTTTCCTTTTCCTCCTCATAAGCCTGCAGGCTTCCTGCAATGCCGTCGTTTAGCTCCATGGCTTCCTGCAATTTTTGCCGTATGACCAAAAGAGCCTCCATATCATGTCCTGTAAACTCCTTTGCTTCTGAAATCAGCTTGTTCACAGAATCCCTTTGCTTTTTGACGGCTTTCCATTTAGAGCGTACTTCCTTTTCGCTCTTGGCAAAGCTCAGCTTGCCTGACAATCCGGAGGCCTTGAACTTGCTGACTATATTCTGGATAGAGGCAATGGGTGCTTTATATTTCATATGCTGGAGTATCTGATTTCTGAAATCGTATCCCCGAAGAAGGCTTCCTGAGCCTACCAAAGATGTTTCTCCGCTTTCCTGGCATATTTCATAACGGATAAACCTGAAGCGCGGATTCCTTTCCGATAAATTTTGCTTAAGGTAGTATAAGAAGTCCTCCTCTGCTGTATTTGCACCGGACATGGTATCAACGCCAAATATTCCGTAGTCTCCGACCATATCGGCGCTGTAGTCTGCAAGAACCGACCTTGCCGCCGCATTTAGCGCATTCTCAACCTTGCGTTCGGCAACCATGATTCTGGAGGCATCAATTATCACTCCCGCCAGCAGAAGTAGCGCTATAAAGATTATGCACAGATATACTGAAATTGCCCCCCTGCAGTCTTTAATCAAACTCACATTTTCACCCCATTTTCACACACTGCCCAAACTATAGTTTTTTTACTTGCTGAATCTCCCCAGTATCTTTTCCTTCAAGCTGTCGAAAATACCGTCCAGCTCAAGCTTAGGCCCAAACCGGTCCATATATTCCAGCACAAGGTCCACATTGCGTATATATTCGGCAGGCTGTTCTATCACAGCCGTACCGCAAGCTGTAAGCTCGATACTTTCACTGCCTGTAAAGAGGGAAATCAGTTTTCCCATAGGCAGCTTGAAATTCTGTGTGAGCTCAACTACCAGCTTTTTTTGCATAATACCGTTGGAGAACCGGATGTTCATTTTTGTCAAATCCGCCTTTATAACTGCCGTTCTCATCCTTGATATGACAAGAGCGCGGATATCCCGGATTCTTTCTTCCTGCGTGCCTTGCGGAATATCCGCTTCCTGTGCCTTTTTAAGCACTTCGGAATATTCGAAGCCTGAATCAAAGATGCTTAGAAATCCTGAATACAAATCACCGACGGAAAGCTTGTCCTTCTTGGCCGGCTCCTCCCTGCCCAGCGACATGCCGGTTTCCATCCAGTTTTCGGCTGCCTGCTTTGCTGCCATGGATGCTGTTTGAGTGAGCAGCGCTTGCTGATACATTAAAAGAAATGTCAGAATTACCACTATTAACACTATAAATATAAAAGGCACTATAATTGCAGCTTCTACAGTAATGCTTCCCCTTCTATCCTCTGTTGGCAAAGGCATATCACCCCCATCAGCATGGTAAGCAGAATTAATTACGGAGCATCTTTTTCTGCTGCGCCCATATCCATGCACAGCCCATGCGGAAATTTCCATGAATATGTTTATCATTTATAAACTATGAAATTTTGTATTATATGCCAACATATGTGGTTATATTACATATTTTACATCATTTCACAGTAAAATTAAATATAAATTGTAAAAAATTCTTGTAAAATGCAACAAAGGTAAAAGCAGTAGTCAATCCACCTTTACCTTTGTACATGCGGTTATATAAAATCGGTTTGAATTCAGCTAATTGAAATGGATGATTGCTGTTCCGAAAGGATTCAAAGCACATAACAATCAATACATCCATTATTAGCTGAATTCATTCCTAATCTACATAAATTAAACAGTTAAATCCTTGTAAGTAAAATTAAGATTTTCTCTCGAAATCCCCCTTTGCAATGCCGTAGGGATTCGCCCCGGAAGCCATAAGCATTCTATTTTATGCAAATTTATGTGGCAAAAATAGCTCATCCCTTTACCCATGACCTTCGGGAGGAAAATCCTCATCACATCTGATATATCGGTACTGCCCCGTCACCCGGTCCCTTTCATAATATTTGAAAAGAACTACCGTCCTTTTTCTTTCAAAGCTGCCTGCTTTAATCCCCTGCACCACATCATGGCGGAAGGTTTCAAAATGCACCTGCTTATATATCTGCTTTGCAGGCATATCAAACAGTTCCGGAAGGTATTTTTTCAAATTGCCCTCATCTTTCAGGAACTCAAAGCATCGCTCCTTGAAACCCGGTTGGATTTCCCTTTCAATTCCTTCGGGAAGATTGTTGGAATTGTCCGATGAAAGATAATCCAGTTTCATCAAATCCTTTAAAAGCTCTACCTTCTCTTGGGGCAGAACCTTCCGAAGGAATTCTAAAAGCACCGTATAGGTATCCCTGCCTGACAGGGCCTTCCCCGCATACCCTTCATCCCTGCAGAATTTGTAAAATTCCCAATAAAAGGAGAAGGGCGAGCTATAGCATGTCTCTGTCAGATATTCCAGAGAAACCTGGAATCTTCCCGAGTTATAATATCGGTCCACCAGATCTTCAATTCCTTTCAGCACCAATATCTCATCAAAGCTCATGCTGTCGCTGTACAAAACCTCGTAAGGCGGGTAATCCCTGTAGCCATAACCGTATTTACCGGCATTTTGCCGTATGCCGGAGCCTTTGAGCATTTTCAGGAATCCCAGCTGGAGCTGATGGGGTTTAAGCCTGTACACATCATCGAAAGAATACATAAAAGACCTGAAATCTTCTTTCGGCAGCCCCGCAATCAAATCCAGATGGATGTGTATGTTTCCTAAAGCACGTAGTTTCCTTACATTATCAAAAACAATATCCAGATTGGTCTTCCTGTCAATAAGCTCAAGGGTAACCGCATTTGTGGTTTGCACTCCTATCTCAAACTGTATCCTTCCGGGAGGGGCCTGAGAGAGTATCTCTATCATTTCATCATCGAAGAGGTCCGCGGCAGCCTCAAAATGAAAAACCGTGTCCTCGGACTCCTTTATGATGAAACGGAAAATCTCCTTTGCTCTTTTTCTGTTGCAGTTGAAAGTCCTGTCCACAAACTTGACCAGCTTTACTCCTGCTTTCATCAGTTTCTTGAGGTCCTCTTTGACTCTCTCCATCGAAAAATTCCTAACCCCTTCAAAAGTCGATGAAAGGCAGTAGGCGCAGGAAAAAGGGCATCCCCTTGAAGCTTCGAAATACATTATCCTTTTGCCTACGGCATCCAGCATTTCATCGGTATACGGTGAAGGTATGCTGTCCAAATTTTCTATCCAACTTCCAGGTTTATTTGAAATAATCCTTGCCGAATCTCTATAGGTAAGACCATCTATTTCATCAGGTTTCCAAACCCCGGAAGCCAGTTGCTCCAGCAATTTTCGAAAGGGGATTTCCCCTTCTCCGGATATGATGAAATCTATAAAGCCATTTTCCTCCATCATTTTTTTTGCATCAAAGGATACCTCCGGTCCACCCAGCACAATCCTGACATCCGGAGAGACCTTTTTCAAATTTCCGGCAAGCTTGAGCACCGCCTCGATATTCCAAATATAGCAGCTAAAGCCCACTACATCGGCTTTTTCAAGATAGATAGCCGATAATACGGAATCCGGGGAATCATTTATTGTCGACTCCAAAACTTTCACATCATCACAGCAATCCTCACAGTATGCTTTCAGGTACCATGCCGCCAGGGAAGAATGGATATATTTAGAGTTCAAGGATACAATCAGTGTTTTCATAAAATACCTCGCCATCTTATAATATAATAATGAAAAATCACTCATGCTTGTAATGCGCAACCGATAATGAAAATGATATTTATATTTTCGTGTTAACCAATTTCGTTATTTTATTGGAAAATATACCCCTTATCAAGGGCTTAAGGCTTTCTGCATAAAACAATAATAGCCTTTTACCCCGGTACAGCCTTTTTTGAAGTTTAAGGCTGCCATCCTTCCCATTATATCATACGGGCGCTTTTTATGGTTAAGAGGCTCGCTCCTCCATTAAAAAGTATTGACAAGTACGGATTTATGTGCATAACAGCATAAGGGATATTGATACATGATGTGACAATTTGGAAACGGTCTATGAGTAACTTTCAAAATTGCTTAAGGTTTATTGTGACAAGTCACGCTTGTAAAACGCTTTAATTTTTATTGTTTCTTCTTAAAACTGCATGCTGCATCCTGCTTGTTAACCTTTTCTACTTCCAGCTTTTGCCTTCGAAGTCTTGCCTTTTTTCCTTATAGATAGCAAAAGCAGCAGCAGAGGAATAATGATTTGAAAGGGGATGGAGTAGTAAGGCCATACCTTTTCAGCCCAGCTGAACATCTCAAGAATATTTTCATACACCCATACTGAAAGAACGACACAGAAGGTGACGATCGCCCTGGTCAGCTTCCTGTAGTCGTCAATTCCTGCTATCTGGCTCAAAGCGTTTGCAGCTGCATAAACGCAAACCGAGATTTTTACTCCCCCGCCTATCAGCAGGTTTATGTCTACGAGGGATTCCACATTAAGCCCCGGAATGAGCAGTGATGTCAAATGGGGGTTAAAGGTAGCGCGAGACATCAAATCAGCCCCCAAAGCAAATATATCTCTGAAAAACACCATAACTGCCAATAAGATTGAAACTGCTGACGATGTAAACACAACTTTTTTTAATTTTTCCTTTTTGTTTAAATGAAGAAATATCATAAGGAATGCTACGGTTTCTCCAAAGGGAAAGGATATATAGTCAAAAGCTGCGCTAAGCACAGGCTTAATTCCGTTCTCCAATATAGGAAGGAAAGCTGTGAAATCATGGACAGTTAGTATCGACAAACCGATAATGAAAAATAATAAAGGTATAACAGGCACCAAAAGCTCGCTCAACCTTCCCATCACCTCTATCCCACCGTTGACAGTATATGCCAAAACAACCGCAAAAAACCCTATCACCACAACAATAGGAGTTTCCGGATAAGTCACCGTGCAGATAAACTCCCCAAAATTCCTGAACACCAAGGAAGCCAGGTGGATGAAATACCATATATACAGAATGGCAAAAATGTTGCCGACAACTTTTCCTAACTTTTCCCTTAAAATGTCCACCAGGGTTTTTGATGGGTTCAACAATGCTATAGACGCATAAACCACCATAAGTAAAGTACCACCTGCTCCTCCAAGGAGTATGGCCAGCCATGCATCATTTTTTGCTCCTTGGGCAGGAGCCAATATCACCGTGCTTCCAAAAAGAAAACCTGATATAAGCAGAAACAGCTGAAAGCTTGATATCCGTATCTTTTCCATCACTTCAATACTCCCATCATCTTTAATACAGCCTCTATCCATTGGGCGGGGCTGGAAGGCCTTCTCCCTGCTGCCAGAAGCAAGCTGACCGTGAGGCTCGTTGCCATAAAGAAACCATATAGCAAAAATACCCTCGCCCTTTCCTTTTCCCGTATAAATTTTTGAACATCATAAAAAATCAGAATAGCAAACACTGCTAAAACTATTGCCATTTATGTCATTCTTCCTTCTTTACCGGACTTTTGACAATACCTGTCCTCATTATTCTGGCATCTACCCGGATATCTACCGGAAGCTTGCTGAAAATGTCATTCCAATTTTTTTCTGCATTTTTCCAATACCGGGGGTGATGCCTATGCACATATGTTCCAAAACCAAATATATCGCTGGAATATTCCATCTGGGTCTTATGCAGTGCCAACATGATTTCATTTTTTATTTCTTCTTCCAATTTTTTCTCCAGTATATGCAAATCTTCCGGCGAGTCCAATCTGCCTCTTCCTTCATGCCCTCCCACATTTGCCTCAAGCTCTACCTTGACGATGAGCGCGACTGGTTTGCTGTTTTCAAACGCCACCTTGACATTCCCTTTTGACCTTATAATTTCCATAGATATTTTGCCCTTTTCTGCAGGAATATTCACAATAGCGCTTTTCATTTTACCTATGGCAAACAAAAATCCCCTCGTTTCCCGTGAATCCAGCCAGCCTACCAGCTTTCCTTCCTTAAAAACGGCAACACCTTCCGTTCTGACTTCTTTTTCTCCCGCTTTTGAAATTTGTCCAATGGTAGGTTGCTTTCCGATGCAGTCCATATCTTTAATCAAATCAATCAACCGGGTCCTCTTCACAGTTCCCCGTGAAATGGTGTTTTCTGCCGTCCCTTTTATATACAATGCCGGTATGGATTCCATATCGGTTTCTATTTCAAGGATTTCCTTAGGGGTTGCACCTTTTGCTGTAAGAACATCCATTGTATAATCTATTTCATGATCCCTCTGGAAAAAGTCCAAGACTTCTACTATGCCATCCTTCGAAAGATTTTCACCGAGGATTAGAACCTGAGCTGTACTAAAAAACAACTTTTTATCAATAAGGGACAGCATTCCTCTTATAGCTTCAAAAACTGTTTCCCCTTCAAAGGACTCGACAAACACAGGCATTGGCTGTGTACCTCCACCTTTTCCCTTTCCGGAGGATACCGATTGGATTGCTGCAGGCTCCACCACCTGGACGGTCAAAAGAATTTTACCGTCGTCTGTACGGTCCAGTCCAAGACCTGCCACTAAGTTTATTTCGGTTAAATCCCTATTGTTCCAGCAGCCGGTTACAAGCAAAGGTAATATAAGAAATACGGCCAAGAATACACCAGTCCGTCTTTTACTCTTCCCGCACATCATGGTTTTATTTTCACCTCCTGGCGTTTTGTCCCTTTACCGTCTTTCGCCTTTTCCTGCCGCAGTGTTCCCGGCCTTGTCACCATAGCCCAGATGGGCAGCACCAGGAAAGAATCCTTGAGGTCGGAAACCGAAAGCGGAGAAACAGGTGCCATATAGGGGACCCCAAAAGAGCGAAGTCTGCAGAGATGAATAAAAATAGCCACAGCCACAATGGAAATTCCAAGGAAGCCTAAAAGATTGGCTGCAATCAAAAATGCAAAGCGCAGCAGCATGGTTGCCCTGATAAGCGGGGGTACGACGAAGCTGCAAATGGCTGTGATGGCTACGATAATCACCATCAGGTTGCTGGCAATTCCCGCCGCCACCGAAGCCTCACCCAGCACAATTGCACCTACAATGCTCAGTGCCTGGCCGATGGGCCTTGGCATACGGACACCCGCTTCGCGCAGGAGCTCAAAGGCTATAATCATCAATATAGCTTCGGTAAAAGGCGAGAAAGGGATTCCCTGCCGTGAAGCCGCCAGAGTGATCATCAGCTTGAACGGGATGACCGTATGGTGAAAGCTGACCAGCGCTACATACATGGCCGGCAGCAGGTTTGATACCAGCAGCGCCATCAGGCGCAGGAGGCGCATGAAGGTTGCAAAATAGGCGTGGTCATAGTAATCATCCGTAGTCTGTATGGATTCTATAAAAAGATACGGGACTGTGAGGACATAGGGCGTGCCGTCGCAGAATATGGCCACACGCCCCTCCAGCAGCTTTCCGGCCAGCTTGTCGCATTTTTCGCTGTTCCCCACCGTGGGAAAAAGGGATAATCGGCTGTCGGAAATGAACTGCTCAATAATACCTGTATCAAGTATGGCATCGGTCTTGATTTTCTTGAGCCTCTCCCGCACTTCCCTGACAATTTTCTCATTGGCAATCCCTTTGATATAGCAGATGCAGACATCGGTTTTTGTCTGCTTCCCCAACTGCATCATTTCCAGCTTGAGGTTCGGGTTTTTGATCCTTTTTCGAATGAGGGTAGTATTGGTAAGCAGGTTTTCAATAAAGCCTTCCCTTGCGCCCCTGATGGATGTCTCCGTATCGGGTTCATCCACCTGCCGTCCCTGCGGAGCTTTTACTCCAATCACCAGTGCTTTGTTTTCTCCGTCGATAAAAAGCAAGGCTTCCCCGGACAAGATGCCGTCCACCGCCTGCCACATATCATCGGCTTCTTTTATGTCGTTGTTGATGACTACACATTCTTTAAGCTGTTCAAATATGCGGCTGCCCTCATGCAATTCCGTATTTGAGAAAAAGTCAAGGATTGGGCGGATCACATCCTGGTTCAATACCCTCTTGTCAACAAAACCGTTGATATATGCCACCAGTATTCTAATCGATCTTTTTTCCCCGCATGAAATTTCCCGATGCATAAAATCGCTGCAGCCGGAAAATATTTCGCTAAGTCTGGCCTCAACAGCTTCAATGGTTTTCGGTATTTGTTCGCATGAATCAGCATGTGTATTGTCTTCGTTACTGTTTTGATTTCCTGTTCTGCTTCGTTTTCTTATTCTTTCGAGCATTTGTTATCACCTGTTTTATATTATAACCATTATTTGGCCGTGAAATACACAAATAGAGTTTTCAAGAAGCAAGCTCCTTTGAATAAAAAAATAAAAGCCCTGCAATCAGAGCTTTCTTACTTTCACTATCTCTTATATGGCTATTTCATCAATCATACCGCTATACCCCAGCACCAGGTTGTCCTTTTCCTTTTTCGCCTTAGTAGAAGCAAGGCTGGCAAGGTTTATAAGGCTTATTATTGTTTTATACATGTTTCCTTTCCTCGGATTTCTCCTTCTTCCGCCTGCAATTCCTGCTGAAACGCTTATGCTTATACCTTCGCAAAATTCGTACTGCCTTATCCTGCTTAAAATATCCTGTACCATTGCTTCACATGCTTCAGCGCATTTATCCGTTACAAGTGCGAATTCATCGCCGCCATACCTGCAAAGAAAAGTGCCTGCGGGTGCAAAGCTCTTAAGGATTTGCGCAATCTCCTTCAGAATATTGTCTCCTACTGCATGTCCAAACTCTTTGTCAATATATCCAAAGTTATTAATATCAAAGAAAGTGATGGATATTTCACTGCCCTGTTCAAGGAGTTTATGGGCTTTGTATATAACATAGTCGCTTCTGTATAACCCCGTCAAAATATCCACATGCTTGCAGATTTCAGCTTCAATTATTTTTTTCGTTATAACCCCAATAGCTTTATTGTCCTGAGTGACAAAGAGGATGTCCGTATCGCCGGCTTCAAAAAATTCTTTAGCTTTCCATACTGGTTGGTCCGCTTCAATGCATCCATAGCTTCCGGACATGGCGTCCAGCGCAATCCTATTTGGGTGAGATTTTATCAAATCATTTCTCGTCAGGACACCAACAGTTTTCCCGTTATCAGTAACAGGAAAGTAGTCCGTATCTGTCTTTTCAGCAATATCCCGTATTCGTTTCATTCCCCAAAAAGCATCAACAGTGATGTAATCCTTTATCATAATTTCAAATGCTTTCCTTATCATAAATCTATAGACTTGCTAACCTGGAGCACAATATTCACCTGGGTTTTCACAATTGTTGACTCGTTAGCAACCTTACCTCCTTCCTCTAATAAAAGCCCAACCAGCTTTTCCTGCGGAAGCATATTAAAAAGTGCCTTTCTTACCACTATGGCCTCAATTGCAGGATGATCCACCTTTATGATCTCATACTGGTCCGGAGACAATATATCCACCATGCGTCTTGCCGCCTCAGGCCCGATTGGCGCCCGCTTTCCGACAATGAGCGCATCCTGCATCGGAGGCATTTCAAACTCCGACATACGCATGGTGATTTCTGCTTTTTTGGTGCTATCTACATTTTTAGACATTTCCTTCCCTTCTTCCGTTTGCTATGAAAAATATTTTATCATATTTTGTATGATTTTTATAATTATTTTATATATATTTATTATTTATTAAGTCTATTTAACCGTTTTTTATGAGGAATTCACTCTTGTATTATAAGCTTGTGTTGAAACTGGCAGTAGTGGCAAGAACGCTTCAAGGGACAAAACATGTTAAAAAGGCAGGATATTTCAGCCTTGTACTGTCCGGTATCCTGGCATCATCCGCTCTTTTGGCTTTTACCCTGACATTTCCTTATTGCACAAGGGCGGAAATTACTGCTCCCATGTACCAGATAACAGCCATGATTGATTATGGAAGACTACTTCAAAAGGCTTGAACCTATTCGCCTTTTTATATGTTTGGAATGATGAATTTAGAAATATGGCGCAATAATAACAGATGCCGTTGGTATAAACAAAAACCAAAGGCATCCCGGGTATTTATATTCCATTATATGCTTTCAAATAAATATCTTTTAATTCCGATACAATAGGCATTCTTGGATTTGCTGTTGTGCATTGGTCTTCAAAAGCTTTATCTGCGAGTTCATCCAAAACCTGCATAAACTGGTCTTCCGATATGCCGCAATCCTTTATGGACAGGGGAATTAGCAGCTGCTTCATCAGGTCAATTACCGCAGATATCAGGCTGTTTATACCTTCCTCCGTATTGCGGCAGGGTAGCCCAAGATATTTAGCTATTTCCGCGTATTTTTGATCCGCTATATAGTGTTCATATTTTGGAAAGGCAGTAAACTTTGTCGGTCTTGAAGCATTGTATCTAATAACATGGGGAAGTAAAACAGCATTAGCTCTTCCGTGAGGTATATGAAATTTACCACCTAATTTATGTGCCAGACTGTGATTAATACCTAAGAAAGCGTTAGTGAAGGCCATACCTGCTATACATGATGCGTTATGCATTTTTTCACGTGCTTTTTGATCATCACCATTCATATAGACTTTCGGCAAATATTCAAATACAAGCTGGATAGCCTTCATAGCAAGTCCGTCTGTGTAGTCCGATGCCATAACCGATACGTAAGCTTCGATTGCATGAGTTAATACATCCATCCCTGTATCGGCTGTAACATATGCAGGTACTGATTGCACAAATTCCGGGTCAATAATGGCGACGTCTGGTGTTAGCTCGTAATCTGCCAGCGGATATTTCGTTTCTTTTTCCGGGTCTGTTATTACTGAAAAGGATGTTACTTCCGAACCCGTACCCGAAGTGGTAGGAATAGCTACCAATTTGGCTTTATTCCCCAGCGGAGGATACTTGAACACTCTCTTGCGTATATCCATGAATTTCATACGCAGATCATCGAAATCGGTTTCAGGATGTTCATAAAATAACCATATTGCTTTAGCGGCATCAATTGCCGAACCTCCTCCCAGAGCAATGATAACATCAGGCTGAAAGGCTTCTGCTGCTATAACACCTTCTCTTACCGTATCAACTGTCGGGTCTGGCTGTACCCTGTCAAAAATCTCTGAATGCACATAGTTTCTGCCTTCACGTTTTCTTAAATGGTACAGGACTTTTTCTACATATCCCAGTTTGACCATTACTTTATCCGTAACAATAAAAGCTCGTGAGATATTAGGCATTTTTGACAGATACTGGACAGAGCCAGGTTGGAAATAGATTTTCTCCGGTATTTTAAACCACTGCATATTGTACCTTCTCCTTGCCACACGTTTCTTATTGATTAAATTTACGGCAGTGATATTGGCAGTTGTACTGTTTCTGCCAAAGGAGCCGCAGCCTAATGTGAGTGAAGGCATATTGGTATTATATATGTCTCCTATAGCCCCATGACTGGAAGGCTGATTGACAATAATTCTTCCGGTGTTTACCCGTTCTGCAAACTCGCTGATTACACATTCATTGTTGGAATGGATAACCGCAGAATGGCCAGACCCTCCGAAATTAACCATTTCCACAGCTCTTTGGATACCTTCATCAGAATTGTTCACTTTAAAACAGGCCAATATGGGACATAATTTCTCCCTGGATAAAGGATATTCAGGTCCTACTCCTTCAATTTCAGCAACCAGTATTTTTGTACCCTCCGGGACCTCGATTTCAGCCATTTGTGCGATGGTTTCAGCAGATTTGCCCACAATTTTCGGGTTCATGGCACATTTCTTTTCATCAATAGCCAGACTTTCCAGCCTTTCCCTTTCTTCTTCATTGACAAAATAGCAGCCGAGTTTCTTCATATATTCCGTAACAGGTTCGTATATATCCTTGTCAATAATAACCGCCTGCTCTGAGGCGCAAATCATACCGTTATCAAAGGTTTTTGATAAAATTAAATCGGTTACCGCCCTCTTTATATCCGCTGTTTTTTCTATATAACAGGGTACATTACCCGGACCAACTCCCAGTGCAGGTTTTCCGGCACTATACGCTGCTTTGACCATTGATGAACCTCCTGTGGCTAGTATTAAAGAAATGCCATCATTTTTCATCAATGCCTGGGTAGCTTCTATGGAGGGGTTTTCTATCCATTGAATACAGTATTCCGGAGCTCCTGCTTTAACAGCTGCATCTCGTACAATTCTGGCAGCCTCTGCACTGCATTGCTGTGAACTGGGATGGAAAGCAAATATAATCGGGTTTCTCGTCTTCATCGCAATAATGCACTTAAATAATGTAGTTGATGTAGGATTTGTGACCGGTGTAATACCGGCAATAATACCAACCGGTTCTGCAATTTCAAAATAGTCTTCTTCTTCATTTTCATTAATAATACCTACAGTTTTTTCATATTTTATACTGTGGTAAATATACTCAGTAGCAAATAAGTTTTTAATAATTTTATCTTCATAGACTCCCCTCTGGGTTTCTTCAATTGCCAATTTTGCCAGCCTCATATGGTTAGCTAATCCAGCAAGGGCCATTTCTTTAACAATATGGTCCACTTGCTCCTGGTTTAATTTAACCATTTCTTTTAAGGCCATCTTACCATTTTCTATCAGGTTTTCTATAATAACAGGCACTTCACTGTTAGTTTTATTCTGTTCGGCCATAAAAATCCTCCTATCCTGCATAACATAACTTTTGCCGCTTTATATAGTATGTTAATAAGACCAGATTTTTATTACAGATAAATTGGTTTGTGCAGATTAGTTCTTCGTCATCTTTCCGTACTCCCAATACTTCCGGTTTTATTTGTTGCGCCTGAATGTGACTGTTATCGTTGTACCCTTTCCGGGCTTGCTTAACAGCTGAACCCTGGCATTATGGAATTCCGCACTGTGCTTTACAATGGAAAGCCCCAGCCCGGTTCCGCCGGTTTCCCTTGAATGGGACTTGTCAATTCTATAAAAGCGTTCAAACACGCGGCTTTGGTGCTCCCTGGGAATGCCAAAACCATTATCTGCAACGGTTAGTACGACATTATCGGGTAAAGCTCTGACACTTACATCAACCGTGCCTTTTTCATAATTGTATTTGATTGCATTATCGCACAGGTTATAGATCATTTCCTCCAGGATTTGCCTGACACCTGAAATGATAGCATTCTCACCGCTGACTGACAGCTTTATCTGTTTCTGCTGCGCAAGGGAAGATAGTCTGCTGACTGTTTCCGTTGCCAATTCCAATAAGTCAATCTCTTCAAAAGGAAGCTGAACATTTTTCTCATCCAGCCTGGAGATCCGTATCACATCGTCTATAAGGTTTATGAGATGCCTTGCTTCTTTGTATATGCGGTTAGCAAACTCGGGAATGTCCTCCGGCTGCACCATGCCGTTTTTCATAAGCTCTGCATAACCTGAAATGGAGGTAAGGGGCGTTTTGAGTTCATGGGACACATTGGCAGTAAACTCACGGCGCATTTTTTCAGCAGATTGTTTCTCTGTTATATCCAGTATAAACAGAATAACTCCTTTGACAACCATATCATCCTTAACAGGACTGACCAGTAAATGAAAAGAATCCTCACTTATTGTAAATGTATTTTCAAATAAATGCCCGGCCATAGCTGTCTCTATTGCTTTTTGGAGGAGTATGCTTCGATCTAGTGTTAATATATGCTTGTTAATTATATCCTGGGTGCTGACATTGAATATGCTTGCAGCACTTTTGTTGATGAATAATATCAAGCCTTTGTTGTTTAAAACTATTATTCCTTCGCTGATATTTTCGGTAATCGCATTAAACTCCTCCTGCTTCTCCTTCAGCCTTTTGAACTGGCTTTCGATCTGTTCGTTCTGTCTTGCCATGCGGGACAGCAGTGGGGACAATTCGTCATAGACATCATTGGATAACGGATTCTCCAAATTTAAGTTGTTTAAAGGGAAAATAATTTTTTTCGTAAGCAGATTGGCAATGATCATGGTCAGCAGTATAACCAGTAGTGTAATTAAAGCGATATACGGTATAAAACCTAAAACAGATTTGAAAACACTGTTTGTTGTGGCTGATACTCTCAGAACTGTGCCGTCATTGAGCCGGACAGCCCGATAAAATGTCTGTGTACCAAGAGTTTTGGAAAGATGAACTGCTTCACCGAAGCCGTTTTTCAATGCATCGGCAATTTCCGGCCTATTGAGGTGGTTTTCCATGTTTTCTGCTTTAACCATATTATCAAACAAAACAGTTCCGTCACTTGCTACCCATGTGATCCTGCTGGAGTTTTCCTGATTTTTAAGGCCGGAAAAAACCTGTTCTCCGATTAAATTGTAGCCGTTTGAGATAAAAAGAGCTTCATTTCTGATTTCCTGCTGCATCTGGATATGGAATTCCCTGTATATGACTCCGGTTATAAGAAAGGAAGTGAGTAAAATGGTTATAAGGGCTAGCAGCAGCATGCTTTTATAAATACGCTTTTTCATGCATTTCCTCCGATCCTGTATCCGATCCCTCTGACCGTTTCAATAACTGATCCTGCTTCTCCAAGCTTTTGACGCAGGGTGCGGATATGCACATCCACAGTACGGGTCTCTCCTTCATACTCATATCCCCATACTTCTTCCAGGAGCTTATCCCTTGTCAATACAATA
>ENA-OWPA01001368-OWPA01001368.1-bioreactor-metagenome-genome-assembly--contig:-NODE-1368-length-16413-cov-3.322600_pt1 | contig 16413 bp, 14 predicted proteins | sample MGYA00238139_ERZ651803 | MGnify/ENA primary metagenome ERZ651803 (study PRJEB26909, sample SAMN07631231) | bioreactor metagenome | isolation source: Switchgrass digestor | place: USA: Dartmouth...
GTGGAAAGGTGAGGTAAGAGCTCACCAGCGGCATGGCGACTTGCCGGTCTATGTAAACCCCACCTGGAGCAACACCGCAAAGGGACATATAACGGTTGCCCGCCTGTCCCGATTAGGTGGCTTGAGCTTTGCAGAAATGTAAGGCCTAGATAGATGATCATCGAATACAGAACCCGGCTTATAGACTTGCTCATACACATATAAATATCAAAACCACAGGTTTTTAAGGCCTGTGGTTTTGTTTTTTTGCAGGATTTGTTTTGAGTCATTAAAAAGTCAGGAGTATGTTAAAGCCGGAAAACCAGAAGTGTATTTTAAAAAATATGTTAAAGCATATTAGCATATTATTAAAGCATGTCAATGATATTTTAAAGATATTATTTTAGTCATACTGAATTATTTTAGTAAAAAAAACAATACTATTAGTATCAGTCAAAGAAAAGCAGGATTTGAATGTGGTGATAAAAAGATTAATTCAGAAGAAAATAATTGATTTTTTATAATTTCAATTTATTTTCTCGATATAAATCTATACATAACAGGAGAGTGATAAATTGACAGAATTAAACAAAGTAACTTTTGGAAGCCCCGCAGTCAAAGGGGAAACACAGCAAGGACCTGAATGTAATGATGTTAATAATATTGATGGAATAAAGGAACTGGGAAGTACTACAATTTCGAACCAAAGCGGTAATATACATTGTCTTACTATTATAGGTCAGATCGAAGGTCATATAATATTACCTCCGCAAAATAAAACAACCAAGTATGAGCATGTAATACCACAACTGGTTGCAATAGAAGAGGATAAAAATATAGACGGGCTACTGCTGATACTTAATACTGTTGGCGGGGATGTGGAGGCCGGACTTGCAATTGCGGAAATGATTGCCAGTATGTCAAAGCCTACAGTATCGCTTATACTTGGAGGAGGTCATAGTATAGGTGTGCCAATGGCTGTTGCGACAGACTATTCATTTATTGCACCCTCTGCCACGATGACTATACATCCCCTTAGATTAAACGGTATGATAATCGGTGTTCCCCAGACTTATGAATACTTTGATAAGATGCAGGAGAGAGTAGTGCAATTTGTAGCCAAAAACTCAAATATATCCAGTGACAAGTTCAGAGAATTAATGCTGAAAACCGGTGAGCTGGCAAATGATGTGGGAACAGTGCTTTTTGGTGAAGAAGCTGTAAAAAGCGGTATAATAAAATCTGTAGGCGGTCTTTCAGAAGCCTTGGAAAAACTATATGAACTAATTGAACTAAAACGAAATAGCCAAAAGATGCTTAGTGGAAATGCAGGTGGTGAAATACAGTGATATTGTATTCCATAATACCTGCTGATATTGTATTTGACGGCTTTGATTCTGAAAAGAAGAGCAGTATGAAATTCGTTGAGCTTGAGTACATGGGTGAGAAAATTCAGGCCATTCCGGTATCAAACGGTGAATACATTATCGCAAGGCTGCTGAGCACTTCACCTAAAGCTTATTTAAATCCTGCCCTTCAGCCGGGAAATGTGATAAAAGTGTAAATTAATGAAAAGATTGATTATTTAAAAGATAATTATGATGTAAAATACAAAATGTGACACTTCCTGGTATTAAGTATTAAACCCACCACCCTAAGAAGTGTCACATTTCTATATTATTAAATCTAAATGTAAGATTGGTTTAACATGTTGTGTCAGATAATGAGATAGCACAACATGTTAGTTTATTGTAAATTTGCTTATGGATTCTGACAGTTTCCTTGCTGCCTCAGCCAGCTCTACAGCATATACTGACAGTTCTTCAATACTTGAAGCCTGCTCTTCTGTAGATGCTGAAACTTCCTCTGAAGAGGCAGCTGTCTGTTCGGATACAGCGGATATACTCTGAATGGCTGTGATGGTAAGATCTTTATTTTCCACCATTTCCTCAACACTTGCATTTATTTCAGAAACTTTTTCGACCAGTAATTCCATAGATCTTGCAATATTTTTGAATACTTCTATTGTATTAGAAACAGCATGGTTCTGTGATTGTATTATTTCATCTGTAGCTTCAGCTCTTTCAACTGTTTGTGCAGTGTGTGTCTGTATTTCTTTGATTATGGCAGCTACTTCTCTTGATGCTGACATTGTCTGTTCAGCCAGCTTTCGAACTTCATCGGCAACAACCGCAAAGCCTCTGCCCATTTCTCCTGCTCGTGCCGCCTCTATTGCTGCATTGAGGGCAAGCAAATTCGTCTGATCTGCAATACCGCTGATAACCCTGATAATCTTGTCTATGGATTTAGAATTTTCGCTGAAACGTTCAATATCTGAAAGAATATATTTTATAGTAGCTGTAGTTTCCTGGGCTTTATCATTTAATTGTTCAATTGAAATAAGACCGTTTTGGGTAAGGGCCATAGTGTCCTGTGATATTTTTTCAATATCCTTTACATTATCAGAAGTCTGGTTTATCTTTGAAGCCAGGATGGACATTCTGTTTACACCTTCTTCAGAATCCCGTGCCTGAGAGGAAGCACCATTGGCAATTTCCTGAATAGCTCTTGATATTTCGTGTGAAACTGTTGATACCTGCTGAGAAGTTGCAGATACTACTTTTGCAGAGTCAGTTACTTTATGTGCGATTTCTATAGACTGCTGTATTAAACTACGCATATTGTTAATCATTGAAGAAATGCTCTTTGTCAGTAATCCCAATTCGTCTTTGCGGCGAGATGAAATAGCGACTGTCAAGTCACCGGAGGCTGCCTTTTCTGCAGCTTTAATTATTCGGTTGATGGTTCTTGACATACTTGAAGATATCATATATCCCCATACTATTGCTAATAATGCTGCAAAGACTACCAGTATTAATGTTGTTGTTTTTATGCTGTCAGTCGTCTCAACAAGAACCGAGATGGGAATAAGACCAGCCATAATGAAGCCGGTATCAAGTTTTTTATAGCTTAAAAGATATTGTTCGTCATTATAATTCACCGTAAAGGAATCAACTGCAGAAGAACTTGATATAATTTTCTCAAAAAAGTCGGTATCAGTTATTCGGGAAGCATTTGGCATAATACTGTTTTGGTCTTCATCGCCTTCTTTTGCTCTTACTATAGATAAATCTTTTTCATAGTCAGGACTTATAAGATGTATCTCGCTACCATCTCCGAGATTTATTTTTTCAAGAGAATTCATTATTTTAGTTTCTTTCAAGTCAATAATTACAATACCAGACTCATTAAAGGAATTAACGCTTTTGACCATACGGGCAATGGAAAATGAAAAGGATGGTTTGCTGGCCATAAGCTGATCCAATTCTTCATGACTGCCCATCCAAATTACGCCACCTTCATTATTTTTAAGCTGCTTATACAAATTAATGTTTTTTAATGAATCCATATTAATATCCTTAGAAGAAAGATTAGCTGTTGACACTATTCCGTTCTTTTCTCCAATTACATAAATATTTTCAAAATTATCATTTGTAAAAACTATGTTGTTCAGTTGTTTATCTAATGTTTTTGTTAATTCATATTTCTCGTATGACAATGGGTTATCAAAAGTTTTTGTAAAAAATTCCTGAGATTTATCATCAAAAGATATTTGTAAAGATGTTTGTTCTACATTGTTAAAAAGAAGATCAAAGTAATTGGAAGCCTGTTCAATAGTCTGCTGTGAAGACCTTGAAGCTGAATCTTTCAGGGCACTGTAAGAATTATTAAATGAAACAATACCAAGGATGACAATGGGTATAATTGTTATCATAAAAGCGAATATAAGGGTAAATTTAATGCTTCTTAACTTACTTACTTTTTCTGATTTGCTTAATTGCTGAGATTTGTGTGGACCTTTGAAATGATTGCCTATGAAATCTTTTGTTTTTTGTAGAATCATAATTCAAATTCCTCCAGAAGTATTAATATTGATATTAAAAGTAAAGTAAAATAAGTAAAATAATTGAAAAAAGCAAATACATGATAAATATTTTTAATTTAATATGGTTTAATTATACTATAATGTAAAGTTTAATAATACAATAAAATATTACAATAATAACATCATTAAATTATACAATTTGACAAAAAACTTCAAAATCCTGCTTACTATTACCAATTATACAAAAATTTTATGAATGCATTGCAGAAATTTGATGTTTGACAGGCGCAGGCAATAACAATTTGAATGTGGAAAAAGAAGTGAGATTATGATATATTTATAGTTGTAAGCCCTTGGTTATGTAGCATTTCAGATTCAGCACAATAGGTATAGCTTTGGGGGTGAGTAAGTGACAGCTAAGGGAACACAAAAGAAAAAATACAAAGAAAGTAACAAAAACAAAGTAAGCAATAAGAAAAAGAATAAAAAACATGCACGACAGGATAATGAAGTTGTTGGAATAATGATTCTTGCACTTGGTATAATGGTTTTACTGAGCTTTTACGTAAAAGGTTCGATGGGCTTATTTGGAACTTTCGTAAGACATCTTTTTCTGGGGTTATTGGGAGTTCCCGCCTTTATACTTCCACCGGTCTTAATTATTTATGCATTTTGTATAATATTGAATAAGGACGTTAGGCTGCTGAATAAAAGAGCATTTTATGCTTTTGTTCTTATTATACTTGCGTCATCGCTTATTCAAACCGGATTCTACGAGCGTGAGAGTTTTGTTAATATGAATGTATTCCAATATATTTCAAAGTTCTATGAAGACGGAAAGATACTCCACGGCGGAGGAGTGTTAGGCGGTATTGTAAGTATGCCTTTTATACTTATATTTCAACCGTTGGGGACTATTATCATTCTTACGGCTCTATCTTTAATTAATATTATTCTGTTGACCAATATTTCAATAGCTAATTTCATGAGGAAATTGCGGAAGTCTTTTGTCAGCAGACATGAAAAAGCATCCAGGAGGAAAAAGGCCCTTACCTCTGAAGAACCACTTTATGAAAGTGATAATGTAACTGATGATGTAGTTTCATCTCAGGCAAGGCCAAGGGCAAAGATTATCGATTTCAGGATTGAAAAGGAATCAAGGGAATCAAAGAAACTGACTGAGGAAACCGAGAAAGCTGATTTAACTAAAAATACAGAAGTTGAGGAACCTATTGAATTAAATAATGAAGAACCTATTGAATTAATAGTGGAGGATTTAAAGAAAAGTTCCTTAAACAGCGAAAAAAGAGAAAAGGGAAATCCGAAAAGTACAGAACAATCGGACGGTGCAGAGCAATCGCAAAGAACAGAACAAATTGCCTCTAATATTGGAAATATTATAAACAGCCAAAACGATAGATATGGTTATGAGTTTCCGCCAATTGATTTATTGGATGCCGGGCAAAAGAAAGAAAAGGATGTTAAAGGCATTAAAAACAAACTTGTTGAAGATGCAGTAACACTTGAAGAAACACTTAAAAGTTTTGGTGTAACCGCAAAAGTAATAAACATCACCCGTGGTCCTACAGTTACACGTTATGAACTGCAGCCCAGTGCCGGTGTAAAGGTTAGTAAGATTGTGAACCTTGCTGATGATATAGCACTTAATCTTGCAGCGCAGGGGATCAGGATAGAAGCACCGATACCTGGAAAGGCTGCAATAGGGATAGAAGTTCCTAATAAGGAAATCACAACTGTTCAACTGAGGGAAGTAATCGAATCTGCAGAATTCAAACAGCATCCGTCAAAGCTGGCGTTTGCGCTGGGCAAGGATATATCTGGCAGCTGTAGTGTTGGTGATATATCAAAAATGCCCCATATGCTTATTGCCGGTGCCACCGGATCAGGAAAGAGTGTCTGCATAAACTGTCTTATTATAAGTTTGTTGTATAAAGCTTCTCCTGACGAGGTAAAACTTTTAATGATTGACCCAAAGGTGGTGGAATTGGGAGTATATAATGGTATTCCACATCTTCTCATTCCTGTAGTAACAGATCCCAAAAAGGCAGCAGGAGCATTGAACTGGGCAGTACAGGAAATGGTTAACAGGTATAAACTTTTTGCTGATAGATCGGTGAGAGATATAAAAAGTTATAATGAACTGCTAAAAGCCAATGGAGAAGAGGGAATACTGCCGGAAATAGTAATAATTATCGATGAGCTTGCAGATTTGATGATGGTTGCACCTAACGAGGTGGAAGATGCAATATGCAGACTTGCACAGATGGCAAGAGCTGCTGGAATGCACCTGGTGATAGCTACCCAGAGACCTTCAGTTGATGTCATTACTGGCTTGATTAAGGCCAATATTCCATCAAGGATATCTTTTGCAGTTTCGTCGCAGGTAGACTCCAGAACAATACTTGATATGGCTGGTGCGGAAAAGCTGCTTGGCAAAGGAGATATGCTCTATTATCCCGTCGGAAAGCCAAAGCCTGTAAGACTACAAGGTGCTTTTGTATCTGAAAAGGAAGTTGAAAGGGTAGTAGAATTTTTGAAATCCAGGGGTTCAGTAAATTATGATGATGACATTATCGAAGAAATAAACAGCGGCAGCGAACCTTCTGAAGACAACTTTGATGATACAGATGAATTGCTTCCGCAAGTAATTGAAATGGTTGTGGAAGCAGGCCAGGCGTCTGTGTCCCTTGTTCAGAGGAAGTTTAAAGTAGGATATGCCAGAGCTGCAAGGATAATCGATCAGATGGAGGAACGTGGGATTATTGGAGGCTATGAAGGCAGCAAGCCTCGCCAGTTGCTTATAACAAAACAACAGTGGAAGGAAATGCAAATGGCCGACACAATGCGTAATAAGGAACAATAATACCTCAAATTGCCCATGGCATTTGATTCTTGACATAAAAATTAAAAAAGCTTACAATTAGACTTAGTTAAAAATACCTACTTTTAATAAGATAGCAAATGATCATTGAAAACTGAATATAGAGGAGGTGTGTGCTATTACTACAGGTATTGGAATTGCAATTGGATTGGCAATAGGTATAGTAATTGCGATAATTGCTTCATTAATAATGTTCCGCGCCGGGATTAATCATAGAAAGAAGATTGCTGAGGCAGAGATTGGTAGTGCCGAACAGGAAGCCAAGAGATTGATTGCTGAAGCTCAAAAAGCTGCGGAAAATAAAAAAAGGGAAGCTCTGTTGGAGGCTAAAGAAGAAATTCACAAAAGCCGTATGGAGCTTGAAAGAGAAATCAAGGATCGCAGAAGTGAAATCCAGCGCCAGGAAAGAAGATTGGTGCAAAAGGAAGAATCTCTCGACAGAAAAGTAGAGACGCTTGAACAAAAGGAAGAAGTCTTAAATAAAAAGATTAAAGACATTCAAGCGACTGAGGAGAGAATAAAAGAGCTTGAAGTAAAGCAGATTGAAGAACTCGAGAGAATTTCCGGCCTATCTGTCGAAGATGCCAAGCAATATCTTTTAAAGAATGTTGAAAGTGAAGTAAAACATGAAGCTGCTATGCTGATTAAAGAAGTGGAAAGCAGAGCAAAAGAGGAAGCAGACAAAAAAGCAAAAGACATAATCGCATGTGCCATACAAAAATGTGCGGCAGATCATGTATCAGAAGTTACAGTTTCTGTTGTTCCGCTGCCAAACGATGAAATGAAGGGAAGAATCATTGGCCGAGAAGGCAGAAATATCAGGACATTAGAGACATTAACCGGCATAGACCTGATTATAGATGATACTCCTGAGGCTGTTATATTATCAGGATTTGATCCGATTAGAAGAGAAGTTGCCAGAATTGCCCTTGAAAAATTGATAATCGATGGCAGAATACATCCTGCAAGAATTGAAGAAATGGTTGAAAAAGCCAACAAAGAAGTTGAAAACACCATTCGTCAGGAAGGAGACCATGCAACATTTGAAACAGGGGTTCACGGTTTGCATCCTGAACTGATAAGATTACTTGGAAAGCTGAAATTCAGAACCAGTTACGGGCAAAATGTTCTGACACATTCTATAGAGGTTGCACACCTTGCTGGATTGATGGCGGCCGAGCTTGGTGTAGATGTTAACCTTGCCAAGAGAGCGGGACTTCTCCATGACATAGGTAAAGCCGTCGATCATGAAATGGAAGGATCACACGTTGCAATAGGTGCTGAACTTGCACGTAAATACAAAGAAGGAAATGTTGTGGTTAATGCAATTCAAGCACACCATGGTGATGTTGAAGCAACTTCAATTATTTCTATACTTGTACAGGCGGCAGATTCTATTTCTGCAGCAAGGCCTGGAGCCAGAAGAGAGACTTTGGAATCTTATATTAAGCGTATAGAAAAATTAGAGGAAATAGCCAATTCATTTGATGGAGTTGAAAAATCTTATGCTATTCAGGCTGGAAGAGAAATCCGTATTATCGTTAAGCCTGATGAAGTCTCTGATGATGATATCATATTGAAATCACGTGAAATAGTTAAGAAAATTGAAAGTGAACTTGAATACCCTGGTCAGATTAAAGTAAATGTAATAAGGGAAACAAGAGCTATTGAATATGCTAAATAATTTAAATTTGAAAATTAAGTATTAAAAATTAAGTATTAATAAGAAAAATACCAAATCAAAAAGCGTGAGTATTCACGCTTTTTGTGTTATTATTGATATTAGTTTATTAAGAATAGGTGGTTAATATTGAAAATTTTATTTATAGGCGATATTGTCGGAAATCCTGGCAGAAGAGCTGTTAAGGAAATGATTGGTCTAATTAGAAGAGAGGAAAAGTATGATTTTTGTATTGCCAATGCTGAAAATGCTGCTGGAGGAAGCGGTATAACATATGTTGTTGCCCAGGAGCTTTATAAAGCAGGTGTTGACGTAATAACTCTCGGTAATCATACATGGTCTAAAAAAGAAGTATACAATTTTATTGATTCAGATGAAAGAATAGTAAGACCGATAAATTATCCAAAAGGCGTGCCCGGGAAAGGCTCAACAATATATGAAGGTAATGCAGGCAAAATTGGTGTTATAAATGTAATGGGGAGAGTTTATATGGACAGTATTGATTGTCCATTCAGCTCAGTTGATAAAGAAATAGAATATCTGAAAAGCTTTGTAAAGGTTATTGTCGTAGATATGCATGCGGAAGCTACATCGGAAAAATGTGCCCTTGCCTGGTACCTTGACGGAAGGGTAAGCTGTGTTCTTGGGACACATACTCATGTGCAGACAGCAGATGAAAGAATATTGCCCTGTGGTACAGCATTTATATCAGATGTCGGTATGACGGGACCTTATGATGGAATACTGGGAGTGGACAGGGACATCATAATTGAAAAATTTTTAACACATATACCGGCAAGGTTTGAAATAGCAAAGGGCAGGATACAGTTTAATGCTGTTTTATTGGAAATTGATGAAGCGACTGGCAAAACGCTGAGTATCAAAAGAATTTCTCATATTTTAGACAATTAAAATTTAATAAAAAATAGGCATTTTTAATTTCTAAAATTTAACTAAAAAAGAGGAATTTAAAAATTTGTGTAGAATAATTACATTGATAATGTGTTAGGGGGTAAGACATTATGGATGTATTAAAAGTCTCAGCAAAATCCAGTCCAAACTCTATTGCAGGAGCATTAGCAGGAGTAATCAGAGAGAGGGGAACGGCTGAAATCCAGGCAATAGGTGCTGGAGCTTTAAATCAGGCTGTTAAAGCAGTTGCTATTGCCAGAGGATTTGTTGCTCCTTCAGGTCTTGAGCTCATTTGTATACCGGCATTTACCGATATACAAATTGACGGTGAAGAAAGGACAGCCATTAAGTTAATTGTTGAGCCAAGAAAATAGAATAATAGATAGAGAAAAAGTTAGAGAAAAAGACATTCTAACAAAATCATTTAAACATTAAAAGCATTTAAAATGCTTTTTTTTTATTTTTATGGTAATATTATATAATATAGCAATAGACATAAATATACAGTTTCGGAGGACAATTTCCCTTGTATACAGATGTTATAAAAGATGAGAAAATATTATTTTTTCAAAAAAACGGAGTAAAGCTTTTGAAGTTTAACATACTTGAACAGTATAATAATATACTTGTGCATTGCTTTACAACGAGAATAGGTGGTGTAAGTACAGGAGAATGTGAATCGCTGAATCTTGGATTTAAAAGGAAAGACAGCAGAGAAAATGTGATTGAGAATTATAAAAGGGTATGCGACGCACTTAGCATTAACATGGAAGATATGGTTTTATCCGATCAGGTTCATGACATAAGGATAAAAGCAGTCAATGAGTGCGACAGAGGAAAAGGAATTTTAAGAAGCAGTGATATAAAAGGATTTGACGGACTGATAACTAATAAAAAGAACGTAGCTCTTGTAACGTTCTATGCTGATTGTGTGCCTGTCTTTATATTTGACCCCGGCAAGACGGCAATAGGCCTTGCACATTCCGGCTGGAGGGGAACATTAAAGGAAATTGGACGTGAAATAGTGGTAAAAATGGGCGTGGAATATGGAAGCAGACCAGATGATATGAAGGTAGTTATCGGTCCATCTATAGGAAAGTGCTGCTTTGAGGTTGGAGATGAAGTTGTTGAGGCTTTTATAGGTGAGATTCCATGGAGCAGGGATTTTATCAGCAAGAATAACAGAGAGAAGTGGACAATTGATTTGAAGGGTATTGTTAAAAAGACATTAATGAATTGTGGTATAAAAGACGAAAATATAGAAGTAAGCAGTATTTGCACCAAATGTAGCAGAGATATATTCTTTTCTTATAGAGGCGATGAAGGAAAAACAGGAAGCCTTGCTGCAATTATGCAGTTAAAATAAAAAGATCAATATAGCAAAATTGTTAAAGGAGCATGACATTGAAAAGAGTACTTCTATTTTTAGCAGTATTTGCTGTCTGCACAATTTTTACTTCATGTAATACTACTGTTCAGTATCAGGACGAGCAGGGGCAAAATATAAACATGAATATTTATATCAATGATAATGTAATAGATAAAGGTGTGACCAGAGGGGGAACTCTTAACCTTTTTACCACTAAACCTGATACGCTTAATCCTATTTTCACAAGAAATGTTTATGTTCGGGACTTCTCAGAGCTTGTATTTGAGAGTCTTGTCAAGCTTCAAAAAAATCAAAATCCATTACCTGTCCTGGCAGACAGATGGAGTGTCTCTCAGGATGGACTCGTTTGGACTTTCCATATTAGAGATGATGTAAAGTGGCATGACGGTGAACCCTTATCTGCAGAAGATGTGGAGTTTACTGTGAATGAAATATTAAACTCAGAGGGTAATTCTGTCTATAAAAGCAATTTGCAAGGGGTTACAAGCTTTGGAGCAATTGACAGGAATAATTTTAGAATTGTTATAGGGCAACCTAATTCATTCCAGGCAGAATTAATGACATTTCCAATAATACCCAAACACTATTTTGAAAAATATCAAGATAATAGCTTACTGACCGGGAAACTGCCTCCCGGAACAGGTCCTTACAGATTTAAGTCAATAGAGGGGGACAAAGCTATACATCTTGTGGCAAACGAAAACTGGTGGAATGCTTTATCAAATGGTGAAGATTCATTGGAACAGCCCTATATCGAGAACATAGACATTAAAATTTATCATGCCCCTGAAGATGCGTTAAATGCCTTTAATTTAAAAGAAATAGATGTTGCTTTCATTGATTCTTCAGATCTTGAAAGATATAAAGACAGTGTACACACATCATTAAAAACATATCCATCAAGAAATTTTGAATTTATCGCCTTTAATGTAAATAATAAAGTATTGAGTGATCGAGGAGTACGACAGGCTATTGCATATACAATTGACAGAAGCAAAATTATAAACAATGTACTTCCGGGAAGGGGTGTAGTTTCTGAAATACCGGTGATTCCCGGCTCATGGCTTAATGACACAAATATTAGTTTCTATAATGTTGATCATATAAAGGCAAGAGAAATACTTACCCAAAACGGCTGGAACGAAGATAACGGAAAATGGAGCAAAAAGATTAACGGAAGAAGGGAATATTTGTCCTTTGAATTGCTTATTAATGATGAGAACCTGTTAAGAAAGTCTGTCGCAGATGAAATTGCTCAGCAGTTGAAGACCTTAGGAATAGAGGTAACAGTTATACAGATGAATTGGGACCAAATGCTTGAAAAAATTGAGTCAGGTAAGTATGATATGGCATTGATGGGATGCACTGTCCCACAAATACCCGATATTTCCTTTCTTTATGGAACTTCTTATTTAAATTTCACTCCTTCGGCAGGATATGCCGGAGCAAGAAATATCTCAGGATATAGCAATCCGGATATTGATAACTATATTAGAAGGATATTCAATGAAACTGACAATGACAGAAAAAAAGCGTTATTTATCAACATGACAGGGATAATTGCAGATGATGTGCCCTATATTGGTCTTTATTTTTCAAATAATGCAGTAATGTATAGAAAAACCATAAGAGGAACTATAGATTCTTATATATGGGATAGATATAACGAAATAACACAGTGGTATATAACTGAAGGATGAATTATAATAAACAATATTAGTGTTTGGGTTTAGTAATATATTTAGAAGCGAGGTGAGTCGAAAAGATGCTTTGGGCTTTAATAGTAGCTTTAATAGTTGCAGCAGACCAGGTTTCAAAATTTATTATCGTTAGAAATGTTAAAATGGGCGAAATGATAGAGGTAATACAGAACTTTTTCTATATTACATATATAAGAAACACAGGAGCCGCATGGTCAATCCTTCAAAACGGAAGATATTTTTTTATTGTATTGACTATAATAGCTTCAATGATCCTTATATATTTACTTTTAAAATCCAAAAACAGGATTTTTAGCTTAGCCTTGTGTTTCATTCTTGGCGGAGCAATAGGAAACCTGATAGACAGAATTGCTGTAGGGAGTGTGGTAGATTTTCTGGAATTCCACTTCTGGAGTTACAGGTTTCCGGTTTTCAACGTTGCAGATACCTTTATAACAATAGGAGCGATACTTTTGGCCTATTATCTGATTTTCATATATAAGGAGCCGAACGAGGCAACAGAAATGGAAGGAAGGTAATAATGAAAGAAAAGAATGAAACGGAAGGAACGAAAGATATACATCATGATATAGATAATGGAAAAGCTGCTGAGCATTTAATAGGCGCAGATGGTGTTGATGTAGAAAATACAGAAGATTTAGAGGATATGGAAGACATAGAAGATATTGAGGAAATAGAAGAAACAGAAGAAACAAAAGAGTCTGAAGGGGCGGAAAAAATAAATATAATTCCTGATAAAAGCGGCATACGAATAGATGCTTTTCTCTCATCAAAATTTGAGAAGTATTCCCGTACGTATTTTCAGAAACTTATTGAAAACGGTATGGTAAAAGTTAATGGCAAAAATGTCAGGAGCAATTATAAGGTTAAGATTGACGATGAAATCAGAGTCGAAATACCTGAGCCCCAAAAGCTCGATGTAAAGCCGGAGAACATAGATATTGAAGTATTATACGAAGACAATGATATTTTGATAGTTAACAAGCCTAAGGGGATGGTTGTTCACCCTGCAGCAGGCAATTACTCCGGAACTCTTGTAAATGCGCTTATGGCTTACTGTGGTGACAGCCTGTCGGATATAAATGGGATTATAAGGCCTGGAATAGTTCATCGAATTGACAAAGATACTTCAGGCGTACTTGTGGTTGCAAAAAATAATTCTGCACATGAAAGACTTTCTTCACTTCTTAAAAAGCATAATATAAAAAGAATTTATGTTGCAGTGGTATACGGCATTTTAAGGGAGGACTACGGAAGAATTGAAGCACCTATTGGCAGACATCCCACAGAAAGAAAAAAGATGGCTGTCAATACTAAGAACGGCAGAAACGCCGTAACACATTTCAGAGTTCTTGAGAGGTTCAAGGACTGCACATATGTAGAGTTGAGACTTGAGACAGGAAGAACGCATCAAATCAGAGTGCATATGTCCTATATAGGGCATCCTTTAGTGGGCGATGCAGTATATGGAAGTAAAAAACAAAAATACAATGTTGATGGTCAGGCTCTCCATGCAAAAGTGCTGGGGTTTGTGCATCCGAGAACCGGTGAGTATATGGAGTTCGAGGCAGAGATTCCGGAATATTTCAAGAAACTGTTGGAGTATCTGAGAAACAACTAGAGTCATATCATCAATTAATATTGAAAAAAAAACATGGACAAATCTGAATAATTATGCTATAGTAAGTTTAATTTAATAGTGACCTTTTAATTAGTCCAGAGAGGCTGGAAAGGTGAATTAGATTACTTTGTTTTACGGAACGAGTTTACAAAGACTTCGACTTCCTGCTTTCTGGCAGGAAGTTTTGTTATATACAGGTTAAAAGATTATTAATAAAATAGCTTGGTAAAAATTATATTGGAGTGAAGGTTATGTTTGAAAAGGCCGAAATAATGGACGAGCACGCTATAAACAGGGCTATTACAAGAATAGCTCATGAAATTATTGAGAAAAACAAAGGCGTTGACAATGTTGCTCTTATAGGTATCCAGCGCCGGGGAGTGCCGCTGGCCAAAATGATTGCACAGAAAATAAATCAGGTAGAAGGCAAAAAAGTAGAAGTTGGCATACTTGACATAACCTTTTACAGAGATGATTTAAGCCTTCTGTCCGAGCACCCTGTTGTAAACGGTACAGAAATTAATTTCTCAGTAAATGATAAAAGAATTGTGCTCGTGGATGACGTTCTATATACTGGCAGAACTATCCGTGCAGCAATAGATGCTGTTATGGACATAGGAAGACCTAAGATGATTCAACTGGCGATATTAGTTGACAGAGGTCACAGGGAACTGCCCATAAGAGCTGACTATGTTGGCAAAAATGTCCCCACTTCAAGGTCAGAAATGATATGCGTGAAATTAACTGAGTATGACGGTGTTAATGCAGTTACAATATGTAATATTTAAATAAAAATTGTATTGAAATAATTATCAGGATTGAGATAAACGATAAATGCGAGGTAAAGAATGAAGAATATTCAAAGTTATACTATATCAATAGAACTTAATAAGAATTTTAAAAAACTATTTACTTTATTATTGTCTCAATCCATTTACAATAAAGCAACTGTAATGCGATGTTTCTTTTTTGAACAGTAAGGAACTGGACCTTACTGTTTTATTATGATTTCGCTCAGACTGATTACAAAGTTATAACATTTGAAATAGAATTTCATAAAGGTGGGAAGCTTAATGAATCTTAAATCAAAGGACTTACTCGGACTAAAGGATTTAACTGCTGAAGAAATTCAATATATTTTAGATACAGCAAAGACCATGAAAATGATCCTTGAGTCCAACAACAAGAAAACACCACATCTTGCAGGAAAATCGATAGTTACCCTGTTTTATGAAAATAGTACCAGAACACGGCTTTCATTTGAACTTGCATCAAAGTATATGGGTGCCAGTTCTGCAAATATTTCCGTGCAGGCAAGCAGTGTTGCAAAAGGTGAAACACTTGTAGATACTGGAAAAACCATTGATGCAATGGGTACCGATGTAATTGTAATAAGGCATCCAATGTCTGGAGCCCCTCATCTGCTTGCCAAAAATGTCAAGGCTTCCGTTATAAATGCGGGGGATGGAATGAATGAACACCCAACACATGCGTTGTTGGATATGTTTACAATTATGGAGAAGAAGGGACGCATTGAGGGACTTAAAGTGGCAATTATCGGTGATATATACCACAGTCGTGTTACAAGAAGCAATATCTGGGGCTTGACGAAACTGGGAGCAGATGTCAGCGTTTCAGGACCTTCGACACTTTTGCCTCCTGAAATTGATAAGGCAGGTGTGAGAGTATACAACACAATCCAGGAAGGACTTCTTGATGCTGATGTCATAATAGGCTTGAGGATACAAAAAGAAAGGCAGAAAAAGGGACTGTTCCCCACATTGAGGGAATACTCAAGGTTCTTTGGATTGGATGACAAACGGTTATTACTTGCAAAAGAAGATGCCATTATACTTCATCCCGGTCCTGTAAATAGAGGAGTAGAACTTTCCACAGCAGTAATTGACGGTGACCGGTCCTTTATAAATGAGCAGGTAACCAATGGTGTGGCTGTTAGAATGGCACTTTTATACCTTTTGACAAGGAGGAGCAGTAATGAAAGTTTTAATTAAAAATGGACATGTTGTAGATGTTAAGACAAAGTTAGACGGCATTTATGATATTTTTATAGAAAATGGGAAGATAACAGAAATAGGGCATGATCTTGAATTAATAAACGGAGATGTTATTGATGCTACGGGAATGTATGTTTTGCCTGGGTTTGTGGATGCTCACTGTCATTTAAGGGACCCGGGATTTGAATATAAAGAGGATATTGAAAGCGGCACTATGAGTGCAGCCATGGGGGGCTTTACCTCTGTTGCGTGTATGCCGAATACAAATCCTGTAATAGATAATGAATCAGTGGTTAGATATATACA
>ENA-OWPA01001370-OWPA01001370.1-bioreactor-metagenome-genome-assembly--contig:-NODE-1370-length-16390-cov-10.482070_pt1 | contig 16390 bp, 19 predicted proteins | sample MGYA00238139_ERZ651803 | MGnify/ENA primary metagenome ERZ651803 (study PRJEB26909, sample SAMN07631231) | bioreactor metagenome | isolation source: Switchgrass digestor | place: USA: Dartmouth...
AGATTTCTCTATACTGAGTCTGGTGAACTTAGGCTTTTGAAGCCACGATGCCTTTAGGCTCGTGGTAGTTCACATGATAGCCCGTCATCTTGTAGTATTTTTGTAATATATTCTTCTTTGGAATAAACAACTACTTTTGAAACTCCATTGTTTTTGGTGACTTCGTGGATTATATCTCCACATTCAGCCAAAATTGGATTGTGAGTTATCATTATAATTTGTCTATTGAGTTGCTGTGAAACAAGTCTTAAAAATTCAGCGAAAGAAGGAATATAATCCTTACTTAAATGCTTTGCAGGTTCATCCATAATAATAGGACCTTTTATTCCAAAAGATTCTGCCAAAGCAATTCTTAAAGCGATAGAAACGACATCTACTACTCCCCCACCCCTTGAATCCTGTGGCTCGTTTTTAACTGTTTGTATTTCTTTCGTCTTTTGATCTTCATATTCGCTTACCACATAGAAAGTTGCTTCGGGTCTTCCTCTTGAAACTCTGTATTCTATTTTAAACTCGATATTTTCTTTAAAAATAAACCTCAAAGCATGAGTTACGGTTGATTCTAATTGGGCTTTAACTTGTTCTCTCGCATAATTTCCTAAAGCCCTTAAAAATTCAGCCGTTTTATTTTTTAAATCCAACTGTGTTAATACCTCTCTCTTGCTATTTTCAAGAGATTCTTTTTCAGAAAGTAATCTATCTCTATTGCTTTTTCGTAAGAGGTATTCATAGTTTAATCTTTCATATATTTCATTTGCCTGTTTTAAGTCCATAAACCACCACTCCAATCAGTATTAGGCATTTTCCCTGATAAAATCAAGAGGGAGAAGTTTATGGAATTCTTCTAATTTTTGTGAAATAAGTTCATCAATTTTGAGAATTTCATCACGAAGATTTTCAGGTTCAACACCTAATTGATTAATTTCTTCGTGAAGTCTTTTCTGTTGCTGTTCCAAGTTTTCCAAACGACCTTCTGCTTTACCAAGCAAAGCCTTTCCCTTTTCTATATTACCCGCCATCATTTCTAAATCTTGTGCTGTTATCTTCTTCATAAGAACTCCTCCTTATTATAAATTCTTAACAATATTGTTCATTTTGGCTTCATCCAAATGAGTGAAGCAAATCGGACACTTGCTAAACTGTTTTAATGCTTCTTTGTATTTTTCTTTTTCTTTGTCAAGTTTAACTTGTATTTCTTGAACTGTTTTTCTTTCTTTTGAAATACTGCTGTTAAAATTGTTACATTGAGTGTCAAAATTAATAAGTCTATCTCGAAGTTGTACTAACGATAAGATTTCATTGTAAACATCTTCTGCTTTTGTTATATCTTTAAGTTTTTCTTTATCAGTCTTATTCTTTTTGATTTCTTTGTCAAGGTCGAAATATTCTGTTCCCAATGAAATCATAGAAGTTCTCTTATTAAATAAATCGGTTATTTCTTTTAACAAGGCTTCGGCACTTAATAAATTTAATTTATGAGCAACAATCTTTTGGCTGTCTGCAATTTCTTTAGCAATGCGTTCAGAAGAAACCAACAGTAAATTTAATTTTTCTTGTTTGTTATAGAGATTAAAAAGTTCTCTATAAATTTCTTCTGCTACATAGATATTTTTAAGACTATCTTTTATTCTTGTTGCTTCTGCTATTTCATTCGCTATGTAAGTATCTTCTTGTAAAAGTCTTTCCATATTTGCTTTTTTATTATACAAGATAGTCATTTCACTATACAAGAGTTCAGCATCTTTTAAAGTGGAAAGTTGCTTTATAATTTCTTTTGTGTGCATTAATTCGTTGTTTAGTTCTTCATATCTGTCATACAAAGAAGAAAGAAGTTCTTTTCTTTTTTGTAGAGCATCTAATTCTTCAATAATTGTTTTCATCTTCTCTAAATTGCTTTGCATGTGAGTTAAATCATCATAATGTTTGAGTTCTTCGTTAATTTCTGACAATCTTTGGTCTATATTTTTGTCTTCGCTTTTTAGAGAAGATATTTTGCTATTGGTATTTTTTAATGCTCTATTAAAAACATTGATTCTTGCAACGCCGTCTAATACTTTTGCTTTTATTGCGTCAGGTTCGCTAATTAAGAAAGCACTTTCCAATTGTTTAGAGAAGTTTAAATCTATCTCTAATTCAGGATCAATTGGAATTGGAGAATGTTCTGTTAAAGCCATAATTTCTTTTGGAACATTTACTCCAAAGTCAGCATAAATCTGCTTATTCCCATCCGTATCCTTGGAATAATACTTATTAACTGTTTTCCCTCTTTCTCTTCTAACAGAGGAATTATCTGTGAAGATTACCTCTACATCTGTTTTGCTTTTTCCATTTGTAATAAAGCCTGTTCCTCTTGGTTTGTTATTAAGAACAAAGTCTAATGAACGAAGAATTGCTGTTTTACCACTATCAGAAGAACCAACGAAGGTAGTAATATAAGGGGAAAATTCAATTTCAGTATCAACATGACTTTGAAAGTTTTTAATTTTCAATTTTGATATATTTTTCATTAAATTTCCCCTCCTTCTTCATCAAAGAAGCCAATTTCTTCTTTGGCTATTGCAATTTCATTTAAAGTATCTCTTCTGACTTCATCATCTATTTGTTGTTCTTCTGCGATTCTGTTGATGATTTCTTCAAAATCTAAAACTTGAACACTTATAACATTCTGTATTGAAGTCAGAAAGGCGTTCATTTTATAGAACTCAATATCTTCTTCATCTAATTTTGAACGGTCTAATACTTCATCAGGCTTTTTAGCCGTTTGAAGAACATAGGTATCTAAATGAATTTCTCCATTTTCTTCAACCGTCAAAATATAGACATAAGGCATTCTCATTTCGCTTTTAGAAGCGGTAATACGACCTAAAGCACCAGGATTTGTGAATATTTTCCCATCTTCTGTTTGAACAAAATATGGGAAATGAAGATGTCCTGTAAAAGTTATATCTGCTTCTGTATGGTTTTTTATATCATTAACCAATGTGTGTCTGAAAGGAAGTCTTTTGTCATGCAAATAACCATGAGCGAAATGGAATAGGTGAGTAGCCCCATTCTCTTTTTTCCTGCAGTAATCAAGAATAGGGTCTCTTTTATCAATATCGTAGTGATATGATTGTCCTGTAATCTGAATTTTGTTATTTCCTTTTTCAAAGAAAATAGGTTCATCATTAGGAATGATTTTTAAAATATTAAACCATTCCAATAAGCCAATTCCACATCTTAAATAAGTATCTATATTTCCCCCATGAATATCATGGTTTCCTAATATAGAATAACGGGCACACATTGCCTTCATTAAAATTCTTCCGTATCTTGCAACTGTGGTAAAGGCTACTTCAGGAGAATGAAAGAAGTCTCCTGTGAAAAAGAGAGCATCTGCATTTATTCTATTGCACAAATTAACGACTTCTAATAATTTATCCGATAGAGCATCGGGGTAAAAATCTTTTCTATTTTTAGGGCTATGTCCCATAGAGTGAACATCGCCTACTATAACTGCTCTAAATACATTATCTCTGTTATCATTCATTTGCTATCCCCCTTCAACAACTATTCAATCATATTATAACATATTTCTTAAACAATTTCTATACTTTTTTAAAAAGCAAAAGAGTTAAGTTCATTCATGATGAACTTAACTCTCATATATACAAATATTTATATTTTACCTTACGACAATTTTCCTCGGTCCAAAACCACCCCCTTTCGTGAACCTCGGTTCGACGTTTATTTTAAATGCAGCCTTTATACGCAGGCTACTTTTCAAGAATAGAAATGAAACGCAATGAATCCTTTCCATTTCTTAATGTTTAAGAATGAAATGTTTTGGAAGTATATCATTTCAGGAATTGAAAATCTTCGGCTATTACCCTTCTTGGGAATGCTTGTTGCTCGGAAGCGTATTGTTGTTTCCTCTTTTTCCTGCCTCTTTCGTCTTCTTCGTTGCTGCATCCATACCATAACCATCTTTAATATTTCCCCAACAAGCCCCACAAAAGACTTGCCACTAAGATGCAACACTTCAGACTTATCATTCATAGGCAAACCTTGATGCAATACTTCCATAAAAAACACTTCCTTTCTGCAACACTTTGAAGATTTTTTGTTTTGATTAAATGCTTTAAGTTCCAATCCATTTCATCCTTTCTTTCTTAATTTTGTATCTTTATTATCTATAGTTAAATATATGGAAAGCAAAGTGATAAAAGAAAAACTCCTTGGTAAACTTAAATAAAACTATCTAAGTCACCAAGGAGTGTCTGAAGTTACAGACTAAGAATCAAAAATAAATGTTTTATCTCTCTGCATTTTTTATTATACATGCATTGAATAAATCCTTTTTTCTATTCTAATTTAATTAACAAAATTTTTAATTTCAATGTTTGAGTTGATTTGTTCTTCGTAAATAACCTTAAAAACCTTATCTTTAAAATTTGGGTCTTTACCTATAATTTGTAGTTTCATTTCTCTACCGAAACATTCAAAAATTCCTTTAAAAACAGAAACTAATGAAAATACTGAATTATAGGTATCTCCATTTGCAAGAAGAAATGTTTTATCTGTCGCAGAATCTATTGCCCTTAAAGAATAGTTTGGTTTTGCAGGGAAATAAATTAATCCACAAGAAGCACAAAAACCTCTCTCTATTACGGTTTTTATATTTTTATCCCCTGCATTTTCATCAATTATTGTTTTATTCCATACCACATGAAAACCACATCTTTGACATTTTGTGATTTCATCCATTATATTTACCCCCTTTAGAAGTTGGATAAATCAACTTCTGCGTATTTCGCCCTCTTTTCTATAAAGCCTCTTCTTAAATCTACTTTATTCCCCATTAAAGTGGAAAATATCTTGTCGCTTATTATAGCATCTTCCTCTGTTACTTTAATTAAAACACGATTTGCAGGATTCATAGTTGTTTCCCATAGTTGTTCAGGGTTCATTTCTCCCAAACCTTTATATCTTTGAACTTCTGCGTTTTCTCCTAATTCTTCTAACAATCTATCTTTTTCTTTTTCTGTAAAGACATATTCAACCCTCTTACCTTTTGTTATTTTATAAAGAGGTGGTCTTGCTATATAGATATAACCTTCGTCTATAAGAGGTTTCATAAACCTGTAGAAGAATGTTAAGAGAAGAGTTCTAATATGTTCTCCGTCAACATCAGCATCCGTCATAATTATGATCTTGTGATATTTTACTTTGTCAATTGAAAAATCCTTACCTATCCCTGCACCAATAGCAGCGATAATAGTTTTAATTTCATTGCTTGACAGTATTTTTGTAATTCGTGATTTTTCAGAGTTTAATATTTTACCCCTCAAAGGTAAAATTGCTTGGAAGTTTCTATCCCTTCCTTGTTTTGCAGTACCTCCTGCAGAGTTACCTTCTACAATGAATAATTCACATTCTTCAGGTTTTCTTGAAGTACATTGAGCCAATTTTGAAGATAAACCTGCAATATCAGTAGTATTTTTCTTATTTGAGATTTGTCTTGCTTTTCGTTCTGCTTCTTTTGCTCTTGCAGCCTCTTTTGCTTTATTTACAATAGTAGATAAAACAGAGGTATTCTTATTGAAATAATTATATAGACTTTCAAAAGTTATGCTATCAACAATACTTCTTACTTCTGTATTTGTTAATTTTCCTTTTGTTTGACCTTCAAATTGAGGTTCTTTCATTTTAATATTTATAACAGCAGTAAGACCTTCTCTAATGTCGTCACCCGATATATTACTATCTTTATCTTTTAAGATATTTTTAACACGGGCTATTTCATTGACAACTCTTGATAGTCCATATTTAAAGCCTAATTCATGTGTACCTCCATCTACGGTTTTAACATTATTGACGAAACTATATATGGATTCTGTAAAATCATCTGTATATTGCATAGCACATTCTACAACAACATTATCTCTTTCATTTCTGAAAAAGATAACTTCTTTATGTAGAGGCGTTTTGGTTTTGTTTATTTCTGCAACATATTCTGTTATACCACCATTATAACTGAAAACTTCTTCAATATGAGGTTCTTCTCTTTTGTCTGAAAAATATATTGTTAAGCCTTGATTAAGAAAGGCAATTTCTTTTATTCTGTCCATCATTGTTTCAGAGTTAAAAACAACAGATTCAAATATGGTATCATCGGGTTTAAATGTTACAATTGTTCCTGTTTTATCCGTAGTTCCAATAGGAGTGGTTGTATCAATGGGCTTACCTTTTTCTAAATTTAACTCCCATATTTGTCCCTCTCTATGAACTTGAACTGTTAATTTTTCAGAAAGAGCATTAACAACGGACAAACCTACACCGTGGAGACCTCCTGAATAACTATACTTGTTGCCTCCAAATTTACTTCCTGAATGTAGGGTTGTAAGAATAACTTCAAGAGTAGATTTCTTTAATTTTGGGTGTTTTCCTACAGGAATACCACGACCATTATCTGCTACTGTTACAGAACCATCTTTATTGATAGTTACTCTAATTTCATTACAATAGCCTGAAATTGCTTCGTCCACGGCATTATCTAAAATTTCGTAGAACATATGGTGCAAGGCTTTAATACCTGTTCCACCAATATACATTCCAGGTCGTCTTCTAACAGCATCAAGACCTTCTAAAACTTCAATGTCTTTTTCGCTGTAATTATCCATTTTATTTATATTTTTTGTCAAGTATAACAACCTCCTTCCGTATTATCTTATCTCAACAAGGCTATTCATTCTTTAATTACAAAGTCAATTTTAACAAAGATTGTTTTATATATCAACTAATCTTTAATTTCTTGAGGGAAATAGATTTCATTTGTATAATTAAAGTATAACATCTTTATATTATTTTCCGCAATAGGAGGCGATAATTATGGAATCTAAAACGAAAGATTTGACCTATATAGCCATTGTATTGGCTATAGGAGCAGTTTTAAAACTTTTATCTGATTTATTTACGAGAACGGTTTTATTCTTTTTATTTATTGATCCATTACTGCTTACGGCTGTATTTCTTTTATTGAAATATCCTAAAATTAAAGTGGCTTTAATTATAACGGCAGTACAATCTATATTAGGAGTTACATTATTTTTAACAACAGATATGTGGTTTATAAGACCTGTTATAGTATTGTTATGTTTTATATTTGTAAAGATATTCAATAAAACAAAACTGACAATTGAAAAGAAATATATGTTTTCATGTTTTTTCAGTTCATTAACTACTATTATCGTTGTGGCATTAGTTTTAATTGGCATCGTTTTATTTATCCCTCAATTATTCCCTATGGATGAAGTAATGCAACAAATAAGTGTATTTGGGAACAACTTGCCAATTCAAAGTCAAATGTTAATTGCTGAAAACACTATTTCATTAATTTTAATTGCTCTTGGAGTAATGGGAGTATTCTATTCATTTATACCTGCATCAACTCATTTGTTTTTAGCGTTTTTAATCTCAAAGATTTTTAAAATTGAAAAACAAATGAACAGATAAAAATATCCCTCCTTAAACAGGAGGGATATTTTTTATGGTTTAAAAGTTTTATAATGACCGAAGCGAGTAACTTTTGCGATATAATTTAATGGGAATGTATCCATTTTGGCATTCCATGCTTTTACTGAATCATTATACTCTTTTACCAAAGAGTCGATATTCATCAAATTTAATGAAGAAAGTTGGTTATAAATATCATTTTTACCTAATGTTTTTGCGACATTTTGTAGGCGAGTTCTTGCAACTCCTAATTCGGGATAACTTGCAAATTTTTCATCATAAGACATTGAGAACTCTGCTTCTTTAATAATTTCTAATGCAAAAGCCATATCTGTTTCTGTTTTTTGTTTTTCTTTTTCATCAGCCCATTCATATTCTTTAATTGCTTCTGAAAGTTCATTGTATTTTGCTTCCAACAAGTTTATATCTTCCAAATAAGCGTTATCTATTTTAATCCACTTGTTAGAAACACTTACATACTCATGATAATATGTATTGTAAGAATAATAAGCGAATCCAGCCCATAAACCAAATGTAATGATAAGTGCTATCAATATTGAGGTCGAGTAATAAAAAACTCCACCTAAAAATTTTAAAACCTTCTTCATTTTAAAAAATTGCCCCCTTTACTTAAATTATATAAAAATTTCCAATTAACATGAATTATTTTTTAACATTCCTAACAAGATATTAGCATAAAAATGATACAATATCAACTGTCGATTCCAATTCTTTTCACAAAAAAAGAATTCTAAAATATTGCAATAAAATTGTGAATGATTTATAATCAAATAAGAAACTATTTAAAGGAGGTTATATCTGTGAGAAAAAGAATATTGTTTATTTCATTAGCGTTATTAATTACACTTTCCTTAATAGGTTGTAGTCAAACAACAAATAATAGTGTAGAAAATTACAGTAAAAAAGTTGCTAATATAAAAGTAGGGGAGCAAAAACTTGATGGAAACGAGTTTTCAAATAGGCTTGAAATTATTAAAAACTTTTGGGATGAAGTTGGTATAGATATTACGGCAAAAGACCAAGGAGAGTTCTATGATAAACTTCTTAATGGTTTAAAAGAAAAAATGATACATGAAGCACAAATGAAACAATATGCAAAAGAAAATGGTTTTTATGTAGATAGAAGTGAAATTATCAACAAGTTAGAGGAAAATGAAGATAACAAGGGTTACAAGAACGATACTTTTGTTCTTGGTCAGATTGAAATAGAAATTATAAAAGATAAAATTTATGAATCATTAATAACTAAAGCAGAAGTAACAGATAAAGAAATTGAAGATTTTTATAAAGAAAATCCTCATTTCTTTGAAACTGGCGAATTAGCAACAGCCAAAATGATATTGAATTTCTCCAAAGAAAAATCAGAAGAGGCGTTGAAGGCACTTCAGGCAGGAGAAAAATTTGAAGAAGTGGCTAAAAAGCATTCGGAAGACCAAGAAACAGCAGAACATGGAGGGGATTTTGGAACTTTTGAAATAGGTTCTATGTTCCCTGATTCAGAGGAATTTCAAAATAAAATGAGGAATGCAAAAATAGGTGAATATACAGATATTATTACAGTAGAAATGGGAAGTTATAATGTATATGTTATAGCATTAGTTGAAGAAATCATCCCGAATTCTACAATTCCATTAGAAGATGCAAAAGAAGATATTAGATACTTTTTAAAAGAAGAAAAAGCATTACAGGAATTTGATAAAATAATGAATGAAGTTATGAAAATTAAAGTTCAAGAATAAATTAAAAACTCTCCTTTTTCAGGAGAGTTTTTAATTTATTTTTAGGAATCAAAAAAGGGCGTTATCTCCTCATGATACGCCCTTTTTTGATAATTAGATTTATGTTATAGGAGTGTTTTATATGCAGTTTGTGAAACCAACGTGCAATCTTTTGAGGCCATAGTGAGAATTAACTCACTAAACCCTTGTCGAGGTAAAAAGTAGCCCTTCTCTTCGGTGAAAAAATCCTCCTGTCTATGTATAAGTGAGACCCTTGAAGTATATCTCTTTATAGCACGAAATTTTGTCTTTTTCGTGAGACCTACTACGCTCGTAGAAGGAACAACCTATCTAAAGGCGTGCTATAAATTTTACGCTATTCCATTTCGATAAGGAATAAAAAACTCCTTTTATTTTTATTGAAATAAAATAAAAAAGAGAGAGATTTTTTCTCTCTCTTTTTTGTAAAACTGCGTTAGGGTTAGTCAACCAAGGACAAGAGCCTCTCTCTAAGAGTAGGGTCAGAGAGCAATAATCCTGCCTTCTCTTCTCCGTTTGCCTGTGCAAATCTGTTGCCAGTGCGATTAGAGGCAATGTAGGACAGAGGACCAATTGTCCACCCGTAGAGGCTGTTATCCTCTTCGATATGGGCAACCTCAATCATCTTGTCAATAGTCCTATTGTCCAAGTCGAGCATCTTACCGAACTCCCTTGTGTAAGCCTCACCATTAGAAACGGTAAGTTCAAGGGTTTTTTTCATGGTTTCAAGAGAAGCATACAAGCCGTCCAAGTTTTCTTGGAACATTTTTAAAAGTTCCACTTGAACATTACTCAAGAGTTCTTGAGTAGTAAGGCTGATATGTCTCTGATAAACCGAACCGACTTCATCTGCAAAAATGTGGCCATTTTCACAGATATAACGGATAAGTTTGAACTTAACCGTTACGGCATTCTCCAAAATTTCGGAGTTTCTTACTTCAACGCCAATGCCGATACGGTCTTCATAGCCCTTGAAGTTTCGGATAAGAATATTATCCATTCCAACGATAGGAATGAAACTGTAGCAGATGCTCTTATCCATGTAATTGAACTTGGTAGAAGGATCAACACCAAGTACCTGACGCAGAGTGTCGAAGATGATTTCCATCAGATCAACATGATTAACTCGTGTATAATGTTGTGACGGAAATGCAATCCCCGTTCCATACAGTGTTCTGAACTGCATGGGTTTATCCACAAGACGTAAGAAAAGATTTGCTGTGGATTCAAAAGTAGCAGGGTCATTCAGCATCAGTTCCACAAGACCTCTTCTTGTGACAGTCTGACTACCACCTAACTTAAAGCGTTCTGCAAGGGTAGTCATAGCCACGGGGTCTAAGGGGAAAGTTCTGTCGCCGATTTTGAAGTTGAGTCCTTCAAATCTCGCCTGACCTGGCTCAATAATGAAGTCCTCTCTGTTCTCATTTTGCCTACGGATTTCATCAATGAAATCCTCATGTCTTAATTTGCCATAACGGGCAAAACGACCAACATCGGGAAGTTGGCCACCTCTGAAAACTGTGTTATCGTTGAATCTGTCTGTCATTTGACAATCCTCCTTTGAATCATATGATATTTTGTCTTATGTGATTAAATAAGACGTCATTTATAATATTCTATAGTTTTATTATTAATCCTTCCTTTATAAATTCTTTTGATTGTCATCTTATATAAGGGTATGGATATATTTTTATGCTTTTATTGATAAAACCTCTTCTTTGTGCAGATAACAGAGTATGATACATATTTTCTCTGCCAATAGGATTAGCAGTATGAAGATAGATTTCATTTACAAGAATATTATTTTCACAAATATATTTAACTAAATCATAACCTGTTTTTCTTAAATTCCCGTTTTTATCTAAACCTAAATCATGGTCTAATGATAATATATTTACTTTATAATTTTCAAGAATGAAAATGGCTTCTTCAAAAGTTTTTGCTAATATAAAATTTTCAGGGCACTTTCTTGTATCATCTAAATAGAGATTAATCATTTGAATTGTTCCTTTCTATATTATTTACTTTATTATATAAATTTGATAAAATAAAGTAAAGAGATTATTAATAGAGGTGGTAAAAATGTCATGGTTTGATTACAATTATATGTTTGATAAAGCCCAAGAAAATGGTAAATATCATCTTTTTGTATTTGATTTAAAAGGGAGTCGGACAAAAGGTTATTTTAAGCCTTATATAAATCTCTTGCTTTATGGAACATATTTTGCAATTAAGAACTTGGAAAAAGAAAGGGATGTTAAGATATTACATACTAATGAAATATTTAATAAGGGTGATAGAGGGGATTTATTAGAGCCATTTTTCTTTATGGGGGATTTATTTGGTTTTACTATTATAAGAGGATCATTATCTGCAGAAGAAGTCTATGATATTTTTAAGAAGGTAAAAGCCGAACTTAATATTCCATACGAATTTTATTATGACAATGCTTTTTATGAAACAGATAATTATAATGAGAATTATAAGAAATATTTCAGAGGTTATTGTATGCAATATTTAGAGGATAGAGCCAAGAAGAAAAAAGATTTATTATAAGAATAAAAGTCCTCACTTGATATTATAAAAGTGAGAACTTTTAATTTGAAAACCTATTTAAATAGTCATATAATTAAAATGTGAGGTGTTTATAAGGAGGAGAAAAGAATGTTATTTATAAAAGGAGATAAGAAATATTGTTACATATGTGGGGATGGTCTTTTAACGGAAAAGAAAATCAAAAAAGGTTTTTTGCATTTGGATGGGAAAACTTTTGAGATAAGAGGCATCCCTGGTTTAGAATGTACCACTTGTGGAGAAACATATATCCGAGAAGGTACGAAAGAAATATTTGAAAAATTATTAAAAGAAGGAATGTATAATCCCACTTTTGTTGGGGAAATTCAAATTTATGATTTTAAAGATTTTGAGAAAAATCCCGAAAAATTTGAAAAAGAAACGGAAGATTATTGTGTTTTCTGTGGTAGAAGTTTAGAAGATGGATTACATACTATTCCTTATGAATATAAAGACTATTTCATATACATTAAAAATGTAAGTGTTAAGAAATGTAATTATTGTTTTGAGGGAACTATTCTTGCAAAAGAGTTAAAAATGGCTCTTGATAAATTCTGTGAAGAAGTTTCAAAAGGTAATATTAAGCCTATCGGAAAAACAGAATATATAGTTGTGAAATGTCAGTAGAAGAAAGACCTTACTTTTAAGTAAGGTCTTTTTATTCTATAATTTTAAATTTATCTTTATCCTTTAAGAATTCTTCATAGATATTATTTAATGGTAAAAATAAATTTATATCTTTATTTGTTATTTCTATTAACTCAAAATTATCGTTATAGTGTGTATTTTTAATCCAACCTTTTGTAGTGAAATAAAAGGCTCCTCCTTGTTTTTCTTTATAAGATGTGTAAATAGAAATAAATTTATCAGAAACAATATTACACATAATTAAGGTATTGTTTTTATTTGGATTAATAGTTATATGCCCATACCCTTTTGGAATTAAAACAACATCTCCTTTTTCTGCATAAACTGCAATGGCTTTTTTCTCTTCTTCGTTTTGTAAAAGGAATATTGCATTTCCTTCTAACACTTCATAAACTTCTCCATAATTACTTGGATGATAATGCCCATATGTCTTATTATATTCTTCTCCTATAAGTAAAGCAGGAATGATTGTAATATCATATCTAAAACCATTTTTATAGAAAATATCTTTGTCTTTATTATAAATTGCATTTCTAAACATAAAATAACAAACAATATTATCATTTGTTGAAATTTTTTCTTTTAATACATCTTTCATTTCACCTAATGATCTTTTTGTTTCAATTGCTTCTTTTAAAAGATTAATATAATTCATGAAATATCATACCTCCTTTTAATATTAGATTTATCATCTTAATATTAACATAGGAGAGATAAAAAGAAAAGTGAAGTCAGAAGATTTCACTTTATTTATAAATTTTCAAACAATTCTCTCATTTTTTCCATTCGTTTGATTGAAGAAGGAAGTTTTTTCTTTGGTTTTTTCTTTTTATGTCCTGCTTTTCTCCATACAGAAATTATTGCTTTATCGCTTAAAATATATCCAAAGTATTTTGTTTCTATTTTTCTTCTGTCAGAAGTATGAGCCCCTTCTACTATTTTTCCATTGTTATATACATCAGAATGAATTTCAGCCGTTATTTGACAAATATAAGCAGTTTCATCAACTCTTTGTTCATATCTTTGAGTAGCGTGAGGTAATATATCTAAAAGATGTAGTTTATTCTTTGGTATCATAGAAACAAAATTTCCAGGGATTAGGTCTGTAATTTTTGAAGGCTTTTCTTTTTCTAATGGAGTTTTCAATTCTTTGTTTAAATAAAGATATTTTTCGTCTACATAAATGCTTTCAATTTCTTTTCCTTCAAGCGTTAATATTTTCTTTAACAATATTCCATCCCATACATACATAAATCTCCATCCAATTACAATACAATCTTCTTCAAAACTTTGGAACATTCCATTATTAGTTAAATCTTTTATCCATAGTTCTTTCAGATATGTTTTATCCTTGTTTGAAATAGAGAGTAAATCGTTCCATATTTTTGGATGAATAATTATTTTATCTTGAACAGAAGAAAAGAAATCTGCTATTTTTTCTCCTATATCAGCATAATAATACCATGAAATTTTTTGTTCTTTGTTTAAATAAGATAACCAAGCAACATAATCTCCTTCTAATAGAACATTTGTTCTATCATTGAGATTGATATTGCACAATTCATTGTTCCATTCTATAGAAAGAACTTTTTTATCATTGAATAATATGTCTTTAATTTTCAAATTTTTATTTATTTTGTAAGAAAAATAAAGAGTATTAAAAACTAAATCTTCTCCTTCACAATATACAAACCTCCCTTTTTCTTTCAAATCTTCTTCAATCCAACTCAAATTAATTCCTTCGCTATCTTTATATTCATCAGATAAACTTAATGATCTATCATTTGCAAATTCCTTAAAATACTCAATATTGTTTTCATTTAATAGAGATAAGTCGTTTTTTACATGAGCCAAATCATAAATATTTACGATTACGTAATTTTCTAATTCCATAATTTTATCAGCAATTCTAATTTTATTCGGGTATAAAGGGTCTACAAAGCCTTTAAATTTAATTTCTTCTATATCAATTTCTGTTTCAAGTTCTTCAGATATTTTAATTTTATCTAAAATTTGGCGTTTAAGAATATGTCTTAAAGGTTTGAAACAAACGACTTCCTCTCCTAAAAACCATCCTTTCATTAACTACCCTCCTTTCATTCTATTAATTATAGGCTATATTATCGTTGTTTCATGTAAATATATTTTATAAATATTTAATACATCCTTGTTAAATTTAACGATAAAAGTGTAAAAAAGAAAAACGAACCTTGAAAAGGCTCGTTTTTCTTGGGAGAAATGGTTGGTGTCTAAAAAGTATCTTTCAAAGCATCTCGGAAATAAGTCAAGTATTTCTTTTCGAGATGTTTTTTGACCTGCTTCCAATTCTTAAATTTATAGATATCCATAATCTCTTTCATTTCGGAAAAAGAAATGGTATCTTCGGCAATAACAACGGGAGGAGCAGTGTCAAGAGATAAACCGATTTTTGGACTTGCAGTTAGGCGTGGAATGTTCATCACGACCTTAATGTTTACTAAAGGTTCATTTGAACTGTCTTCTTCTTGCAGTCTAATGATTTTAACCTGCAACATAATATGGCACTCCTTTCTTTTGTTCAAATATCTATCATAAAGTGCAAAGTGAAATCGTATATATATTTTAACAGTTATATGATAAATCCTTTTTATTATAAATAAAAACCCTCTCCATTTTGGAGAGGGTTGATTATTCGGCTTTCTTGACTTATTAGAACGGGATATCGTCTTCGGAGATATTCGCAGAGAAAGAATCTCCATCGTCAGAACCGAAAGAAGGATAATCATTATAGTCGCCATAGCCACCGAAGGGTTCAGAGTTATCCTTCTTGCCACCGTTGCCATTGCTATCAGGCATGAAATAAACTCTTGGGAAACCAACTATAAGAACTGTTTCTCTTTGGTTACCTTCGCCCTTATCATAGGACATCAATCTGCCCTCAACGATAACATAACGACCTTTTTTCAGATAACGGCAAATATTTTCTGCCTGTTGCCCCCAAATAGGGATACTAATGAAGTTTGTTCTTTCACCCTGATTGTTCGCTACTGTAATGAAAGTATATGGTTTCTGTTCATTGTTGTAACGAAGTTCAGGGTCTCTTGTAAGCCTTCCACCAATCATCAAAGTATTAGGATCAAATCTTTTCTTATTATCAGACATTGACATAACCTCCTTATTATTTACGCACTCATTTTGTTTTTTCACAAATCTGAACCTTATTATTGTTGTCTAAATAAAACTCTTTGTTGGGAATAACACTATCAATATCAATGTTTATGTAGCCTTCTGCTTTTAAATAATCAATATTGATAGTTCTGTTTACATCAATGGGGTAAACTTTCTTTTCTTTGTAAGCCTTTTCTACTGCCATTTGTACTACATTTATTATTACCACCTCATTCTGTTTGCTATTTTCATTGAAGAAATATCGTATTCCTAACGATGCTCCCAATAATAGTATAACAAATAATACAGCAGAAATCAATAGTGTATTATTAAGTTTTTTATAACCGCCTTTATAAGGACTTACTAACTTATTTTTACCATTTTCTTCTACAAGAAAAAGTTCTAACTCTTGTAAAGAAAGAGATTCTTCAAACTCTTTTCTTTTTTGTTCTATATCTTGCTCATTATCTTCAAAGTCATCTTCTAAAAGTTCTGTATTCAATAAATCTTCTTTGTTAATCTTATCCTTACTCATTAATAATCACCTCACTTTTTAAAGCAATTATTTGCTATAATGCATTATACCAAAATTAAATAAAGAAATCTACTATTTTGTTGTTAAAATATTTATAATAAAAAACCCTCATTGATATTTACCAATGAGAGTTTCTATTTATAAAATCTTAGCCGAAAACCACGACGGCTTCAGCCTCGTGGATGAAGGCTTATCCTTGCATTAATGGCTTTCC
>ENA-OWPA01001371-OWPA01001371.1-bioreactor-metagenome-genome-assembly--contig:-NODE-1371-length-16383-cov-2.509015_pt1 | contig 16383 bp, 11 predicted proteins | sample MGYA00238139_ERZ651803 | MGnify/ENA primary metagenome ERZ651803 (study PRJEB26909, sample SAMN07631231) | bioreactor metagenome | isolation source: Switchgrass digestor | place: USA: Dartmouth...
GAGAAGATTAGCACGAATATTAATTATTATGCATTAAGCCACCCTGACTTACAATATACACCATTTATGGGAAAATAAAAAGCAGCTAAAGTTCATAGCTGCACAAAATGCCTCTTACCTTTGCCACTTCCTTTTCATCGGTACGAAAGATTGTATATTCGCTCAGCATCGGAAGTCCCATGCTTACGTCCTTTTTTCTGTACACCATGGCACTGTCTATCTCTATCTTGCCCGACATATGGAAAGACCTTGCCCTTGTAATATCAACCAGTTCTCTTATTATTGTGCCTTTTACACCCCCTCCGACCATGATGTCAATTCTATTGCCGGCCTTTTCCACCAGTTCCCTTATCAGTTCTTTTCCGTCATAGCATCTGTTTTTCTGGCCGGAGGTCAAAATGGTGCTTATGCCTAAATCCATTGCCTCCTCCATCGTTCTGAAAGGGTCCCTGCAGACATCAAAAGCCCTGTGCAGTGTAATGCTCATATCCCCGGCAGCTGATATCAGTTTTTCCATCCGGGCAGCGTCCAGGCTTCCGTCCTTATTCAGCATGCCGATGACCACCCCGTCGGCTCCGTTCTTTCTGAACATCTCAACATCCTTTAACATAATGCTGAATTCCTCATCGGTATAGCAGAAGTCCCCGAAACGTGGCCGGATAAGCACATGTACCTTTAAGCAAACTTTCTCCCGTACAGCCAGAAACAGGTTTATCCCCGGAGTGGTTCCTCCGATGATCAAGTTACTGCATAATTCAAGACGGTCGGCTCCGCCTTTCTGAGCTGCAATGGCTGATTCAACAGAATCTACGCAGCATTCCAGAATAAAGCTTTTCATTAAATCCCACCTTTATTAAGTTATATAGTCCAACTTCAGTCATTTTTCCCAGCCTGCCAGAATCTTTTCAGTTCATTTCTCAAACCTGCCATATCCTTAATTTTCTTGTAATGGCTCCAGTGCTCAGGGAACAGGTTCCTGTAATTCCTTTGGGAATACCTTTCATCAACCAGAATTACTATACCCCGGTCATTTTCAGAACGTATGACCCGTCCGGCAGCCTGAAGAACTTTGTTCATGCCCGGAAACATATAGGCATACTCATATCCCATGGAGTTTTTCTCCCGAAAATAGTTCATGATTATATCCTGCTCCGCGCTGATCTGCGGAAGTCCCACACCTACAATGATGGCACCTATCAGCCTGTCCCCTCTCAGGTCTATCCCTTCGGAAAAAATCCCACCCAATACCGAAAAACCCACCAGGGTTTCAGTTGCATCCGGACGGAACATCTCCAGGAAATTCTCCCTTTCTTCCTCCTGCATGGCACTTTCCTGGACAATGGTTGCCACATCAGGAAACTGCTCCGTAAACCTGCTGTATACCTCGTTCATATACTTGTAGGAGGGGAAATATACCATATAATTGCCCGGTTTCTGCTCCACCGTTGTCCCTATAATTTCAACTATGCTGTCATAACTGCTTTCCCGGTTTCTATACCTGGTTGATATCCTGTCGGCAGTCAAAAGGCAAAGGTTATCCCTGGAAAAAGGCGAAGGCAAGATCATTGTATAGTCCCCATCGCTGCCTCCCAAAATTTCCCTGAAATAATTCAACGGAGTGAGGGTGGCTGAAAAAAACACTGCGGCTTTTCCCCGCCTGGTAGCTTCACTCAGTAAATAAGAGGGATCCAGGCAAAACAGTTTCACCCTTACTTCACTTTTTTCAGCCTCTATAAAAGTCACATACCGTTCATCAAAAAACTCCGAAATCCTGATAAAAGCCATGGCGTCAAAGTACAACTCCAGCATCTGTTCAAATCCCTCGGAGCCGTGATTCCTGGACAGCCAGTCCTCCGATTCCTTCAGCAGTTCTTTAAGAAGCTTGTACAAATCTTTTAGCTCCTCCTGTTTCACAAGGAATCCCTGCTCGCCGCATTCTTTCCTCAAACTGATCATGTATTTGTTAATCTCCGACAACAGCTTTGCAATTTTCGATTGTTTTGACTTCATTATTCTTTTCAGTTCCAGGAAAGAAGACTTGTAGAGCTCCGCTGAAAACATTTCCCTTGCCCTGTCCACCAGATTATGCGCCTCATCTATCAGAAAGGCATAATCTCCTTTATTGTTCAGGAAGAACCTCCTCAAATAAACCCTGGGATCAAATACATAGTTGTAATCGCATATGATGCAGTCAGCCCACAGGGACAGGTCCAGGGCATATTCAAAAGGGCAGACCCTGTGCTTTTTCGCATATGTCTCTATCTTTTCCCTTGTAAAGTCATCCTCATTGTTCAGTATGTCAAATACGGCATCATTAACCCTGCTGAAATGGCCTTTGGCATACTCACATTGCTCCGGGTTGCAGCCGGCACTTTTGCAAAAACATATTTTATCTTTGGCAGTAAGGGTTATCGTTTTAAACTTCAGTCCCCGGCTGCGCATCCTCATAAATGCTTCCTCCGCCACTTGCCGGGTGACGGTTTTTGCAGTGAGGTAAAAGATTTTTGAGATATGCCCCTCGCCCACAGCCTTGACAGCAGGAAACAAGGTAGAGATGGTTTTCCCTATGCCCGTGGGGGCCTGTGCAAAAAGCTTTTTACCTTCCTCCATTGTTTTATACGCTGCAACCGCTAATTCTCTCTGTCCCTTTCTATAGGAAGCAAAAGGAAACCTTAACTCCCTGATGGATTCGTCCCTTTCCAATCTCCAGCTTATTGACATCATGGCCCATATGGCGTACTTCTCCACCAGATCATAAAAAAACTCTTTCAGTTCCGTAATGCTGAAAGTCTTTCGGAAACTTTTCCTTTCATCGGTATCAATCTGATAGTAGGTCAGCTGGACATCCATACTGTCCAAGGAATTCTGCTCAGCGTATATATATGCATAACACTTAGCCTGGGCCCAGTGCAGCGGATTATAATCCTCATCTATGGACTCAAGAGGCTTTGTGGTTGTTTTTATTTCATCAATGACAACCCTTTGTTCCCCGGTTATTATCCCATCGGCACGACCCTCCAGGGTCAGAATAAAACCATCCAGCTCCACATTGTAGGAAAGGTACACTTCTGCGTTATATGCCTCGCCGCCTGCCCTTTGAATCCTCTGATGGGCCCTTGTGCCCTCAAGCATCCTGTTTGCGCCGACAAACCTGCTGTCCAGGTCCCCCGACATCAGCACAAACTCCACCAGATTTCTTATTGATATCCTGATTTCATTGTTTTCCATAATCCCTACCTATGCAAAAACCCATTTCAACATTTTATTAGGATGATTTCAGTAAGCATAAGTTCATCGATTGTATGTATTAACTTTTTAAAAGGCAGTCATTCATTACAATCAGCCGAATACAAACCAATTTTATGTAAAGTTTAATGCTTGAGTTTGTTCAACAATATTGCATTTACATAAGCATCGGTATGTCAACATTTATATAAACGCCGATATGTCAATTATATCATTACGTTTGGCCAGGAACAATCGTTCGCGCGTCATGGCAGCCTTTAAAAAGCGCAGTATGAACAAGCATGCATCCGTCAATACCGGTGTTATAAGCAATAGTATAAGTACAGATTAATCGGAATTGTGAACAAATATTGCTTGTATGAATAAATATTGTCTTTAATTTTTATATAGGGAAAGAACATGCAAATGATAACTGGTTTTTTCTAAAAAAGAAACGGTGCAGCTCTAAGGCTGCACCGGCGGACAAATCCTCCAAGGCATTCTGCCAATGCCGTTATGATAATGCCAGAGGCTTTAAAACACTATATCCGAAAGGCAATCATACCAGTGAACATATTCCTCGCCATTGATATAAATGCGATTGGTATTCGGTAGTTTTTCATCCCAGCGTTGTCCATATCTTTCAAGTTTCCATACTGGATGGTTATATCGCCGGAAAAGGATTGACCGCCCTTCTCTGGACATATAATTCTCTACCAGAATGCGCGGGCTTTTTTCCCATCGGTCCAAGACCCTTAGGCATTCAAAGGTTCTGTCTCCGATTTTTACGTCAAAAACACCTGCTCCTATGGTAAATTGCTCACTTATCAAAGGTATGTTCACACTGTTATATTTTCCATCAGTATACACGCCAAACCCCGCATCTTTCACCCTGCGTCCGAATTCAATGCTGTAGTTTTCGATGAAATCATCATCGTAGAGTGTTATCATTTTAAATACACCGTCTTCTATCGTTGATGCTGCTACATACTGTATTAACCGTTCATCCGCATGAATATACAGGCAGTGGGTTTTATCCGGTTCAGCTTTGTGTGGATCTGAATAACCGTTGAGCTCAACCTGGACACAATCAATGCTATGGATTTTTGCCTTTCCTAATGTTTTGGTAACACAGCAGTCAGTCAGTCTCCATTCGGGAGCATCATAAATACCCCATATGGTTTGATCTCCAACATTAAGAGAGCAGTACATCCAGGGCACTTCATTCACCGATATGTCAAAAGATATGTTTTCCTTTGGGGTAATAACAATTTCAGGTATTTCCAAAGGCAGCACACCTTTAAATTTACTCATAATTCATTTCCTCCAATCTTTTTTTCAGATTAAGCCTGCCGTCATGCAATATTCGTTTGACCGTACCCACGGGCATGTTGTGAAGGAAAGCAATTTCGGTTATTTTTAAGCTTTTGAAATAGAAATCAATTATTGTCTGCTTTTGGCTTTCAGGGAGCTTATCCAATGCCAGCAGTAACCGTTCGTTCTCTTCCGTTTCTTCTGACATAGAGTGCCTGCGGTCAATAAGAGAGGTCAAAGCATCATCTACTGCAGGAACACCAAGTTGAGATTTTGATCTGTACCATTTGTTGCAACAATTATTTGCTATACGCATCAACCATACTTTAAAGGCACTTGTGTTCCGAAGTTTCTTAATGTTCAACCATGCGAGCAATAAGATCTCCTGAAGCACATCATCCACCTCGGAAGCATCTCCCATTCTGCATGCTACATAACGGTGAAGTATTGGATAGTAAAATTGAATCAGCTTCTCGAAACTGTTCATATCACCACATTTACTTTTTTCAACGGCCTGCCGGCATTCGTCCGCATTCAACCCCATCACCTCCACATCACTTGTACTGGAAGCGCTTCCGTATATAAAGATACTAGTTTTATGCAAGAGGTTCGGCGTGTGCAACAAAAACATGAAATGCTGGTAAAAATACGTTAATGCAGTTATCACATGGAAAGACAGAATATAGAAGCCATCTGGGAGGTATGCGATATAGTTGCTGTTATGTACTAAGACACAAGGAACTATATAGTATAAGAATGTGCTCAGTAAATATGGTGCACTGATTGTTATGTTATCTGAATCCTTGCGGAGCAACAACCATCCCTTGCAAATAGCTGAATTCGCACCATATTTATTAAAAAGCATATATCAATATCGCTGTTGCATAATTTGGTGATATAAAAAATAACCTCCCGTGAACATGTAAATAAGTTCACGAGAGGTTGAATGCCAGGCTTATGCTGCTTTAAACTCCTTTGTCAGCTTTTTAATCCAGTTAAAGCGGTTAACCTTTACCACTGCGACGGAACACTTCAAAATCTGGTCTATCTTAAGGCACAGGTAAACGACCCACGTAGGAGCCTTTACCACAAAGGCCGTGATGCAGGACAGGGGAATTACCACCAGCCAAACGAAAATCCTGTCATTTATCAGCACAAAGCTGGTTGAACCTCCTGCTCTGACAATTCCCGTCAGGGTTGACATCTGATAGGAAGTTCCTATCACCGTAACCGACAGCACATTCAACAATGAACGTGCTATCTGCAGAGTTTCCTCATTCAGGTCATATAGCATCAATATGTAATCTTTTATTGAAAACATCAGCAATCCGGTCAGCACACCAACCCCAAGGAATACAAGCTGAAGCTTCTTCGTGTAACGCTTTATCTTATCGATATCCCCTTCACCCACTGTATTCCCTATTATTACGGCTGAGGCATTTGCAGTGCCGTAAACACCGACGCTGAGTATTGAAAATGCATTATTGGCTATGCTGACTGCAGCTATGGAAGCTGCTCCCAGTCTTCCAACTATAGCTCCCTGGACAGCCAGATTCAGTCCCCACATTATGTCACCCAGGATTACCGGGAATCCATACCTGAAGAAATCCTTAAGCAGGGTTTTGTTACTATGGTAAATATCTGCAATGCGAATCATAAGTTTTTTGTCTATAAATCTCACAAAAAAGACTACTATGGCAAATTCTATAATCCTTGAAATCAGGGTGGCAATTGCAGCACCCTTTACGCCCAGTGCCGGAGCTCCAAGGTTGCCGTAGATCAATACCCAGTTGAGAAACACATTGGTTATAAAAGAAATTATTGAAAGGTATAAGCCTATTCTGACTGTTCCGACACACCTTAGGGATGAGACCAGCACATTGGTTAAACAGAAAAATATATATGTGAAACAGATAACCTGCGCATACTCAACCGCTTCTTCAATCACTAACCGGTCACTGGTAAATAAACCCAAAACCTGCTCCGGGAAGAAGAATACCAGGAACCAGAGGACAATCGCAAAAACAGAGACAAATTTCATGGCTATACCAACCAGGATTTTTACGCTTTTGCTGTCTCCTTTGCCCCAGTATTGGGCTCCCAAAACCACCATGGCTGCGCCAAAGCCTGCTACCAGCATTTGCAGCATAACCTGTATTTGGTTGCATAGATAAACTCCGGAAACGGCCAGTTCACCCAATGAGCTGACCATCACATTATCCGCCAGACCTACTGCATACGTGATAATATTCTGCAGGGCAATGGGAACAGCTAAAGTAAACAAACGCTTATACAAGGCTTTATCCGATATCATTTCGCACCCCTTCTTTGTAAAGAGCACAGTTATAGTTCAGAACCGTTTCAGACCAAACTGCGCAGACTTCATGGATAATTTCTGTCACGTAGTGTTAAGGCATGTTTCAGTAGATTCTCAGTAGCTTACAGCTGATGTAATTATGTCAACTGGCTGTTTCAAGCAAAGTAAAAAGCCTTGTAGACATAATTTAATTGTGTACTTATTTAATTTTAATACAATAAGAATAATTGTCAATTGAGACTTGTAAAATTTCTACTTTAAGTTGTAGTACGAATTTTATAGGATCTTATTGCTTCAGGCTGGTGTCCATCGACCCGGTCAGCGGATTGGAACTGGTTTCTGAAACGGCAGTAGCCTTTATTGCCTTTTCCATCCAAGGATTGGAATCGCAGGTGTAATCCATTTGATAGCACGGGTTATCGGAAAAGTGGCAGGCGCTTGTATTGTTGTGGTGCTCATGATATCTCCGGAAGCTGTAAAAGATATCTTGGGTTTTCACTTGTACCACAGGCAGGTGTAGCTATAGGCCTTTCGTTGATAGCCGCCAATACCTTGCCTGAACTGGGGCAAACCATTCGTGCCGTGGTTCATGCTGCAACCCTGATTTATGAGCTCACAGGTCCTGGTGTTACCAGAATCTCCCTGAAAAAAGCAGGAGGAATCTCAGAATAGGTGTTTGATTTTGGCCAAAGGTTTTATATAGATCAGTAAAAATCAAAATATCATAAAATTATATTGATATTAATTGTAAGTAATGGTATAATATACTTAACCGTATGTAAACATTAAAACCTCATGCTTTAAAAATAAACTAATATCAAGGTATTAAGCCCATACTTTGAATTATCTGTAGCTGGTGAAAGACACACAGGGATTCGTCACAAACGAATCCCTGCTTTGTTTTTCTGTAGAAAATCCTTGAAAGCCTATGAAAGCCACTTTATATTCCCGACAGCCCTGGCTGTAACAACAGTCTCCAACAGGAGCGCACTGTCAATTTCCTTTTCCCGCTCCTGGTTTTCACTTCCATTGCTTGTCACGGGCAAGTCTATTGTGTTCTCAAACACTTCAGTTGATATATCTATGTTTACGGCTCCCCTTTCCAGGGCTGTTTTCGTTGCAATGTCCGTAGCCTCCTTCTTTGCCCAGCCCAAAGCCTCTTCATAACTGACAAACTCCTTTCTCTGCACCGAGGAATAGCAGAAGAATCCCGTAGAAGCCGGCCTTACACTGACTGATTCCTCCACCACCACTTCACCTGTTATTGCACCTACAGCGTTAGCCACAGCAGCATTCTCAGGTATTATGCTTTCAGTGTTCAAAGCCCTGGCAACATCGGGAAGAAAAACATGCACAGGCGCACCTATCCCCACCAGTACATAATCAGTGCTGAAACTGCATTGTATGGTGCTTATCCGGTTGTATTCCTTCTTCCTGTCATCAGCGGGCATAATCCTGTCATAACCCATCATAATCAGTTCAATAGCCTGCTCCGGCATGGAAGCCTCTGCTGGGAACTTGTTCTCAGCTTCCAACAGCATTTTTACTATGTTGAAATATATTCCTCTTTTAATTATCCCGTACACTTCCTGTATCAGTTTTTCCACACTCATATTAAGCCGAAAAGCCATTATTTCCGCACTCATCTCCGCAGCTTTCCTGTTCCACCCGGAAAAATCACCTGTCAAATGCATTATGTCAGTGGGGGTAAGGGCACTTCTCAGTATAATACCCTGTTTTTCCAGCCTTTTTGTCTTCAATTCATAAATAGACATCCCTGTCGCATCACACAGGGCAAGAATGCTTAACGGTCCGTTTTTAAGGGCCTCGACTATTTTCACTTCTTCATTGCTGTATCCATGTTCCCCGGATATATCCTTTAAAAGGTAAAAAAACTGGCATAGGGATCTCGTATGATACTTTTTTCTTTCACATATTGCTTCAATATCTTTTAAAACTCCGGGCCAACGCGCTGCCAGCCAGGAAATGGGCGCAACCCTTTCCGGTCCGACCGTTATCCTGTCCCTTTTATCAAAGCTTATCCAACTGTCTCCTCCCAGACCTATGGTTCTGATATCAACGGATCTAGTGCCGGTCCTCCAGTTTCCGACATTGGCACCCTCATCAGCCAATCTGACCCTGTGGTTTTGTACCAGTGCAAAATCACTGGTAGTCCCGCCCATATCAACTATGATGCAGTTTTTGCTCCCGCTGAGCCTTGTACCTCCTGCGACACTGGCGGCAGGACCGGACAGCAGGGTCTCTATAGGCTTTTCCTTCGCAAACTCCTCCGTCATAAGAGTCCCGTCTCCGCGCACTATCACGATGGGTGCAGTGATATTTCTCTTTTGCAGATTTACTTTTACAGCTTTGAGGAAATCATCAATTATTGGTATGAGCTGGGCATTCAGCAGTGTGGATGCCGTTCTTTTCATGAAATTCAACTCCGTCGTAAGCTCATGGGCACATACCACGATCTTTCCTGTCAATTCTTTAATAAGGGATGCAGCCTTTTTTTCAAACTCAGGATTGCGGATGCCCCACAGTTCCACTACTCCAAAAGCATCTGCCCGGGTGTCATGTTCCTGCAATGTACTCTTCAGCATATCCCAGTCAGGTTCTGCCACCACTTCACCTTTCCAGTTATGCCCTCCTGCAATGAATATCATCTCCCTGTAATCCGGAAGCCCGTACTCATGCCCATATTTCCTGACCGTATCTGAATCACAGCCTATCATAACCATAACCGTTCTGCAGCCTTTGCCCTCCACGCAGGCATTAGTGGCTAGAGTTGTAGAAAGGGATACCAGTCTGACCTTATCAAGCAAATCCTGGGGAAGACAGTCCAGCACATTGTTGATTCCTACAGTCAAATCTTCCTTTGTAGTGATTGCTTTGGCAGAACTTATGATTTTCCTGCTTTCGAAGTCATATATCACTCCGTCGGTATACGTACCTCCGGTATCAATCCCCAGACCGATTTTCACGTAACCACCTCCAAGCAATTACAGTAGTTAAACCCAACACAGAAGACCTGGAAGCAGCAGAGCTCATTTCCACTACTTATGCTTCGTCAACTACTGCTTAAACTGGCCTGAATTCAGTTAACAGAAGCGGATGACTATATTCCGGCGTTATTGTCTGAATTCATTCCACTCAGCAATGTCTCATGCCTCAAACAACAGCACATTAAGTACATAGCTTATATGTTACTTTGCAGGTTAAATTATGTATATTGTTCACTCAGGATTTATTGTATTTTTTTATGATTTTTACGAAATCCCTCATCCTCAACGCCAGGAAAAGGGATCAATCAATAAGTACATTTTAAAGCGTCCTCATCGGTCTATAACTATGTCTGAAACAACAGGAGAGTGATCCGAAGGATATCTTCCATTGAACTTTTCATCAAGTATTCCATGTTGCAGCACCTTGATGCCGTTTTTAACAAATATGTAATCTATCTTTATTCTTTCAAAATCACACCCGTTTTCTTCTTTTGCCTTTTGGATCTCTTCATCAAACCCGTGAAAAGACACAACAGCACCATGGTTTCCATGCAAAGATGCATAAAACGCATCAACCATATGATCTGTCTCATCCTTCTGACTGCCTGAAGCTGCGCCGGTCATAATCCTGTAAGCTTCGGAATTCTCAACGCAGTTAAAATCTCCGGTAACGATAACCGGAAAATCTCCTGCTATATCTTTTATCTGCTTAAGAAGCAAACAGGCGCTTTCAGCCTGGGCAGTAATTCCCACATGGTCGAAGTGGGTATTGAAAAGAAAGAACTCGTTTCCTGTGCACTTATCCTTAAACCTGGCCCATGTCGTTATTCGAACACATGCAGCATCCCATCCAAGGCTTCCGGGAACATCCGGAGTTTCTGAAAGCCAGAAAGACCCGCTTTCCAAGACTTCCAGGCGTCCTTTCCTGTAAAATATCGCCGCGTACTCTCCCCTGGTTTTTCCATCTTCACGCCCAATGCCCAGCCAGGCATATTCCGGCAGCAGATTGCTCAAATCATCAACCTGGTTCCTGAGAGGTTCCTGAAGTCCTGCCACATCCACATGATGAAATCGTATCATACTGGCTACTGAGTTTCTCCGGTTAGCCCAGGTATAGGGACCTTCCTTTCTCCAATCAAGAAGAACATTAAAGGACATTACCCTTAAATATTCACCTTTATTCATTTTTGTACCCCTTTCAATTCTAACCAGTTTTCATTCTGAATGTTTTCAACCTCTAAGGGCTTTCGGATAAAGGTCTTTTATATAAACGGCTGGAATTGCCTGCAATCGCAGTATGCCCTTTCAACAGAATTAAACATTTATTGGTAGCACGCTGCAATCAAACGCTGCCCTCAGCCTATAAAAGCAGGGATATTTTCCAGCCCCTATAATTTATATCATATATTAAGAAATTTATAAATGGTATATATTTATTTTGATCTGTTGTATGAATACTGTGCTCTTTTGCCATAATTACCCCGCCCCACAGAGCAATCAAAGATTGCTGCTGGTCCCGGGTACCTTGTTGTTTCACAACAAAAAAGCCGAAGTTTGCAAGCTCCGGCTTAAAATCCCGTTACCATTCTATACAGAACCATTGAGGATATCCTCCAGGGTGAGGTCTGATATTGCTTCAGGGGCTTTGATTTCAATATCCCTGCCAATATCACTGTTTTTTCTGTCAACTTCTATCTTAACATCGATTTTGTCAGAATCCACAACAACTGTCATACCATAGTTTATAATCTCTCTTACAACCTGCCCGTTGTCATTTACATAAACTTCTACCTTTATATCCATTCCCGCATCAAGCATTTTTTCCACTTCGTCATATTTTTCTGCACCGTTTTGAGAGATCTTCTTTTTCAGTGCTGCCCTGTCAAGGTTCAAAACATATTTTACTGCTTTCTCTCCTCCTACGGTTACCTTGCCTGCCCTGATGATTTCATAAACGCCATATGCATCAGCTGTAATCAGTTGTTCCCCACTGCTCAATCCAGCAGGTATAAGCCCTGAAGCCTCAAGTTCCTGCACGCTTGTTCTAATCCATTTGTCATTGCCGCCCATTTTTACATAAACATTTTCTCCTGCCTTGGTGATATCAATATTTTCAGGAGCGTCAGGTATCCCGTCTATTTCAGAGGTCATTTTGTAACTGGTGCGATAATCATCTCCGTTTATTGCACCATCAATAGAAAAATTTATTTCCATAATGCTGCCGGGCAATATGTTTTCCATGATAACCACTCCGCTGGAGCTAAAGCTTCCCCTGAAGTTCATGTTTTCGTTTATGGCTTTAAAAAGAAAGGGATACTTGACTGTTTCCGCATCATTTATATACACCGTGCTGCTGCCCTGTTCCCTTTCACAGGACGCCCCCAAAGCCTGAACTACGATCTCCAAGGGTACAAAGGCTTCACCATTTACAACTTTCAATCCATTGTTTCCATCTTTGCCAAAGCCTATGCTCTTTTCAGTACCGTCAGTAAGCTTCCTGCCTATACGGGCAGCGGACATGCTGCTGTCAACCTCTGTTTCCGCACCCATTTTCTCAAAGAATGCCACGGGTACATATATTGCATCGCTGTCTTTAAAAGCACTGCCGGCCAAGTCAACGGCATCTCCGTTAAGTACGACAAGAACCTGGGAAAGCAGCTTTTCCGCTTTTTTCTGAATTCCTGCCTTGTTTTCTAAAAACCGGTTTGCCACTACTGCAACCTGCTGCCTTTCAGCACCCTGTTTCGGAGAAAAAGTACCTGAAGCCGTACCGTTCATAAGCCCGGAAGAAAGCACAAAATCAACGGCACCTTTGGCCCAGTTGGCAATCTTTTCACTATCCTCATATCCGTTCACCGCATCAAATCCCTGACTGTAGTTCAGCATCTGATCCGTCAATCCTACAGAACGTACCAACATCGCTGCCAACTGTTCCCTGGTAAGTTCCTGATCCTTTCCGAAAGAGCCGTCAGGAAGTCCTTTTACTATACCCTCCCTGTAGGCTGCCTCAACATATCCATAAGACCAATGTGTGGTGGGAACATCGGTAAAACTGGGCTTTTCAGGAATATTGTCGGTGTCAATACCCAGTACATTAACCAATATCTTGACCATCTCTGAACGGGTGACAACACGGCGGGGATTGAAATTGCCATTTTGATCGCCTTCTATTATATTCCGTTCTGCCATCGCCAATATAGATTCTCTTGCAAATGCAGAGCTTTCGTCAATGTCATTTACAGCTGCCGTCAAAGCCGGATGGGAATAAAGCAGAATTGATGAGATCATAACACCGGAAAGCAATAACTTTGCAAAATGTGACTTTGCCTTGAAAGACTTGCTCACAAAATACCCTCCCTATGTAATGTTTGTGCATGTATCAAGGTGCATGCATACAAATACATTATATAGGAATTATGTAAACTAATCTACTGACAAAATAAACCTGCTAAACAACTGCTTTTTCCAGTGTTTCCAGCATACGAGCATATTTTTGCTGTATGCCCTGATCCATCGCCGTGTTCTCTATTCTTTCACATTCTTCTTCCACATGTTTTATTGATTCTTCGCTCAGTTTCTTTTCCGCAAAGGTGTATATGGCGTTGTTTTCCTTGTATATATGCCTGTCAAGCAGATCGGCGTAAGCTATGGCATTAGCAATTATGTCAACTCTTGAATCCCTGTCTCCATCCCTTACCCTTTTCAACGCCTCCTTCAGATTACTTACAAAGAGCCTTGCCAGGTCGTGTTCCGCATACATTCCCTGGACCGGTGCCCGGTTTATCCCCTCGTCCATTTTTTCAAGCATCTCTGCGAAAAGAATATCCTCTTCCTTGCCGTGATGGTGTTTGTCCGCATAGTTTCTAATGAAGTCTATGGCGGAGTAAAATGCTTCATAGTCCACTTCCGAGCGATTCAATATATTTATGCACAACTTTCTTATCACTCTAAGAAGCCTTTTTATGTTGCTGTGTTCCTCTTTCATCAGCTCAATTGCTTTCATATAATACCTCCTGATATAGTATCATCTGTCAATATTTGATATTTACTTTCCAGTTGGTTGCTGAAAGTTCCATGGTTCATCATTCCGTCATGTTCATTCCGCCTGTCAGTGACTGACTGATTTGCAGACTGACTTCGCTAAATGCTTAATCTTTTAATAATTTACCCCCGTTTTGCCAACAATATAGCTGATAGCTTAATTAAATTTCGTCCAGGTGACTTAAATTGGCATATATTCATTATTGACAACTCGCCCTAACTAATGTAGAATAAAAAAGCGGTGCGAAAATGCCGCCTTTTATTGTTGATGGGATTTCACAGGCGATAATGGTTTATGCATCACACAACTGAATAGATATTTATGGAGAGATGGCTGAGCTGGTCTAAGGCGCACGACTGGAAATCGTGTGTACCTGCAAAAACGGGTACCGAGGGTTCGAATCCCTCTCTCTCCGCCAAATAAAGGGCTTTATGGTTTTTACCTGAAGCCCTTATTGTATCTATAGTTTTAAAATGTGTGACAAAAACGTGACATTTTTAAATTTGAGATTTTTCTGTGATATGGTCTATTATGTATGAAATAAAAATACTTACATTTTCACTTCCTGTTTTCTGCTTTAATGCAGTAAGTAATTCTTCTTTATATTTTTGATTGTGCCTATAGAAATTTTTATTAACTATATCAATAAGCTCTTGACAAGCTTTTTTGCAAGTTTCCACATATTCATATTCTACCATTGTATTTTCCTCCACAAAATCAAAATATAATATTGCAATTCATAAGGCGGCATTGTAAAGAATTCTGTCTCATCAAATACCGATTTTCTTATTGTTGGGGTACAAGATAAAACTTTAGTAGGAGAAGATGGCATGAGCACAAAAGAAAAGGCTGCCTATCAGTTAAAAGAAAAAGGTCATCATATTCAAATAATAACAGAAGAAGAATTTTTAAAACTTTTGCAAAGCAATTGCTAATTTAAAAAGGCCCCGGAGTTTTCCGGGGCGAGGGAAGTATAGATATTTTTGTATAAACTGTCTTCCTTTACCCTTAACCCCTTTGTATTACCACCAATACCTGCACAGTTGCTTAGTGTGCCTCTAGTTATAAGTTGACCAGTGTCTTTACTTTGTCCATAAATCGTAAGGCTGTTGCCTCATTAAAATAGGGCAAGTAACAGTTCTCTATTCAAAAGACCAGCTTAATCCTCCGTCATGAGAATACATGTATATTGTCTCCTCATCACAATTGCCATCGTCGTGCCATTTATAAACAATAATGGGATAAACGCCTTCCGATCCGTTAAACTGCGGTGATAGCGGCGTGAAGCGATAACTGTCAACCTGGTATTCGTCCGGCATCGTGACATATATGCGTTCCCATGTTTTCCCGCCGTCGAGAGTCCTGCTTATCTCGGGTCCCTGGTCAAAGAAATAGCGGTAGCTCATAAAGCCGACTTTTGGAGATGCAAAACCGGCACCCGTCACTGTCCCACTATACATCGCGTTTTTATCGCCAATCCACCAGGTCTTTCCACCATCTGTGGAAGTACAGACGTTGGCTTCTCCTGTACCCAGATTGGGACCGTTACAGGCTATCGCCCAGGTAAAGTTATCAAAAGTGCCGCAGTAGACATAGAAATTGTTCATCCAGCCAGGCTTCCAATTCGGGTTGGTGTGGTCACCTGCGTCGGGAAAGCCGTTAACTAAAGACCATGGCAGGCTCATGATATAGGTTCCTCCAACTTCAGTGTAAACGTCAAAGGTATCGGTACCGTCATCATAACCTACAAACGGCCCGGTATTATTAAGGAGCAGCTTTGCATACGGGTATTCATGTGATAAGTCATTACTGCCTTTAGGATTTGACAGCAAACACAAAGATACAGCAATGCAGGTTATGACTGCAGTGATAATAACCCAGAAAGAAGGTTTTTTGTAATTCAGCACATTTTTGATTCTGCCCCCAACGCTACCCTCACCAAAGGCAAGCGGACTACCATTTATTATATGCTTGTCTGCAGCCAAAGATAGCAGCAACGTAGAGTAGGCTTTTTTGATATCAATACCCATTTCCTTTATTACTCGTTCGTCGCAGGATAACTCCATATCATTACCCATTGTGACAAAAGCAATCCAGACCAGCGGATTAAACCAGTGGATACTCAGAACCAGAAAAGCAAAAGGTTTAATGATATGATCGAATCGGCGGATATGTATCTGTTCATGCCGAATAATGTATTCTTTTTCCTCCACTGTCAGTCCTGATGGGATGAAGATGCGTGGTCTGAAGATGCCCAGTACAAAGGGTGTTTTCAGATTGTCTGCTTCGTAAATGTTGCCTTCTAAGAGCACAGCATCATGCAGTTGCCGTTTCAGCATGACAATGGAAACGACACTGTAAACCTGTAATGCGATAATACCGAAAACCCAAAGATAACTACCAAAGTTTAACCAAACCTGCGAGTGATATGCTTCGGTCGTAATAGGGTATCCGTCGATCGTCTTACCGGGATATAC
>ENA-OWPA01001372-OWPA01001372.1-bioreactor-metagenome-genome-assembly--contig:-NODE-1372-length-16370-cov-2.635058_pt1 | contig 16370 bp, 16 predicted proteins | sample MGYA00238139_ERZ651803 | MGnify/ENA primary metagenome ERZ651803 (study PRJEB26909, sample SAMN07631231) | bioreactor metagenome | isolation source: Switchgrass digestor | place: USA: Dartmouth...
ACCAGGCCATTAGTGAGTACCGCAAGCTGGGTGATTTGGGCAGAGAAAAACAGATGGAGGAAAAAATCGCCCTGGCGGAGGAGGAGAAGAATGCTGCTTTAAGCCTGCAGAAGGGCAGACAGCTGTTATCCCAGGGAAAGAAGGAGGAAGCCCTGCAGGTACTGGAGAGTATCCCGGAGAATACCCGGGCGGGACGAGAAGCTGTCAAGCTGATAGCAGCGATAAATAAGGGGGAATCATAGTATGGTTACAATAGCGCAGGTGAAAGCCAGTGAACTGGTGCAGCAGTACATGAAAATGGGCAATAACTTTATTGGCAACATAGGGGCTATCGAACATAATATTGAACATGCTGAACAGACCTCTGAACTGTGCCGTAACATACTGACCACCCTTGGATATTCGGAAAAGGAAGCTGAACTGGGTGCCATTGCCGGTTTCCTGCACGATATCGGCAACCTGGTTAATCGCTATGGACATGGGATGTCCGGAGCTTTAATAGCTTTTAAGATACTGCTGGATTTAGATATGGACCCGGAGGATATTGCCACCATTATGGGGGCGATTGGCAATCATGAAGAGCAGGCAGGTGGGCATTGTGTCAACAATGTGGCCGCAGCTCTGATTTTAGCGGATAAATCTGATGTTCATCGTTCCCGGGTCCGTAAACATGACTTTGCCGCTTTTACTGCCCGGGACCGGGTTAATTACGCGGTTACCCATTCCAGCCTTAATGTAGATGCCCAGCAGCGAAAAATAACCTTGAACATCACCATTGATACCAGTGTCTGCTCGGTGATGGAGTACTTTGAAATCTTTCTGACCAAAATGCTTATGAGCCGGCGTGCTGCCCAGCATTTGGGCTGTGAGTTCGAATTGCTCATAAATGATTACAAACTGCTGTAGCAAGAGGGGAGGAAAGATAATGAGCTTTGCACCCCACTGGAAGGATGAAAATACCGACTACCTGGTTGAAGCCCTGCTTAGCCTGGAAAACCAGGATGAGGCCTACCGGCTGCTGGACGACTTGTGTACTATCAGTGAAATCAAGGCTTTGGCACAACGCCTGCAGGTAGCACGTATGCTATCCAAGGATGTCACCTACAACACTATCGCTGCCAGCACTGGGGCCAGTACTGCAACCATCAGCCGGGTCAAACGCTGTTTGCATTACGGAGCGGGCGGTTACCAGAGAGTCCTGCAGCGATTAAAAGAGGAGAACTGACATGAAAAACCGGGAGATACCTAAAGGACTGCGTGACCTTTTACCCGAAGAAGTGGCTGTGCACAGGGATATGCAGCAGAAGGCAGCTCGCCTCTTTACCAGCTACGGGTACCGGGAGGTGGTGACCCCTACCTTCGAGTTTCTGGAGGTGGTGGAATCCGGTACCGGGGGAGATATCCGCAAAGATTTGTTTCTCTTTATGGACCGGGAGGGAGGCATACTCTGCCTGCGCCCGGAAATGACGGTATCTATTGCCCGCCTGGCCGCTACCCACATGCAAGACCAGGAATTCCCGCAAAGATTGTATTATATGTGCAATGTATTCCGCCATGTACAACCTCAACGGGCTCAGTATCGTGAATTCTGGCAGCTGGGGATTGAACTGCTGGGAGCCTCAGGGGTCTGGGCTGATGCGGAAGTGATAACCATTGCTGCCAAGACCATGCGGGAGATGGGCTTAAACGATTTTAAGATAAGCCTTAACCAGATAGCTATTTTCAACAGCCTGCTCCAGGACAGCGGGCTAAATGAAGATGACCAGAGTCAAATCCGCCGCCTGGTGGAAAGAAAAGACCTGGTGGAACTGGCGCGTACCCTGGAGAGGTTGGACATTAATGATGATATTAAGGAAAGTATCGCTTTAATGCCGGTACTGCACGGGGGCCTGGAAGTATTAAAGCGGATACCCTATGCCGAACATAACCGGCAGGCCAGTGAGGCCATACAGGAACTGGAGAAGATTTACCAGGCCCTGAAGGTCTGCGGCGTGATTGAACATATTGTACTGGATTTAGGAGTTTTACGCGGTCTGGATTATTACACGGGAGTGGTTTTTGAAGGTTACTCTCCCGATTTGGGATATGGCCTGCTGGGGGGCGGGCGCTATGACAACCTTATGGGCCATTTCGGCCTGGACCGGCCGGCTACTGGATTTGCCCTGGGCTTGGACCGGCTGGCCCTGGTGGTGGAACAGCAGCAGGAACTGCCCCGCCGCTTTCTGGTAGGAGGAACCGATTTTGCCACCGTGGTAGCCGAAGCTGACCGCCTGCGCCAGCAGGGATGTATTGTGGAGATGGATGTGGAAGGATGCAGCAAGGAGCAGCTGCAGCGCAAACTGCAGGGGCGCAGTGAATATCATCTGATTTACCTGGAAGAGCAGGGGGTGAACCAGTGTGGCCAGTGATACCTTGACCATTGCCCTATCCAAAGGCAATCTGCTGAAACCAACGGTTAAGATGTTTTCCCTGGTGGGGCTGCCAGTTGACGGAGTAGATGAGGACAGCCGCAATATGGTATTTACCTTTACTGCTCCAGCGGTGAAATATATCATGTGCCGTCCCACTGATGTGCCCACCTATGTGGAACAGGGAGCCGCTGACCTGGGGATAGTGGGCAAGGATGTAATCGAGGAGCAATCCCGGGATGTTTTTGAACTGGCTGATCTGGGTTATGGCTACTGCCGCTTTGTAGTAGCAGGTCCCCAGAAACTGCAGGGAACCCCTCTGAAGGGGCTGAATTATATGCGGGCGGCTACCAAGTTTCCCAATGTGGCCGAGCGTTTTTTCCGCAGTCAGGGACTGCAGGTAGAGATAATAAAACTTCACGGCAATATCGAGCTGGCTCCTATTATGGGCCTGTCCGATATTATCGTAGATATTGTTTCCACGGGAAGAACCCTGCGGGAAAACAACCTGGTGGAACTGGTTAACATTATGGAATCCACCACCCGCCTGATCTGCAACCGGGTCAGCTATCGCACCAAACACCAGCAGATACAGCCTTTGGTGGACTTAATGAAAAATACTGTGAAAAGTGGGTTGATATCATGAAGTTAAGAAGAATTAATGCCGCCAGTCCTGAAATGGAGCAGTTTCTCAGCAGCCATTATGCGGACCTGCAGCAGTTTGAAGAGCGGGTAGCCAGCATCGCCGCTGATGTCAAAAAGCGGGGAGATCAGGCCGTATTTGAACTGACTCGAAAGTTTGACGGTGCCCCTATAGATCACAGTACTTTTCGCGTAACCGATGAAGAAATTGATAGAGCTTATGATTTAGTGGATGATGAATACCTGGATGCCCTGCGCCATGCCATAGATAATATCTATGAATTTCACCTGCGGCAGTTGCGCAACTCCTGGATGGAGCCGGATGAGCGTGGCAACATCCTGGGCCAGGTTTTCCGGCCTCTGGAGAGGGTGGGCATATATGTTCCCGGGGGAACGGCCGCTTATCCATCCTCTGTCCTGATGAATGCCATTCCTGCGCAGGTGGCCGGGGTTAAGGAAATAGCCATGGTAAGTCCTCCGGCTAAAGACGGTACCCTCAATCCCTATACCCTGGTGGCAGCAGCTGAACTGGGACTGGAGGAAATCTACAAGATGGGGGGAGCCCAGGCGGTATTTGCTCTGGCCTGGGGTACGGAAAGTGTTCCTAAAGTTGATTTGATCAGCGGACCAGGCAACATCTATGTAACCCTGGCCAAGAAAATGGCCTATGGGGACGTAAATATAGACATGTTAGCCGGGCCCAGTGAAATTCTCATCATTGCTGATGCCAGTGCTGATCCGGCTTACATAGCTGCTGATTTGATGTCTCAAGCCGAGCACGATGTGCTGGCCCGCAGTATTCTGGTAACCCACCAGGAAAGCCTGGTGGAACAGGTGGAAGCTGAACTGGAGCGCCAGGCTGCTGACCTGTCGCGCCGGGATATCATTGAAAAAGCATTGGCTGAGCAGGGGGCAGTGATTCTGACCGGAGATCTGAGGCAGAGCTGTCAGGTAGCCAACCTGGTCGCCCCTGAGCACCTGGAGCTGCTGGTGGAAAAACCTTTTGAAATCCTGCACCTTATTGAAAATGCCGGCGCCATTTTTATGGGGGCTTATACTCCCGAACCGGTAGGGGACTACTTTGCCGGCCCCAATCACATCCTGCCTACCGGAGGTACTGCCCGGTTTTACTCACCGGTGACGGTGGATACCTTCCGCAAAGCCTCCAGTATAATCTGCTATTCTAAGGCCGGATTGCTGGAAAGCGCGGATGAAATCATCAAACTGGCGACGGTGGAAGGGCTAACTGCTCATGCCAATTCTATCAAAGTGCGAAAGGAGAGGGCCTAATGGGTGAGGAGATCAGAAGTGCGGATATCCAGAGAAAAACCTCGGAGACGGAAATCCTGCTCCAAATAGGATTGGATGGCACCGGCCGGCACCAGATCGATACGGAAATCCCCTTTTTCAGTCACATGCTTACCCTGTTTTCCGTACACAGCCTGTGTGATCTGAAAATCGCAGCCCGGGGTGACATCGAAGTTGATGACCACCACAGTGTGGAAGACATAGGAATATGCCTGGGACAGGGCATCAAACAGGCTCTGGGAGAGAAGCGCAGCATCAAGCGCTATGGAGAAGCTACAGTACCTATGGATGAAGCCCTGGTCAGAGCGGTCATTGATTTGTCAGGCCGGCCCTATCTGGTTTTTAATGCCGACCTGCCCCAGGAGAAAATAGGGGGATTATCCACGGAAAATGTACAGGAGTTCTTTCATGCCTTAGTGGCAGCAGCGGGTATGAATCTGCATATAGATGTAATTCGGGGGAGAAATACCCATCATATAATTGAAGCCATATTTAAGGCCTTTGCCCGGGCCTTCAGGGAAGCCATTACCATAGAGCCGCGGGTGGAAGGAGTCTGGTCCTCCAAGGGCATCCTGTAAGAAGCAGGGAGGTAAAGAATTCACTTGATTGCCATTATTGATTACGGAGTAGGAAATCTGGCCAGTGTTCAGAATGCCTTTCGCAAAGTAGGTTTTCCCAGTCTGATAACCAGTGAACCCGAGCAGATTCTTAAGGCTGACAAAGTGGTTCTGCCGGGAGTAGGCTCTTTTGCCGACGGCATGGACAGCCTGCACCAGATGGGATTGACAGAGGTTATATATGAAGTGGTAAAGAAAGAAATTCCCTTGTTGGGTATATGCCTGGGAATGCAGATGCTCTTTTCCACCAGTGAAGAAGCAGGACTGCACCGGGGAATGGAACTGATACCTGGTAAGGTCAGGCGTTTCCAGCTGGACAGTTCCTATAAAGTTCCCCATATGGGCTGGAACACTATCCGTATAGCTGGCAGCAGCAGGTTGTTCCATGATGTGTATCCCGGCAGCTATGTTTATTTCGTGCATTCTTTTTATACTGAACCAGAAGACCCGCAGGTCAAAGCGGCCATTTCTGATTATGGAATAGAGTTTACCTGTGCTGTGGAAAAGGGCAATATATTTGGGACCCAGTTTCATCCGGAAAAGTCAGGCGAAGTTGGGCTTAAGATACTTCGCAATTTTGGGGAGCTGAAAGCATGACGATTTATCCAGCCATTGATCTCAAGGACGGCCAGTGTGTAAGACTGGTGCAGGGCAAATTGACCAATCAGACCGTATACTCCAGTGCTCCCGCCGACGTGGCACGCCGTTTTCAGCAGCAGGGAGCCCGCTGGCTGCATATTGTGGATCTGGATGGAGCCTTTACCGGCACGCCCGCTAACCTCAAAGCCATCGAAGCTATTGCCGATGCGGTTACCATCCCCTTCCAGGTAGGCGGGGGACTGCGCAGGATCAGTGATGTTGAACAAATGCTGCAGGCAGGAGCCAGCCGGGTAATAATCGGGACCAGGGCGGTGGAAGGCCCTGATTTTATCAAACAGCTGCTGGATGAGTTCGGCAATGAAAGGATAGTTTTAGGTCTTGATGCCCGGGACGGGAAAGTAGCTGTGCAGGGTTGGGTGGAAACAGTGGAGATGACCGCCATTGAATTGGGAAAACAGATGCAGCAGCTGGGAATAAAGACCGCCGTATATACCGACGTTTCCCGGGATGGACTTCTGAGCGGGCCCAATCTGGAGGCCATCCGGCAGGTAGCTATTAACACCGGGCTGTCAATTATCGCTTCCGGGGGGATTTCCTCTGTAGAGCATATTAATGCTCTGCGGGATATGGAAGCAGACGGTGTAGTGGGAGCAATTATAGGCAAGGCCCTGTATGAAGGCAAGCTAACCATGGCTCAGGCTTTAGCGGCAGCCAAAACCAAAAAATGAGGTTGATAATATGTTTACCAAGCGCATTATACCCTGTCTGGATGTACATAACGGGCGGGTAGTCAAGGGTGTAAACTTTGTAAACTTAAAAGACGCCGGTGACCCGGTGGAGTTGGCTTCCTTCTATGACAAGGAAGGGGCTGACGAACTGGTGTTTTTGGATATAAGTGCCTCCCATGAAGGGCGTAAGACCATGGTTGATGTGGTGCGCCGTACCGCGGAGCAGGTGTTCATACCCCTGGCAGTTGGAGGCGGGATCAGCACTATTGACGATATACGCAGCCTCCTGGCAGCCGGAGCGGACAAGGTATCCATCAATTCCGCAGCCATAAAAGACCCGGCCTTGATCACTGAGGGGGCTCGCAAGTTCGGCAGCCAGTGCATTGTAGTGGCTATAGATGCCCGCAAAGATGGTTCGTCTTACCAGGTTTACATTAACGGCGGCCGGATTCCCACTGGCAAAGATGCCCTGGAATGGGCCAAGGAAGCCGAGCGCCGGGGAGCGGGGGAAATACTGCTTACCAGTATGGATAAGGACGGAACCAAAGATGGGTATGACCTGGAGCTTACCGCCATGATCAGCCAGGAAGTAGGCATTCCCGTAATAGCCTCAGGAGGAGCCGGCAATCTGGAACACCTTTATGAGGCAGTTACTATCGGCCAGGCTGATGCGGTATTATGCGCTTCCATTTTCCATTACCGGGAATACTCGATTAAAGAGGCCAAAGAATACTTGCGGGATAAAGGAGTTTCAGTGCGTTTATGAAAGATTTAAAATTTGATGCTCACGGACTAATTCCAGCTATTGTTCAGGATATCAATTCCGGACAGGTCTTAATGATGGCTTATATGAACCAGGAAGCTTTGGACAAGACCCTGGCTACCGGACAAACCTGGTTTTATTCACGCAGCCGGCAGAGCCTGTGGATGAAAGGGGAGACCTCGGGGAATATCCAAACCGTCAAAGAGATCCGCTATGACTGTGACCAGGATACCCTGCTGGTACTGGTGGAGCAAACCGGGGCAGCCTGTCATACCGGACATTACTCCTGCTTTTACCGCACCCTGGATGGTCAGGAACTGGAACCGGCCCGTTTTGATGCCAGCCGTGTTTACCAGGCTAAAGAAGGCCCCGCTATCCTGCTGGAACTGATGGACGTAATACGCCAGCGCCAAAAGGATAGGCCGGAAGGTTCATATACCACCTACTTGTTTGACAAAGGCCTGGATAAGATTTTGAAAAAAGTAGGCGAGGAAACCGCCGAGGTAATCATTGCCGCCAAAAACCCTGACAATTCGGAACTAATCTATGAAGCATCTGATCTTATCTACCACCTGCTGGTGCTTTTGGTGGAAAAAGGCGTTGATATAACTGATATTTTCGCAGAGCTGCGCTCCCGCCGGTAGGGTTATTCTCAAGCAGTGGCAGGCTCATTACTGGGGGCAGGTTTATTTGCCCTGATTCTCTTCAAGGCCTGCTGCAGGGATAACTCTTCCGCTGGAGTCAGTCCTTGATTACCATATATCTCCCGGCAGAAGCAATCTATGATGGTTTTTATATCTCCTGCCAGATACTCATATTTTCCCGCCAGCCTGGCGGCATATTCGTAGGGTGTGTCGCTGCTCCCGTGCTCAATTCCATGGAAGGTACCCCACCTAATCAGTTTGACATAGGCTTTTTCTGCCGGAGAGCGGTTTGGCCTGGCAGTAAAAAGGCTGCTAAGCTGCAGCACCAGGATATGCAGCAGGGTTAACAGCCGCTGCCATATGCCTCCCAAGCTGTTGTTCAAGGGAGTATCCTGGTGGTCTCCGCCCTTTTTGGTCAGCAGTACTCTAATCAGGACCATTACCAGCAGCACCGCCAGAATGATAATCAATACTGCCAGCAGCACCCAAATCAAACTAGTGATGAAGTCCAAGCTGGCGCTGCTTCCCACCATGCTGTAATCAGAACCGGCTTGCTCCATAGAGTTCCTGAAAATCGAAGCATCGGCGGCATCCTTGTACCCCGCTCGGGAAAACAACAACTTCAGCAGGGACAACAGGTAGGGAGTGACCGGTTCAACTGCGGTTTGGGCCATAGCCAATCCCCGCTCAGCAGCCCAGCGCAAATAGTCCATGCAGAAGGTTAATACCGGGATGATGCTGAGAAGCAGTCCAATAATGAAAAAGGTGACCAGCTTAAAGCCATGACTGGTACGGCTGTCTGCTCCCCATTGTTCATTTTTATAAAGACCGACAGCCACGATACCCCATAAGAATATATTCAAGACCTGCAGGGGCAGTTGGGCCATTTCCACTTTGAGAACACCAGCAAATAAGGCAATGAAATAAAAGGTAAGCAGGCCTTTTTCGAAACGCCGTATGGTATTTTGGTAGTTAACTGGTTTGGAAGCGAAGTTCACTCCGCAGACCCACAACAGGAGGATCCCGGCCAGGATCACCACCAGCAGGAAAGACTCCAAGGGACTGCGGGGAACAGTCCACATAGATAAAAGCCATCTCCAGTCGAATAGAGGGCCCTGGGGTTTATAAAAAGAGGCCAGGATTAATGGGGAAGTTACCAAGCATCCCAGAGCATGGCACAGCAGAATTACCCACACATATCGTTTCTTTCTATTGAGCAGCTTGGTTAGCAAAACCGCTCCCCAGAATACCAGAAAACTGTTCAGCATGGGAAATCCCTTTTGATTAATAAAAAAGGTACCAACAAAGATCAGGCTGTATAACCAGGAAAAAACAAGGTTTCCCGCGGCAAAGACCCTAAAAAAGCGAATAAAAATACTCATGATGCACCTGCATGATTCAAATCAAATAGTTCGTGAAGCTTATATATTTTGACTCCAGGCTGGCTCACCGGCAGGACACCATCCTGGAAGGTTATGATATCCATGGCTGGCCTGCGGAAGCTTAACCGGAGTATTTTTTCGTCCAGCGAATAGCAGAAGGTTATATAGGAAACAGCACCGGCAAAATTGGACTCTTCTATAGCCTGCTCGCAATCGGGATTGTACTCCATTTTCAGCCGGGCCAGTTTTTCCAGCAACAGGTGCACGTTCTGGCCTCCTGCTCCAGGCAGCAGCAGGGGAACCTGGTCCCCGTAAAGGTTGCCATTGACCATCAGACCGGGCGTAATGTTTCTCTTATCCAGTTCCACTATCAATGAGGCCGCTGCTTCCAGCATGGTTTCAAATTCTGCTGCAGCATGGGCCTGCTGGAATCCTTCCACCTCGATATAGATGACTGATTTTATATGAGCTGAAGGTGCCAACATTTTCTCCTGCAAGGTCATGGTTCGGGAGGAAGCCTTCCAATGTATGTTTTTGGCCGGGCTTTGGTAGGTATAGTCCCGAATACCGGTTATAAGCACCGGATCTTCAACGAAAGCGCGGCTGAGTTGGCTGCCGAAAAATTCCCTGCTGGAAGGATGATAATCCTTAAAAGGCAGCAGCTGCGGGTAGATGACCACTTCCGAAGTCTCCGCAAAATTCCGGGTTACCGAATAAAAACCCAATAAATCATGAGCGGATACCTGTAAAGGCCCCAGGGTATAAACGCCTCGCTGCTCAAAATTAAGCCTCCATTCATGCTGCAGCTTGCCATAGCTGAGCAAGGCTGATTCCAGTTTCGATGGTTCCCCGGCCGAGGCCAAAAGTTGGACTGCCACTGATACCGGCAGAAGCTTGTTGTTTTCAACGGTTAGCGAGGCCCTTACGGTGTCCTGGGGGAAGGCCCGGCTTTCCCCCAGCTTTAGGCTGGTTTCCAGGTTGGTGAACCCCGCTCCAGCCCATATCCGGGTCCCCAATAAAAGGGCTAACAGGCATATACAGGTGATAGACAGCAAGTAATAATTGGCCGCCAGCGATATTATGAGGCTGCCTCCGGTTATGATGATGACTAATTTATCGGTTAAAATGGTGGATTCGGTATCTTTAACTTTATATTTCCTGGACATATTGCTACCTATTTGGATGACCCACCGGTACGGGTATTTTGGCCAACAGCCCGTTAAGGGCTTCGGCTGTGCTGGTACCTTTGAGTCTCTCCCTGTCATTGAGCCTTAAACGGTGGCACAGGACAAAAGGAGCCACGTATTTTATATCATCCGGTAAAACATAGTCCCGGCCCTTTACGGCAGCAAAAGCCTGGGAACTGCGCATCAAGGCCAGGGCAGCGCGGGTGCTGGCACCGACGGTGAACAGGTCTGAGTTCCTGGTGGCCCGGATAATGTTGAGCAGGTAATCTTTAAGCTCGGCAGATATCCATATGTCTTTAACCTCTTGTATCATTTCCGCAATCTGCTGGGGTTCAGCAGCACTGGAAAGCCTTTGCAGGGGATCGTCCTTTTGAAATCGCTCCAATATCTGCAGTTCTTCCTGGGGGTCAGGATAGCCCATGCTTATCTTAAATAGAAAGCGATCCAACTGGGCCTCGGGCAGGGGATAGGTCCCCTCCATGTCCAGAGGGTTCTGAGTAGCTATAACAAAAAAGGGCTTGGGCAGGGGAATGGTCTGGTTGTCTACGGTAATCTGGAATTCAGCCATGCTTTCCAAAAGGCTGGACTGAGTTCTGGGAATAGTCCGGTTTATTTCGTCAGCCAGAAGTACATTGGCCATAACCGGACCCCTTTTAAAATGAAACTGGCCGGTTTTCATATCGAAGAACTGAAATCCGGTTATATCACTGGGCAAAAGATCCGGAGTAAACTGAATTCTATTAAAAGTACCTCCGATGCTTCTGGCGACAGCTTTGGCCAGCAGGGTCTTACCGGAACCGGGAAGATCCTCTACCAGCACATGTCCTTCCGCCAGAATGGCGGTAAGTACCAGCTCGATTACCCCTTGCTTGCCAACTATGACTTGGTTTACGTTTCTCTTTATATCTTCAATTAAGGAAAAGTCCATGCTGTGATTCTCCCTGTTTAAAAAGTGTGACGTATTATAGTCTAACAGATTTATGCTATATTTCGACAATTATCACGGATATGATTTACTGACAAATACAGGTACCAGGCTTAAGCGGGGAATCAGTGGGATAAAGGTTGAAGGGACATGCAAACTTGGGGGAAAGTCTCTGCCTGGTTATTTTGCAGATAGCCGGACAGAAGAGCAGGGAGCGATGCCCGCATCGCTCCCAATTGCCAGCTTTACAACAGGCTGCGATGAAGGAAATATCCCTGTACGGCAGGAGTATTAGCCGGGCGAGTGACGTACGACGAGCCGTCGAAACACACGGCGAAACTGAGGACTGCGAAGCGGAGCGAGAAACAGGACGTTTCGAGCAGCGAGGACTGAGTGCATGGAGGCCGAATTCCGAGCGGTCCCCTTCGCACCGAAGTAAGCCGATGTGTTGCAGGAGAGGAGTCTTGGAACGAGCCAGCTAACTCTCCTGCAAAAACGTGGTTAGCGTAGTGCAAAGGGTAAACCTACTGTCATCCTTTGATTAAGGTAAGAGGCATTTTCACAGCAATGTCTATAATGACAGGCTGCCCAGGTATTTAAGGTCATTTATCTGGTGGGCCTGAATCATACTATCGGAGAGGGTGTACAATACATCACCGATATACAAAATGCGGTGAATACTCTTGTCAGTTCCGCCCCAGTAGTCGCCCGCTTTAAGGTAGTCATCACCGGTGAGGTGAGTGATGCGTCCTTTAAAGATAAAACCCTGGTTATTAACCTGGTATATATATGCTCCCTGGAAGGCAAAGCTTCCATAGCTCAGACCATTGTTGGCATCGCCTGCAGTTTCCATGACTGTCACCGGAAAAGCCAGCAGGTTTTTCTCTTTGGAGAACAACAGAGCCCGGTGATTGCTGAGCAGTTCAGAATCAGTGCCCCGGTCCCCGATTATCTCCCGGTCTTTCTCCACTGGTGCCGCCACATTGCTCACATCGAACATGGCCATTTTCATGCCCTGGTAGTAAGCCTGGGTGCCATAAGGACCTTTTACTTCAATGGTATCCTTGCCAAACCCGATGATGTTGTTTTCGTCATAAGGATGGAGGTAGTTGCTGTAACCGGGTATTTTAAGCTTCCCTAGAACTTTGGGTGATTTGGGGTCGCTGACATCAATGACAAAGAAGGGGTCTACGGTTCTAAAGGTAACCATGTAGGCTTTGGGCCCCATAAAACGGGTAGAGTAAATCAGTTCACCGGGAGCAATATTCTCTACCTTGCCCAGCAGTTTCAGTTCCTGGTCCAAGGTGTAAAGGTTGTTGCTGGATACGGGCTGCTCTCTCCACCATTCCTGACCGGAAGTAGTGGCAATGCGCAGAACCCCCTGGTATTCATCCATGGAAAACTGGTTCAGGGTATGACCGGGAACCTCGCCCCGGGCCGCATAAGCAAAGGTACCGTTATTAAGCCGGAAGTAAAAGATTTGGGTTTTGTCTTCATTGTACCGGGGAAGGCTCCGGTCATAGGGCATAGGGCGGCTAATTTGATAAGGGGTGGCAATATAAAGTCCGGTGGTTGAAGCGTAGACATTGTCGGCACTGCCCAGTATGGTTTCCAGCTGAGCCTCCTGCTGGGGCTGGTCCAGGCGTAATCCGACCATTAGGATGTAAGAGGAATAAAAGCTGTCAGGGAAGTAGGCAATCCGATTCAGGGGAATGGTATTAAACTGGCTGCCTTTTGCAGAATCGCGGTAAAGAGGCAGCGGACTATCTTCTCCCAAAATGTAGTAAGCAGGCTGGTTGCTTATTACATAAAGGGCTTTATCTATACGCCGGGAAGTCAGATAGCTGCCCTGCAGTTCCAACTCCCGTATCTTTACCGGATTGGCGCGGTCGGTTATGTCATAAATGATTACCTGGGTGGTTGGATAATACCTGTAATTAGGAGGCATAATCAGCCTTTTTTCCTGCTGAGGGTAATGGATGGGACGGACGTTGTCAGAATTACCGATTACCACCAGGTGATTGCCAGCCACATACATTTCACAGGGTCTAAAACTGCGCTGGTCAAAGGCGATGCGGGACGTTACCTTCATATTTGCAGCAGGTAAGGCCTGTATAATCAGAACTTCACTGGTGCCAGGCTTAACCTGATAGATATAGTTCCCATCAGTTTTAACCAAATCAGCCTCATCAACTCCCTCCACCTGTACATTAGTGGAAGAATAACCGGACTTGCTCATCTCCATATCCATAGCTGGTTGTTCCGCCAGGGCGGCACCCACAGAGGCTATTTCTATGCTCCGGATGGAGTTGAACGCTACAGGATAATCGTAATTTTGGGCGGCCAGCAGTTCTTTTAAGTGCTGCATGGACTTAACCCTGGGCAGTGGGTCTACCTTTAAGGTATCCTGGTCACGATCGGCGGCAGCCTGGTTGGGCCAAAAACATAATCCTGCCAGGAGAATCCCAACCAGTAAAAACATGGCCGGTTTGCTATGCCGGAATCTGCTCATCTCTTTTCCCCCTATTTGCTGGTCTTTATTGACATTACGCCCAGCCCGGCCATTCCCTTGCAGCATATGGAAAAAAGTCTCAGACCCTATGTGATGAAGCCGTAAACATTAATCAATTATGGTAAAATAAACCTGGGGAGATGACCGGGGATGATTGCTGCTCAGGAAATAATATTGCTGGTACTGCTGCTGTTGGTGATTATTGGAGTGGTTATTTGGCTAAAGCAGCGCGGCAGCGCCAACCAGGCAGCTGGTGCAGAGCTGGACCAGATGAATGAAGCTGTCTTTGAACGTTATCTGGCTCTGCTGTTTACTCGTATGGGATACCAGGTGAGACGGGTTAATTACGCTGACAATGTCAGTACCCTGGTGGCTACCGGTCATGGCATGAGTTATGTGATACAAGCCCGGCGCAACCGCCGCAAAGTGGGGATAAGAGCCATAGAAGATGCCATAGCTACCCGCAAGCACTTGAAATGCGAACGAGCAATTGTGGTGACCAACAATTATTTCAGCAGCCAGGCACGGCAGATGGCCAAAGCTAACCAGGTAATCACCATGGACCGCAATGATCTCATTAAGGAACTGTCCCGTATTAAAAGCAGTGTTGCTATGCTTGATAATCTCGACAGTTTGGAGTAGGGTTTTCCCTGTTTATATCATTAGTCACCTGTACAGCAGCCAGGATGAAGACAATGCCATATAAGTAAATCGAGCAACCGGGTATATCCTGGTTGCTCGTTGATTTCTGATATATAAATACAAAATGGTGCGGATGAAGGGACTCGAACCCCCACGCCTCACGGCAATAGATCCTAAGTCTACCGCGTCTGCCAGTTCCGCCACATCCGCACGGTACAAAAGTTATTATACTCGCTTCCTGCCTGCATTTCAACCTGCTAAACCAACCGGTATACAGACAGCCGGACCAGAGCCGTTCTAGGTTTTCTTTGGATATTTGCTAAACGGAAATGGGTGAAAGGGTTGGCGGAAACTGGAGAATGTGAGAAGCTGAACGGCTGGTTAACTAATGGTTAGTTGTATGGCTGTTAACGGTGGGCATTTTCACTACTACCTGATTTTTATTATCTCGTTTCTGCCGGTACATTCTGGTATCTGCCAAATTCACCAGGCTCTCAGCTGTATCTGCTTCATCCGGGTATAGAGCAGCTCCTATGGAAACATGATCAAAATATCCCAAACTCACAATAGAGGTTTCCAATCTATCTATTATGGTACGACACATCTGATAGCCGATGCCTGGCAGTATTATGGCAAACTCATCTCCGCCATAACGGGCTACCGTGTCACTGTCCCGGACATGGCTTTTTATGGTATCGGCAATTTCTTTGAGCACCCTGTCTCCTACCAAATGGCCGTGTTCATCATTGAGCTTTTTGAATTCATCCAAATCAATCATGATGAGACTAAAGTTCTTGGAATTGTCATGCTGTATCATGGAGCGGAGCTGGTCCCAAAAGTACTGTTGGGAATACAGGCCGGTTAAACCGTCATGAATGGCATAAGTGGACAGAATGCCCACATCGGTGAATACCAAAATATTAATGAATACCCCGCTCAGCAGCAAACTTACAGTATAGTGAGCAACCAACTGCCAGTCCATGACAGTAGTAAGACCGATAAGCACAAGGTTACCGATGGTTAGCAGTGCTGACATCACCAGCTGTATAGATAGAGGAGATGCGGCGTGAACCAGCAGGGGAAGGAATAATGTTAATAGATAAGGAGACTGCAATCCTCCTGAATAGTAACATGCTCCAAAGATTAGGGCTTCGTCTAAAAAAAATTCGATATAGCGGTGGCGAGCCAGCCATCCAGCCATTTTTTTATGCATAAAAATAAAGGCGGACAACAGCCAGGCTGCAATCAGCACGATTAAGACTTCTCTGCTAAAGCTGCTATGTATTAGGAAATAGCACAGAAGAATCACGCTGACTACCAGAAGTCTCAACAGCGCCAGAGTACGCTGCTGGGCTTCATTGCGCTGCCCGCTGAGACCGATATCAAGATAGGCTTTTTGGTAGTGCTTGTAATTCAACATGTTATATTTTCCATCCCATGTATTCAAATACTATTTTATAACTGCTTAAGTTAGGCGACAATCATAATTTGTCTTGAAGTCCTGTCTAAAATAGGACTATTTTGTTGATTTGGGACCTATTTCCCTTCATCACCATTGTGATTTTCCGGGTTAATGAAAACGGCCCTTTTTATGGTGCCCTGGGCATACTTTTGATTCAAGCGGTATATTATGGAATCTATCCCCTGACTGCCATCGCTGAAAAGGCTGGGCTGCTCATATTCCCCGTCGTGAAGACGGCTGGCAGTTAACCCCACCAGGCGCAGGGGTTTACCTTTAAGGCCAGACTGCTGGTAAAGCATCCAGGCGGTATCGAACAGGGAACGCTGGTCATCTACAGCGGTGGGACTGGTGATACTGCGGCTGAAGTTCTGAAAATCCGGGGTGCGCAGTTTAATGGTGATAGTCTGGCACTTGCGCTGGGCGATGCGCAGCCGGTGGGCTACTTTTTCCGCCAGTTCCAGGAGTACCTGTTCAATGACCTGCTCGTCACTTATATCCTGGGGAAAGGTAATTTCATTGCCTATGGATTTGACTTCTTCATAAGGGGTTA
>ENA-OWPA01001374-OWPA01001374.1-bioreactor-metagenome-genome-assembly--contig:-NODE-1374-length-16356-cov-4.914675_pt1 | contig 16356 bp, 20 predicted proteins | sample MGYA00238139_ERZ651803 | MGnify/ENA primary metagenome ERZ651803 (study PRJEB26909, sample SAMN07631231) | bioreactor metagenome | isolation source: Switchgrass digestor | place: USA: Dartmouth...
AATATTTAAACATGAATTTAATTTAAGGACAATGTATATGTCAGTAATCTTTTTACTTGTTAACTTTACAAGTATCTCAGTGGTAACGCAAGTTATGGGGTTGAATTTACCTTTAGCATTTTTAATGAGTGGCATAGGAATGTTTATATACCACGCATTTACAAAAAACTTATTACCTAGCTCCGTAGGTATATCAGGATTATTTATAGGAGGGATATTATTAATAACTCAAAAATACTCAATTCAATATGCTATGGGTGGAGTCGTGATGGCAGGTGTGTTATATATAATACTAGGTTTAGTCTTTACTAAATGGCAAGATAAATTATTAAAATACATACCTGATTACATAGTTAATACAGCTTTAATATTAGTAGGATTGGGATTGATACCGATAGGAACTGACTTAATCAAAGGTAACTTATTAATAGGTTTACTTACATTAGGAATTATGCTAGTTATAGAATTATTCTCTAAACCAATAATAAAATTATTCTCAATGCCTATATCTGTATTATGTGGAACAGTATTGTATCACATTTTATATGGATTAGACTTCGGTATGTTAGATAAGCCTATGAATTTAGAGTTTGTAAAACCAATGTTTAACCTAGAATCTTTCTTAACCATATCATTAATAACATTAGCAGTAATATTTGAAGTTATAGCTGATAGCAAATACACAAGCGAATTAACAGGAATTGATATCAATAAAGAAGTAGGTATAGGCAGATTATTCTTAGGAATAGGCACTTCCACAATATTAAATGGATTGAGTGGAGCAAGTGTAAGTACAACATATTCGGAGAGTAACGCCTGTGTATGTATTACAAAAGACACAAACCCAAATAATCAATTAGGAACAGGAATATTGTTTATATTATTAGCACTATTTCCATTCACCTTAAAGTTTATATTACTTATACCTATGAGTGTATTCGGAGGAGTTTTAACCCTATTATTTGGAACTGTAGTAGCATCGGCTATAAAGCAATTAAAAAAAGATGATGTTGATTTGAATGACAATAGAAAATTATTAATCATATCAACAATGATAGCATTGTTCTTCGTAAACTTTAGTTTTAAAGGAATAGGAATTAGTAGTATTGCTATATCAACGTTTATAGGAATTATTCTTAATGCAACGGTAAGAGAATGAGTAGTCAAAAATAAGATAGTCAAGAAATATAAGTAAGGGGATATGTTATGGAAGTTTATTTGTATCATAAAACTTCACAAGAGACAAAAATACTAGAAATACAATATTCACAAGCAGTAACGATACTAAGAGAAGTACGAAAGAAATGCAAGGATGTAGGTATGATTTGCGATAAAAGTTTAAACAGTATGGAAGAGACTTATAAGGGATTAAAACCTTTTAGAGTAGTTGATAGTTATGAGGAATTAATAAGGGAATAAAGTAAGTTAATTAAAATAAAAACATAAAACAGTTTAAAATATTAGGAGGGTATTACATATTATGAAAAATATTATGGTTAATTACACAACAGAACAAAAACAAGGATATATAGCAGGAAGCCTATTCAGCGAGAGTGATATATCCCAAAGACTGAAAGAGGGTAAATTACTAAGAGAAAATACAAATATAAACTTTTTCAATCCTATAGAAGCTGATATAAATGATAAATCTACACTCCCTACGGCAGATGATATATTCAATGGAGATACTGAAAAGGTACTAAAATCAGATGTAATTGTAGCAGATATATCTAGCAGAGATGAAGGTGTAATGGCTGAACTTGCTATTGTATGGATGTGCAATTTTATTCATTATCTTGCAGAACAAGGATATAAATTAGAAGATATATTGAGATATATACCTAAAAAACAAGTGTATGCTAATCTATCAGATATAAGAAAAGGAACAGCTAATCAATACGAAGGTAATCATGTACCTGTAGGCTTCAATCAGTACATTGTGGGTATGATAGAGCAAACAGGTAAAATATATGATAGTTTCGGAGAGATTTTAGAAGAGTTGAAAAATAATAAATAATTAATTTTATAAACTTGCATATTTGTTGAATATAAAAAGTATTTTCTCGGTAATTCTTATATAAAAGTAAAATTAAGGAAATAAATATGCAAGTTTTTGTTTAAAATAAGTCATAAATTTAAAATAAAAGAGGAATTTTAAATGGAAAATATATTATGGTTGCTACTAGCACATTATTTATTAGATTATCCATTACAATCAGATTTTTTGGCACAAACAAAAGGTAAATATTTTTATAGTTTATTGTTATTGGCTCATTCAATTATCTTATGGATTAGGAATAGCTTTAGTGTTTAAAATGTTAGGCGTATTTACAATATGGAAAGCAATCGTTTTAGTTGTATCACATATAGTGATAGATTATAAAAAATCTCATGCTAAGAATAAAGATAAAGCATTGACAACTTATCTATATATAGACCAAGCACTACACATAATAATAATTTTAACTTTATATTACATCTAAATTAAAAAACTATAAAAGGAGATGTTTAATTTATGAAGATAATATTATTCATATTGACATTATATATGTTATTTACACAATTCAAAGACATTAAAACAAAATTCAAAACTTTTAAAGATAAGATGAAACCTGCTATTGATAAGCTATTAGAAAAAGATGGAAACATTAACGAAAAAACACTCATAGGTATTCAGTTTATAATGATGATACTTTTAATGGTCTATGCCATATTAGTTTTTAACGTGGTGCAAATAAAAATATTTCAAATCGTAGTATGTTTATGTTTTATGTGGGATGTGTATAATATAAAATTATATATTAAATTATTCAAAGGTGAAGAAAATAAAATCATGAATAGTAAATTATATAGTATTTTAAGTTGGATTTTAGATACGGCTTTCTACATATACATTATTTATTATATAATTTTAAACTGGTAGGTGTTATAAAATGATTTATATAGGATTCATAATAGCACTTATAATAATGACAACTATTTATGCTTTGTGTGTAGTTTCAAGTAAATCAGATGATGAGATGAATAAAATAACAGAAATAGAAGAAAGGAATGATTATTAATGCATATACTAATTGATTTTGATTCAACTTTGGTCGACACGTCAAAAGCATACTTTGACTATTATCAAGAACAAACTAAGGATTATTCTACAGAATACTCAGAAGATAAAGTGAGTTGGAACATGACTAATCTATGTAAACTATGGTCAAGTCAAGAACAAGTTGACAATGTTTATATTCAAGAAGGACTATTCAAACACTTTAAACTATTTCCTAATGTGCTTGAGGTGTTAAATAAATTAAAACAAGAAGGTCATTATCTACACGTTGTATCATGTCATGACGTAAGAGGTATGCAATATAAAATTGATTGGATAAAAGAAAATTTACCTATAATAGATGAGATTACAATAATACCTATAGAAAGTGGAATACAAAAGTTTGATAAATCAAGTGTTAAGGGAGATTTGATTATTGATGATAAATTAGATTGTCATGAGACATCAAACACAAAATACAACTTATTATATGGCTTGTATCCTTGGAATAAGGGATGTGATAAATATGATAGAGTTATGAATTGGAATGAAGTATATGAGTATATAAGTAATATAAGCAAATTAGATAAGAGCAATGGAATTGATGTAGATAAATTCAGAGAATATTATAATTGTAAATTAAACAAAGAAGGTGAATATAATGAGCAGTAAACTTTATTTTAAGTATGGAACACTCAACTCTTCAAAAAGTTCAAATTTATTAATGACTGCACATAACTATGAAAGTCAAGGGAAAAGAGTGTTAATATTAAAACCTAAAACAGACACTAGGTCTACCTCTAATATGGTAGAAAGTAGAGTGGGAATATCCCATGAATGTATAGATATATCTACAAATGATAATATAATCAATATAATAAAAGAAAACGATAATATTATTAATAATCCTTTACACGCTTTATTAATCGAAGAAGCTCAGTTCTTATCAAAAGAACAGGTAAAACAGCTACATTATATAGCACATGAAATGAATATTCCAGTTTTAGCATATGGTTTAAAGAATACTTACATAGATGGACAGTTATTTGAAGGAAGTTCAGCATTATTATTTTATGCTGATTCATTACAGGAAATAAAAACAGTATGTCAATGGTGTGAAAGAAAAGCAACTCAGAATCTAAGAGTTGTAGATGGTAAACCTATATACGATGGTGAACCTATAAAGATAGGAGATGTATTACAAAGCAAAGAATATTATATTCCAGTTTGTGGACATCATTATTTTAATCCTAAGTTATAAAGTCGGCAAGAACACTCGTGACTTTAGTCATGAGATGAATTTCCAACATACAACAAAGCTATATTGAGTTTTATAATACGTTTATTATGTGATATGCGAGGTTGATTATATGGATTGGAATAAAAAAATAGCAATTCTTAAAGAAAATGGATTTTTGTATGTAGGAGATAGATATATTCATAATGCAACAGGAAAAGAATTTTGGGTCGAAGACATTAAAAAATTAGATGATATGCAATTTGAGAAATTTATCAGAAAAAATAGCAAGAAGACTCCAACCTCTTTAGGTGGAAAATGAATTGCTAACAAAAATCAAAGGTATTCTCAAAGCAATAGAGATTGCGAGGGATAATGGGCGATTGGATAGTCCGCTGAGAATAAGGATTGCATAGCGGTCAAACTTCTCAAGAATTCCGCGACTTTAGTCGTGGGAGGTTCAAATGATAGCATGGATATCATAGAGAAACAAGTTGGAATTGATTTAGATAACGGAACAATTAATGTAGATACGCTAGAGTTTGAATAAGATAACATAATTAAAAACGTATTTAAAATGTAGTTGACAAATAAGTGGTTGTTGTGTATAATAAAAACATAGGCAATAATCACTTATTTGCTTGTAATATATAGTAATATAATTAAAAATAAATTTAAGAAGGGAGCGATAAATTATGGAAGTATTAGAATTAAGAGCTTTAAATAATAGTTTTGTTAAAACTAAAAAGAATGTATATTATGATGAGATTAATAATAATTTAATAGTCTTTTCTCCTCACGAAGAAAACGGAACAATCAATGAGGTTTGTAATGGCATAAGAGATAGTGCATATTTATATTTAATGAATGTCTTAAATACAAATAAAAATATAATTGTTCATTGGAGTCAAGTTGTTGGTACAACAAGTGATTATGATATTTATTATAATTTGGATGTTTATAGTGTAAAAGATAAATCTCAACATCACATTATTTCATATCTAAGAGATAATAGAAAAAATGAAATTATTGGATATAAGTATGTAGAGATTATTAATGGTATAGTTAATAAAATTGAAAATATATAGAGAGGAATTGATATTTAATGACTAAACAAAATAATAATTATACAAACGACTCAATACAATCATTTGAGGACGAAGTAGAAGCTATCAGGCGAAGACCCGCATCAATTGGAATAGAGAACCATAATCATTTATTTACGGAGGTTTTAGCAAACTCTATAGATGAATCAAGAGAGGGATATGGAAATTTAATAGAAGTTATCAAACACAAAGACTTGTCAATAACTATAAAAGATTTAGGCAGAGGAATCCCTTTAGGTAAAGATAGCACAGGTGAATATACCTATAAAAAAGTGTTGTGTAAATTATGGTCTGGTGGCAAGATGGATAACAATTCCAAGAATGGCGGATATTTATATAGTTTAGGTGTTAATGGATGTGGGTTAAAAGCGACAAACTTTTGCTCTGATATATTTCAATGCACTTCATTTAGAGATGGCAAGAAATATTTTATTGAATATCAAAAGGGTAGACAACAATGTGAATTACAAGAGGAAGACTATAATTATGAATCTACAGGTACAATAATAACTTGGAAACCTTCAGCAGAAGTTTTTAGAACAGGAAATGATACAGATAGAGAATTTATCATAACAATGTTAAAACAACAAGCTATAGTTAACGCAGGATTAAAGCTTACATTCAAAGACGAAATAGAAAATACATATGAAGAGTTCTATTATGAAAACGGATTAGTAGATTTTATAAAAGAATATGGGAAAGATAAGAATATATCAGATATTATATATTGGAGTACGGAAACAGAAGGAAAAGATAAAACTAAAAATAATACTGACAATGAATATAATGAAAATTATAAAATTAAGTGTAATATTGCTTTTACATTTAATAATGAAAATCAATTAATTGAGTATTATCATAATGGTTCATATTTAGCTAATGGTGGAACACCTGATGATTTTATAAAAAATGCTTTTGTGTATGCAATAGATAAATACCTAAATGATAATAAAATGTACGATAAAAAAGATAAAAAAATAAAATATGATGATATAAAAGATAGTTTAATAATTATAAGTGACACTTATTCAACCATATCATTATACACAGACCAAGCTAAAAAGAAAATAGATTCTGACTTAATGAAAAGATATATGACGGATTATTTAAAAGAACAATTAAATATATACTTTGTTGAAAACCCATTAGAAGCTAAAACTATATGTTCTACAATACTAAATAATGCAAGAGCCAATTTAAAAGCAGAAAAGTCTAAACTAGACATTAAAAAGAAATTGCAGGGAGAAAGTAAAAATCCATTTAATAAAATAGCAGGTGTTAAACACTGTAACTTTAAACTAACTAAAATGGAAGACAGAATATTAATAATAGATGAAGGTCTTAGTGCTAATTCAACCATTGAAAATGCCATCGACCCTTTATATATGGGGTGTATGGGACTTAGAGGAAGATTCATTAATAGTTTAAAATCTAGCGTATCAGATGTATTAAATTATGAACCTGCATTACGACTTATTAAAGCATTAGGTTGTGGAATAGAAATACCATATGAAGAAAGAAAAAGATATAAAGATATACAAACTTATAATCCTGAAAAATTAAATTATGGAACTCTAGGAATACTTTGCGATGCGGATGCGTGGGGTAGCTCAATAGTATTGGGAATATTAACATTCTTATGGAAATTTATGCCTACATTTTTAAAAGAAAATCGTGTATGTTTGGTTAAGTCACCAAGATACGAATTTATTTTAACAAAAACCGAGGAGTCAATATTCGTATATAACGATGAAGAAAAAGAGAAACTTATTCAAGATTTAAACTCAAAAGGAATTAAGTATACAATAGGCATCAAAAAGGGGATTGGAGAATTTGACAAACAAGACTTCCATGACTATATATTATGTCCAGAAGCTAGAAAGCATACATTTATAAGAGTGGAATATGATAAGCTGAATGAAGCAATAATAAAGGATAAATTTGAATTATTCATGGGTGAGTTAGTAGAGCCAAGAAAAGATTTTATTGAAAAAAATATAGTTAATATAGACTTAAATGATATGGATTAAAGAAAGGAGGAATAGTCGTATGAAAATAACAAATATATTAGATGAACAATTTACTAATTTCGCAAGTTATGTAATAGTTAATAATCTCCCTAGTATAGATGGGTTGCTCCCAGTACAAAGAAAGGTATTGTGGGCATTACACAAGAATGGAGTAAGTAGCAATAAACCATTCATAAAACTTCATAGAGCAGGTGCTATGGCTATGGTGTATTATATAATGGGCGATATACCATTATTTAGTGCAATGAAGAATATGGCTAATAACGGACTTAATTATATGTACCTATCTCCTAAAGGTAGTTTTGGGGACAAAAGAAAGAAGTTTGATGATGGAGCTAGTCCACGTTATGTAGAAGCTCGTCTATCAGTTTATAGTGAGGATTGCTTATTAAGAAGCATAAATAAAAATGTAGTACCTATGAAACGAAATTTTGATAATTCCGAAGATGAACCAATTATACTTCCATCAATCATTCCTAATATACTTATTAATACATCACAATCTATTGCTGTAGGTATGGCTTCAAAAATACCTGCACATAATGTTATAGATACGTGCGATAGTGTAATAAATTATATAAAAACAAACAATATAGAAACATCAATAAATATTTTAAAATGTCCAGACTTCGAGGGTACAAAAGGAAAGATTATTTATGATAAAAACACCTTTGATAAAATATATAAAACTGGAAAGGGTAGTTTTTCAATAGTTGGGAATTATGTATATAATGAAAAAACTAATACATTTTCAATTATTGAAGTGCCTTATGAAGCTTATATAGAAGACATTGAAGCTAAATTAGAATCTGCGTATGAAAAAGGGTTATTTAAAGAAGTAGTTGATGTTCATAATTCAAGTGGTGTGCAAGGTATTCAATTAGATATTACACTTAAAAAGAACACAAATATAAAAACTTTTGAACAAAAACTAAGAAAATATACCCCATTTGAATCTAAATTCTCATGCAATTTTACAATATTAGATTTAGATGGTAAAACACCTAAGCTAATGTCTTTAGAAGACATATATAATACATGGATTCAACATAGGATAAATTGCATTAAAAATGAAATTCAATTTGACTTGGATAAAAATACAAAGGAATTAAATAAACTTTACGGATTACAAATTATAAATCAAGACTTAGATAAGGCGATAAAGATTATACGTTCGTCTAATACGGAAAAAATAGCAATAGATAATTTAATTGATTATTTCAAACTTAATCAAGAACAGGCAGAATATATAGCCACAATTAGATTAGTAAATATAAATCAAGAATGGATAGTCAATAAGATTAAAAATATTCAAGATTTAGAACAAGAAAATGTTAGATTGAATGAATATTACAATTCAGAAAATTTAATTAAAGAAACTATAATATCTCAATTAGAAGAAATAAAAAAGAAATATGGTAAACCTAGAGCAACTGAAATAATATATCCCGAGGAAGCTGTTGACATTACCAAAGAAGATTTAATAGAAGATTATACAGTAACTTTATGCTTAACTAAAGAAAACTACCTAAAGAAAAATCTTAAATATTCAGAATCACAAAAGGTTAAAGACGGTGACGAAGTAATTCAATTACATCAAACTACAAATAAAACTGATTTATTATTCATTACTAATAAAGGTCGCTTATTCATTAGAAAAACTTATGATATAGAAGAAAAACAACCATCACAAATAGGAGATTATCTACCTAATATACTAGATGATTTACAAGAAGATGAGAAAGTAATTTACATACACGCAACAAAAGATTGGTCAGAAAATTTAATATGTGTATTTGAAAATGGTAACGTATCTAAAATGAATTTATTAAAATCTAAACCTCGACAAAATAGAAAAGTTGCTATTGAAAAAATATATAATACAGATAGTCCATTAATTTCAATAACTGTAACCAAAGATGATATTGATATTTTATTAGCAACTCAAAGTGGTCATGGTTTAATTATCAATACAAAAGACATCAATGCTGTATCTTCTAAAAATGGAAAAGGTGTAGTAGGTATTAAATTAGATACTGAAAATATGACTGACGATAAGATTATAGGAGCTTTGATGAATATTAGTATCAATAATTCATGTACACTTGAAACTGCAAAGGGGAAAGAATTATATGTAGTATTAAATGATGTATCTCCTAATCCTAATAAGAGTTTGTATGATTACCTTTACGGCAAGCGTGGTAGACTAGGAAACTTTATCTTTAATACTCGTCAAAAGAACGATAAAGTAACTAAAATAAAACTAAATAAATAGTAAAATTAAAATCATATATCCAAAGTTACAAAGTTACAAAACCACAAAAAAAGTAAAAAATAGGGAGACTAAGCACAAATGCTCAATCTCCCTATAATATAAAACTCAAAGGCAAAAGTAACTTTACATATTAATTATTATGGAAACTAAATTTCACACTAAAACTCAATAAACAATTAATAGAAAAAGGACGGTGTTAATCATTAACAACGAAATTAAAAATAATAAACCTATATTAAAACTAACGTCACCAATACCAGTTTCAGTAAATCACTACATGAAGCCTAGAGGAATATTGAAATGGAAAGACGGTAAGCCTTTTGCTATGGCTATGATGTATGAAACAAGCGAAGCTAAGAAATATAAAAAAGATTTTATAAAATACATAATTCAAGAAGTCAAAAATCAAAATTGGAATAGACCAATAGATAGTAATACATTTTTCATAATAGATTCATATTTTTACTTCGACAGAATAGACGTTGACGCTAACAATTATTACAAGATAATGTTAGATGCTATCACAGACACTCAATTAATATGGAAAGATGATAATAAAACAATGGAAAGGGTACAACGAATATATTATGACAAAGAAAATCCAAGAATAGAATTAGTTATATATCCATCTGATTATATAGGTATATTTGATAATATAGAAGATTTAAATAAGTTTAAAAATACATATTGCAATAATTGCAAGAGAGGAAATAAAATAGGACAAAAGGGTGGATGTTCAGTATTTAAAAGTGCAATAGAAAGTAGAATTACTAACGATATAGATTTAAATACTAAAAAGTGTAATAAATTTAAAAATAAATAGACAAAAAGAAAAAATAGGGGATAGCTAAGAAATTAATCTTAAACTATCCCCTATAAACTTACTAAATATAAATAATCCGTATGTAATATTATTTTTTATCACCATTTATATTATCTTTCTCTACATCTTCTATTAATTCTTTCTGTTTTGATTTGATTATCTTCAACAAAGGTAACACTTGACTATAACCACAATCATTAAAACTCTCAAAAATACTAGATATTTCTGTTAATATCAAAGCTGTATACATAATATGAGATACAACATTTCCACCTAATATCTCAGGGATAATTGTAAATTGATGTGCTATGTATAACACAGGGACATATAGAATTGTTTTAACTCCTATTCCATGTTTCATTTGTCTACTAGTTAATTTTCTGTCTTTCCAAGCTTTGAAGTAGTTATGGAATGTAAAATATTTATAATTTATTACTACAACTGAATATTGTTTTATAATTATATCAAGAGTTACTAGAATGATTACAAACACTACTATCTCATTGGGAAATCCTATAGCTGAAAGAAATATCCCTATAATTGTGCTTAAAAATAAAGTAGTTTTATCAAAGAGTACAGAAAGTGTGTCCTGAATTTGTTTAATAATTTGTGCATATTCGCTAGGTGGATTTATATTGCTCATGTTGTTATTTAGATTATTTAAGTTATTCACATTCATGTTAATCAACCTACCTTATTATTTTATTTTTTCTATTCAATGGGGAGGGTGGGAGTAAAAACTACTGTGGTAATTCTACACCAAACATACTACCTAATATCTCATTATCTTTGTTACGAAGATATGATGCAGTTGTATCTGTACTTGAGTGATGTGCGTACAACTTTAATTCTTCTAATGTAAAACCATCTGGTCTATTCACTTGTGGTAGTTTTAAAATATAATGTGTTGGATTTGAATTACTGCAATTTTCTAAAGCACTATGTCTAAGAGAGTGTGCATTGAATGGTATTTCTTTACCTTCTAATTCCTGTAAAATATTAGCCATTTGAACGAACCAATTATATAAAGTATCACATGTTACTGGTTTTTTATTTGTTTTACCTGTAACCCATAACTCAGGTATATCATCTTCTCCTCTTTGTTCAAAATACAACTTAGCACATTCTTTAGTCCAATCAAAGTACAGCAATGGAAATTTTTTCCCTCTTTTACCTACTACAACATTAGTAACTCCCTTTCCACTGAGAATACTTTCTTTTGTTACCTGAAATAACTCGTTTCTTCTTCCAGCACTATCATATGCCAAACTTAATGCAAGAGCCTTAATGTAATCTTCTCTTCTGATTAACTCATTTTTTAATTTTTCTACTTGCTCATTTGTTAGAAAGTATATATCGCGAACTTCCTCTTTACTCAATCCTTTTATCTTTTTAGCAATATTATTATCATATTCCCATTCATCATCGTCTTCAATATAGGTTAGCATTGACCTACAAGCACTAAACAGTCTGTTCACTCTTGCATTAGACATACCTTTGTTTTGTAGCCAAATATTCATTCTTCTAAAATCTTTTTTACTCAATTCTGTAAAAGGTCTATTATCCAACTCTTTGAGTATATAGATAGCTAAAATCCTTAAATCATTAAAATATTGGTCGATTGTACTCTGCTTCTTTTTTCTTTGCCTATACTCTTCAAGAAAATCTTCAATCATATATTTATTGTCTTTATTAACCTTTGACCAATCTTCTTCATTGTAAATCCTATTATAAACTTTCCCTCTTGCCATTAAATCCTCTCCTTAATTGTTTTTAAATTATATTTTATGTATAAATTTCTTCAAATAAACTTAACTTCGCTAAATTTCGTTTTTGCCCATCAGTAAATAATTATCTACTTAACAAAAATACAATAATATGCTATAATAATCATATAAAACTTACCAATTTTAACTTTATACAAAACATATACAAGCTATATGAATAAATATACAATGAGGTGTATAAATATGAGTAACTTTAATTTTACATACAAAACTAAAATGGATTATGCAAAAGAACCACGAAAACAAGTTACAACTACAATCAATAAAGAGCTATTTATGAAATTACGCAAATTAGCGTTAGATATTGACCAACCAACGAGCAAACTCTACGATGTTCTTATCATGGAATTATTTGAAGATGAAGATAGATTAGTAAAGTTTATTGAAAAAGTCAAATCATATTAACTGATAATAATTATTAGTTAATAATAAAATAGGGTAGAGGGGATTTAAGTCCACGCCTACCCTAAAACATCAATTCTATCAAATTTTTAAAATCGAACGTGAACTCCATACGCACAAATCTATATTGCATATATTTTAAAATTTAATTTTTTTCTATAAATCAATATATAAAATCACTCATATATTTAATCAAAATTCAATCATCCATCTTGACAATATATATCGTGGATGATACAATATAATCATCCTAAAGATGATAGCCATGTTTTTGGTTATCCAAATAACTACATAATAAAAAAGAGAGGATAATTTTAGTAAATATATAAACCTTTCTTTTTGCTTTATAAGATTAATTTTCTAACAATTATTCCTCTTTATACATCAAAATCTTAAATTGTTCATCGGTCTTATCAATAGGTCTATACTCATCACAATTATAATTTAATGTAACATCAACAATATCTGTATTATCAGTATACATTAATAATTTATTATCTGAATTTAACAAATTAGTTGGAGGTATGTCATAATCTAAACTTAATTTTGTTACAGAAGTATTATCTGTCCATACTAATATTTTACTCTCAGGCTCTATCGAAACTCCATTTGTCAATAGAACATCATCAAAACCTTGTGTATTAAATAATTCTTCTGTTGGTTCTACTGCACCCAAATCAACTAACCCACCTTCACTAATTGTTTTTAAAACATTAGTTTTATCTTGAATTAGGTATTTTATAATTGCCATTATTTATCACCTCATATATTTTATAATTTTATAAATCAAATTTTGCTATTTTTTTAAAATATTACACCCCTCAAACCATTGATTTTACTAGGTTTACAAATTTGAAATTCCTTTTTAAAACCATAATTTTATTCCAAATTTATACTATTTATATTAATAGCATTACTTGGTATCTCTACACTAAATATTTGTCCTGTTTCTGTATCACTATCTTTAGTTCCATATACTTTCGATTTTGTATAAGTATTATTTAATAGAGTTACATTATCAAAACCTTGGTTTAAATATAATTCTTCTGATATAGGTTGATTGCCTAAGTTGGTTATAGTGTCAGTATCTAAAGATAGTTTGTTTCCTAAATTATCTATTAAAAATTTAGTCGCCATTAATAACACCTCCTAATAAATAAAATTAGTTGAATTTATACTCAACATTTCATTACTCAAATCACAACTAAATTGTTTACCATTACCTAGCACCCCGTCGTTATTCATTAAAATATTATTTTTATTAAATGTTTGAGTAAGTGGAGTTAAATCATCCGTACCAAACTTTTCAAATAGTTCTTTAGTTGGTGTTTGTCCTACTGGATAGAATGAGTTATTGATTGAGTATAGGTTTTGGTTGTTTTGGATTAAATATTTAATTATAGTTGTTTTTATATATTCTATTTTACCAACACCATTATTAGCGTTGGCATCCCATTGAATACCATAAATCATTTATATCACCTCTCTCAGTTTATCTTTGTCATTTAGAAATTCTATTAATTCATAATATCCTTTACATGATTCACCCTTTCCTTCGTATTTTTATATTTTCTTTTATATTATTGTATTCCTGTAAAGCCTCATCTAAATTTAAGTTATTATGATATTTGATTATTAAACTATTACAATTGCACCATTTTAACCAACCCAAATATGAATTTATAGTGCAAACTTGATTATATGTTAAATTTCCATATTGTTTGTATAACCTACCTATTTTCAACATTTTTCTTTTGAATTTCTTATATGTGCTTTTTCTTAATATGGTATAGTTTCTAAAACTTCTATACCCTAAAAAGTCTATTCCTCTATCGTCCACAGGAAATATTTGATAATTAGATTTCAAATCTAAATCCAAGTTATTTTTTAGGTATACTTTTATTTCTCCTAATAATTGATGTAGTTCTTCTTTTGAAGAAGATAAAAATATACAATCGTCACAATATCGTTGATAGTATTTAATCTTTTTATCTTCTTTTATCCAATGGTCAAATTTAGTTAAATAAAAATTTCCATCGTATTGTGAAAATAACGAACCAATGGCAATTCCTCTATCTCCCTCTAAAGAGTCTATAATGGTATCCATCAACCATAACACATCTGTATCTTTAAATTTTGTTCTTAACAACTTTTTATTAATCTCCCTGTTGATTGAAGGATAGAAATGATGGATGTCGAGTTTTAAGCAATATCGTGTATTTTCTTTATCATTTAAATATTCTCTCAAATCTTGTAATGCCAAATGTATCCCACGATTAGGTATAGAAGCATATGTCTGACCAATAAATGAGTTTATAAATATATCTCTAATTTGTAAAAGTAGACACCATTGAATTATGCGATGTGGAAAATAATCTAGTTTATAAATTTCTCTAAATTTAGTCTTATCCCATTTTGTGAATTTTGTATAATCAGAAGAATTAATGGTATAAGTTTTATTTTTTAACATATCATATATTTCATCAACTACATTGTCTAAGTTAGCATCTACATATTTAACTTCTGTATAAAACGACTTGTCTTTTCTTGCCATTTGATGTGCTTTTTTTATATTCTCTTTATCTATAATCTTATCCCATAAATCACTGTATCTTTTCATTTTTTTTGTTTCTCCATTCATAAATAATTTTATTATTTATCCATAATTATTAGTTTTGTGCTTAAACCGAACTTTCGCATATTTATATTAATAAAATAATCTATTAATGATATAAACACCTACTAATACGGTTTTCAGTTGTCATATTTTTACCAAGAGGTAAAGCAAAATAAATCTAAAGTGTGAATATATAAAACTATCTTGCGATAGATTTTAGCACAAATTAAAGGTGACTAAAGTGGTGATATTCGAATTAGTATTCGAAGTGGAATTATTACAATTGAAATAGAAAGTACCTGTATTAGAAGTATTATTCCAATTACTACTAGTGATGGGTAACTGACTAGTATACAAATTCCTATAATCTAAAAAAAAGATATTTATTTTGCTTTTTTAAATTTTAATTATATAATCTCATAAACTTATTTTATTAAAACTTAGAAAAATAAAATAAGCACAAAAACTAATAGGCGACCAAAGCGGCGACACCCGAACGAGCAGACGAAGCGGAATAACTACAACTGAAACAGAAAGCACCCGCAAAAGAAGCATCATCCCAATAACCACTAGCGACGGGCAACCGACCAGCAGACAAATACCCATAATCATACAACTTACTAGTATCTTTACCACTAGCAGCACTTATTACAAAGCCACAATCTTTATTAGATTGTATATTACCTATATATCCACCTATATTAGCAGTAGCACCTTGTCCTTTATTTTCATATCCATTTCCAGTATTATTAAATCCTTTATTTCCTATTAAAATATTTCTACTAGTATCACAATAAAAACCATCTATCCATTTTGAACAATTCCCCCAAAAATCTTCTATTCCTCTATATGACATTTGTTTCTTACCAGTTGTTTCTCCAAATGATTTATTACCATATTGAAGTGTACCACCAGTATTTATCTTACCACTATTACCATCAACATATCCTCTACCTAAAGCGGTTTGAGAATCATAACTACCATATTCTACAGAATATAATAATTGTATAGCAAATAATAAATTGAAATCTAATATTCC
>ENA-OWPA01001376-OWPA01001376.1-bioreactor-metagenome-genome-assembly--contig:-NODE-1376-length-16335-cov-19.956206_pt1 | contig 16335 bp, 9 predicted proteins | sample MGYA00238139_ERZ651803 | MGnify/ENA primary metagenome ERZ651803 (study PRJEB26909, sample SAMN07631231) | bioreactor metagenome | isolation source: Switchgrass digestor | place: USA: Dartmouth...
CGTTGAGTGAAATCACCGATTTGATCGACGAAAACGACTGGTCCTGGGGAGAAATGGCGGCTTTTGTTCATACCGTTCTGCTTTTACATCAGGCGAAAAAGATCCTGGCGCAACTGCCCTGGGAATACATACCGGGGGACACCGACCTTCTGGAGTTTGCCCTTTACCGTTTGCTGCAGCAGGATGAAGAACTGGCATCGCTAGGCGATGTTTTTATAGTTGCCGGTGAAGGCACTGTCGAACTGCCGTATGAAATGAATGTGTCGAACTTGATTTTATATAAAAATGATAACAGCCTACAGAGTATCGACCATTGAGCAAACCATTATCGCATGAGGCATCACCAGCAGAGATAAAAACTGTACGCGGAAGTTATGTGATCTTGCGGAAGCGACGGAAATGGTTCGGCTTTCGGCTTCTATTTATAGGAGGCAGAGGAAAATGACCTATGAGAGCAGTACAGTGGAAACAGCTCTCTTGCTGTTGCGGGAACTGCTGACTCACCCGGTTGTAAATAAAGAAAACAACTCAAACCTGCTCATTCGGATCCAGCAGGATCCAGAAGTATTGGGCCTCTGGAAAGAGGTCATAGAGCCGACTTTTGGTGTCACACTGCTCAAAGCCGGAGACCAATACTACCTTTCTACAGGGATCGAAGAAAGCATTTTCAGCTACAACAATGAGGAGTTGAGAAGTAAGTTGGGGGTGAGCAACAATACAGAACTGTATACCTGTTCTTTTATTGTGCTCACACTGCTTGCAGCCTTTTTTAACAGTGATGACACAACAGGTCCCTCCCTAGAGTATATCACTTTAACTGACCTGGAGCGTCAGGTTACCCAAAACTTCGAAGCCCTGACCAAAAGAGAGGATATCGAGGAACTGGAGAACCGCTCCAGGGTCAACCTTATTGAGCCGGCACGATTCTGGCTGGATCTCCCGGTCAAGAAGCCTGGGGCGGTTCATGACAAAAGAACCCAATCCCGCTGGGGTTACCTTTTAAGGACATTGGACTTTTTGGAAGAACACCAGCTGGTGCGGGTGATTCAGGAGCGCCAGGTCTTCCCTCAGCAGCGCCTCAGCAGTATGGTTGCTCACTACTATAATCACAGGGACCACAAGAATATGATTCTGGAATTGATCATGGAACACGGGGGTGAAGAGGATGCCGCGGATTAGCCGTGTGCGTCTGCACAACATCCGCTACGGCAAGGAGAGAAGGGTTTTTGACAACCTTATTTTTGATCTGCGGGGAAGGTCCGGCCTGCTTATACTGGAAAATGGAGGAGGCAAGACCCTGATTCTCCAACTTATCTCCCAGGTGGTCTGCCCCAATGCCTCCCTAGGCAAACGGCGCCTGGCTACATTGGTGCGCAGCAATCCATTTACCGGCCATGTGCTGGTGGAATGGCAGCTTGATGCAGATACCCCGACTTATATCTTAACGGGCTTTTGCTTTGCAGAAAACACTGGCAGTGCAAACCGCGATATTGATTATTTCAACTATCTCAGTGCTCGGGAGTACAGCGGTCCCCACCGCTGGGACCTAGGATCATTCCCACTGGTGGATGAAGACGGGCGCACATTGAACTATCGAGAACTCCAGGAGATGTTGCGCAGATCCGGACAGTTCCGCATTTTCAGCTCTGACAGGCGGCGAGAATACCAGAGGGCTCTCCGAACCTATAACATCAATCCCGAGGAGTGGGAGCGAGTCCTGGAAACCAATTCTGATGAGGGAGGAGTAGGCAAGTTCTTCGAAAACTGCAGTAAGACGCGTTCTCTTTTAGAGAAACTTTTTATCCCGGCTATCGATGATATATTGGGGCGCAGCAACAGCGGTGCTGAAGACGATCTGACCCGCAGTTTCCAACAGGCCTCCGCTGAGTTGATGCACCTGCCGGAGCTACAGGCTCATATGCATTCCCTTAACAAGCTGGGGGAGCGGATTGGGGTATTGCAGGAAGCCATATCTGGTGTGGATTATGCTGCGAAAAAAGTTGAGGAAGCAAAAACTGACCTCCAGTCCCTTTTTAACACTCTGGTCTGTGGTATTCCCAGGCTGGCGGAAGAACAGAGGAAGTTGGAGGAAGAGCTACAGAAAAACCAATTTAGGATGAGGGAGATCCAATATCTGCTTGATTCAGTAAAATGCGAAACTCTCAGGCGCAGCCTAAATGCTTTACAAGAGGAGTTGGAAAAAAAGAAAAAGGAAAGGGAGACAGCCAGCAGGTATTTAGAAGATGCTAAAGTTCAATATAAAAAGTTGCGGGCTTGGGACTTCTTTGGTAGATGGTTGGAGAAAGACAATCTCCTTAAAGAAGAGGAAGCAAACAAGAGAAAACTGCTTCAGGGGCATGAATCGGTGGCCAAAGAGATCGAAGCTCTCAGTTGCCAGTTGTGGCCTCTGCTCTGCACGGTGAGGAGAGAAATTAAAGATAAGATAACTGCAGAGGAAAAAAAGCTTGAGCTTTTACAACAGGAAAAGGAAAAGGTTATCAGCTCAGAATGTGAGTTAAACAAGAAAATGCAGTCAGATTTAAAGCAGCGGACGCGGCTTGAAGTGAAGAGCGAAGAGTTTGCTAAAAGACGCACTGAACTTGCTGGTGCGCTGCAAGAGGTTGGTATAGAAACAGATCTGTCATCACCGGAAAAGGCAAAATACTTACTCAATGACTCTATCCGGCGAGCGGAAAGGAGAAGTGCAGAGCTAGCAGCAACCATTGGGCAATTTAAGAACAAGATCGAAAAATGCAATGCCCAGATCAGTTACATGTCTGGAAGGAAAGGGGAGTTAGACAAGGGGCTAAAAGACCTTTTGAAGGCAAAGGATAAGTGGCAGCAGGATATGAACCAACTGCAGGAACGGCTAGCTCTGGCAGGTTTAGAATGGCTTTTTCCTCCCGAGGATTTTGCTAATCTGCAAGGAGAACTGGAGGCCCGCAGGCAGCAGAGCCAAAAATGTTTGGTGGACTTAGAATTGCAGATGAACCGCCTTCAAGAGAGGAAGAGCCTTCTTGGCGGAGAGAGGGGGGCTGTCCCCAACAATGATATCCTCCTGCTCCAGGAGGCACTGAGCCAACAGGGTGTGGATACCATTACCGGAGCATTGTTTTTACGAAACCAGCCTAGCAGTGAAGAACGGAAACAACTGGTCAAGCGTTACCCCTGGCTACCCTATGCCCTGATCGCCGAAAAGGAGCTACTGCAGCGCATTATGAGGCGCTCACCGGAATTAAGGATTGATTTGAGTGCAGCTGTTCCTGTGGCAGCCCGCAGCAGTATTGAGCTGTCACCTGATGAGCAGGCGAATGATGCTCTCCTGTGTTTTTTCAGCAACCAGGGAATGGAGCCATTTATTTTACCTGAAAGACTTAACAATATTCTACTTCAGCTGGATGAAGAACTGGAAAAACTTAAAGAGAGGCGAAAGGAGGAAAAGGGTAGGAACGAGCAGATTAGGAGTGCCTCCACTGTGTTGGCCAATCTCCTGACCAATTATGAATACCATACTGCTGAGGAGTGGGAACAAAGTTTCAAAGATGCGGAAAACGCTATTCAGAGTGTTTGTGATGACCTGGAGACTGCAAAGGAACAAGTACAGCGTATCGAGGAGCAGTTGGAGAACGCAAGTAGCGAAAAAGATAGGGTAAACCAGCACCTGACTAAGCTTCACAGTTTTAAGAAACCCCTTGAAAACTACCATTTGCAGTTCCAAGAGGAGGAGGCCCGAAAGGCCGAACTGGTGAAACTTCAGCAGGTACTGACTGCAATAGAAGCGGAGCTTGAGTTTTGTAAAACCAGGAAAGGGGAGTTGGACAGAGAGATTAAGGATTTGGAAGTTCAGTTAAACGCAACAAATGATAAGTTGAACAGGCTGGAAAAAGACAATAAGGAATTCTACCCCTCCACCTGGGACCACCCAGAAGAGCTGATTCCCCAGAAGGTGTCTTGGGATGATTACAGGGAAAAGGCAGACAACCTAAGGGCGAAAAAAGAATCTCTGAGGCGGGAGGTTGCCAGCCTTGAAGATGTGGAAAAGCGTATTGCAGGATACAAGAATGACCTGGAAAAACTGGAGGAAGATATTCAGGAGATAGGGCTTGATTTTGTAGAAGTGAAAAATTCCTACCGCCCGGTAAGCAAGCAGGAACTGGATGCTTACCGCCGTGAGGTGGAGGCTCGTAAAGATGGTTTTCGGAAGGCTGACAATGCTTTTCGGGAGGCAGAAAAGCTTGTAGAAAAGGAAAAAGGTGCTTGGGAAACCGAATGCAGCAATATTCCAGAAAGACATCCTTATGAAAAGCCTGCGGACCTGCGGGATACGGACCTGGATAGCTACAGCAAGAAGTTGAATTCAGAAAAAGAAGAAGTCAGCAGGATTATTGCAAAACTAGGTGACAAACTGAGCTTACTGGAGCGGCTGCAGCAGGAGTACCGTATTCAGGTTGAGGACTTAACAGCAGAGGGTATTGAGCAAACAGATGACCCCGGCTGGGAGATAGAGAGAGAATCAAAGGAGTTAATGTATGATGCAGAGGCACCCCGCCGTGTAGTCAAGAAGGAAAGAGAGACAGTTAATAATGCATTACAAAAATTAGCTGAAAGCCGTGACAAATGGCACCAGGTGGTGGATTCCTGCCGGCAGGAGTTACTTAGAGTAAAATTATCGTAGGCAAATTCTCCAAAAAAATATGGGAAGAGTTAAAAAAACCCTTCCCATACTCACGTCTTTCCTGTATGTTTGTAGTTGACGAGACCAACAAACGAGGTGAGACGTGATATGATCAGTTTACCCATAAAAGACTTAACATTCAAGGACCTAGAACGAAATTTTTTCGAATTGGGCTGTGAAATCGCCAGAAATATGATGCAGCAGTTCCTGGAACAAGCAGATGAAGACCTAGCGAGGAAAAGAGACAAAACTCAACTAAGACATAAAGGCAAGAAAACCACCACCATTAAGACCCTTATGGGAGAAGTGGTATTCAGTAGAAACATCTACAAAAAGGTTACCGATGACGGTCAGGTTCAGCACATTTACTTACTTGACGAAGCCCTTGGTTTCGAAAAAATCGGAACCATATCCTCTAACCTGGCAGAAAAGATCATAGAACTCAGCTGCCATAAAGCCTACCGTCAAGTAGCCGAAACAATCACCGAACTAACCAACCAAACCATAAGCCACCAAGCAGTATGGGATATCATTCAAACCGTAGGCCAAAGACAACGGGAAGCAGAAAAAGAACTCATCGAAGCTAATCAAAATCATGAATTATGTGGCGACCGGGAAGTTCCGGTACTTTTCGAAGAAGCAGACGGGATCTGGCTATCCATGCAAGGCAAAAGCAGGCCCAAAAGAGGCAATGGCCGTAAAGAAATGAAAATAGGGATAGCTTATGAAGGTTGGGAGCCCCGATATCCGTCCTCTGAGGAATACAGAACAGTAGGTAAAACAGTCTTTGCCGGTTATCACCAAGCCCAGTACTTTCAAGACCTAAGAGAAGCCATCCTAGCCGGCAAATACAACATGGATAAGATAAAGTACCGGATACTAAACGGCGACGGAGCAAGCTGGATTAAATACGACCATGAGCCAAAAACAGGCCTCTTTCAACTGGATCCCTATCACCTATCAAAAAGTATAATCAAAAACGTAAAAGACAAGAAAGCAAGATACCATATCCACAGATGGCTTAAGGCCGGTGAATTTGACAAAGTATATGCCAAACTGGAAGAATTGAGATATCAATGTGACGGCCTTGCCGATGAAATAGAAAAACTTAACGACCTGGAGACCTATATCAGAAACAATGAAGAAGGCATAATCAGCTACAAAGACAGAAAAGGAATAGAAATACCATCTCCTCCAGAAGGGTTGGAATACCGGACCCTTGGCACCATGGAAAAGAACGTGGATTTATTTGCCAAACGTATGAAAGGAGCCAAGAGCTGGAGCGAAGAAGGAGCCACTAACCTAGCAAAAATCATAGCCATTAAAATGGGAGAGAACTTTAAGGAAAAGCTGGCCGGTCTCATCTCAGGACAAGTATCAGAGCAATTAACCGAGCGGTTTGAAGAGACCATAACAAACACCAGAAAGACCATAGACAAAGCCATCAAAAAGAACATATATCCCTTACATCGCGGGAAACTCCCCTATTCCAATTACAAGATGACCAATGGGAGGCGAGTTATTCTCAATCTATTTAACATGCAGGATTTTGGAGAAATAACCTACCGTTAAAGGAGTTATGCAGGTAGGCTTATTTAGCGGTACCCAAAAACACTATCCATATGAACAATAACAGACAAAGCGAAGCCGTAGGTGGCTGCCCCTGGCCAGTCGAAACGGCTTGCCCGAGGCTCCATGTCAAGGCTGGCCGTAAGGCCACCCCATGGGGCTTGGCCTTGACGTGGAGAAGGCAAGCTGTTAGCCTTTTTTGGGGCGCAGCCACACCAGGCTGAGCGTCTAAAAAAACGGAAACTTTCCAAGAGAATTAAGATGGATGCAGGAAAGACAAAAAAATTGCCTACTTGTACTTGACACAAACATGAAGCCTCTGTTTTTGGACAAGATGAAATATTTGTTGTAAACTAAAAATGGACAAAGTGGAGTGCGGACATTTTTTTGGACTCTTACGCCGCTAAACCGATGCTCTGCCGGTATTCCATTGGGCTCATACCACCCAAAGACACCTTGATCCTTTCCTCGTTATACCAGATAAGGTATTTATTAAGTATGTCAATAAACTCATCTAATCTCACACCACGCCAAGACCTGTGGTAGAACATCTCATTCTTAAGCCGGCCAAAGAATCCCTCACAGGCGGCGTTGTCCTCAGGACAGCCCTTTTTGGACATCGACTGCTTAAGTCCTGCTTTAGCTATACGTGACACCCATCCTGGCCACCGATAATGACTGCCTCGGTCTGAATGAATCACCGGATGCTCATCGTCTTTAAGGGTGGTTACAGCCCGGTCAAGCATGCTGTTGACCAAATCGGCATTCGGGCTTGTCCCTATGGCCCAACTAATTACGAGACCATCAAAGCAATCTATGATTGGCGAAAGATATACTTTCCCGGCGGGAATGGAAAATTCGGTAATGTCAGTAACCCATTTCATATTCGGTGCATCGGCGTGAAAATCGCGGTTGAGCAAATTGTCTGCAGCCGGTGCGCTTTCTCCTTGATATGCGTTATACCTACGTTTCTTTTTCATCGGCACGTGTAAGCTGCATTCAGACATAATACGCCGGACCACTTTCTCAGAGACACGTGTTCCTTCCCGCGCCAGCATAGTATGGATGCGGCGATAGCCATAGCACTTGTTACTTTTCTCGAATATCTCCTTAATCCGGTACTTCAATTCATGATATTTGTCCGGCAAGGAAGCAATTTTACGATGGTAGAAATAGCTGCTGCGAGGCAACTCAAGGTAGGCAAGCAGTTCTTTAAGAGGATGTTCATTTTTTAGGGCGTCGACCAGAAGGGTTTTCTCCTTGTTCGTGAGCTTCTTCGGGGCGACGCCCGGGTCTTTTTTTATGATTTCCGCTGCCTTCTCCCAGATATCTATCTCCATCTTCAACCTTCTAATCTGCTGCTTCATTGTTTCGATTTCTTTCAAAAGGGCATCTCTGTCATCAATTAAATGCTCTTCTGGCCGGTCCGCCATGGTTAATATGTATGCTAACGTAAAAGTGATCCAAAAATCCACTCAATGATTACGAAAAAGTGAGATCAAGTCCATAAGTGTGTGTAAAATCCCTCGGTTAGATGAACTCAGCGTATTGGGGTAACCTTACTTACTTTTTTTGCTTGTTGCTGTTGTTTTTTCCATTCATGGTATTCCGTCATGTCCAGGTATCTTTTGCCGCTGGACCACTTTTCATCCATTTCCATCAATAAGGCACCAATCAATCGGACAACCGATTCCCGGTTCGGAAAAATACGAATCACCCGTTCCCGGCGGCGAATCTCCTCGTTGAGCCGCTCGATCCCATTGGTGGTCCGCAGCCGTTTGCGGTATCGCTCCGGAAGCACCAGCACGGCCGTTGCATCGTCAAAACCGGCTTCCAAGACCGCCATGGCCTTGGGAGCCCTCGTTTCATACGCCTGCAACGTTTGGTTCAGCAATAAACGGGCGGTGTCCATATCAGGAGCGTCCAGGATGGCCCGCACATGTGGATACAGTTCCTCCTGCAAGGATTTGGGCGTCACATCCAGGATGTTGCGCATGAAATGGGTCTGGCACCGTTGCCAGGTCACCCCTTGGAAGTGTTGGCGAATCGCTTTGACCAGTCCGCCATGATGGTCGGAGACGATAACGTCGACACCGCGCAAATCCCGGCTTTTCAGCCAGGAGAAAAATTCACTCCAACTGGCTTCGGATTCGCTGTCGCCCAGCATTAAACCTAAAATTTCACGATAACCGTCGTCATTGACACCATACGCCAACATCACACCCCGGGAACGAACCCTTCCTTCTTCCCGCACCTTCAGCACCAAAGCGTCCACCACAAGAAAGGGAAAACGGCTGTCACGAAGGTTGCGTTCGTTCCAAACGGTCACAATGGGGTCCAGCCGCTTGCACAATTCGGAAACAGTGGATTTGGAAAACTCCACACCGCAGAGTTCTTCCGTAATCTGTGCGACTTTCCGGGTGGAAACCCCATTGACCACCATCTCCATCAAAGCCAGCACCAAGGCTTGCTCACTGCGTTGATAGCGGGCAAACAATTCCGTGGAAAACTTGCCGTTCCGAAGCCGGGGAACCCGCAGCGTGATCGTGCCCACCCGAGTTGTTAGCTGATGGGGATAAGTGCCGTTGCGGTAACCTTGACGGTTTTCGGTCCGCTCGTAAGGTTCTGCGTTGAGTTGTTCGGTGGCTTGAGCTTGCAGCACTTGGTTCAATACCGCCTCCAAAAGGGAAGCAACACCTGCATCCTGGGAGTTCTTCAAAAAAAGTTGGTGCAAAAGGTCGGAATCTACGGTAATCTGGTATTGAGCCATTTCTGATGTCTCCTCTCTAGGATGTTATGGTTGCAACTTCATTCTAACCGAGGGACACAAGAAATGGCTTCTTTTATTTCATGGGGAAACCAATTTTACACAATTATACGGACTCAACTATTTGGTGTATAATTGTATTCATAAGAATAGCCTCCTTTATGTTATGTTGTTGTTTAGCATACTTCCATCATAACATATGGGGCTATTCTTTTTTGTATTTTTTCCTACAATTATTTTACACTAAGCTTGAATTTTTTTAATTTTTTTAAAATAAAAAGCTAGGATTACCTGGCTTATATTAGGTCAAAATATCTTTCAAAAAACTCTGTTAGCTTTTCAATTACTGTTTGCTTCTTCTTCGCACGCTTACCTCCGAAACGGGACATTGGTGGCAGGATATTATCTATATCCATACCTGTTGTTTTCAATACGCCGTCTCTGAAGGAGTTGTTAATAAATGCTCTGGTTTCTTCTGGCTTTAGTCTTTCTTCCTGAATTATACTATCTAATTCCTTCTCCTTCTGAGCATTAACAAAGCTTATCCAATCTTCTTCTACATCTGTATCTACATTAACCGTTTTTATAAATTCTTCAATAAGTTCTCTTTTATTTCTAAGCTGCATACTGGAACCAATAGCTTTATCAATATCTACAAGTATACTCTTATCTTTACAATTGGATTTACGGTATTTTTCTACCATCATCAGGATGTAGTCTATATTTACTTCAATCTGTTTAACTAACTCTATTTCAAACACTATATCGTCATTTATATCTTCTTTGTCGGCATCTCTGTATCTTCTGTATTTTTGATATAGGTTTAAATAAATACCTTGATAATCTTGGAAATCCCTTTCGCTTAGTATTTCTTTACCCTCAAACTTATCAAAAGAGGTTAATATGTTTCTAAGTTTTAATATTGCACCAAATTTTCTTATAAAGTCCTTTTCTGCTGCCTCACCTATAATAGGTTGCCCCAATGGATAATCGGTTGTAAGTTCATTAATCATTTCTTTGTATCCTGGATAGTATTTATCTTTTTCTTTGTATCCGTTGTAGTATTCGTCAAAGGTCTTTAATAAAACTATACTTTGCGCATCCTTATCTCCAAATAGTGCTATAGCCTTATCTACCTCTTCCTTTAGATCACGGAAGCAAACTATATTGCCGTAGGTTTTTACGCTGTTTAGTATTCTGTTGGTTCTCGAAAAAGCCTGAATAAGGCCATGCTGCCTTGAGTTCTTATCCACCCATAGTGTGTTTAGGGTTGTAGCATCGAAACCTGTTAGGAACATGTTTACTACTATCAAGAGGTCCAGTTCACGATTTTTCATTCTCCTTGATATGTCCTTATAGTAATTCTCAAACTCTCCTCCAGTATCGTAGTTTACATTAAACATCTCATTGTAATCCTTAATTGCATCCTCTAAGAAGTCCCTGGATGTTTTATCCAACTTGTCTGTATCAAAGGATTCATCCTCTAGTATATCTATTTCTCCTTCATTTGGGTTATAACTGTATATAAGTGCTATATTAAGCTCACGGTTGCGTTCTTTTAATTGTTTCTTAAACTCTGTGTAATACTTCATGGCCATTGGAATAGAACTTGCTGCAAAGATTGAATTAAACCCTTCTACCCTTCTTCCTTTATGGAAGTAATGGGCTTTACGCTTTGTTTTCTGGTCAAAATGGTCTAGTACATATTTTACTATATCTCGAATCCTTTCTGGTGATTCTAAAGCTCCTTGTTTATCAATGGCCCTAACTTTTTCATCTGGGACCCCATTTTTCATCTTCATAGTATTTACAAAATCTATTCTAAAGGGTAAAACATTACCATCATTTATAGCATCTACTATTGTATAGGTGTGGAGCCTATCTCCAAAGGCTTGCTCTGTAGTCTTTAAAAAAGGATTCCCTCCACTGGGTGCATTTACTGCAAATATGGGTGTTCCTGTAAAGCCGAATATATAATATTTTTTAAAGTGCTTTATTATTCTATTGTGCATTTCCCCGAACTGGCTTCTGTGGCATTCGTCGAATATAAGGACTACATGCTTGCTGTATATATCGTGTTTTTTGTTTTTCTTTATAAACCTATCTAACTTTTGAATTGTAGTTACTATAATTCGACTATCTGAATCTTCCAGTTGTTCCTGCAATACCTTTGTTGACTTATTACTGTTGGCTGCACCTTTTTGAAATCTATCATACTCCTGCATAGTCTGATAGTCCAGGTCCTTTCTGTCTACTACGAATAAGACCTTATCTATGAAATCCAATCCTGTTGCCAGCTGTGCTGTCTTGAAAGATGTTAGTGTTTTGCCGCTTCCTGTAGTATGCCAAATGTATCCACCAGCGTCAATGGTTCCGTACTTTTTATAGTTATAGGCGATTTCAATTCGTTGCAAGATCCTTTCTGTTGCTGCTATCTGATAGGGCCTCATTACAAGCAGTGCTTCATCTACTGTAAATACACAATATTTGGTTAATATATTAAGTAGTGTATGTTTAGCAAAGAATGTCTTAGTAAAATCCACTAAATCAGGAATTATTCTGTTTCCGGCATCAGCCCAAAAAGATGTAAATTCAAAGCTGTTGCTTGTTTTTCTAGTAGTACGATCACCGGACATGTCTCTGATATGGGTATCTCTGGTGGTGTTGGAGTAGTATTTTGTGTATGTTCCGTTGGAAATTACAAATATTTGCACGTATTCGTATAGGCCACTAGAGGCCCAAAAGCTTTCTCTTTGATATCTTCTAATCTGATTAAAAGCTTCTCTTATATCTACACCTCTACGCTTTAATTCTACATGAACCAGAGGTAGCCCATTAACCAGGATAGTTACATCATATCTTGATTTCCTCTTACCCTTTGTTTCTTCGTATTGATTTATTACTTGCAAATAGTTATCGTGGATATTATCTTTGTGGATTAGATAAATATTCTTACTGGAACCATCATCTCTTTCTAGTACCTGAATATAATCTTTTTGGATCTTTCTTGTTTTTTCTACAATCCCTTCATTGGGATTGGCTATTTTTTCCTTAAAAAACTTTTCCCATTCATTATCTGTGAATTTGTATTTATTCACTTTTTCGAGTTGCTTGCGAAGGTTTTGTATTAAATCTTCTTCGCTATTTATTTCTAAGTATTCATATCCCTGGGATACCAGTTGTTTTATAAAGACGTTCTCTAAATCTGCCTCACTTTGATAAGATTTAGCACGTTTCCCTTCAGGTTTATATTCAGATACTACAGTGTATTCATCGGTGGAGGCCAGTATACTGTATTGGGTCATGAGCTCACCTCCTTGAAAGATAACAGTTTATCTCTGTAATATTCATATTGCTTTTGCCGTGCTTCAATTTCGGCAGGAATGCCGCTGGTTAAGTCGTTGCACAGAGCGTCAAAGCGATCGAGGATAGCTACGATGCGTTCCTGCTCTTTTATAGGAGGGACGGGAACTTTATATTTATCTGTTACAGGAATTGATATTTGTGGCATTTGCATATTATTAGCTATACGTTGAAAATAGTTCACATTTTTTGAAAGATAGTAGTATACAAATTTAATATTGACATTTTTATTTTCACTATAATATGACCAGAATTCATTTTTATGGCTAAATGGCTTATCATAATACTCAAATTCAATAATTCCACGTGACTTAACAATTATAGAAGGGTTTAAATTAATATCTTTTTTTGGGATATCTTTAAAATCAACATCCGCATAAGTTTTACCACCAGCAAATATTCGTACTTCACCATTCTCTTTATGTAATTGTCTCATTTTTTGTGCTGTTATATTTGTTCCCTTTGTACGTATTAAAAGATCACTTATAGCAAGTCTTGGCACATCATCATCAAATGTCAACAGCAAATCCCTATAATACTCATACTGCTTCTTTCTTGCTGTAAGCTCTGCTGTAAGCTCTGCTGTAAGCTCTGCTGTAAGCTCTGTGAAATTGTCCAGAATACGGACAATTTCCTGCTGAACAGGCAGAGGGGGAACGGGGATATAAAATTCCTCTACTTGTTTTTTTGATACTGCTGGGATACCACCTTTTTGTTGTTGATTTATTAAATTATTTTCACTACTCTTTAAAACATAATAAGTGAAATTCCAATCAAGATATTTCTCTTCTACTGATATAGTGTAACAGCTATTACCAGCCCAAAAATCTACAAATACACGATTAACAAAGCCAGCATTACCTCTTGCACTAATAATTATTTTATTAGCTGTTCTATTAAATTCATCATAAAAACCTGTATTTGAAGTTCCCCCATTATAAACAGGATATACTCCATTTGGGTTCTGTTTATTTTTATGGACAAATTCTCCAATAGAAACAGATGCAACTTCTTTTAATTTTTTATATTCCACCCCATTAGGGCAAAGTTCAGCAATCAATTCATCTAACTTACTCATTTGCCCACCTCAATTTCCGCAATAATCTTATCTATTTCTTCCCTCAAAACCTGCTCTCTCGCCACAATCTTTTCTATCTCAGCATTAAGAGCAACAATATCAATCTTTTCTCTGGTATCCTCCTGTTTCACATAAGCAGTGACTGATAAGTTATAATCAAATTCCTCAACTTCTTCACGAGATGCAAGTTTTACAAAATGATCTATATCTTTCCTTTCAATATAAGCATTAAGGATATTCTGAATATTTTCGCTAGTTAGCTTGTTATTGTTTGTAACCTTAATAAACTCCTTAGAAGCATCAATAAAAAGAATATTGTTATCACTCTTAGAACGTTTCAGAACCATAATGCAAGTAGCAATAGGTGTTCCAAAGAATAGGTTTTCAGGAAGCTGTATTATTGCATCAATATAATTATTATCTACTAAATATTTTCTAATCTTCTGTTCTGCCCCTCCCCTGTATAAAACTCCAGGGAAGCAAACTATAGCTGCTGTTCCATTTGATGCTAACCATGACAGGCAGTGCATAATAAAGGCTAAATCTGCTTTAGATTTTGGTGCCAATACTCCAGCTGGTGCAAAACGAGGATCGTTAATTAATAATGGATTATCGTTCCCTTCCCATTTTATCGAATATGGTGGATTAGAAACTATAGCTTCAAAGGGTTCGTCATCCCAGTGTTTAGGTTCAATTAAGGTGTCTCCTAATGCAATATCAAACTTAGTATAATCAATATCATGCAGCCACATGTTAATTCTGCACAAATTATAAGTTGTTATATTAACTTCTTGTCCAAAAAATCCTATACGTACCTTGTCTTTGCCTAAAACCTTAGCAAATTGTAGAAGCAATGAACCACTTCCGCAAGCGGGGTCATATACTTTATTTACATCTTCTTTACCTACTACAGTGATTCGTGCTAATAATTCTGACACTTCTTGCGGAGTAAAAAACTCCCCTCCACTCTTACCAGCATTAGAGGCATACATGGTCATTAGGAACTCATAAGCATCACCAAAAGCATCTATAGAGTTATTTTTTACATCTCCTAGCTGCATATCTCCTATAGCATTTAGTATTTTTACTAGTTTTTTGTTTCTCTCTTCAACTGTATTACCTAGTTTATTGCTATTTACATCTATATCATCAAATAGACCTTTAAAATTCTTTTCACTTTTTGCACCTATTGTAGAGGCTTCAATGTTTTTAAATACCCTTTCTAAGGTTTCGTTCAGGTTTTTATCTTTAGCTGCATTTTTTCTTACATTTTGAAATAGTTCACTCGGCAATATGAAAAAACCTTTTGTTTGGACCATATCATCTTTAATTTCTATAGCTTCTTCATCTGACAATTCAGCATAATCAAAATCAGTGTTTCCTGCTTCCCATTCTCCCTTGTTAATGTAATTAGTCAAGTTTTCTGATATATAGCGATAAAATAGCATGCCTAATACATACTGTTTAAAGTCCCAGCCGTCTACACTTCCTCTTAAGTCATTAGCTATATTCCATATAGTTCGGTGAAGTTCTGCTCTTTCGATGTCTCTTTTGTTGTCTGCCAACTTTATTACCCCTTTCTATTCTTTTTTCTTTTTTCTGATGTTGTAGGTTTCTAACAAACATATATTCATTATATCTAACCCCTTTAGGGGGCTTATCCATCGCCAATGCAACATAATACCTATCTTCATCACGGTTTGAATTAAAGCTTATAGCTACCACTGATACTTTACCTATATTAGTCTTATAAATGCCTGGCTTAATCGGCTTGCCACAATATCCAAAGCCTTGCCAATAACCAATTTTTCTCATTTTCGGACTTGGCTCTATAAAATTAAGTTCAGCATCTATTTCCGTACCCTCTACGAACAATTTCCCTTTCCAATTATATATAAGATCACCCCCAACCAAACTAACCTGGTCCTGTTCTTACCTTCATTTAAAATCCCCCTTTCGTTTTACATTTTTTTAATGTTATACTTTATCTATATGCGCCATTAGATTTCCCTGCGAGATATTTATCCCTTGTATTTTAAACAAAGTACACGCATACCATATTATATATTTAAGTTTTCATATAAATCATTAATTTCACTTTGAGTGATACCTAAGTACCTCTTAGTTACACTTAAATTACTGTGATTAAGTGTCTCCATGACCAAAGCAGGGTTGTATCCACTCTTCCAAGCGTGATAACCCCAGGTTTTTCTCAGTGTGTGAGTTTCTACATTTTCTTCTACTCCTATAGCTTCAGCTGCATCCTTTAATATATTTAAAGCCTGCTGGCGTGTGATAGGTTTATTTTCTCCTTCTCTGGATTTGAAAATATAATCATCTAAAGAATATGTATCTAAACTATCTAAGAGTTCTTGTAAAGCCTTTTGGGCAGCCTTGTTTAATCTGATAATTCTAGGCTTTTTAGTCTTTTGCTCAACCAACTTAAGTGTTTTAAACTTTCCTTTTTCATTTAAAACATCGCCCCACTTGAGACTTAACAAGTCAGAAATCCTTAAAGCTACATTAATTCCAACTACAAACAGTGCATGGTCTCTCAAATTTTTCCCCTTTAAATACCTTTTTATTGCATTGATTTGTCGCTGATCCCGAATGGGTTCTACTGTTCTCAATTTGCACCCCCCTTTGTCGGAGCTTGTCCTTACTTTAATTATATCATATATATATGACAAATCAAAAGGGTAATTTTCCCAATGATAAATATGTAAAATGCAGTATCACAAGGATACTGCATATCGAGTTTTACATTTCGGTTCTATAATAAATGTTGGGGTGGAAAATAATTTACCCTAACATTTATTTTTTCTAAAAATAAAATGCACTCGTGAAATAAACCTGCTAAAATGTTAATTGGCTAAAAAAAAC